>Ga0268252_1000157_pt1 | contig 45334 bp, 54 predicted proteins | sample AgamicMgSfrz_FD_200244 | JGI IMG/M metagenome (GOLD analysis project Ga0268252, IMG submission 200244) | Agave microbial communities from Guanajuato, Mexico - Mg.Sf.rz (v2) (version 3) | ecosystem: Host-associated > Plants > Phyllosphere > Phylloplane/Leaf | place: Guanajuato, Mexico | collected... | reverse complement strand
TAAAAAGACATCAGAGGTTCTTGTGAACAAAAATATGATTGCAAAAACAACACCGGCAATCCAAAGAAAATATCGCAAAAGAAACGCCTCCTAATCTCATTAATTCACATTTCACGCAAAAATATTGAATTCCTTTTTATAATAAGAAATATTAGTTCATTATTTGAAAAACGATACTGTCAGTTTCTATGTTAAATGAAATTATTTTTAACTTTATATCAGAGTATGGCAGTTGAATAATCTTGTTCTGTTTTGCGTAAAAGCTATAATTTTGTCGATCGGTACTTCTTTGGTCTGCGCTAACCATTAAAGGGTAAATAGTAAAAAAATTATTGTTTAAAAATCCTCCAAAATGATAATCTACCGTATTGTTATAGCCTCCGCTACTATCTTCTAATAAATAAGAAAATATGTAATCACCGGTTCTAAACTCCTTTTGCGTAAAGTCGACTGGGCTTTTATCAATAGATGTTTGTGAAAAACTCCGTATAAATGGATTATTGTTAATGTCGTCTGCCTTGGCTTCTTCTATATTATTATAAGCGGCCATAGCAATAGCAAATGTTAATACAAAGATAGGAACTACGTAGTTTCTCATAAGATGTCACTCCTGGTCTGTGTTATGGAAGTAATAATATTTAATGAATTTGCTTTGTTTTTTAAAGAATATATTTATATTGCCCCTTGTAAAAGGGGGAATGAAAGTGGATGTAAAACAATTGAAAACATTCGCGATTACACACATTCTAGCGAACATCTTTCTTGCGGTAATGTGTGTATCCTTAATCTTAAAAACTAATTTTGAAGTAGAAGAAATGCTACACTGGTTTTGTTTCTTATTCGTGTTTGGATTGTGTGCTACATTTATCACAAGAAGAAGAATACCAGAATATCTTGTAGCGTCTCTAGTTGCATTGCCTATTGCTCTGCCAATTATATATAGTACTATGAATGGTTTGTTTTCTGGAAAAATAATTTTGTTTGATGCATTGGGTTTTCTGTTTATACACTACCGCTTTTTACAATTAGATGAAGTAATAAGTAAGGATGACGAACAGATTAAACATAACGAAGAATAAACAACCACCAAAACTCGATTTTTAGTCGGGTTTTTTATTTTTCAAAAGGGAATAAGGTTTGTTTTAAAAATAAAAAAGACAGATAAAAGAACTTAGACGGGGTGTGTTTATGCAGTTAAGAAAAGAAGTGATAGATCAGGACCAAGCTATTAACTATTTTGTTCGTGAAAAATTAAAAAGCGGGGCTAAACTAACGGATACAGAAGTATGGGCTAAAGAATGGATGGATATATACGCTAAAAACCATAAGAAGGCAGAAAAGGTCTTATACAAAACTTATCATAATATCCCTAAGTATGTTCGTGTATGGGAAGAACGAATGAACTTAAAATCTAACCTTCCACTAACTAAAAAGGCTAAAACCTATGCCCTAGATTATGCTTATAGAGACAAGGCAAGAGAGTTATTAGCAAAAAATAAGTGTAAAACAAAAATTCCTTTTGAAGACTTGAAGCCTATAGAATACAAAATGATTTGTGACTGGTTTGAAAAAGGTATTGAAATGCCTGAATACCTTAAAGGCGTAATGAAATTCAAACTAACATTTAAAGAAAATACAGAAAAGTTAATGGGGAAAAGTATACAAGAAGCAATGGCAAGTTCTCAAAATGTCCTGTTTTTTATGTTTTTTATATTTTTCTTTATGATGCTAATGCTCATTAATTTATAAGGCCTCTGAAAATAGAGGTCTTTAATACGTTAAGAGGGACTAATAACACTATGACAACTAGAAATTATAATAACTACCTCCAGTTAGTGATGAAGGTAAAGAAATATGATTATCATTACTATACATTAGACAATCCAATTATAAGCGACAAAAAGTATGACGAAAATTACGATCAATTGCAGAAGTTAGAGTATCAAAACCCAGAATGGGTATTGCCGGATTCACCAACCCAGCGTGTTGGGGGAGAGAAATTACCCTTCTTTAAGACATATATTCACTCTAGGCCGCTTCTAAGCCAAGATAAAGTTAAATATGATGAAGTGGATGAGATAAAGTCAAAGCTCTTAAATAAAGCTAAGGACAAAGAGTATACAATGGAGTGGAAGTATGATGGGTTGACCATTAGCCTCCACTATGAAAATGGGAAACTTATTTTAGCGGTAACAAGAGGAGATGGAATAGAAGGGGAAATTGTAACAGAACAAATTAAAACTATTAAGAGTATCCCCTTAACTATTGGGTACAAAGGAAAAGTAGAAGTTCAAGGAGAGGCGTATTTAACAATTGATGGATTTGAGCGATACAACGAGCGGCAAATTGAGCTTTTAAATAAAGAGGTAAACCTACTTGGGGAAAAGGCTAATCTAAAAAGGCTTCAAGAAAAATACAAAACTATAGCCAATACTCGAAACGGTGCTGCTGGCTCTATTAGGCAATTGGATCCTAAAGAAACCGCTAAGAGGCCATTAGATGCCTATTTCTACAATGTCCGTTTCATTGAAGATAATAGTATATGTAAACAAACAGAGGCTAGAGAATTTTTAGCCACAAACGGATTTAAAGTAACTAAGGATTTCTTTGTGGTTAAAAGCTATGAGGAGATTTTAGAAAAGTTACAGTACTTTGAAGAACAGAGACCTAAATTAAATTTTGATGTAGACGGTGTAATTATAGCTTGTAATAGTTATTCAATAAGAAAACGTATGGGGTATACTTCTAAATTCCCTAGATATTCAATTGCTTATAAGTTTGAAGCAGTTGAGGACATTACTCCTTTAATTAATGTTACTTGGCCTGTAGGTAGGACTGGTCGATGTACTCCTTTAGGTTGGATTGAACCGGTTGAAATAGGAGGAACAAGAATTTCAAAAGCGACGTTAAATAACCTTGCTTATATCCTTGCTAATAACATTACTTTAAACGGTAGCTTATATGTAAGGCGAGCTGGAGATGTCATTCCTAACATTCGTGGAGGGGTTGAAGGTGCGGAAGGAACATCTATTGTTCCTCCTACACATTGCGCTTCGTGTGGCTCGGAATTAATAACAGAGTGGCCGTTTCTAATTTGTAAAAATCACACTCAATGTCCTGCACAGCAAATTCAAAAATGGATCTACTATGGTTCAAGAGAAGCGATGAATATTACCGGTTTCTCTAAAATGACAGCGGAGAGACTAAATGATGCTGGGTTGCTAAACTCTTTACCTGATCTTTATAAATTGCAAAAAGAAGACTTAATAGCACTTGAAGGTTTTGGAGAAAAGAGTGCTCAAAATCTTTTAGATGCTATTGAAAAGACAAAGGAATGTGAATGGTATCGTTTCCTAATGGCTTTAGGAATAAACACAGCAGGAGCAGGGACAGCAAAGAGAATTGCAAAAACTTATTGCTCTTGGGGTGAATTTAAAGAAGCTACGTATGAGGGACTACTAAGTGTTGAAGATATTGGTCCTAAAACTGCTAAAGTAATTTATGAGTGGATTCGGAACCCTTTAAATCAAGCTTTAGTGGAAGAATTACTAAGTTTAGGAGTAAACCCTATTCACAAGGATTCGGAAACTAGAGGAAGTGGATTAGAAGGTAAGAAGTTTGTTATTACGGGAAAGTTAGAGCAGGGATCCAGAGAATATTATAAAAAATTAATTGAAGATAATGGCGGAAAAGTATCTGGAAGTGTTTCTAAAAGTACTGATTATTTACTTGCAGGTGAAGATGCGGGTTCTAAACTAAAAGCTGCACAAGTATTAGAGGTAACAATTTTAACTGAAGAACAGTTTCTATTGATGATTTAGTTAAACAAGTAAAAAGCCGGAATATACAACAATGTATATTCTGGCTTTTTACATAGAAAGTGCAAATTAAGAGATGAGTATATGTTAAAATGTTACATATAAGGAAAGGGTTAAAATTATGTTGGGGTTGATGATGTGTCTTTTGTTAATTGGTCAGTTGAAGATGTTTATCTGTTAATATATAGTCTTTTTCTTATTGGAAATTATATTAGCACTTTAAAAGAATATAAGAAAACCAAATTGTTGTTAAATGAAATGAAAGAAGATGAACTGCAATTTGAAATAGATTCGATACCTAAATGGAAACTCTTTTCTTTGAGAATTGTGGGTGCAATTATTTTTAAATGGCTCTTTTTTATATTAGCTTACCTGTTAACAGGAAACATTACGTTATTAATAATTTCAATAATTCTTGTTGTTTTAAGAATATATATTATGTACCATAGCCTTTCTGAATTACGAAAAACAAAGATAGATTTGTATGTATTGATTGGTGAGACTCTATATACAATGGTATTTTCATTGTACTATTTCGGTTTCGTTCTTTAAAAATTTATGTAAAAAAAGACCTTGTTTTAATCAAGGTCTGATCTATTTATATAATTTGAATGCAACAAAAATAACAAGGTGCTAGTATGTGTTAACTCTTATTAGAATTCTTTTGCTTCTTTCTCTGCTGCTTCGCGACTCATATATACTTCTACACCAGGTGCTTCAGTAGAAATAAGCTCTTCATTCTTTTGAGTTTCGTCAATTATACAGTATCGTTTTGTAGGTATTTCCTTAGGATACGAATCTTCTAGTAGTTCTTCGGAGATAAGATCAATACTCTTATAAAGATCGTTAAAGAATCTATATCTAATTTGTACAATTTTTTTCATATCATAAAACCTTCCTTTGACTCATAGTTAAATGCATTTCTTTACATTTTAATACGTTTATTTGTTAAGGAATGCTAGATACTCTTTTAATGTATTCTCACACCATTTAACTGCATTTTCAAAGTTATCACGAATATAACTACTTTTTATATTGTTAAAAGAAGCTTGGTAAATGTTTCTACCTTCTGCGTTATCTATCTCTTTAACTAAGGCTTTTATATTTTCATTCCCTTCAAAATATACCACAGAAAATCTATCTTTTCCTTCTGTTACTTTCTCTACTCTAATGTCTTCAGATACTGGTTCTACTACAAAAGCTGGATCTATCATTTTTGTTTCCTCCTTAGTAATTTTATATAGTGTAATACGGAAAGTTTTAAATTGAAAAAATAAGTAAAATACTTGCGGTTAAAGGTGTTGTAAAATTTCAGTTCACTTTTCTTGAAAAAAGGCACTGATATCTTTATGAATGAGTCAGTCCAACTTCCACTGGGGGTGAAAGAGTGAAACTTGAAATTGAACAAATGTATCAAAAGTCACTTAAATTAAAAGCTGAAGAAAAGGTAGATTCTCTTAAAAATTTATTGGTTATTTGTGAAGATACAGGGGAACATTCTTATGGTTACATAATTAGATTTGAACTTTTTAGAGAATATAAAGTAACTGGGAAACTATACAATGCAATAAAGATTTATATGGCTAATGTTCAGGTGTTTCTAGAACATAGATATTCTATAAAGCCGTTGCTAGATAATTTTTCTTGGGTTGCTACATATATAGACTCAGTGAGAAATATACAACAAAAAGAAATAAATGATTTCTTTAACAATATGAAAAATGTCTATGAAATAAGCGGATTTTCTTTAAGGAGTTTTTATCAAGAATATTATAATTATTTAATGCGTATAGGTAAGTGGGAAGAGGGGTTTGCTACTTACTCACGCTGGATGGTAGAAGGTAGAGATGAAGCTTCTCAAAGTATTGGGAAAGAGGAGTCTGATCGAGCATTTTACTATTTTAATGTTGGTGACTATGATAACGGTAAATATGTATTTGAATCAGTTAAGAAGGGCTTTGAATGCCCTACTGGTACTAGAACTTATGCTTACCCTAGAGCTGTTAGGTATTATTTTGAGTTGAAAGACTGGGAAATGACTAGTTATTTAATGCAAAGAGGTTATGACTTTGCTAAGTATAAACAGGAAGCAACAGAAGAAGTAGCTGAAATAATGAAATCGCTAACTATACTAAATCCAAAAATAGCGCTAAAAGTTTGGGAAAAGCACCGTTACGAAGTGAATAGAAGCGAAAACGAAAGAGCTAAATTTTCTTTTGGGGTATCTTCTTATTTGTTGGAAAAGAGTCTAGGAACTCATTTGGTGGGTTCTAAAAAGCTTCATAAAATAAATGAAAGTGTTAAAGAAATGTATGATATCCAAAAGTTTATGGATGAAAGAAACGGAACAGATGCTTATCACGATGAGTTAGCATATTGGGGAGAAGTATGGGATAACTTCAATAAACGTTCTAAGAAGTTAAAACAACAGAAGAAGAGTTCATAATTAAATAGTTAACTTAAGGTCGGAATGCATTAATAAGTCCATTCCGACTTTTTTATTTTCGATAAAGGGTTTATTCGAAAAAAAAGAGAGTATATTAGGACTAAGTAATAGGAGGAAACAATAATGGCTACTTTTGATAAATTATCTGCATTAATCGTTGAACGTTTAGGGGTGGAAGCGGCTGACGTTACTATGGAGGCTAGCTTTAAAGAAGATTTAGGAGCAGACTCTTTAGATGTTGTTGAATTCATTATGGAATTAGAAGAAGCGTTTGACGTTGAGATTCCAGACGAAGAAGCTGAAAAGCTTACTACAGTTGGAGACGTTATTAAATTCTTAGAAGAAAATAAATAATAAAAAACCATTAGCGTTGTGCTAATGGTTTTTTTATCTAGATAGCAGAGGAAGAGGTCTGTAAAAGACTGTTAACATTTACGTATTCATCAACAAATGTTCCGATGTATTCATAGTTGTTGCTTTTACAATAATTTTTTCCTAGTTCTTCTGCAATGCTAAATTCCAGTTTATCGCGTAGTTTAGCTTTTACTACTCCATAACTAGTTCTGTAATATGTATAAAAATATGCTTTTTCTTTCAAAGATGTTACCTCCGTTAATAAATAGTATTGTATCAAATTTTATTATTTTTTACCTTATTTTTTTATTAGGTAAAAAAAATAAAGTGTATTGATAATTTCTTATTATTAGGTTGATAGATGAGTTTGAGTACGGATTTATTTTTAAATAAAAAAAGAGCAGGGTATTTGACCCGCTCTTAGGCATTATTAGTTTCTATATGAATTAAAGGCAAATTAATCTTATTCAGTTTAAAGTTATTCACTGCGTTTTCAATATCGCTATGCTTATCAATTTCTAAAATAGTGACACTCCCGCTAATTTCCATTCTTTTGTTATCGTGATTATTAAAACAAATAGTGCCGTGTTCATTATGATGAATGTCTCCATAATGATGATATAGAAAGATAGCTGCACACGTATAATGAATAACTAAATACTGAGGTAGTTCATTTGCTTTGTTAATACGATTGTTGAAGGTTTTTGCAAACATTTAAACACCTCACTTAAAGCTGTTTAAAATCTATTTTAATTTTCTTTGCGTTGTATCGTAGTGATCTAAAAAGAATTGTCGGAAATCTTGGCGGCTTGCTACAAAGTATAGGCCATTCTTAGTTGCAATTCGAATTGCTCCAGTTTCTTCACTTACAACGAAAACAATTGTATCAAAGTTTTCTGCTGTTTCAATTGCAACCATATGTCTTGTTCCTAATGTGCCAAAATTATCTCTTCTTCTAGCTGATAAAGGAAGCTTACAACCTGCATAGTGGATGCGTCCTTTTTGAATTAATATTGCTCCATCGTGTAAGGGGGTATTTGGGTGGAAGATTGTCCCTATAAGAGAGGAGGAAATTTTAGCGTCAAGGAAAGTTAAGTTCTCTGAAGCAGTAGAGATATCTCCGTTTTCATCCATAATAATGAGAGCTCCGTGCTTCTTTTTTGCTAATTCAAATAGAGAATCCTCAAGAACCTTTAAAGTAGCGTTAGAGGGGCGTTTGGGGCCTGAGAAACCACCTAGCTTTTTAAGGAACATTCTCAATTCAGGAGAAAAGATAAGGATTGTTCCGAAAGCAAGAGTTTGCGTACCTAGGTTTAAAAGAAATGAGGTTCTTTCAAATCCTAAGTGTTCTGCAATATAGGATAAAATATAAATAACGACAATTCCTAGTACCATTTTAACTGCTTCAGTTTTTCTAATGAATCGATACAAAGTGAAAATAATTGATATAATAAATACATAATCTAATATGTTATGCCATAACAAATTGACTCCTCCTTGGCTAGATTGCGCAGTTTTTCTTCTAGTTATTTATCTTTAGAAAAGAAAAAACCTTACAGAAATAGATAAAAAAGAGATACGAGAATTGTAACCCATTTGATATTAGAGTCTAGAGTCACAAGTAGAATATATCCCGTAGGATAAACACAATAGTTCAGCGGCATTATAATATAAAAAAGCGGTAGGATTTAAATATCCTCCGCTTTTATTTTTTACTAAATTACTTACTGAAACTATTTAGAAAAAAATAGTTTAGTAATAATTGTTTTAATCGTTGCTTTTAAATGTTTTTTGAATATCAGAGGGATGCTATTTATTATGCATATTCCATTGAATATTTACCTTGTCTTATCCCTGGACTGGAGTACTAAACCCTTTAACTTTTACTTTGTCTGGCAACCAAAATAATTTTTATTGAATTAACTTTCTTGTAATAGTTGGTTATTTATTTATAAGTGAGGTTTAAAGGGAGGGGTTATTTTGTGGAATGAGGTGTTAGATTATTTCTATGTTGAGCAAGAGTCTGAATATATTACTTGCTTCCGTCTAAAAGAAAATTACGCATCAACAATTAAAGAGAACTACCGTTTCCTCTTAATAGAACACACAAACGAATTTAGTGTATATAATTCCTTTTCTGAAAAGAATTCTTCGCTAGTCATTAGCAAAAACAGTTTCAGTAATAAAGAAGAAGCGAAATTGTATATAAGATACGAAGCTGGAGAAATCATTAGAAAAAACCTTATTTATTTTATATTTGGTAAGTAGAGAGTTAAAAAATTGGCTTCGCGGTTCTTGTTAACATCTAGTTATCGCTTTGTATATTGTCCATTAAAATAAGTATCCTTTTAAGAATTAGGCTCTGAATACTCCTCTTTTGAAAGGACGATAATATAAAATGCTATTGAACATCTTGTTCAACATTTTAGGAGGATTACATATGAATGCTAAGTTACAACAAGAGAAAGAAACCTTTCATAAAAAAGGCGTTAAAGTGGTTCAGATTAAAGTAGACTCCCTGTTACTTTTAGATGAACAGGGGTTTGTAACAGGTATTAAGCTACCTGATGAAGCGGAATTTTTAGGGAAAAAGTTTGAACAACAATAATTTTCAAAAGCAGAGGTTCCTAACCCTCTGCTTTTTCTGTTTGCTCTCCTTCAATAAATAACTACAGGCTCCTCAAGCTCTATTTCGGTCCCTGCTTTTAGTGGCAAAAAGTTGACAAAATAAGTTTTGTTACTATAACGAGACTAGAAAAAAGAGGGGGGAGGATGGTGAAAAACCACTTATTTTCAATAGGTATAGGAATATCGCTATTAATTTCTGCGGTAATTACTAATTTAATATTAAGTTTATTTGATAAAGGATTAACAGGCGTAATGAGTTCCTTGATGTATGGAGATTTTACGCCTTTAATAATTTTTATTAGTGTTACAATCGGGTTAGCGGTTGTCTTGGGAATATTAGTGTCAATTGGGGCCAAGAAGCTAGGAATCGGTTTTAAAAAAAGCAAAAAGCTAGGTACTTCAAAGTTAGCTTCAGTTAAAGATTTAAAAGATATAACGGGAGATGACGGTGTTATTCTTGGTAAAAAGATAAGATTATCAGCAAATCACAGTTTTTCTCATATTTTATTAACTGGAGTTACCGGTAGTGGTAAATCTACAAGCTTCTTTATACCAAATTTAGTTTCAAATCCTGGTTCATCTTTTGTGGTGACAGATCCTAAGGGCGAGTTATTCCAAAAAACTGCAATGACCAACTTAGCACAAGGAAAGAGAGTTCTTGTATTTAGTCCATTTAAAAATGAGACTTTAAAATATAATCCGTTAGCTTTATGTAGAAATGAGACGGAAATTAGAGAGTTAGCACAGAATCTATTAGTAAATGGGAATGCAGCGGTAGAAGCTTCCACAGGACAAAAATCTGGTGGGTCAGAGTGGATTTCAATGTCTACACCTTTACTATCTGCGTTCTTAATATACGTTAAGATGCTTGAAGTTCCTAAAAATACAATTAGTTACGCTTTAAATCTAATAATTGAAAATGACTTAGATACATTAAAGTTTCTGATGGAAGACTCTCATCCGGTTGCTGAAAAACAATTTAATATTTTCTTGCAATCTGCTGGTAGTGAACAAACTGCTTCCTCAATAAAAACTGTACTAGCTACAAACCTTCAAATGTTCGTAGACCCACTAATTGAAAATTTAACTTCAGAAAATGAAATAAATCCTGAAATGCTACGTGATAAGCCAACTGCTTTATATGTTGTGGTACCGGAGCATCGAAGTGACTTTATGAGTCCTTTAATGGCACCTTTCTATTCGCAATTGATTGGTAGACTAATAGAGATAGAAGGCGTTCCAGTGCAATTCTACTTGGACGAGTTTAGTAATTTAGGAGTTATTAATAACATAGATAAGTATTTGGCTACAATTAGATCCAGGAAAATGTCAATCTCAATTGGAATTCAAAGTATTAACCAACTTAAACAAAGGTATGGGCAAGAAACGAGCGGCACTATTCTTGATAACTTAAAAACAAAACTAATTTTGCCAGGTTCAGCTTACGAAACATCTGAGTACTATTCGAAGCTTATTGGAAGTGAAGAAATTAGCACTTTTGGTAGTAGTGATTCGTCAGGTGGAAAAAGCTTTTCAGAAAGTAAGACTAGACGAGAGTTGTACTCTCCAGATGAAATTAGAAGACTACCTGATGGTAAAGTCTTAATTGTAACTGATAATAAAAATCCCTTTCTAGATGATCAAAACCGCTACTATGAAAATCAAATGTATTTGAATTTAACTAAAAAAGAAGCGGATATTGATCAGTATGTGAAATGGTATCGTTCTAGGCTTGATGCAAATAAAAACAGACTTTAATAGTCTGTTTTTTTAGCGAGCAAGAGCAGGTGGATTGATAATATTTTTCTTAGCAACCTCTTGTTTTTTAGGTTGTGTTTCTACTTTAGTAACCTCTTGTTTTGTTGCTTGATTTGCTTCTTGTTTGACCGCTTGTGTTGTTTCTGGTTTTGCTCCTTGATCGACTCCAAGTTGTTTGTCGATTGACGAAATTTTTGATTTGTCAGAAGCAATACTGTCATCATACATAGTAGTTACCTTGCTCCAAGCATCCTTTATGGATGTGTCAAATACTTTTTTACCAACCTTTTTTGCAGCCATACCTACTGCTACAGTAGCGAACTTTGTAGCGTAATCAACTGCTCTTCTTCTATCCAAGGGTTGTTTGGTCATTTCGTAATCAACTTTAGTCTGGATCACTTGGTATGTTTTCTTACGGTTTTTAAACTCTTTCATTGTAAATTTCATTGCTGGTTTTAATGTTAAGTTATTCGCTGTTCTTAAAACAGCACGTACTTCTTGGTTCTTCTCTAGATATTTTTTCTTTTTATTGAGTCTTGACTTAGTATATTTTTCTTTAGCTGCGCTAAAAATTTTCTTACTCAGTGATACTTTCTTCTTTGATGCTCGATGTGTAGCCCTAGCACCTTTATTAACACTTTGATTCTTGCTTGCTTTCTGTTGCAATTCTTTTTTTAGACTTATATTTTGATTTTGAACTTGTTCTAAAGCGCTGCTTAATCTTCCTTTTATAACCTTTAATTTATCCAACTCATTTTGTGTGGACTCTTTTAAAGATTTTTCATTTTTTAGGTCCTCATTAAGCTTTTCGACTTTAGAGCTTAACTCTTTTTTATCAAGTTCTATTTCATTTTTAGATTCATAAGCCTGGTATAAAAGAGTTCCTAGTGTTTCTACCTTTTCTTTTTCGCTAAGACCTTTAACTTTTTCAGCTACACCGCTTAAAAAATTTTTCATTTCGTTTTCTTTTTGGGAATTTTGTTTGCTCATATGCGTCACCTCCTGTAATTATGCAATTATCATAAATAGTAATTGGGAATATTCAAGAAAAAAACAAAAAACCTACTAGTAAAATCAACTAGTAGGTTCTAATGTTTGAGGGTTGATACCGTTTTTTATAAGAACTTTATCCACAACGTAATTATAGGCGTGATTTAGTGTGGGGAAAGTCTCGTACTCACTATATGGTTCATAATCAATATCTGTTATTTGATAATATAAGTGAAGGTCTAAAATAACACTTCCGAATTTCTCTAAGTCTTCTTTGCTTTCTCCGCAAAATTCTCTTGTGTCTGCTTCCCAATCTATTGAGAGTGGGTTTTCTATTGTAAAGTATTCATCTAATAGAACAGCAAACATTGCTTGTACATCAGATAAGATGGCTAAGCCGGCTTCTTGGCTCATAGGTTTTAAACCTCCCTTCAAAGCTTAATTGTAGAATTGATAATAAATAAGAAATTGAGAAAATCCATAAAAACTACATTTTTCTTTTGAAGGTTGAAAAATATGTACTTGAAGATTTAAAGAAGAGGGTTAATCAATGTTTGTATTTGCTTCTTTGTTGTATATTAATTCTCCATTTATCCATACATACTGAGGCTTTGCCATAAAATTAAATAGATGATGGTTCCATAGCACAACATCAGCGTCTTTGCCTTCCTCTATAGAACCGACATTTTTATCTACTCCTAGGTTTTTAGCAGGGAATAGAGTGATACCTTTTAATGCAAGATCTTCGCTTAGTCCTTCTCTAACCGCTAAAGCGGCAGCTACATTAAGATATTGGACAGGGATGTAAGGATGGTCTGTTGTAATAGAGACTTCAATGCCACAATTACTTAGAACTGAGTACGCATCCCACGATTTATTTTTCAATTCAATCTTTGATTTTCTAGTTAATGTTGGTCCAACACTAACTTGTTTTACTCTTCCTTTGATTTCATCGCTTACTAAATGACCTTCTGTGCAATGTTCAATTCTTAAATCTAAGTTAAATTCTTCTGCAAGACGAATAGCAGAAATGATGTCATCTGTACGGTGTGCGTGTACTCTAATTGGAATTTCCCGCTTTAGAGCTTTTCTTATGGAAGAGTATCTTGGTGAATCTAACCTTAGTGGATTGGTTTCTAATAGGACATTAATAAAAGTTTCTCTTAAGGTAGCTATAATCCCCATACGCGTCATATTGCCTCTAGAAGGGTTAGAATGAGTTTTCTTAGGGTTTTCCCCTAGAGCAATTTTAAGTCCTGCTACGTCCTTTAAAAGCATCTTATCAATGTCTTTTCCGTAAGTTTTTATGACTGAGGTGGTTCCACCAATAATATTTGCACTACCAGGCATAATGTGGGCGCAAGTAACGCCGGATTCAACTGCATCTGAGAATGCAATATCCATTGGATAAACACCGTCTAAAGCTCTAATATGTGGAGTTATTGCCTCTGTTGTTTCATTTGCGTCATTGCCTGCCCATCCGGTTCCTTCGTTGTACATTCCTAGGTGTGTATGGACGTCTATCAGACCTGGGAAAAGATATTGTCCGGAGGCATCAATTACAACATCATTTTTTGAGGGCTGAATTGTTTCTGATATCTTCTTAATTTTGCCGTTTTCTAAAAGAACATCGCCTTTGAAAGGCGGAGAAGATACAGGGTAAACTGTTGCATTTTTAATTAAATAACTTTTCATATGGTTCACCTTTTATCTTTTAATAGTAACCACATTATATTTAGAAATAAGACAAGAAAAAGTGCTTTAGGTACAAAAAAACGACATTTCAAGTCGTTTTTAGAAAAGAAATAACAGAATCAATTTGTTCAGAAGTAAGATCAAGTGAGTTATCAAAATAAAGAGTTTGGACATTAAGCCAATTAACTTCTATTTTCTTTAATTTCTCTTTATAAATATCCCAATTATCTAACTTCCATTGATCGCGTGAAGTATTTCTTGCACGTATCCGCTCTCTTTGTACTTCCGCGTCACTTAAATAGACTGAGACCACTTTTATAGTTATATCGTTTAACTGATGTTCATTTAAAAATTCATTAATCCAATTTGAGTTATTAACTTCTTTACTAAAAGGGGAGACTAATATTGTATCTACGCCTAACTTAAGGTTCTCAGCAGCTATCGCAAACATTGCCTTATATTCAATGTCCCTAAATTCTTTGTGATAGGCTTGTGAATCCCGATCATCAGGTGATAAACCTTTCATTGATAACATTTTATCAACAAAGATAGAACCAATAGTATCACGATCTAAGTAGTTTACTTTTAAATGCTCAGCGGCGATTTTTGAAATAGTGGTCTTTCCGCAACCTGCGTGACCAATGAAAAAGATTAACTTTGTCAAAAAGAACACCTCGCTTTGTAAGAAATAAATCAGTTGTATTGTCTTAGGGGAAATAAACTTTTCTCTATACAGCTGATCATTAAAGAATTTTTCCACCAATAAACGTTCAAAGATATAATAATGTAATTATGAATAAAGGGATGAAAATTATGAATAAAATTGATATAGATAAAATTTCAATAATGCCTGTCTCACTAGAGAAAACGATAGCAAGTCTAAACTGTAGAAAACAAAATGTTGGTGACGTTGATTTTGATGAAGAAATGGAAATGGAACCTGTTGATGATAGACAACTTAACTTAATTAACAATTTAGAATTTATAGCGGGTTATGGAAGAGGTTATTGGGCTGGCGTTGATGAAGAAATAACCTTAATCAGATTAAAGAATACAGGGGAGTATTATTGGTTTTATACTGATTACAGTAGTGTAAGGACATACAAAGAAACAAAGTGTTCAGCTGAAAAGGTGCTCTTCGATATGACGATGGAGCAACAAAAAAGATACTTTGTTGAGGTCCTTACAAAGTTTGAACAAGCTTCTTTAATACTAGGTGATGTAGAATCTTTTTGTAGTGATATATGGAGTAATATAGCCAATCATAATAGAAGGATCAGGGAACAGTTCAACTATACAATATCTAAAGTGCAGAAAGCTGATAAGCAAGAAAGGCTCCAAAAAGCACTCAAACAATTTAAAGAAACTCCTGGCTTGATAGATATTAAAATATCGTCTGGCAAACTAATTGCAAAGTTCCCAGGGAACCTGAGTTACGAAATAAAAGAAGTTGAAAGGGAGGCTTTATAATGAAGTTAAATCTTGATAAATTATCTTTTATGCCTAGAGAGATGGCGGATTTTATTGTCAATTTAAAAAGAAGGTCTAAGGATATATATACAGAGCAACCCGGCGAAGAGGATGAAAGTAAAAAAGCAATAGAACCTGAGCATTTGAGAATAATCAGCAATCTTGACTTTGTAGTAGGATATGGGCGTGGATATTTTGCAGGAGCTCTTGATGAATATACTCTTGTAAGAGAAAAAGATTCGGGGAATTATTATTGGTTTTATCTACACCTTGAACAAGAAAAGTTTAAAGTCTATGCTGCGGTGAAGAAAGAAATAGATGAAATGATTTTAGAACAAGATTTTAGTGCAATTAAAGCATACCTTGAAAATATTGAAGAGAGCAAAATTGTTCACTACATACAATTTAAAGAAAAAGAATTTATTTATCAGGTCTGGTGGAATATTGCAAGATTTAACTATGAACTAAGACAAAAATTTGAAGGTTATATGGAGAGGCAGAGGGAGAAATCTCAAGAAAATCTTTTGGACGAACTACAAGAAACGGAACATAATATTTACTTGCAAGGTGGAAATCTTTATTTGAAAACTGCTACTGGTTTATTATTTCAGTTATCGCTGGTATCTAAAAAGTAACAACATAAGTATTTTGAAGTGGCTTGTTTGATTCTCTTTAACAATGAGAGCTTAGGTTAAATAATACAATATATTCTTACAACTAGTATAGTCAGATATGAAAATATATTGAGGTATAATGAAATATATTAAACAGTATTGAAATTAAATATAATTCAATATAATAAATTGAATTATATTGAAAAGTATTATGTTTTAAGAAAAGAAATATCCTTAAATAAAAGAGAAGGTTTAAGTTATACTTAATCCTTCTCTTTTTTTACAGTTATTAGTTGTCTAAAAGCTGTGCACAAGGGAGCTAGATTCTATAGAAACTAAGCTCTGAAGATAATCAACCTGCCTTTCGATCAACCGCTGTATTGAAATCGTATGGAAGTCTTTTATAGCTTTGTAATTACGTTTTAACAGTTCTCCAATTTCCTCATAAATAATCATTTTGTTTTCACTAACAATTTTATATAAAAACGAATTTAGATTAGTGTCTGAAGTAAAGTTCAAAGTAAGTTCGTATTGTCTTGTTGAAATGTTATGCTCTTTTAAAAAGTTAAAAGCTTGTGTAACAGATATATCCTCAAAGCGTAAACTGGATAGGTTTTGCATTAGTATTGCACGTTTATATGAAATTGTATTGTAGTCTTGAGAAAAGACAAAGTTAAAGCTGCAACCCATATAGAAATGAAATTTAAGATACTCTTTTAATTGCTTAAGATCTTCTTTGGTTACATAATCAAAACAATCTTTCTCTAAGTGCTCGAAGCGGAGAAAATAATATGTGCCGCGTTCGAAGAAAAGTGAAACTATGTTTAAAAACTCCTTTAGCGCTATGCTCTCTTTCTTTATTGATCCTAAGTTATAGGTTAAATGCTCACGGTAACTTTTGTTGTATTCAGAGGGTTGTATAGCAGAACCGAGCGTTTCATCATATACATTGCATAATTCTAAAATATCAATGTTTTTTATAGGGATTTGATCATTTACATCCACTTTATATTCTCCTTTTTATACTCTAATAAAAGGTATTTTATACGAAAAAAGAATAAAAATGAGAAATTTATAGTTGGTGAGTAATATATGCCGTTGTAATACCTAATAGTGTAGGAGAAAATTCTTAAATACTCTTTAAAAAAAAGGATATTTTTTTAAAAAATAGTATATTTATCATTACAATATTAGTGTTTAAATTACGAATGATGAGAGGGAATGCATATGATTAAAATCACTAATGAAAATACTATTAAATCAGGGCAGTTAATCGGTTCCATACAAAGTGTAAAAGTAGGACAGACTATCCAAGTGGTAGGAGAAGTTATCAATACTTTTGACGACACGATTCATATAAGAGTAGGAGAAAAAGTTTTACTTTTTACGAAAGATACAAACAAATTAGGCGATCTAATTGAAGTTGGAAAAATGATTGAAGTAAATGCTGAAGTTAAGAGTGTTTACGGAGATACAATACACGTTAAAATTAAAGAAAAAATATTGATTGTTCCACTAAAAGCATCGTGATATTTTAAAAATTATATAAAATAAAAAAGTGAGGTTATATTATAAATGTCCTCACTTTTTTTATTCTTCTGTGCGTAAATAATCTTTTAAGAAAATAAAGTCATTATCTAGAATAATAGCTAAAGAAATAATGTACTTTCGATTCCGCTCTAAAGTTTTACGACTTACCGGAATATCTCCTGAATCAAGTAAAGCTTTGATGGGAAGTTTTTTTGTTGAATAAAAAACGTCTTTTAAATCATCGTTTTCCACTAATATTTCGGCAACCCTAACAGCATTTATTCTGGCGTCAATATGCTTTGGGGCTTGGTTTAATAAATCTTTCATAGTCAATCCAAATTCGCTTAATTTACTCTGAAAACGATAAATCTCGTCTTGTCTCTCGTTTTTTTCGAGTTCTTTGTTATATTCTAAAATATCAACTTTCGTCCTCGCTTCATTTTCACCAAATTCATCATTAGAAATTTCTTGAACGGAATAATTGAGTAGATCACTATTTGAAGACTCTTTGCGTATGTAGTCAATAACCCTATTCTTAACTACTGTTTCCGAAAACTTTATAATCGATTTTCCTTTTTCCGGAGTGTATTTATCAAGTGATTCATTAAATGCGATTAAACCAATGCTAAACTCGTCGTCGTATTCGGTGATTGAGCGTTTGCACACAGAAGAAACTGTACTGGCTATAAAAGGTGAATAGTTTTCTATTACCTGGTTACGAAGTGTTGTATCCCCGCTTTGAATCTTTTCGATAGAGTCTTCTAAAGATATTTCTTTTCTTCTTTTATTAAGACTAAATCGAGAAAAGATAGTAGCCATACGCTTTCACCTCACAACATCATTTTAAAAGTATTGAACAAATAATTATAATACCATATTTAAAAAAATGAACAAGAGTGATTTGTTTCATATCCCCTATTTAAAAGGATTTATAGCAGATTTAAACAATTTATTATTTAAGAAAAACAACAAAAAAGGTGGGGGAAAATGACTGATTTTATATTAGAGTTTACAAATTTCTTAAAGCAATTTTCATATTTTGGAGTGCTAGTAGCATTATGTTTTGAGTTTGTTCCTGCTGAAATTGTTCTTCCGCTAGCTGGATATTGGATATACGAAGGGGAATTTAACATTCACCTAATGGCTTTAGCGGGAACAATCGGAGGAACAATTGGTCCTATGACATTATATGCTTTAGGTAAATATGGTGGTAGACCAATGGTAGTGAAGTATGGAAAGTTCTTCTTAGTTAATCAAAAACAAATTGATGCTTCTGATCGATTTTTTAACAAATACGGAGCTGGGGTAGCATTTATAGCTAGGTTCTTGCCGCTCGTTAGAACTGCTATTTCAATTCCTTGTGGTATGGCTAAGATGAACTTTTGGAAGTTTAGTGCTTATACATTTTTAGCGATGTACCCAATTACATATATTTATCTTTACATTGGCCTTAAACTCGGACCACATTGGAATCAAGCCGGAGCTATATTTAATCAGTATACTCGCCCACTAGCTCTTGTGTTTTTAATACTGCTTGCTTCGTACATAGTTGTTCGTAAAATTAAAAACAAAAAAGTAACTATATAAAAGAATACATAGCGGTAAATCTATCGCTATGTATTCTTTTTTAAAACATTAAAAAAATTTATTTTTTCTATAATTTTTTTTTACACCAAAAAACATAAATGATATAAAATCAAAACTATATTAAAATTCCAGAAAAAACCCATATTAAAAACCAGATAAATTTTATAACTACTAGTGAATAGGACGGGCGGGAAATTACGTTGAAAAACTTATCTATACATATTATGGACAGAATCCAAGAACATATGAAAGCTTTAGAAATAGATGAAATTGACTGGTTAAATAAAGAATCTACTGTAGAAAAGTGGGAAGAAAAAAGACCTATGGCATATGGAGGATCCTTTTTATCTTTACAACTAGATACAGGATTTGTTTTTGAATTCTCTTATATAGCATCTCAAGGAACTCAATATTGCACTTGTAAAGCTGAGGATGAAGGCTATAACGCTTTGTACAATTGTTGCGGTGAAAAATGTGACTGGGAAGTACCTATGGTAATCAAGAACAATTCAATGGATGAATTAGAGGAGGAAGTATTTGTTTTTACAGGTAAACAAAAAGAACTGTGGGCATAAAAAGACGAAGCAATTTGCTTGGTCTTTTGTCATTTTTATGACCTATAGTCTTTTGAATGATTAAAATAAAATCATTTATAGATGTAGGGTTCATTACTGAACAAAAGAATACTGCTTATATAATGGTTTGTGAGAGAGGATGTTACCCTGTGGAGTATGTGAGAATCCAAGGAAAGATAATAGATAATTTAGAGAAGGAAGTACCTGAAATCAATTTTAGAAATTTAAAAAGTCTTCCTATTATTAATTTTGATTACTTTCAAGATAAGAAAAAGAGAGAGTTCATTGATTGGTATATGGGTAAATCTTCTAATACCTGTTTAAATGTAAATCTTTTGGCTCTAGATAACACAGAATTATTATTATTTCAAAAGGTATGTGAAAGTTTGGGGTACTGGTTCATTTTACAATATACCGTGGCTACCGGTTTTTCCGTTTCAACATTTGAAAAAATACAGGAACCTTCAATCTTAGTATTAGAAAAAGCTGTAGAAGCTCTTCAATATTTTGATTCGAATATAAGTAATTCGCAAAGAATTCGTTGGTTTTTTGACTCTCAAAGAGAACGTAACCAAGCTTTATTCCTAATCCAAAGGTTGGTATACGGGGATATAGAAAAAGAAAAAGTAAGGATAGTAGAGAGGCTAAATGACACAAAAAAACCTGTTGATGATAAGGTTTACAATGCTTTTGAGAAAGTTTTAGGGATAGTTTATAAAGAGGAAATAGCAAGAGATAAATGTTCTAAATGAGCTGCTTGCCATACCGTCGATTAAAGCAGAAAGGTTGATATTATGCTAAACATTGAATGGGAAGAAGTTAAGTATCGGATCTTAAAACAATTTGTCTTAGATTTTCCATTCGTAAAAATAATAGGTTTACTTAATTTTGATATAAACAAGTATATTAATTCTCATCAATTAATAACTGAATTTGATAAGCTTGATATTGAAAAGGGTTTAAATTTTGTATTTAAAAAGATCTTTAAAATGATCGGTATGAGGGTTGATGTTAATATGTTTTTACAACATCAACTAAAAGAAATAAATGAAATAAAAAGGCTTTTATTCATACCGACAATGACTTTTGATTTAGATGCTGGTTTGGACTTTAGTATTCAAAATAATGATTTACATAACTTAAAGAGAGAACAGTTGCTTAAACGACTTGAAGGATTGTCCCCTTATTTTGTCGAGCGTAACACTGTATCTGATGTGCCAATAGACATTGTTTTTGGAGATGAAGACTATTTAAGAGATAAATTATTTAAGTTACGAATTAGTGATGTTGTACAAAAGAAAATAAATTATTTAAGCTCTCGTATAGATTGGGTATATATACAGCAAATGTCCGAGAAAATGAAGCTCCGCTATGAAGAATGTATACAACAAGAGGTCAGTAAGTACCTATCCGAATTGCTAGGGGGACAAAATAGAGTTAAATAAAAAAGAATCGAATAATGGATTTCGGTTCTTTTTTTGTGTCCTTATAACCTTAATGTAATGAAATATAGCACAATTAAAGGGATTATCAAAAAACAAAAGGATATCCAAAATTAATTGCAAATTATGTAATATAAATTAACATTACGACGGGAGGAATAAAAGTGTTTACTATTGATAGTGTTTTTATGTTCATCTGTTCTCTACTTGTTTTACTTATGACACCTGCTCTTGCTTTGTTCTATGGAGGTCTAGTAAGAAGTAAAAATGTATTAAGTACCACGATGCATAGTTACACAAGTATAGCGGTAGTCTCTATTCAGTGGGTGCTAGTAGGGTACACATTAGCTTTTGGTTCTAGTTTTCACGGAATATTTGGAGGGTTGGACTTCTTAGGTCTGCATAACGTAGGTTTCGAAGCGAATGATAAGTATTCATCTACGATTCCGCATAGAATGTTTATGATGTTTCAGATGATGTTTGCGATTTTAACCCCTGCTGTAATGGCTGGAGCATTTGCGGAACGTATGAAATTCGGCCCTTTCCTTGTTTTCATCCTCTTATGGACAACTTTTGTTTATGATCCTTTAGCACATTGGGTGTGGGGTGTAGGTGGCTGGTTAAGAGAATTAGGCGCATTAGACTTCGCTGGTGGTACGGTTGTGCATATTGCTTCTGGAGTTTCAGGGTTAGTTGTCTCTCTAGTACTAGGCAAACGACTTCAATCTAGGGAAAATACACCACATCACATTCCACTTACAATATTAGGTGCTGGTTTATTGTGGTTTGGATGGTTTGGTTTTAACGTTGGTAGTGCTCTTACGTTAAATGGTGTAGCAATAAATGTATTTGTAACAACAATGATAGCGGCAACCGCATCTAGTCTTTCCTGGATGTTATATGATTGGGTGAAACATAAGAAACCTACTGTATTAGGAGCAGCAACCGGAATTATAGCTGGTCTTGTAGCTATTACCCCGGCGTGTGGATTTGTAAATGTCTTTTCCGCTATTATTATCGGATTAATTTCAGGTATCGTATGTAATTTTGCTGTGTCTAAGTTAAAGGAAAAACTCAGATATGATGATACTTTAGATGCTTTTGGGTTACACGGATTTGGGGGTATCTGGGGGGCTCTAGCAACTGGCTTATTTGCCTCTAAAGATGTAAATGAAGCAGGGGCTAATGGTTTGTTATTCGGTGGTGGATTTGATTTGATATTTAAACAATCAATTGCTGTAGCAGCAACAATCGTATTTTGTTCTATTTTAACTTTTATTATCGTGAAGTTTGTAAATAAGTTGGTTCCAATGAGAGTGTGTGAAAAGACAGAAGAAGTAGGTTTAGATTTAGTATTGCACGGTGAAAAGGCCTATAATAACTAAAAGAGTAAGCGATTAGTGCTTACTTTTTTTGTATATGAATCATCCTTATGGAGGATATATAAGGTAAGGGGATGGGGGAATAAATAGATAAAAAATATCATTTTTAAGCTTTTAGGTATCAAAATCATTAGAATTCTTCTCTTTCGTGTAACATAATGTTAAACTTTATAACACAATTGTAAAAATTACCGTTTGTAAACGAACGGAAAAATTAAGTATAATTTGTAATTGTGAGACAAATTTATCAATTACAATGATTTGATAAAATTAGATATGTATAATATTTCTATAATTTCTAAGTGAGTTTTATTATCAAATGTTTAGTGTAATTTTGTGTTTGAAAATAGTTATTAAATTTAGAGTATGATAATATAGTCGCTTAATTTAAATGGATGTGGCTTTAGCAGGCGGCATTTGAAAATGAGCATATATAATTTGTACTTTTACCGAATAAAATTGAAAGTATAAAATGTTTTCTTTTACTAAAAAAGAATGGTGATTTTTAATATGAACAAAGCGTTAGAAGAGAAAGAAACGATGAATAAAAGGTCTCTACCGAATAGAAAAGATTATGACTTTCGAAAAGTTAACGAACAAGAATTAGCAGCTCTATTATATAATTTAGAAAATCTTTTTTCCTTTATTAAAAAGCAGAGTAGATTATTCGCTCATATTATTGCTTATTTCTTAGTGGTATGTGGTTTAACGTTAGTAGCTTACTTTTTCGTAGACCAGTTAGGAACCCTTCCTATGGAAATTCTTGTAGTCATTAATCTTTTAATTATGTTGTATGGAATTTGGCTCTTGCTTTTAGGAATAAAGCAATGTTTTGTAAACGACAGATATTTAAAAGTGTTGATGGGGCACATACAGGATGTTAAAAGAGTATTGGAAAAAAAGGATGAAACAGAGTAATATTATTTAGTTTTTCTTTGTTATAGAACGATCTATATATTTTTTGGTTCAGAATATGATGGGGAATTTGGAGAGTTACGTATGAAAAGGATGTTAGAAGAAGCAAAAAAAGCAGATTTTAAGTCGATGAACAAGCAAACGCTTGTTTCGATGTTGTATTTTACCGAAGAATTTTATACAGCTGGAAAAGAGTTAATAAGGGCAGTCACGCATATAATCGCTTATTTTCTCGCGATGACTGTTTTTGCTGCCTCTAGTTATTTCTTTGAATCTTATATAGAAGCTATACCGTTGGCCCTTAATTTGCTTATTAGGGTAGTTACTCTTTCTTACACGCTTTACTTGATATATCGGGGAATAAAAATCTATTTGAAATACGAAGCTTTTTTAAAGATACTATTTCAGTACATTTCGACAGCAAAAGTAACATTAAATAAGGAAAAAAAGAATAAAAAGGAAAAAAAGTTCCCTGTCGAGATCTAGAGGGAACTTTTTTTAATGTCGCTGAGAGGTTGGGAATTATAATAAGGTGTAAGTGCTTTGAGCACGGAATGCAAAAAGATTAAATAAAGAATAGAGAGTGTTTTTGAGTATGGTTGTGTTTTTAGTAGTTATCGATCACGAAGAAAAAGTGTTTTTCTATAGTGAGGGAGAATTTGCTGATCAGTATTATGATGAGTTTAAAAAAATAGAAAAATACGAATTCTACTCTAAAGAATATTTAATGGATTTTTTGAAAGAACAGCAAAATGAATATAGTGAATATAGAAAAGTAGAAGTAAGATCGTATTAAGCGAAGATTATAGGAAGAGAAGTAAAGGAGTTGAATGGGTTTGGTGAGGAGTTTAAATTTCGTCTTAAATCGACTAGAAGAGGAATTTTACATACAAACAGAATATAAATTATTATTTCCAGACATAAAAAAACGGATTTCTCATTGGATATCTCTTAATGCGCCGCATTTAGAAAAAAGTAATCCGGTAAAAGCTATAGACCTTGCTCTTAGACAATCGGAATTCTCTTTAAATTTTTCTGATACTAAGCGGCTAATAGGCATACTAGGTGAAGACTTTTCAGAGAAGCTTCAACACTGGTCAAAATTAGGAATTGTTTTATATGCAACCTACACTTTTGATACGCAGTGTATATGTGAGATAAAACATTATTCTTTTAACGATAGACTGGGTTTTGCTCAATGGAGAAAACACATAAAAGACGAGGATTTGCAATTAAGATTAACTTTTGGTGAACCGCTCATTGATGTGTTTAAAGAGTGGAGAGAAAGAAGAGTTAAGAACATAGAGGATAGATACAATGGAGAGTTAAATGAGTTTGCTGTATCTCTTCAAGGGGAGATAGATAACACTTTTTCAGATATCCTAAAGAAAGTAACTCTTTAATTTTCGGTTATGTTAATCCTTAATATTGATTTTTACCTTTCCGAACGAACGTTCTGAAAATGGTTACTTCAATTCTTTTGAGGGTGGTTAGGATGAAACTAGCTAATATTATTTGTGAAATTAACAATTTTAATGATATATCCTGACAGAGAATGTTGGCTTATTTACAAGCCTCCATTGGTCAGTCCATCCCTTCTAATCAACCACCCAATAAGGAAATCGTAGAACGCAAAAATGAGGGGGTGAATAAATATTGATAGATAATGCCTTGACTCAAGTTTACCTTGATTGGCAAGAAAAGCTCGACAATAATGAGTGGTATTTTAGTAATGCCTTTGATTCGATTGTGAAAGATATGGATCCTGAACAAGCTTTTGCGTATATCCCAAATGTTGTTCAGATGTTATTGCAATTAGAAGGTGAATTTCTAATTTGGGAGACAATGTATTTTCTTTTGCAAGTATACGAAATAGCAAATACCACAGAAATCCATCCGGAGCTCAGCAACAATTGGGAAGCTCTCACACAGCGGATCTCAGAATACCCAGATGTATATAAAACACCATTTCAAGAGCTGAAAAAAGACTTGAGATTACCAAAATAATTACTGCGTTACCTCGACAATGCAGTATTATGTCCGATATTAACAATGTAATTAAACATAGTCTAATTTTAAAAGTATTTTCACGAAAAAAGACATATCATTTAAGATAATGTCTTTTTTCGCGTCTGTTATCTCCACCAAGAATCGTGCATAGAAGCTGGTAGCTGACGTTTGTGCTCGGTTAATTTGTATCTTGCTATGATTTTTCCGGCTACTTCTGAAGGTACGTCCTTTCCTTCTAAAAAGTCATCTAACTCATCATAAGTAATGCCTAATTCTGTTTCATCGGTTTGCTGTGGTTTATTGTCCAACAAATCAGCTGTAGGAGCTTTTAAGTATAATTTTGTTGGGGCACCTAGTTCCATTAATAAGCTGCGTCCTTGACGTTTAGAAAGACCGCTAAGAGGCAAAACATCTGCTCCTCCATCGCCGTATTTAGTAAAGAAGCCTGTGACCGCTTCGGCAGCGTGATCAGTCCCAATAACAAGTAGGTTATTCATTCCTCCGATAGCGTATTGAACCATCATACGTGTTCTAGCTTTTACGTTACCTTTATGGAAATCACTTAGCGGTCCTGAAATATCTACGTTGTAATTCATCGCAAATGTATCTACAGTCTTAGAAATGTTAAATGTTTCTGATTGGTCAGGTCTAATGAATTGGAGCGCTACTTGAGCATCGTCTTCATCTGCTTGTGTTTGGTAAGGTAAACGAACTGTTACGAATTTAGCGTTATGTCCTTCGTGGCGTAATTCTTCAACTGCTATTTGTGCTAATTTACCAGCCAATGTAGAGTCCTGACCACCGCTGATCCCTAGGACAAAGCCTTCAGCCTTTGATAAGACTAAATATTGTTTCAGGAAGTTAACTCTATTACGAATTTCTGCTACTGGATCAATGGTTGCTTTCACATTTAATGTGTTAATAATTTGTTGCTGTTCATTTTTTAATTGCTGAGTTAATGTCATTTTAGTTTCCTCCGAATATTTAATTTAAGTGGTGTTGTTAAGTACTGTTATTTAATCTTGTTTATATAAAGAATGTTTTTTACAGTATTCGTAGCAAGCTTCAGGTAACAAATATCTTGGTTCTCCGCCGCGTCCAAATTCTTCTCGAATGTAAGTTGAGCTTATTTCCATAGCTAATCCTTTACTCATTAGACGAAATCTGCCATCGTCGTTATTACGAAGCAGTGGAGATTTAGCAATTGTTTCGGTCATATCAATATTGTTTCTTGCCATAACGATGAAACTATTTTCTTTTACAAGCTCCTCCGAATGACGCCATTTTTCTTCGCCAATATCAACTAATAAATCGGCACCCATTATAAAATAAACTTCATCGTCTTTAAATTTTTCTTTAAAGTACTTCATTGTTTGATAGGTAGTGATTCTCCAAGCTTCCTCCTTCATTTCATAATCGTCTGCAATGAAGTTGTCGTTGTCTTTGATTGCTAGGTTAATCATATTCCAGCGGTGAATATCCTCAGTGTTCATCTTTTTATCGCGTCTTTTGTTAGAGCAGGGTAAGAAAATAACCTTATCTAATTTGAAGCGGTGAGCCACTGTACTCGCTGTCCATAAGTGAACATTTGTAATTGGATCAAATGAAGAGCCATAGATGCCGATTTTAGCCATTTTAAATTCCTCCTAGGTAAATGCATTTAAATTGATATTAGAGCTTAATTAGCGGTTGATACGCTTCTTAATTTCTTTGTTTACTTTGTCTTGTACGTAAGCAATATGTTTCATCTTGTTATCCCAGCATTCTTGGCTTAAATCTACTGGATACTCTTCAGGCATCTTAGTGCGCTTATATTCATCCCAAAGTAGTTCAAGGTTGCTTTTAGCATATTCTTGAATGCTATGAAGCGTAGGGAAGTTATACACTAGTTTGCCATCTTTAAAAATGGTTGTGTGTAGTTCTCTTGCTTCAAAGTTTGAAACAAATTTACTGATAAACGTATGAACAGGATGGAACATCTTTAGATGATCTTCCTCTTGTGGTTGCTCGTGCTCAAGTGCAATATAATCACCCTCTGACTTGTTATTAGATTGGTTGATAATACGGTAGACACGTTTTAAACCTGGGGTAGATACTTTCTCCGGATTGCCGCTAATTTTAATTGTATCAACCATATTTCCATCCTCATTTTCAATAGATACTAATTTATAGACAGCGCCTAAAGCTGGTTGGTCATAAGCAGTAATTAACTTAGTGCCAATTCCCCAAGTGTCAATTTTTGCGCCTTGTGCTTTTAAGTTCACAATTGTTTCTTCATCTAAATCATTAGAAGCAATAATTTTTGTATCGTTAAAACCAGCTTTATCAAGCATCTTGCGTGCCTCTTTAGATAGATAAGCTAAGTCACCACTATCTAGGCGAATGCCGACGAAATTAATTTTGTCACCTAGCTCTTTTGCGACTTTGATAGCATTAGGAACACCAGATTTTAAAGTGTCATATGTGTCTACTAGGAATACACAATCTTTATGACGTTGTGCGTACTTATGAAAAGCTATATACTCATTACGATAAGCTTGAATCATAGCGTGAGCGTGTGTTCCTGATACAGGGATTCCAAACATTTTACCTGCTCTTACATTTGAAGTAGCAGAGAAACCACCAATATATGCGGCTCTTGTTCCCCAAACAGCTGCATCCATTTCTTGAGCACGTCTAGTACCAAATTCCATTGCAACTTGTTCTCCAATTACTTGTTTAATACGACTTGCTTTAGTAGCAATAAGAGTTTGATAGTTTACAATGTTTAAAATAGCGGTCTCTACTAATTGGGCTTCAATTAGAGGTGCTTCAATTCGTAGGATAGGTTCATTAGCAAAAACTAATTCACCTTCTACCATAGAACGCACTGTCCCGGTAAATTCAAGAGTTGAAAGGAAGTCTAGGTAGTCTTCTTTGTAACCTAATTCATTACGCAGATAATCGATATCACTCTTGCTAAAACGGAAATCTTTTAAATACTGAATAATTCTTTCTAGGCCGGCATATACGGCATAACCGTTACCAAACGGTAACTTACGGAAGAAGACCTCAAAAACTGCTTTTTTGTTATGGATATTATCATCCCAATAAGTTTCTCCCATATTAATTTGATAAAGATCAGTGTGAAGAGTTAAGCTATCATCCATATAGTTGTTGTTCATTTTGATTACCTCCAAAGTAAAATGTGTAAGTTTGAATTAAATAATTTATGTTGCATTCAGAATTTGTTAGTTTTTATTCGATTCCTGTTAGGAAAGAGAAGTGGATTACACGATTTCAGCACCAAGAGCTGTTTTAAAATGTTGTAATGCCCACTCGTGGCCAACTTGATTAAAACTTGCAACTGCATTTTCGTGTACAACCAGTTTGTAGTTTAGTGCAAATGAATCTACGAGAGTATGGAGACAACAGATGTCCGTGCATACACCTACGATGTGTAATTCTGTAATTCCACGCTCACGCAATTTAATATCTAGGTCAGTACCAGCGAAAGCAGAGTATCGAGTCTTATCCATCCAGTAGACATTAGCATTAAATTTGTTTGTGTCATAAACCTCTTTAAGACTTCCATAAAGCTCTCTACCTTTTGTATTTACAATATTATGAGGAGGGAAGAGCTTTGCTTCTGGATGATGCTGTTCACCTTTGTGATGTAAATCGATAGCAAATACTACATAGTCACCGCTATTTATGAATTCTTGTGTAACTCGAGTGATTTCTTGTTCAATATCTTGCCCGGGCTTTCCACAAGTAAGAGCGCCATCGCTGGCTACAAAATCATTTGTGTAATCAATGTTAATTAATGCTTTTTTCATTGAGAATTCCTCCTATATAAAGTTCTTTTTTATAATTAACTATTAACATATTGTTAATTATTATAACTAAAAAAATAAGTTAATATCTTGCCGTGTAAATTGGTTTTACTACATCTGCTTCAACAAAGCGATAAAGTTGAGCTGGTGTTTTAGATGTTCTTTGTGTTTTTTCTCCAATAACCGCTTCAAGAAAAGGGAGAGTCTTAATCTTTCTAGCAAATGATTGGTCACTAGCTATAGCTGGATCTTTTGTTACGGTTAATAAAACCGCTTGTAATTCAGAATAAGTAAAGTGTTTTGGCAAAAAGTTTTTTGCGATATCGGTTTGCAATAAGTCTCTTTTTATATTTTCGATAGCTTCCGTAATAATATCGTAATGATCAAAAGCTAAATCTAGTTTCAATGCTTCTTCTAAGGTGAAGAGTTCTACCTCAGCTGCGTCATCGTTTGCCGCTCTTTTTGATAATGAGTATTCAGGAACAATTGCATAATGAGCATTTGTAATAACCCATCCGCGATCATCACGTCCTGGTTTATCGTATACACCGAAATGTTTAATATGGATACCGTTTACACCTGTTTCTTCCTCTAATTCGCGTTTGGCTGCTTCGTATGCTGTTTCGTTTGGTTGAACAAATCCACCAGGTAGAGCCCATTTCCCAGCTTCAATATTAATTTCACCTTCTGCGTTAAGGTCTGCTCGTTTTATAAGCATTAGCTTTAAATTCATAATAGGTGGTTTATATTCTACGTTCTTTTCTGAAACAATAGTGAAGACAGCAATGTCTGATGTATATCCATATGGTCTTGGATATTTAATTTCGTCTGTTTGATTTAAGTTATGTTGTATTGACATTGCATTTCCTCCTTGTATATATAATTACGTTTTTTTATTTTTTATCCTTTTATTATTTAACAAAATGTTAATTGTTAAATGTAGTATATTCTTTTTCTCTGATTTTGTCTATAGAAAAAGCCTAAAATTATAAAAAAGTTTCGGGGGAAATGCCAAACCCGCTTCACAAGGGGTTTTTAGTGAAAATAAAAAGAGACGCTTAGGCGTTTAAGCGGCACTTTTAGTTTTTTTCTATAAATAAAGAAAAGTAAGGTACGCCTTAAAAATAATGCAGCGAGGAGATATTTATGAAAAACATTATTCGTATTGTAGAAAATATTTTAAATGCAATTGAAAAGGAAAATGAAATTTTAACAGCAAGAGGATGGGAACGAGAGATAGAAGAGTACTTAACTACTTCCTTAAAGAGTAAGATCACAGAGAATGATATATTAGACTTTATAAAATCTATAAAGTTTAAAGTAGATTGCAACTTTGAAGGTGTATTTAGAGAAATTAGAACAGAAATTAATGACGTATATGCAAGCGTTGATATTAGTTTCACTATAAATGAGGGTTTAGAATATAACGTGCAAACAGATATTGACGTTACTTTAGATTTTCTTAATGAGGAGCGGGTGTTTGACGCCATAGAAATCTTGATTCCAGAACGCTTACATTCTATAGCTTTACAGTGGCGCTTTTGGGATGTTAAAGGGAAAAGAGAGTTTGTAGAAAATGAGTTAAAATCCGCTTCGAATATAGAAGCATTAGAACGAGTGCTACAGATTATTAATGATCCGGACGTTAAAGAAGAGGAAGAGAAAATAAAATCTGCTATTCTTCTAGTAATAAAAGATAATCTAGATCTTTCTATTGTTAATTAAAAAGAGGGAGAGAGGGTATAAATAAGACTTTTATACCTTTTTTTTATTTTCCTAATAATGTTTGTAGAAAAATTGAATTAATTCAATTAAAATAAAAAAAGTGTTAAAAATAATATAGAGTAAAAAAAATAAAGTAGCGTTCTGGAAAATACGATTATTTATAAAAATTGATTTTTTCAGTTATTCGCTTTTATGAACGTATTGAGAGGTATAACAGGGTGGGAGAAGTACAGAATACAACTTATAAATCTACTTATGAAAAACCGTTATTTATGGAAGTGCCTAGAAAGATCATCATTAAAAAATCTCCATCTTCAAATGCTTGGTTTAATAATTTAGCGGGGGAAAGTTTTGATGTATTAGAGGTCAATGATATTAAAACGGGTGTAAGGATTTGTATTAATGAAGAACTAAAAATGTATGGTTGGCTACCCTTAACTTGTTGTAAGTCAAAATTGTAATATGATTGGATAGAAGGAGAGAGGGAAAAATGGTACCGCGCATTGTTCTTACTGCGTTCTTTGCAGTTGTTGTTTCTAGCTTGCTGATTATGTCTTTAATTAATCCTTATCAATGGTGATAACAAACTGGTAGCTTTGCTGCCGTTTTTTTTGTTTCAAAAAACACTCATATAGAGTGTTTTTAAATTTATAAGATGATTTGAGATCCTTCTTTATTTTCGTGTGTTACTAATAAGAGAGCTTTCTCTATTCTTGTTTATTGATAATAAAATGTCTTCTTTTCTATCTTCCCATAGAGCTGTAGCTTCCTCTAAGGACATTATTTTCGCGAATTTTTCTACTGCGTCAAACCTTAATAGGAATTCAGTAATAGGGTCCGCTTTTTTTGTTATACCTTTAGGAGTGTATTCACTAATAAGCTCCTGAATTAATTGTTCTTTAGGTTCTAGCTGGATAGTTTCCTCAACTTCCTTAGCTTGCTCTACTAAAATTTTAGTTATATAAGGTACAAAATGTTTTATATTTCTTCTCATACCTGCCATTCTAATTGCGTCAATAATATTTTCTTTTTCAAAGGATTCTAACCACTCGCAAATTTTTCCTTCTGAGAGAGTTATGCCTAATTGTAAGCCTGTTTGATAAATTTCTACAACCTGTGGATTCTCAGCAGCCTTTACAACCTCGATAACTTCGAACTTAGGGTCCAAATTGTAAATAAATTGATTAGAAGGATTAGCTTTAATTTGAAATTTTACTTTTTCAACAACTCGTCCTTTTCTTATCGGTGTAAATGTAAAAGTAATATCTGTTTTTTCCTCTAGTTCTTTTTGGGCGTGTTGTAAAACTCTTTGTTTGAAATTATTCCAAGTTGAATATTTCCCTTCTAAACCAAGTTTGTTCCTTAAATCGTCAACTGTAAAAGTTCTCTCAGAAAGTCCTTCATAGGATTTTAGCAGCTCAAATATACGAATGCTATTGCTACTTCTTAGATGTATTATGTTTTCTAATTTATATCGAGTGAATTTCTCACTGAGATCAAGATAAAATGGTTTTAAATCCGGATCAAAGCGAACGGTTATAGTTCCTTCATTTGTGTTATAAGTAGCTTTGGAAAGCCAATTAATTCGTGTTGGTTTTCCTTCTCTGTTATAAATTAGGAATGACTTATCCATTAATTTCTGAGTAATTTTATCGATTTCTGCATATGCATTCTTTGAAGTGGAACCAATTAACTTACAGAACTCTTTAATAGAGAACGTATAAGTTTGAAAGTCCTTATCCGATGGCTTAATGTTCGATGCGATACAGAGTAATATTTTTTGTTCTGTTACTCCTAGCTTGTATGTTATTTCAATTAAGCTGTTTGCCTTTGTAACTAAGTTGTTTTTCTTTAATACTAATTCTCTACTTTGCTCATCCATTATAAATACCTCTCTTAGTTAAGATTCTGATAATTTATAACACGATAAAAACAAAAGTGAGAAAAAATGTATAATTATTAAAAATTATTAGACGTTAGAGGATAGACTTCCCAAAAGTGTGTTAGTTTAGGGATCGATATTAAATCTTCTTCCCAAAAGTGTGTCGATTTAAGAATAACGTTTAAGTTTACCTAAGGCAGAAAGTATTATTGGAGGGATTATTAGTCGATTTTACCGGTGAGAAACCAGTTTAGTGTACAAAAAAACTCTAAGAAAGAGAGTATTTGAGTTTTTGGAATTCAGAATAACATCGAAAAGTATTATTTAAGGCTTTATTAAAATTATTTATTGGCTGGGTACAAAACTGTGTTACGTTGTAAGCAGTGCTTTTCTGGGTACAAAACTGTGTCACTTTCGTTCCAAAAGTGTGTTTTGTCGGTTCCAAAAGTGTGTCATTCTCGTTCCAAAAGTGTGTTTTGTCGGTTCCAAAAGTGTGTTTTGTCGGTTCCAAAAGTGTGTCGTCCTCGTTCCAAAAGTGTGTTGGAATACCCTGATAGTGTGTCATTATAAGTCTTGAACCCTTTGGGGCGCAAGGGCTCTAAGACTCTGTAAACAAGATATAAACAAGAAATAAACAAGAAATAAACAAGAGATAAACAATCTTAAAAGGTACAAAGCTGTTGTTGCTATATATAATTGGATTTAATTTTTTAAAAGAGATGCAATATCGCATCTCTTTTTACTTTAAATGTAGGATTTTACCTCAGATATAATTTTGTCTTTTTTTCTATCCCAGAGTTCGTTTGCTTCCTCAAAAGACATAAATTTCTGAAACTTATCAATGGCTTTTACTTTTAAAATCAATTCAAATGAAAACTCATTTTTAAGCAACATTTCATCTAAGTTTTGTTCTTCAATAAACTCACTAATTAATAAGTTCTCTAAGTTACAGGATATGTGTTTTTTCATATCTAGCATTTGAATAGCGGCCTTTACTTTATCCTCCCCGTATTTTAACCAATTGTTTAAATCGTTATTTGAAAAGTTAGTTTCACTTAGTATATGCTCTCTAATTACATTTCTGTTGAAACTACTAAGTGAAGATGCGCTTTGAGGAAGACTTTCGCTTTCACTAAGATTGGTTCTTTCTTTATTGTGAACTTCTATACTTAAATGTTTAGAGGAGATTATAAATTTAATTTTAGAGATCTTTCTGCCTCTTTTTGAAGGTAGAAATTCAAAGGATATATCAGTCTTTTCATTTATTTCGGTTTGAGCACGCTCTAAAACTCTCTGCTTAAAATTAATCCATTCAGAATATTTATTTTCTATTCCTAATCTTTCCTTTAATTCATTTAGTGTAAAGGAACATTCTTTTTCTTTTTCGCTAAACTTTAGAATTTCATAAAGTTTAATGCTGTGTGTACTTTTTAATAGTTGGATATTTTTTAGTTTATATCTTACTACATCGGTGCTGGACGGGCATAAATGTTCTTTTAGGGAAGGGCCTAACTTAATAGTTACTGAACCTTCCTGATAATTGTAACGGGCTTCAGTAAACCATTTAAAGCTTAAACTTTGATTAACCCCGTTCATAACAAAATGCTTCTCTTGCAACTCGTTACACATCTCGTAGAATTTATAATAGTAACTGTTTGATTTTGATTTAATGAATTGCCTAAAATCGTTGATAAATAAGGTATATGAGGTGTCTTTAGGATCGCTTTCTTCTACATTGGAAGCGATACAAAGCAAGAATTTCTGTTCCACCAAGCTAGTTCTGTCGTTTACTTCTATTAAGTCTTTTGATTTTGTAATGTAATTGTTATCGTTTAAGATTATGTCCTTATTATTTTCCAATTAATTTTCCTCGCTTTTCTCTATTATGTGAATATTGTAAGTGGAAAAATAGAAAAAAATAAAATAAAAGTCAAAATTTAGTTTTGGAAATAAATTAAATCTCTAAAGTTTGCAAATATATTTTCCCGAAAAGGGCGGTTTGTGAAAGTAACTGAAATAATCACGTTCTTAAATAATAAAAAAGATGCGCATTATGCATCTTTTTTTGTTACATAAAAATATAAAAACAAATTGATTCTGTTGATGTTTTAAGTATGATGTTCTCGAATAAGAGGTGATTTGAGAATGAAAGTTATAGACGTAAATAAATTAATAAACAAGTTTAACTTGGAAGTTATAGCTGGGGAGGAAGGTATAGATAATCAAAGCATATCTTCAGAAGAAATATATAGACCTGGTTTAGAATTTACTGGTTTCTATGATTTCCTGCCTAAAGATCGTATACATATCCTAGGGAAACAAGAGATGACATATCTATTATCTTTAAAAGTGAATGATCAACAAGAGCGGTTAAATAAATATTTTGAACTAAATCCACCTTGTATAATCATTACTAGAAATTTACCTGTTACAGATTTTCTTATAAGAGCTGCTAACGCTCATAAAGTAACTGTACTTAGAACAAAAGAAATTACAACTAATTTTATTACCGCTCTTTATAGTTTTTTTCAAAAAGAATTAGCTATTGAACAGGCTATTCACGGTGTATGTGTGAATGTCTTTGGTGTAGGAATTCTTATTCGTGGAGAAAGCGGTATAGGGAAGAGTGAGGTTGCTCTATCATTAATTGAGAGAGGGCATAGGCTAGTGGCCGATGATTTAGTAATCCTTAAAAAGATTGGTCCTACAGCACTAATAGGTACTCATAATGGAGTAAATCACGAATTTTTAAGCCTAAGAGGTATAGGCTTTGTAAATATTCCACGTTTATATGGAGCTGGTTCTATACAAAATGAAACAAAAATTAACTTAGATGTTTGTTTATTGCCTTGGGAAAAAGGCACCTATTATGACGCGGTTGGCTTAGAAGAAAGAACATCCAGTTATTTAGATGCTAATGTGCCGTTAATTGAACTTCCAATACGTCCTGGTAGGGATATAGCAAGTCTAATAGAGGTAGCGGCTAAAAACTGGAGATTGAAACAGCAAGGGTATAGTGCTATAGAAGATTTTTATGATCGCTTCGAGAATAAGATGTAATTTAAGGTTTTACTTTATCTACGGAAATAGAAAACACCAGAGTTTATATATGGAATTTAAAATGTAAATTAAAAGAAGAAAAACAATAATTAAACAAGATTATGACAAACAGAAATAAAAATGTTATTTAAGTGTTATTCAAGGGACATATTCAGTTCATAAAAACAGGATATAATATTCTCAGACAAAAAATAAAAATTACGGTTTACTGTAATTTAAAATAGGGTATACAAAACAGATTAATTAAGTTAGTTTTAAAGAGTATAAATATGAAAAATGACTGAAATTTAATAATAGATTGGTGTAAATTAGAAGGAGAAACAAATGATTATTAACCTAGGCTGGAAGAACATCCAAAAGAACTATATAAGAGAAAAAGGCGTCCATAGATTATTTAAAAATAAAATACAAAGTTTTATGACCAATTCTGAATTAAAATCAGTTGCACTTCAAGATGACGATAAGATACAATTCATTTTTGAATTTAATAATAAAAATTATGCAGTTAAATTGGATGGAGATTATACTTGTGGAATTAAGCTCTCTATGTATAGAGATTTTGGTCCCCAAATCCAACCAGAGTTACTACCATATTTAAGGGAATATAAACATAAATATATGAAGCAGGCTGCAATGTTCGGATAAAAAAAGGAACTCAATAGAGTTCCTTTTTTTAACGTAAGTGAGTTTTCAACATTTTTATAATTTTATCAACCGCCTTCTCGTTGTGACCTTCAGCATAAGCCTTCGTAAAATTAAACCAAAGGCGACTAACTAAATCTTCAACAGTAAAGTAGTTACCTGTAAGTTCATCAATTTCAGCTAAAAACATTTCTCCTCGTCTAATACTATCTTTATCTGAATAAAAGGCATAAGTAAGAGTAGAGTAAGGCTTCTTTTTTACTAAGTAGATTTTATTATTCATTGGATCGTTAATTTCTAAATTCTCCACTGGCTCGGTATACTTTGTTATTTCTTCGTACATCTTTTTGGGATTGTACCGCTTCATATGTCGATGTATAAAGTCTAAATATAAAACATTTACAAAGTCGCTTACATCTACAGGTGTATCATAACTTGATTCAATAAACTCGCATAGGAGCTTTGTTCTAAGAAAGGAATGGTATGGAATTTTAACCGGTATTTCTACTTCAACAATTGTTTTGCTAAAGATAGATGAGAATGTATTGGCTAAGCCTTGAAAAAAAGAGCCTCCTTGAAATTCTTTTGCTAGTAAATCAGCGGAACTATATGGTTTCATTAAAAATTCCTCCCCTAATAGTAGTAATGCTTCACTATATGAACGAGTTTCTATTTCTATGTTTAGTTCTTTTAAAAAATGTTCATAATTAGACTATTATTTGTAAAACGAAGCGGAGTGAAAGTGATGAAAAAAGAGATTAGTGAGAAAGAAAAGAAAAAAGTTCAAAAACTACTAAAGAAATTAAAAAAAAAGGGTCCTTTTAAACCTGGGAAAATCCTTAGTATTGATTGAAATTAAAACAGTGTAATTAACCTTCAAAATCAAAATAAATGCGGTATACGCCAAATAGAAGCTTCTTAAGAGCTTCTATTTTTGTTTGTGTAAGGAATAATTATCTATATAGGTTAATTTGAGGTGAAATTGTATATATCAACAGATAGTAGAATGGAGAGATTATTAAAGATGTTGTTGTTAAATAGAACAAACTGACATATAAGAAATGAAAGGTACTACTAAAAGTGCCTTTTTGAAATTTTAATTTTCCGATTCCATACTTAAAACTTATATAATATCCTTTTAAACGATAATATGATTTATATAAGGGGCACTTGTATGAGGTTTGGAAATCATAGAAAGTTACAGCGAATTCAAAAGACAGAAGATCAAATAAAAAAATTGATAGATGGTATTAAGATGTTCTGCTCCAATGATAAATGCTCTAATAACGTTGTATTAGATTTTGAAAGTACAGAAAGAGTAATAATGTGCGGCAAATGTCATTCTGGCTTTTTTATTAAAAAGAAAAAAGTGAAGAAAAAACCTACTAAGGTTAAAGCTTGGAAAGATCAGAAAGAAATAATAAGAAGGACTATCAAGAAATAGATAGTCCTTCTTATTATTTCGGTTTTAAATCTTGCCTAGAGTTTTCTTTAGTTCTTTTGAGAGCTTTCTTCTAGCCCAGCTAGGTATCTGTATAAATTCTTTACTTATAACAGTATCTCTATAAAAGAATATTGAGCCTTTTTTGTATGAGCTGAGAAAGAGTGTTAATAATTCAGTTTCCTCGTAAGTAATGTTTATTGAACTACCCCCACTTAGCAAGCTTGAAGTGGGGGATTCCTAAAATCTTCAAAGACTTAGGAACCCTTCCCGTTCAACGGGGTTGGTTAGCCATACAAATTACAGAGGTGTCCCTTCGGGACAACCACACATACAGTTCTTTCTATGTAAGCAAGCGCTTGTAGAGGGTACCCCAACCTTCATTTGTATGGAATCGTTTGAACATTCTTGTAATGCACCCAAACCCTAGAAAGTCGCTATCTGCTCCGGTAGCGTTAGTAAGTATTTGGTACAAGAAGTTCAAGATATGTATATTGCTTATGCAAAAGCTTTCTTTAAGTGTTTAGTTTCTTTTTCTGTTAATTCTTTGTGTGTAAGATTAATGTTACAAAATGGTTTGCTTACATCAAACAGTTGATAGAACATTTCTGTTCGCACATTAAATTTTTTATTGAGTGCCCACCACTGTTTCCAGTAAGGCAATTGATGACGTACAATATGATGACGAAGCACCTGTGGTGCTTTTTCTTTATAACCAAGACCTTTCCGCCCAACCGTATAACTAGCTGCTTGGTGAATAGAGATACCAAATTTACGCATATATTTAAGCTTACCGGTAATCGATGTGTACGCAGGATTTACGATCATTACAGCTACACCCATCTTTTGAGCACGACTTTCAATAGCTTGCGCCATTTTGCGATAAGCGAATATGCTTTTTAAACGGTTTGCATTTTTGTTTCCATACGCATCACCAGTTTTGGAGAGTGTCGTATCAATGTCCTCCATTACAATTGGTTTATTCTTTTTAACAGCCAAATCTACAAGCGCTATCGCTTCTGCTTCCAAAATCTTTATTGATTGACCAGTTGTTTTTTTATGTAACGAAAACGAAAGTTTTCCACTTTCTAAGAAATTACCGTCCTTTGAAACGTCTGTCCACGCAAAATGATCCACATTACAATCTATACCAATGACACCATCAGACGTAGAGAAGTTTACGAATACTTCTTCTTCAATATCCAGTAAACATTTAATAATATAATAGTCTCCGTGATCTTCGACAGACCAGGAGATAGGTTTTCCATTTAACTTTTTATCTTTACAATTTTTTTGGCGAAGAACAGTTTGATTAACCTGTTCTTGTCCATAGGGGAAAACCACATTCGGAAATGTAACGACTTTTACCGAAAGGGAAGTCATATGTAAGTCCTTTGTGTCCGGCTGATAAGTGAAGACAAAGTTACCTGATGCAGAGTCTTTACGCCCTGAGATTAGTACTTGCTTGTTTCGTGCAGCTAAAAAGAGCTTTTTCCAAGACTGATGATCTTGCACAAACTCTTTTTTGGTAAATTGGTGTTTAAATAGTTTTTTTGAGCCAAAGACCACGCTCGAAATATGGGTGGTTAACTTGTCTTTTTTGGCTTCCAAACGAAAAAGGCGGTGTTCTAAACGTCCAATTTTCGCTTTCAGTCGTTTAATCGTGACATCCAGATATCGATGTTCAAATAAGTAAGCATTCATCCAAATGAGAGAACAACTCTTACATTCTAGTGAAACAATTCCACTAGAATGCAAAGCGTAGTTTCTGTTTTTAGGAAACCATAGGTTTCCTTTGATGAAGCTCGCTTTCATTTTACGAAGAGTAGTCAAAAAGGAGCGTTCTTTTTTTAATTTGTTCTTTATCTTTTTAATCTTTTCATCTGTTTGTTTAATGTACAGTTTATTTAGTTCGGTTTGGGCTTTTAGGAGAGCTTGAGATTCGCGTACAATGCTATTTGCGACGTAATCATTGACACCAAACTTTCTCTTTACGACTAAGTGAATGCTTTCGTTGTGTAATTCGCGTTCCCAACGTTTTTGACGGACAAGTGTTTGAAACACAAAACGTTTGGCACGGTTAAATAATTTACTTAACGATTCCATTTCAGCCGCTGTAAGGACGTTTACGTCTTTTTTCCAAACACGTTTTGAAAAGTATGCTTTCTTCATTTGTCTCCTCCTTCCGAACTAACGTTCTGACATTTAGTTAATAGTTTATAACAAGAGAGGGAAATATTGCAACTCAAAGTTAAAAAGACATAAAAAAGTCCGATTCATCCCCCACCTACTCGCTGGGCTAAGCCCGTTACGCTCCTTGAGGTGGGGGTCTTCTCGGCTAAAATGATAAAGAATGGTGCTGCCCACCACAATAAATATGTACATTAATTCCGCTAATTGTTTTAACTCCAGTATCATCATATCCAATAGAATTGAACTCAATTTCCGCCCTTCTACTGAATACATCTGCACAATGTTTGAAGAGGTGTAACGTTGTTGTCTTAATCTTAGTGAAGTTTAATCTGTCCCTATTTATTATTAAAAACATTCCCTTCGAAGCAAAAAAGGTAGTACTAATATGTAAAGCGTAGCTCTACAGGAAAACTACGACTTCATTTTACTTTAAAAAGCTTTCAAAATATTAGTTCCCTACAGAATAATATTAATTTTGAAGGAATTAAAAAAGGGAACTTAGAAATGTATATTAGCTTACTTATTGTTCTTATTGAATATAGGGCACTTATTACTAAGTTTTCGCAATAAAAAAACAATTCGAAGGTATGTTGTATTACTGCTAACAAGATTCACAGAATACAAATTCGGTGAAGGGGGAAGGCGAAGTAATGGGGGAACATACAGGACGTTTTTTAATACCTCAGCGGGCTATGCTAAAAGCTTATTTGCTATCAATAATTGAAAGTGAAAACTTATACGGATTAGAATATCGGGACTTTATACGGCAAGAGTATAGAGAAGTAGGTTACAGGCCAAATCATTCAGAAATTTATAAGTCATTACACGAATTAATGGATGAAGGTATTGTGAAGCAAAGAAAAAGAAAAAAAGATGGCAAGAAGCTACAGGAAGTTGTTTATTATACGATCGTAGATAAAAACAAGGCTAATTTATACCGGAAACAAGTAAAAGTAGAATTAGAGCGCTGTGAACATCTAATGAAAAAGACTATAGCAGCAGTATCCATAAAATAATATTATCTAAAAAGGTGATAAGTTAGATAACGTCAAATATAAACTAAATCATTAAAGTTCACCAATGGTGAATATTTAAAATCGTTCTTAGCATTGTTGAAGAAACTTTTGATTAAGTTCAGAAAGTAAAAGCTTTCTATAAAAACACCCTAAAATAACCTTATAAAACTAAGAAAAGCACAATATTCTTGATAAAAACGGCAATATACTTGCCGTTTTTTATTTTGCTTAATCTTGATCAGATTGATTAGAATTTTCAATGTGGGCTTTAAAATTACTCATATTAAAAATTGCCATTATTATTGAAAAAATGACTAATACCCAGTAAGGAATAGAAATTGTGCTAAATAACAAATCTGTTATATGCCAAAACACAAGTGGAACTAGGAAAGAAAATAGAACCAAAGCAAATCTGTTTGGTTGAGGAAGATTATATTTTTTATTTAGTGATATATACACTATACCTACTAATATGCTCGTTAGATATACAAACACATTAAGAACCAAAACGAATAAAAACGTATCGTGATAGGATGCCGTGTAGATACCCAAGAAAGATACTTTAGAAATAAAGAAGAAAATGCCTGAGTAGATAGCAGTAGAGATTAAAAAGATAATAACGATTAAAAGAATAAACTCAATAATTGCTGGAATCGCCCCCTTTCATTTAGATGGAAAAGTATTATAAAAATTTTTAGAATAAATTCCAATTTTTATTAACTCTTAAAAAAATTGTTTTGATTATAAAAATTTGTTTTGCAATTTCATCAGAAAAAAAGTAAAATAAAAAAAGTGAAATAATAATATAATCCAAAAAAAATAAAGTGTAATCTATAACCGCTCTATAAAGCCTTTAAATACACATTTATTTCATTTGGTGAAGATATAGTGTGTTATTTTTTTGTAAAAAATTACTATGGAAATGCTTTTAAAAATAAGTAATAATTATAATAATAGTTTTATTTTATAAGTAAAGGTAATATAAACTAAAAAATAATCGCTAAAGAATCTAATAAATCGTTACTAACGGAGGAGAATACAACAATGAAAGCAACTGGTATTGTTAGAAAAATTGATGATTTAGGACGTATTGTAATTCCGAAAGAAATTAGAAGAGTTTTAGAATTAGACGTTAAAGATCCAGTAGAAATTTTTGTGGAAAATGATTCAATCATTTTGCAAAAATACAAACCAAATAATGCTTGTGCAATTACTGGTGAAGTTTCACATAATAACATTACTTTAGCTGGTGGGAAACTTACACTAAGCAAAGAAGGTTTAGAAATGTTACTTGAAGAAATGCAAAGCAAAACTGCTTTAAATAACTAATAAAATATTAAATGAAAAGCCGGATAACAATACTGTTATCCGGCTTTTTTATTTTCCGCTCTGCACTTAAAGCGTAATATAATTGAGCTTAACAATCATAATACAACTTATCGAAGTTTAGTAAGGAGTCTTGAATATGGATATCTCGAAAGTTAAGCAGCAATGGGAAAAATACAATATTGAATTTGAAAATAATGACTATATAGATATTGAGAAACACACGTCAATGGCTTTAAAAGTTGGATCCTTAATACAAGAAATAGACAAGCTAAACAGCGGTTTGGATAGGATAAGGTTTTTAAAACATTCTTTCGTTGGTGATAGAACAGATCTGCATAAAGAAATAGATAGAGTTATTAACGGACTTAGATAAACCTGGATACATAAAAAAGAGGATAATACTCATCCTCTTTTTTTAGTTCATTAGCTTAATGAATAAAAACCAATGAGATTTTAAAGCGACAGTAAAAATTGGTTTTTTCCAAAAAACAAAAAAAATCTACCCTATAATAGTGAAAACATATAAGGAGTAGATGTAATGAATATCACGTTACCAACTAATGTATACGATAAAAGAGCTGCTAAGATGCTGAAAGATTATGTGAAAAAGGTAAAAAGGTGTCGAACATCTTTATATTTTCTAACTGGTAAAAAGAAAAGAAATAACATTACAGATGTTACCGGAAGTTCAATAGTTGTGGAAACAGACGCCGGAAGAAAGCAATTCTCTTTATCTTTCAAAAAAATTCAGGAAGCAATTTCTTTCATCTTTTCTAAGAGGATTGTAAGCAGAAAAGAGTTAGAAAAATACTCTAACTTTAACTCTGCGTTAATGGGGTTGCTTGAAGCAGTCTTGTTTGAAGTGGCAAGAATACAGAAATCAGTAAAGGGTGTTCTACAAATTAGGATGATTGGTGTTAAGTTCTTCTTCAGTGGAATGGATAAATGCACAAATGCTGATTTTCAGACAGTTGTATACAATGGTGGAACCGCTGTTTTATGTACATATTTTCACTTAAGAGCTAAAGGAAAAGGGTTAGATCCCTTTATGGAACGACTTAGAAAAAGTGGATTAAAGTTATTGGTGGACTCTGGAGCATTTAGCTTATTTAACGCAGCTGAAAAAGGAAAGAAGGTAGTAGATCACAACACATATAATTCTTTTACTGCTAAACAAAGAAAAGAAATGAATATAGTTAAAGATATTACTGTAGAAGAATATGCACTTACTCTTAATAAGTATAGTGACTTAATCTATGGTTTCTTTAATTTGGATGTCATTGGTGATACTGAGGCTTCTAATCGTAATTTTCAACGACTAAAGGAGCTTACAGGAAGGTCGCCTATTCCTGTTTGGCATTGTGATGTGCACGACTGGAAAAAGAGTGACTTTGAATCTTTGGATGCAATGGTAAATGAAGATTATGAAATTATAGCATTAGGAGCCACTGTAATGCTTGGGAAGAATGCTGGTCCCGCTAATCAAAACAAAGTCAAAGAGGAGTTATTTAAGGAAATATTTAATAAGTATGCCGATCAATGTTTTCATTGGCTTGGTGGTTCATCTGATTTGTTGTTGAAATTTCCATTTTTCTCAGCTGATTCATCTGGATGGATACAAGGGAGAAAGATCAACCAAATTTATAGCTTTGAAGAAACTTCTACTGAGAGAATGGACGATTGGTCACAAGAAAGATGCATAGCATACAATGTGTATAGTTTGTCTTCCCTAGAGTATATACCAGAAGGCATACAAGGTTCATTGTTGTTTAACGAATTTAAAACTGAAAAAAAGAATAAAGAAACAGAGTTAGGCCACCAGCTCGAACTTGAGTTTGGATTCTGAATCTAAGGTAAAAGGAGAGTTTGTTTTGGATAATCAACAATGTTTTAAAGAAATAGAAAGTTACTTTAAGACGCTCGACAAATACTACCTTGGATGTCAAAAAGAATTATTCCAGGCTGAACGTCAAGCTGAGTGTCATATGTTTATTATTAAATCTAATACACGACATACAGGTAGAGGTAATATCGAGTTTCAAGAAAATAACACGATACATTGGTTTTATACTGTTAATACAAATAAAGAAAACCAAAAAACGATACGAAACTTAAAGAGAACGCCAAAATGGTTTCAAGCTATATATCATAAGACAATGGAATTAAAGGCGAAATCAGACGCAATAAATGGAATTGAAAATATACCACAAGTAACCCCGATAGCGGAAGTTGGTTTAAAGAAACGACAACAATCACTGCAACCCACAGTAAGTGATGAACGGATAATAGTGCAGTTAGATTTATTCTCTGTAATTTAATAAAGTTATTAAAAGTCGGCTTAACGTCGGCTTTTTTATTTAATATTAAGCAATGCGAAAAAGCTATTCATAAATATATGAATAGCTTTAACTTTAGGTTTTGTTAACTGATCTTGGGCTGGGTTTGATTCCATTTATTTACCGCTCTCATTAGTTCCTCAGATAATTTACATAAATCATTATCCTCTAATCGAAAAGGTAAAAGTGAAAAGAGTGATGGTTTTTTAAACTTAAACCAATTATCGATGCCTTGCCAATGAAACAGGAAGTAGTGCTGGAGAGTATATTCCTTTCCTTTATAAGAAAAATGAAAATGGAAAGATTGGATTTTACCATCTCTATTTCGCTTGAAATTTAGCAATTGTAGGTCTTCAAGTATATCCCTTACGGCTGGTCTTGAGTTTGAATAATCTGTTTGGTTATAAATCTCTAATAATGTAGTCAACTAAATCACCTCTTTTAACAATCAAATTTTACTTAAAGAGAAAAGTCTAAAAACCTTAATAAGTTTAAGGAAGTGACGAATTTTATGTTTTTTATCAAAAATATGAAATTGCAACTAAAATAATTCTAAAGTGATGTTCGAATAAAAATGTTAAGGAGAGAATGACTATGAAAAAAATTACAATGTATAAGGATACTAAGAATAGTTACAGATCTTATTCACAAGCTAAAACCTTTTTGGAAAAACACAATGTA
>Ga0268252_1000156_pt1 | contig 45347 bp, 39 predicted proteins | sample AgamicMgSfrz_FD_200244 | JGI IMG/M metagenome (GOLD analysis project Ga0268252, IMG submission 200244) | Agave microbial communities from Guanajuato, Mexico - Mg.Sf.rz (v2) (version 3) | ecosystem: Host-associated > Plants > Phyllosphere > Phylloplane/Leaf | place: Guanajuato, Mexico | collected... | reverse complement strand
TAAATTTCTAATAAACTATAAGGATATTTAACATGATGAAAAAAATGATTTCCACACTATTAGCTCTATCCGTATTTACCTTTGTTTTACAATCACCAGCAAAAGCATCAGAAAATGAAACTGTTGTAATTAACACAAATGATTTTGTATCATCTGAAGGAGAATTAAATCCTGATCAACTTGCAGAAACTAAATTCGCCATCCCACTTCCTTTCTTCTTTATTCCAGGGTTAGGACAAGCTGCAGTATTAGCAACTGGTGCTGTCATTGTAGGTGGTATGATATTTTCTTCAAACTCTTGGGAGGCTCAAGTTGTCAAACATCATAAAATGACAGCAGACCAATTCATCTCTAAGAATAGAAAAGGGTCAATCAGAAAAGAGTTTCCAAGTGAATACTTAAATAAAACGATACAACAAATCAACAAAGATGCAAAAAAGGGAAAAAAGAATGCTAAAAAAGCTAAAAAACTGTTAACAGACAACAGATTTAAGAAAAAATGAAATGAAAGGTGATCATTTATGTACGATATTTATTCTGTAAAAGTTTTATTTGAATCAACAACTTCGCCACGATTAAGCCCTGAAAAAATATTTGAAGAGAGAATCTTTCTAATAAAAACAAAAAAAACAGATGAAATTGAAAGTATCATACTCGAAAACTTTCCAGAAGAAACTTATGAAAATTCAGAAGGTGGAATGACTACTACCAAAGTAGTTGCAATTTTAGATATCTTTGAATTAGTAGATAATATAGATGAATCAGTACATTTAAAAGAAGTTTATAGTCGTTATCTTGTGTTTGATAAAGAAACGTCTCCAGAAGAAGCTATTGAAAGATATTCTCTAGATAAATAAAATTCGCACAAATTCAATGTAATTGAAATCAAAGCCATCTAGGCAAACTAGGTGGCTTTTGCAATAGTTCGACAGCTTTCAGCAATTTTAAGGCAAATTTAAGCTCTGATTTTATTTCAAATGTATTAAATCTTTGTTACAATAAGACAGCTTTGCTCAAAAGAGACGTTCTAAGGTTCGACATTTTTTTAGCATTTTCTTAAAAATTTTATGGTTTGATATGAAACTCTTTTGATGATCCATGCGTCTCTATAAGTGTCAAAAGAAAAGAGGTTATCCATATGCTATTCAAAAAGCTATCAGAAAATAAGTCTGTAAAATGGATAGGATATACAAGCTTTTACTTACTTATTTTGCTATTATTGTTCTTTATTTACGGATTCCATACAGCAAATACGGGATCATTCATTTACAACGATTTTTAATTGGAGATTAAACTATGAAACTATTACACACGATTCATGAATACCAGCAAACAAAACCAACACAGCCAGCATTTGTTTCTCAACATGCATCGATCACATATGATGAGCTTTGGCATTTATCAGACCAAATGGCTGGTGCGATCGATGCAGTCGCAGCTGGCAGTGAACCTGTCATTGTATACGGTCATATGGAGCCAGAGATGCTGATTTCTTTCTTAGGCAGTGTGAAATCAGGCAGACCATATATTCCGGTCGATATCTCAATACCTGTCGAGCGTATCGTCTCAATTATTGAAAGCTCAAAAGCCAGTCTATTGATTTGTGCAAATGAGCAGAATGTATTAGATGTAGAAGAGCACATTGAAGTGAAGAGTGCGGCATCGCTTTTAGCACTTGAAAAAGAAGCACCGCCATCCACGCAGTGGGTTCAACAAGATGATGTTTTTTACATTATTTATACGTCTGGCAGTACTGGAAAACCGAAAGGCGTTCAGGTAACAGCCAATAATTTAGAAAGCTTTACAGAGTGGATGTGCCGTGACTTCCCAATTGGTGAGGGACGCACATTCTTAAATCAAGCACCATTTTCTTTTGACTTATCAGTGATGGATCTCTATCCAGCGCTTCAATCAGGGGGCACGCTTTACTGTTTAGTAAAAGATCTCGTCAATAAGCCAAAGGATATGTTTGTAGCACTTGGTCAATCTGACGTTGAAGTGTGGACATCCACACCTTCTTTTGTGCAAATGTGCTTAATGGACCCTTCCTTTACAGGGGAGCTTTTACCTGAGCTGAACGTTTTCCTTTTCTGCGGTGAGGCGCTTCCTGTAGCTGTAGCAAGTGCACTTCTTGAGCGTTTTCCAAAGGCACAGGTCTTTAATACGTATGGTCCAACTGAAGCCACTGTTGCGATCACATCAATTGAAGTCACGCAGGCGATTCTTGATCAGCACGATTCTTTACCAGTCGGCTATGCCAAACCTGATACAGACATCGTCATTTTAGATGAAGAAGGCAAGACACTTCCTGATGGTGAAAAAGGGGAAATTGTCATCGTGGGGCCAAGCGTCAGCAATGGCTACTTAGGTGAACAAGCCTTGACAGATAAAGTGTTCTTTGAATACGAAGGACGTCCTGCTTACCGTACAGGTGACGCAGGTGTGGCGCAGGATGGTTTAATTACGTGCCATGGCCGTCTCGACTATCAAATTAAGCTTCATGGATACCGGATGGAGCTTGAAGAAATTGAATATCATGTGAGCGAGACAACCTATGTCAATGCTTGTGTGATTGTGCCATTCCAGCCAAACGGTCATGTTGAATACTTGATTGCAGCGATTGTTCCAGCAGCTCATTCATTTGAAAAAGAGTATCAGCTGACAAGTGCGATTAAGAAAGAAATGGCGGATTCACTGCCAGCGTACATGATTCCAAGAAAGTTTGTGTATCTTGAGCAGCTGTACATGACGCCAAACGGGAAGGTTGACCGTAAGAGAATCGCGAAAGAGGTTCTTCTATGATTCCGTTTAGTTCATTCTTTTTCTTCATTCTAATTGGTATTCTTCTTTTGCCGACGATCATTCTTGGTCTTCGCGGCAAAAGAATGCAGGGCTACAACATGTTTGCAACGGTTGTGGCGCTGGCACTTATTTTCTCAAAGGATGCCCATGGTGCGCTGCTGCTCTTCTTGTTCACGGTGTGGCAAGTCTTCATCATCCGCCTGTACCTTGCATACCGGTTAAAGGCGAATCAGGCATCTGTTTTCTATGCAGCAGTGGTGGCATCTATTTTGCCGCTTGTGCTGTCAAAGATTTTACCGTTCTTTTTAACTCATCAGCCGCACCAGCCGGCGCCAATGAACTGGCTGAGCTTTTTGGGCATCTCATACTTAACATTTAAAGGTGTTCAGTTAATTATTGAGACAAGAGACGGCTTGATTAAGAAGAAAATTCCGATTCACCGTTTGGTCTATTTCATTGTCTTTTTCCCGACGATTTCATCAGGTCCGATTGACCGTTACCGCCGATTTGAAAAGGATATGGATACGCCGCCTGAAAAGGAAGCTTACAGTGATCTTCTATATGCCGGTATTCATAAAATTTTTATTGGCTTCTTATATAAGTTCATTATTGGCTATTTGATTCACACGTATATTCTGATGAATATTCATCACATTAGCAGCAGTCACTTTGTTCAGCAGTTAACGTATATGTATGCTTACAGCATGTATTTGTTCTTTGACTTTGCTGGATATACAGCATTTGCTGTAGGTGTGAGTTATATAATGGGCATTAAATCACCAGAGAACTTTAATAAACCGTTTATCAGCCGAAACATTAAAGACTTCTGGAATCGCTGGCACATGTCCCTGTCCTTCTGGTTCAGAGACTACGTGTTTATGAGATTTGTGTTCTTTATGACCAAAAAGAAGTGGATCAAGAACCGAATGGCTGTATCAAATATAGGGTACTTTGTCCTCTTTCTATTGATGGGTGCTTGGCATGGTCTTGCCCTTCAATATATTATTTACGGACTATATCATGCAGTTATCATGTCCGGTTACAATTTATTTGAGAAATGGAATAAAAAGCACAAGTGGTGGCCGGATAATAAGGTCACAATGGTTGTGTCGATCATTATTACATTCCATGTGATTTGTTTCGGATTTTATATTTTTTCAGGAAAACCATTTCATCATTAATGATTAAGGGAGTAGAAAATTATGGAATTTAAAAATCAAGTATACGGTATTATTGCAGAGGTTTGTCAGGATGACGTTGTGAAAGAAAATCCAGAGATTGCGATTTTTGAAGAAGGTCTTCTTGATTCGTTTGGTACAGTAGAACTGCTTATGGCCATTGAAAGTCAACTCGGAATCACTGTTCCGATTACAGAATTTGATCGTGATGTGTGGGATACGCCGAATCATATTGCTGAGCAGCTGGCAGAGATGAAGTAATGAAAAAGCGTTTTTTTGGGCCGCTTATTTTAGCGGCTGTTCTATTCATTGGTGTTCTTCTTGTACCAAATGCATGGCTCTCACACCTGATCCCAAAAGACAAATTACAAAAGTCAGCCACAGAATTAGATCCAGGGATGTTTCAAGGGCTTTATTTACAAGATGAAATGCTAAAAGATCCAACTTATTTGCCGATCTATGGATCTTCTGAATTATCGCGTTTTGATCCATATCACCCTACGAATTTCTTTCATGAGAATCCTCAAGGGTTTACACCTTATCTTATTGGAAAAGGTGGATCGCAATCATTAATTCATGCGATGAACTTCGCAGCGCATATGGATGAATTAAAAGGGAAGAAGCTTGTATTTATCGTGTCCCCACAGTGGTTTGTGAAATGGGGATCTGACGAGAATCACTTTGCACCTAACTATTCAGCGCTTCAAGCGCTTAATCTCGCCTATAATAAAGAAATTGATCCCACTGTGAAAAAAGAGCTGATTAAAAGAATCATGAAGTTTAAAGCAGTCAAAAACGACATGGTGATCACGGAGCTTTTTAAAGCAGAGCTATCTGGGAACAAGTTCGCTTATGGCGCGATTTCTCCTATTGCAAAAATGTATTATGGTATGCTTCAAAAGAAAGACATGTACTATACGATTGGATCGGGGCATGAGCGCAAGCTTCAACCGTCTCCTTCAGTCAAAGGAAAAACATGGGCTGAGCTTGAAAAAGAAGCAAGTGTCTTAGGTGCGGAAAAAGCAGGGGACAACCCGTTTTATATTAATCAAAAACTGTTTGACCACAAGCTGAAACCGATCATGAAAAAGATGAAGGATTCCCGTGAAGGTCATTCTTATGCCGAATCACCAGAATACAAAGATTTTCAAATCATGCTGGATATTTTAAAACAGGCAGGGGCAAAGCCTTTGTTTGTGACAATTCCTGTCAACGGAAAGTGGTATGATTACACCGGTTTTCCGAAAGAAGGACGTACAGATTATTATGAAAAAATCAATCGTCAAATTCGAGATAATGGGTATGAAGTCGCGGATTTGACTAAGCATGAGTACGATCCATATTTCTTTAAAGATACGATTCATGTGTCTTATAAAGGATGGGTGTACATCGATAAAGCAATTGAAAAGTTTTACAAAGAGCAGTAGAATGCAGCAGCTTTCTGCTGCTTTTTGTTTGTCGAATCAGCGGATATCTTGTATAACTAAGGGAAAAGGGCTATGCTTGTATATGGAGGCGATATGATGAATCGTTTTGAGAAAAAAGAACTATTAAAGCGTTCAAAGAAGCATTTTAATGATCATGCCTTTTGGGAAAAGCTAAAAAAGACGGCACAAAAAGCTGGTGTCTCTCTTGTCTATGCTGTGCTATTACTTTACTATACATTGCAAAAACCCGAAGTGCCGGTCAAAGCAAAGACCTTGATGATTGGAGCACTCGGCTATTTTATCCTTCCAATTGACCTCATCCCTGATACATTGATTGGTGTCGGCTATACAGATGATTTAGGAGCCATTACATTTGCTTTGCTTCAAGTAGCGATGTACATTGATGATGATGTGAAAGGGAAAGCAAAAGACAGGCTGTCAAAATGGTTCGGCGAAAAAACCGATACCTCTTTGATTGATCAAAAGCTTGAGGATGGCGGTATGCCGTCTGCATAAAGAAAAGCCTCCGCTATTGGAGGCTTTTTTCTTTACCCTAAAAATTTCACGCAAACTGGATGGGGGACGGTAATGTCTGATTGTAAGACAGTGAGTCGTCCTGTTTCTTTGTCGCGTTTGTATAACACGAGATTGCTAGATTCTTGGTTTGAACCGACAAGGAATTCTTCTGTTGGATCAAGCACAAAATCTCTAGGCCAGTTTCCTTCGGAAGAAGCAATCTCGACAAGACTTAATTGGCCGTCAGCGTTTGTTTTAAAAATCGCAATGCTGTCATGACCGCGATTTCCTGCATAAACAAATTGTCCGTCTGAAGAGACATGAATGGCACTGCCTTGATTGTTCTCTGTAAAATCGCTTGGAATGGTCGCGATTGTTTGGATCTCTTCAAAATGACCATCTTCAAAGTAACGAAGCACAATGACCTCGGAGCTTAGCTCTGTCATTACATATGCCACAGGTTTCGTTGGGTGGAATGTGATATGACGAGGTCCGCTGCCAGGCTTTGTTTCAAATGTATGAGCAAGCTCAAGTTTTCCGTCTTCTTTCTTATACGTATAAATTCCATCTGTTCCAAGGTCAACAGCCACTGCAAATTGTTCATCTGGCGTGAGACCCATAAAGTGAGTGTGCGGTTTTTCCTGACGATCTTCGTTAGGGCCAGTTCCTTCATGCTGTGCCTGTGAGAGCGTGCGGATCACTGAGCCATTTTCAGCATCGATTTCATACATCTCTGCTGTCCCTTTATGATAATTCGCTGTATACGCCGTTTTCGTTTGACTGTCCACGCTGACGTGGCAAGGAGAAGCTCCATCGGCAAGCTCTTGGTTGATGAAGTGAAGTCTGCCTGTTGTTGAATCAATTTGATACGCAGCAAGGCCGCCCTGTGATCCTTTTTTCACAACAGCATAAACAAACTTTTGATCCTCTGACACGGTTAAATATGTAGGATTTTCAAGTTCAGCAGCGACTTCTACTTGCTCAATCTGCTGCTTGTCCGTGTTTAATGTAAACGTATAAACGCCTTTACTGTCTCCCTTTGTATACGTACCGATATAACCTCTGATGTTAGCCATGTATTGCCCTCCTTCTATTAGATGCTCTCATTCTATCATAAATTCATAGGAAAACGCTTTAGAAAGGCATGTCAAAAGAAAAACAAAGTCAATGAAATCTCACAATCTTTATCAAAAATCATGTGAAAAAATCTCACAAAAGTTTTCTCAAAAGAAAACCGTTCATGTAAAGTAAATAAATTGAAGAATAAATACAAAAAATTTTAAGTTTTTTCATTCCTTGTTTAGCAAAGGTGTAAGCGTATACATTTAATTTTGATTAGTCTAAATTGTCTAATAATTTTAAAAATGCTGTTGACACTGTATGGAAAGCGGCGTAATATGGGTTCAACAAAAGCAAACAAACACGCAGAGCAAGCGTGAGATACTTCAAAATAAAATATCTAAAAATTCAACTACTTTTTGATTGAAAGAGAGGGTGCTCACTGAAAATGGAAGACCAAAAGGAACAGTGGATCTTTTTAAACGATGAACTCGTGAAAAAAGAGGATGCAAAAATTTCAGTTTATGATCATGGCTTCTTATATGGTGACGGTGTTTTCGAAGGAATACGCGTGTATAACGGAAACATCTTTCGAATGAAAGAACATTTAGACCGACTGTATGATTCCGCCAGATCCATTATGCTGAACATTCCATATTCACTTGAGGAACTCACGGAAAAAATGATTCATACAGTTGAAAGGAACGGTCTAAAAGATGCCTATATCCGACTTGTTGTCTCAAGAGGAGCGGGTGATCTTGGTTTAGATCCAAACAACTGCGGGAGAGCCAACACAGTGATCTTTGTAGAGCCGCTGGCCATTTTTCCAAAGCACCTATATGAAACGGGTATTGATATTGTGACGGTTCCAACAAGACGAAATCGTCCAGATGTCCTTAGCCCAAAAGTAAAATCATTAAACTATTTGAATAACATTCTTGTCCGAATCGAAGCCCATATGGCCGGTGTGAGTGAAGCGCTGATGCTGAACGATCAAGGGTACGTGGCGGAAGGTTCTGCAGACAATGTGTTTATTTATAAAAAAGGCAAGCTTTATACACCGCCAGGTTATATCGGCGCACTTGAAGGCATCACAAGAAATGCCATCATGGAGATTGCAGAAGACTTAGGCTACGAAGTGAAAGAAGAACCATTCACAAGACATGATGTCTATACAGCTGAAGAAGTATTTCTAACAGGAACCGCAGCCGAAGTCATCGCCGTTGTAAAAGTTGACGGCCGTACAATCGGTGAAGGAAAACCTGGGTTCCACACAAACAAACTTCTTGAACAATTCCGCAAGAGAGTGGTTGAAGAGGGAGAAAAAGTCGTATTTGCAGATGAAAACATTCATGCAAGTTAAATAGATATCGATAAACGTTGAAGAGGACTAGTAGCTTTAGAGTCAGTATCTACAGAGAGCCGGTGCTAGCTGGAAACCGGTGTTACTTTCTAAAGTGAACTCACCTCTGAGTGTCTGCTTGAAATGATAGTAGGGCAGGCCGAGTGACATTGCTCACTCGTTACCAAAATGGACGAAAGATGTCCATGAGACGGCAGCAGGGTTTGCCGTGAACAAGGGTGGTACCGCGAAAAAATAAAGCTTTTTCGCCCCTTTGACCTAGTGAAAAGTAGTGTCATTGTGGGGTGAGAAGGCTTTTTTATATGGTCTCATATCTCTATCTTGAATGGAAAAGGGTGAAAGGACTTGACTGAAGCAAGACAAAGAGGAGGAAATCAAATGGGGACAAATGTACAAATGGAAACGGAAAAATCAAAAGCACCACAAACGATGAACGGTGCACTCATGTTAATTGAAGCACTCAAAAAAGAAAAAGTAGAAGTCATTTTCGGATATCCAGGCGGAGCAGTTTTACCAATCTACGATAAAATTTACGATTCTGGTTTATTTCATGTCCTGCCAAGACATGAGCAGGGAGCGATTCACGCAGCAGAAGGATACGCAAGAGTATCTGGTAAACCGGGTGTTGTCATTGCCACATCAGGGCCGGGAGCGACAAACCTTGTGACAGGAATTGCAGATGCGATGATTGATTCACTTCCCCTTGTTGTATTCACAGGACAGGTGGCAACATCAGTCATTGGTTCGGATGCTTTCCAAGAAGCAGATGTACTCGGCATCACAATGCCAATTACAAAGCACAGCTACCAAGTAAGAAATCCAGAGGAATTACCGGGTGTCATTAAAGAGGCATTCCATATCGCAACAACAGGCAGACCTGGTCCAGTTTTGATTGATATTCCAAAAGATGTTGCAGGCATTGAAGGAACGTTTGAATATGATCAGCCAATTGATTTACCTGGTTATCAGCCAAAAGTAGAGCCGAACTATTTGCAAATTCGCAAATTAGTAGAAGCTGTCAGCAGAGCGAAGAAACCAGTTATTCTAGCAGGAGCTGGCGTACTTCATGGCAAAGCATCTGAAGAATTAAGACAGTATGTAGAGCAGCAGCAAATCCCAGTCGCTCATACATTGCTTGGACTTGGCGGATTCCCGGCAAAGCATCCTCTTTTCCTAGGGATGGCTGGTATGCATGGCACATATGCAGCGAACATGGCTCTTCATCAATGTGATCTGCTCATTTCAATCGGAGCAAGATTTGATGACAGGGTAACAGGCAACCTCAATCATTTTGCGAAACATGCGAAGGTCGCTCATATTGACATTGACCCAGCGGAAATCGGCAAGAACATTCATACTCATATCCCGGTAGTTGGAGACAGTAAGCTCGTTCTTAAAGAGCTGATCAAGCAGGACGGGAAGCAAGGGGAATCAGACGAGTGGAAGAACCAGTTAAATCGGTGGAAGGAAGAATATCCACTCTGGTACGTTGAAAACGAAGCAGAAGGCTTTAAGCCTCAAAAGCTGATTGAATACATTCATCAATTCACAAAAGGTGAAGCCATTGTCGCAACTGATGTCGGACAGCATCAAATGTGGGCAGCGCAGTTCTATCCATTTGAAAATGCAGATAAGTGGGTAACATCTGGAGGTCTTGGCACAATGGGCTTCGGATTACCAGCAGCCATCGGCGCTCAACTGGCTGATCAAGAGGCAACTGTTGTGGCGATTTTAGGAGACGGAGGTTTCCAAATGACCCTGCAAGAACTTGCCGTTATCCGTGAGCTGAACCTTCCAGTCAAAGTGATTGTACTCAATAATCACAGCCTTGGAATGGTAAGACAATGGCAAGAAATTTTCTACGAAGAACGCTACTCATATTCTAAATTTTCAGAGCAACCAGACTTTGTCAAATTATCTGAAGCTTATGGCATTAAAGGAATCAGAATCTCATCAGACGAAGAGGCGAAAGAAAAGCTTGAAGAAGCCTTAACCTCTAGAGAGCCTGTTTTCATCGATGTCAATGTAGCGCGAGATGAAAAAGTATTCCCGATGGTAGCACCGGGGAAAGGACTTCATGAGATGGTGGGGGTGAAACCTTGAAAAGAATTATTGTGTTGACTGTATTAAATCGATCTGGCGTTCTGAACAGAATCACAGGCCTCTTTACCAAAAGACACTACAACATTGAAAGCATTACGGTCGGCCATTCTGAGATTCAAGATGTATCACGCATCACGTTCGTCGTCCATGTAGACCAGGAGAAAGACATCGAACAGCTGACAAAACAGCTGAACAAACAAATCGATGTTCTGAAAGTAACAGACATTACAAATCAATCAATCGTTCAGCGAGAGCTGGCTTTGATAAAAGTCGTATCTGCACCAGCATCAAGAATGGAGATCACAGGGGTCATTGAACCGTTTAGAGCTTCTATTGTAGATGTAAGCAGAGAGAGTGTCGTCATTCAGGTGACAGGTGAGTCTTCAAAAATTGAAGCACTCATTGAATTACTTAAGCCATACGGCATTAAAGAAGTCGCCAGAACTGGCACCACGGCCTTTGCGAGAGATAATCAGCAAAAGCCGCAAACAAATAAAACAATTTCAATTGTCTAAACAAAAGGAGAGAGTCAAATGGTAAAAGTATATTATAACGGTGATATTCAAGAAAACGTATTAAATGGTCAAAAGGTAGCAATCATTGGTTACGGTTCACAAGGTCATGCACATGCATTGAACTTAAAAGAAAGCGGTGTAGATGTGATCGTCGGCGTAAGAAAAGGCGGATCTTATACAAAAGCACAAGAAGACGGCCATCAAGTATTCACAGTAAAAGAAGCAGCAGCACAAGCAGATGTCGTGATGGTACTACTTCCAGATGAGCAGCAAAAGAAAGTATATGATGAAGAAATCAAAGATCAATTAGAAGCTGGCAATTCACTTGTATTCGCTCACGGGTTCAACGTTCACTTCCATCAAATTGTTCCTCCAAGTGACGTAGATGTATATCTTGTAGCTCCAAAAGGTCCTGGACATCTTGTGAGAAGAACATATGAGCAAGGCGCTGGTGTACCTGCCCTATTTGCTATCTATCAAGATGTATCTGGTCAAGCGAAAGACAAAGCACTTGCTTATGCAAAAGCGATCGGCGGAGCGAGAGCGGGCGTTCTTGAAACAACATTTAAAGAAGAAACAGAAACGGATCTATTCGGTGAGCAGGCAGTTCTTTGTGGAGGTCTTACTTCACTAGTAAAAGCAGGATTCGAAACGTTAACAGAAGCTGGTTATCAGCCAGAGCTTGCATACTTCGAGTGTCTGCATGAATTGAAATTAATCGTTGACCTTATGTATGAAGAAGGATTAGAAGGCATGAGATATTCAATCTCTGATACAGCACAATGGGGTGACTTCGTATCAGGACCACGCGTTGTGGATGCAAAAGTAAAAGAATCAATGAAAGCTGTTTTGACTGATATCCAAAACGGAACATTTGCAAAAGAATGGATTGTTGAAAACCAAGTGAATCGTCCACGTTTCAATGCGATCAATGCAAATGAAAATGAGCACCAAATTGAAATCGTTGGAAGAAAGCTTCGTGAAATGATGCCTTTCGTGAAACAAGGAAAGAAAAAGGAAGCGGTGAGCGTCGGTGCGGAAAATTAATTTTTTTGACACAACACTTCGAGATGGAGAGCAATCACCAGGAGTGAACTTAAATGCACAAGAAAAGCTAATCATTGCAAAGCAGCTTGAGCACCTTGGGGTTAATATCATTGAAGCGGGATTTCCCGCTTCATCCCGAGGGGATTTCTTAGGCGTACAAGAAATTGCAAGAACGATTAAAAACTGTTCTGTTGCTGGTCTTGCACGATGTGTGAAAGGTGACATTGATGCTGCATGGGAAGCATTAAAAGATGGAGTAGAGCCAAGGCTTCATGTCTTTATTGCCACTTCTGACATTCACCTGAAGTATAAACTCAAGAAAACACGTGAAGAAGTCGTAGAACAGGCTGTCGCAATGGTGAAATATGCGAAAGAACGTTTTCCAGTTGTCCAATGGTCAGCAGAAGATGCGTGCCGTACAGATCTTGCTTTCTTGGCAGAAATTGTAGAAAAGGTCATTGACGCTGGGGCGAGTGTCATTAACTTGCCAGATACAGTTGGATACCTAGCGCCAAAAGAGTACGGAAATATCTTTAAATATATGAAGGAACACGTTCCAAATATCGACCGCGTCAACTTGTCCGCTCACTGTCACGATGATCTAGGAATGGCTGTGGCAAACTCACTTGCTGCCATTGAAAATGGAGCAGATCAAATTGAAACGGCTGTCAACGGAATTGGCGAGCGCGCTGGAAATGCAGCTTTAGAAGAAATTGCAGTAGCTCTTCATATTCGAAAAGACTTTTACCAGGTCGAATCAACGATTCAATTGAATGAAATTAAGCGTACAAGTGATGTAGTGAGCAAATACTCAGGAATGATTGTGCCGCGTAATAAAGCAGTCGTTGGAAACAATGCATTTGCACATGAATCAGGTATTCACCAAGATGGTTTCCTCAAAGAAAAAACAACCTATGAAATTATTTCTCCAGAGCTTGTCGGCGTGACAACAGATGTACTTGTCCTTGGAAAACACTCCGGAAGACACGCGTTTAAAGACCGCCTGAAAACACTAGGCTTTAAACTAACGGAAGACGAAATCAATAAATTCTTTGAGACTTTCAAGGACTTGACAGAAAAGAAGAAAGAAATTACAGATGATGATTTGATTTCTATTATATTAGAAGAAAAAGTAGCAGACCGAAAAATCGGCTACGAATTTGAAAGTCTGCAAGTGCACTATGGAACAGAACAAATGCCAACAGCAACAGTCTCTCTGAAAAATCAAGAAACACAGGAAGTCATTCAAGAAGCAGCTACAGGTGCAGGCAGTGTAGAAGCTGTGTACAACACGCTTGAGCGCTGTATGGAAGAAAGAATTCATTTGCTGGACTACCGCATTCAATCAAATGGAAAAGGCAGAGATGCACTAGCAGAAGTATATGTCACTGTTTCAATAGAAGGAAAAGAAACAGCAGGACGCGGTGTAGCGCAAGATGTGCTTGAAGCATCGGCGAAAGCTTACGTCAATGCAGTGAACAGGCATTTAATCTTTAAATCAAATCTGATTGAAATTGAGAAACATCACGCGATCTCATAGGAAAGGAGGAAGGTTCTCATGAAAAAGAAAATTGCACTTTTGCCCGGCGATGGAATCGGACCGGAAGTTGTGACCTCTGCAGTTGCTGTCCTTCAAGAGACGGCGGCTCAATTTAGGCACGAATTCGAATTCGAAACGGCGCTCATTGGCGGTATCGCAATAGATGAAAAAAACAACCCGCTTCCAAAGGAAACAGTAGATGTATGCAAAAACGCTGATGCGATTTTATTAGGAGCAGTCGGCGGACCAAAGTGGGATCAAAACCCGCCAGAGCTTCGTCCAGAAAAAGGCTTGCTCGCCATTCGTAAACAGCTGGACTTATTTGCCAACATCCGCCCTGTAAAGGTGTTCGATAGTTTAAGCGGGGCATCTCCGTTAAAACAGGATCACATTAACGGAGTCGATTTCGTCATCGTGCGCGAATTAACAGGCGGTCTCTATTTTGGTGAACCAAGCGAACGCTATACGGATGATGAAGGAAAAGAAGCTGCCGTTGATACGCTCCTTTATACAAAGGAAGAAATTGTCCGCGTATTAAAAGAAGCGTTCGATATGGCCTTAACGAGACGGAAAAAAGTGACGTCTGTGGATAAAGCGAATGTTCTTGCTTCTAGTAAACTATGGCGGGATGCGGTAGAAGAAGTTGCTGCTCAATATCCAGAAGTTGAATTTGAGCATATGCTCGTCGATAATGCTGCCATGCAGCTGATTTACAAGCCCGCTCAATTTGATGTCATTGTGACGGAGAATATGTTCGGTGATATTTTAAGTGACGAAGCTTCTATGATTACTGGATCACTCGGCATGTTGCCATCTGCTAGTTTATCAAGCACAGGCCTTCATTTATATGAGCCAATTCATGGTTCAGCACCCGATATTGCGGGGCAAAACGTTGCAAACCCTCTGGCAACCATTTTATCAGCAGCAAGCTTGCTTAGAACTTCCTTTGCATTAGAACAAGAAGCGGCTGCAATAGAAGAAGCTGTCGAAGCTGTTCTTGCCTCTGGCAAACGAACAAAAGATTTAGCAGCAAAAGAGGGAACTTATCAAACGACTGAAGACATCACTAATGCGGTTGTAGACGCACTCAAGCAGCGCGTGCAAACCATTGTATAAATAGAATCTTGTGGAATTAGGTAGAGGGAGGAAAAGGGTAATGCCTCGAACAATCATCGAAAAAATATGGGATCAGCATGTAGTCAAAAGCGGCGAGGGAAAACCAGACCTTTTATATATTGATCTGCACTTGGTGCATGAAGTGACATCACCTCAAGCATTTGAAGGATTAAGACAAAAAGGGCGCAAGGTGAGAAGACCTCAAAACACGTTTGCAACGATGGATCACAACATCCCAACTGTGAATCGATTTGTGATCAAAGATGAGATTGCTAAAAAGCAAGTGAGTGCCTTAGAGCGCAACTGTGCGGAATTTGGCGTTCGTCTTGCTGATCTTCACAGTGTTGACCAAGGAATCGTCCATGTCGTTGGACCGGAGCTTGGATTGACACTTCCGGGGAAAACAATCGTTTGTGGAGATAGTCATACATCAACTCACGGCGCGTTTGGCGCACTTGCCTTTGGGATCGGTACAAGTGAGGTTGAACATGTACTTTCTACACAAACACTTTGGCAGCAGCGTCCGAAAACGCTAGAAATTAGAGTAGACGGAAAGCTTCAAAAAGGGGTAACCGCCAAAGATGTCATTTTAGCCGTCATTGGTGCACACGGCGTGAAGTTCGGTTCAGGTTATGTGATTGAATACACTGGGGAAGTATTCAGAAACATGACGATGGATGAGCGGATGACCGTTTGTAATATGTCGATTGAAGCAGGCGCAAGAGCAGGATTGATTGCACCTGATGAAGTCACTTTCGAATATTGCCGCGGCCGCAAATATGCACCGCAGGGCGAAGACTTCGAAGCAGCTATTAAAGAATGGGAAGAACTTAGAACAGATCCAGGTGCAACCTACGATAAAACCATTGTGTTAGATGGAAATAAAATTTCACCAATGGTTACGTGGGGAATTAACCCAGGAATGGTACTGCCTGTGGATGCATCAATCCCAGGACCTGAGGACTTTGCACAAGAAGATGATCAAAAAGAAGCGATTCGTGCTTACGAATACATGGGTGTCCACCCGCATCAGCGTATAGAAGACATTACGATTGAGCACGTCTTTATCGGCTCATGTACGAACTCAAGAATGACTGATTTACGCCAAGCTGCTTCTATGATTGAAGGACAAAAAGTAGCAGATCATGTCAGAGCGATTGTGGTGCCTGGCTCTCAAAGTGTCAAATTGCAAGCAGAAAAAGAAGGTCTTCATGAAATCTTTCTTGAAGCAGGATTTGAATGGAGAGAATCAGGCTGCAGTATGTGCCTTAGTATGAATAACGATGTGGTACCGGAGGGCGAACGCTGCGCGTCCACATCAAACCGTAACTTTGAAGGGCGTCAAGGGAAGGGTGCGAGAACGCATCTTGTCAGCCCTGCAATGGCTGCAATGGCTGCGATACATGGCCGATTTGTCGATGTCAGGAAGTTTAATCAAGAGAAAACAGTCGTGTAAGGAGTTGTTATAGATGGAGCCTTTAGTCACTCATAAAGGGAAAGCCGCTGTGCTTAACCGTATTAATGTAGATACAGATCAAATTATTCCGAAGCAATTTTTAAAAAGAATCGAACGAACAGGATATGGCCGCTTTGCCTTTTTCGACTGGCGTTATTTAGCAGATGGCAGCCCAAATCCAGATTTCGAACTGAACCAGCCGATCTATGAAGGAGCATCCATTTTGATCGCAGGAGAAAACTTTGGCTGCGGATCATCTAGGGAACATGCTCCTTGGGCGCTTGATGATTATGGCTTTAAAATAGTCATCGCACCATCATTTGCAGATATATTTCATCAAAACTGTTTTAAAAATGGGATGCTTCCGATTCGCCTTGATTATGATGTGTGGAAAACCTTCGCTGCGTCATATGAGAACAAAGGGTATGAGATGACGGTTGATCTTGAAAAACAGCAGATAGAAGATCACGAAGGGAATATCACCCCTTTTCAAGTCGACCCTCACTGGAGAGAAATGCTCCTAAATGGTTATGATGAGATTTCATTAACATTACTACTAGAAGATGACATTCAAGCATTTGAAGAAAAGCGCAGCAGCTGGCTGCGCGCTTAAGCAACGAGAAGCTGTCCGCCCAAGGTGTGACGGCTTCTTTTTTGCATGAAAACCTCTCGTTACTTGTGTTTACTAATCTTCGTTGGTAAACTGATAAAAAAATATGCGCCCGAAAGGAACGTAAGCATGAAGCATGACAAGAAGAAAGATAATGTCATTTTGTTTCCTGGTCTGAAAGAAAGACTGATTGAAAAAGGAATGGCAGCATTAAAAGATAAACAGTATCAAGAGGCGCTTCACTTGTTTTCAGAAGCAAAATCGTATGATGACGATGAAGAATCCGATATTCACCTCGGTATGGCAATTTGTTTTCTGGAGCTGGGTGAGCTGCAGGATGCAAAACGTGTTTGTGAAAAAATGCTGCATGAAGGATATGGCCACTATTTCACTGTGCTCCAAGTGTATATGACGATCCTCATTCAGCTGAAAGAATATGAAGAAGTCAAACAGACGATTGAGGCTGTGCTCGAGGAAAACCACCTTCCAGCAGAAAGTGCGGAGCATTTTTACAAGCTGCTCGAATTTAGCAGAAAAATGATCGAATCACCTGAAGAGATTTTAGATGAAGATGAGGACGCCGGAAGTGAGGTCAACATAGATGACATGCTGAAGCGTCCGGAAGAACAGGTCCAGTTCATCCATTCATTGAAAGACCGGAATATTACACCGCACATGGGTCTATTAAATACCATCTTACAAAATCCTGATGGGAATCCTTTGATCAAATCAATGATCCTGCAGCTTCTGGCAGATCATGATGTGGCAAAACCGGTTCATGTGACAAAATTCGGTGATTCTTTAACACTTATTCCTTCTGAGGCTGTAAAGCCAGAGCAGATGCCGCTTCTTCAGCAAGTCCTTCGTATGCTTGATGACACGCTCGGCAATGAGAATCCGACCCTTTATCAAGCTGTGGAAGAGTTATGGCGCCGGCACTTATTTGTACTGTATCCATTTCTTCCTAAATACACAGTTCCGAGTCTTTGGGCAGCGGCACTTCATAAAGTCGGCTATGAAATGCATGGGATTGAGATTGAACTCGAAGAATTGCATCTATTGTATGAATTTAACGAACGAGAGCTGAGAGAAGCTTGCACAATGCTGAAAGATATTGAAGAAATTTCTTATTTGTAATTTGTCGATTTAGTTGAAAGACGGACTTGTTATGTTATAATATAATGGTTGTATTTGTGCATATATAGTGCAGTTGTCAGATTCCAACGGTTGAAAGACGATATGTATAACCAAGTCAAATGTTGTATACATAATGCAAGCTTCTTAGCGGAGTGCGTGGTTTTTGATTGGACGAAGTCTTTATGATGCTTTAGAATGGAGCAACGCACAATCTGAATAGATTTTTGGAGGGAAACACACATGTCAGTAAAATGGGAAAAACAAGAAGGTAACGAAGGCGTTCTAACTGTAGAAGTTGACGCTGAAACATTTAACAAAGCACTTGATGATGCATTTAAGAAAGTGGTTAAGCAAGTATCGATCCCTGGATTCCGTAAAGGGAAAGTACCACGTGGTCTTTTCGAGCAGCGTTTTGGTGTAGAATCTCTTTATCAAGATGCATTAGATATTCTTCTTCCAGTTGAATATCCAAAAGCAATCGACGAAGCTGGTATCGAGCCAGTTGACCGCCCTGAAATCGATGTTGAGAAAATCGAAAAAGGCGAAAACTTAATTTTCACTGCAAAAGTAACAGTGAAGCCTGAAGTAAAACTTGGTGATTACAAAGGTCTTAACGTAGAAAAAGACGACACAGCTGTCACTGATGAAGATGTACAAGAAGAGCTAAAAGGCATGCAAAACCGTCAAGCTGAGCTTGTTGTCAAAGAAGAAGGCGCAATTGAAAACGGCGATACAGTTGTTCTTGATTTCGAAGGATTCGTTGATGGAGAAGCATTCGAAGGCGGAAAAGCTGAGAACTACTCTCTTGAAGTAGGTTCTGGTTCATTCATCCCTGGTTTCGAAGAGCAATTAGTTGGTCTTGAAGCTGGCGCTGAAAAAGATGTAGAAGTCACATTCCCAGAAGAATACCATGCTGAAGACCTTGCAGGTAAACCAGCTGTATTCAAAGTGAAAATTCATGAAATCAAAGCAAAAGAACTTCCAGCACTTGACGATGAGTTCGCTAAAGATGTTGATGAAGAAGTAGAAACGCTTGCTGAATTAACTGAAAAAACGAAGAAACGTCTTGAAGAAGCAAAAGAAAACGAAGCAGAAGGAAAACTTCGTGAAGAGCTAGTGGCGAAAGCTTCTGAAAATGCGGAAGTTGACATCCCACAAGCGATGGTTGACACTGAGCTAGACCGCATGATGAAAGAATTCGAACAACGTCTTCAAATGCAAGGAATGAACCTTGAGCTTTACTTCCAATTCTCTGGACAAGATGAAAATGCACTGAAAGAGCAAATGAAAGAAGATGCTGCTAAACGCGTAAAATCTAATCTAACACTTGAAGCAATTGCTGCTGCAGAAAACTTACAAGTGTCTGACGAAGAAGTGGAAGAAGAACTTTCAAAAATGGCTGAAGCATACAACATGCCAATTGAAAATATCAAACAAGCGATCGGATCTACTGACGCAATGAAAGAAGATCTAAAAGTTCGTAAAGCAATTGATTTTCTTGTAGAAAACCGTTAATATGGTGCATAATAATAAAACAGGGCGCGAGTGACTCGTGCCTTGTTTTGTACAATTTTTGACTTATCATCGCTTCTTTTGGAAACGATAGTGTAAGTCGCATCTTTCTGTCATACATATCTCAATGTGCAGTGTTAGAAACACATCGTTATCGTCTTTTAGAAAAGTATGGTAAAATGCATACATACTGGACCCAGAAAGGTAGCTGACTGTTAGCTACAGACAAGTGAAGAAGAATAAGGGGTGAAAGAATGTTTAAATTCAACGAGGAAAAAGGTCAATTAAAATGCTCGTTTTGCGGAAAAACGCAAGATCAAGTGCGTAAACTGGTCGCAGGACCTGGCGTATATATATGTGATGAATGTATCGAGCTTTGCACGGAAATAGTTGAAGAAGAGCTCGGCACAGAGGAAGAAGTTGAATTCAAGGATGTTCCGAAGCCTCATGAAATTCGGGAGATTCTTGATGAATACGTCATCGGACAAGACAATGCGAAAAAATCCTTAGCTGTAGCGGTGTATAACCATTACAAACGGATCAATTCCAACAGCAAGATTGATGATGTTGAGCTTTCTAAAAGTAATATTTCTATGATTGGACCAACAGGAAGCGGTAAAACATTACTTGCTCAAACACTTGCTCGTATTTTAAATGTTCCATTTGCGATCGCAGATGCAACATCATTAACTGAAGCAGGTTATGTTGGTGAAGACGTAGAGAATATTTTACTAAAGCTGATCCAGGCAGCGGATTATGATGTAGAAAAAGCGGAAAAAGGCATTATCTACATCGATGAGATCGATAAAGTAGCAAGAAAATCAGAAAACCCTTCTATCACTCGTGATGTATCTGGGGAAGGTGTACAGCAAGCCCTTTTGAAAATTCTTGAAGGAACAGTCGCTAGTGTGCCGCCTCAAGGTGGACGTAAGCACCCGCATCAAGAATTCATTCAAATTGATACGACGAATATCCTCTTCATTTGTGGAGGAGCCTTTGACGGTATTGAGCAAATCATCAAACGCCGCTTAGGTCAAAAAGTGATTGGATTCGGTGCGGAAAATAAAGTCGAAGATCTTGAAAAAGAAGTCCTTCTATCAAAAGTACTGCCAGAAGACTTGCTTCGATTCGGTTTAATTCCAGAATTCATCGGCCGCCTGCCGGTTATTGCAAGCCTAGAGCCGTTAGATGAAAAAGCACTTGTAGAAATCTTGACGAAGCCTAAAAATGCGCTTGTTAAGCAATATACAAAAATGCTTGAGCTTGACGATGTAGAGCTTGAATTTGAAGAAGATGCTCTTAGCGAAATTGCGAAAAAGGCAATTGAGCGTAAAACAGGAGCTCGTGGTCTTCGCTCGATCATTGAAGGCATCATGCTTGATGTTATGTTTGACCTTCCATCTCGTGATGATATTGAAAAATGTGTCATCACTGGTGCAACGGTTTCTGATGGTGAGCCGCCGCGTCTTGTGTTAAAAGATGGCACAGTCGTTAATAAAGATACAAAAACATCTGCATAAGAGAAATCTCACTCCTGAATCATTTTGATTCAGGAGTTTTTTATTTATCGTGGTAGCCGTGTTTATTCCGTCCAGCACTAGGAAATACTAGCAGACAGAAACCAATACATACGATAGATAAAGGAGGGAGCACCGATTGAGCTGGACAGGAATCGTATTATTTATACAGCTGTTCTTTGGTATCGTCATCGGGCTGTACTTTTGGAACTTACTGCGAAATCAGCGCACACAAAAGGTGACGATCGACAAAGAATCAAAAAAAGAAATGGAAGCACTCAGAAAGATGCGGTCAATCAAGTTGAGTGAGCCTTTATCAGAGAGAGTCCGGCCAAAGGGGTTTCAAGATATTGTAGGGCAGGAAGACGGCATTCGTGCTCTAAAAGCAGCGCTGTGCGGTCCGAATCCTCAGCATGTCATTGTCTACGGACCACCGGGGGTTGGAAAAACAGCCGCTGCCCGTCTTGTCATGGAAGAAGCGAAACGTCACGCTGATTCACCATTTAAAAAAGATGCAGTATTTGTAGAACTTGATGCCACAACCGCAAGATTTGATGAACGAGGTATCGCAGACCCACTCATTGGTTCCGTGCATGACCCGATTTACCAAGGGGCGGGAGCGATGGGACAGGCCGGCATACCGCAGCCAAAACAAGGAGCCGTTACACATGCTCATGGCGGGGTTCTGTTTATTGATGAAATTGGCGAACTGCATCCGATCCAAATGAACAAAATGCTGAAAGTCCTTGAAGATCGGAAAGTGTTTCTAGACAGTGCCTACTACAGTGAGGAAAACACCCAAATTCCGAATCACATTCATGACATTTTTCAAAATGGGCTTCCGGCTGATTTTCGATTGATTGGTGCCACGACAAGAACACCTGAAGAAATTCCACCAGCGATTCGCTCGAGGTGTTTAGAAATTTTCTTTAAGGACCTTGACCAGCATGAATTGAAAATTGTCGCTGCTAAAGCTGTCCAAAAAATCCAAAAGGAATTATGTGATGAAGGGCTGAACCTGTTAACCTCATATGTGAAAAATGGCCGTGAAGCTGTCAATATGGTGCAGATCGCTGCTGGAATGGCCGTCACAGAAAACCGAAAAGACATCACGATCGCCGATGTCGAGTGGGTTATTCATTCAAGCCAGTTGACACCAAGATATGAACAAAAAGTACCGGAAAAGCCAAAAGTCGGTGTAGTGAATGGTCTGGCTGTCTACGGACCAAACAGCGGAGCCTTGCTCGAGATTGAAGTGAATATATGTAAGGCACTCGAAAAAGGAAGTATCAACATTACAGGCATTGCAGAAGAAGAAAGCATTGGCAGTCAGTCTAAATCTATTCGACGAAAAAGTATGGCCAAAGGGTCTGTTGAAAATGTATTAACAGTGCTGAGAAACTTAGGTATACGAACAAATGAATATGACATCCATATTAATTTCCCAGGCGGTGCCCCTATTGATGGACCGTCTGCTGGGATTGCTATGGCAGCGGCGATTTTCTCTGCCATTCATCAAATCCCGATTGATCATCTGACAGCGATGACAGGTGAAATCGGATTGCAGGGTCAGGTGAAGCCGATCGGCGGTGTGATACCGAAGATTAAGGCGGCGAAACAAGCTGGTGCCACAACCGTGATTATTCCTTATGACAACCAGCAGTCGATTTTAAAAGAGATTGAAGGCGTCACCATTGTGCCTGTGAAGCACTTTCAAGAGGTGCTGGATCAGTGTTTGATCAACCCGCCAGACGAGAAGAAAGATGGACTAGAAGATGAAATGAAAAGAAAATCTGTTTAATCCCCATCATATATGGGGATTTTTTAGTGAAATAGATCTTTTTTTCTTTTTCAAGATAAAAAGAAAGGGTATACTACGGTAAGATCATCATTTCTCAAGTCTTTTACATTGTACAAGACTGAAACAGGTATATTATAATGATTCATACTAGTGACGGAGGTGTCAATCAACATGGCAGATGAAATCCAAAAGAATGTTCCGCTCCTCCCATTGCGAGGCTTGCTTGTTTATCCAACAATGGTCTTGCATTTGGACGTTGGACGCGAGAAGTCTGTTCAGGCATTAGAACAGGCGATGATGAACGATCATATGATTTTTCTAGCAACACAGCGGGAAATTTCAATAGATGAACCAGGTGAAGAGGAAATTTTCAAAGTCGGCACCTATACAAAAATCAAACAAATGCTGAAGCTGCCGAATGGAACGATTCGTGTCCTCGTTGAAGGCTTAAATCGAGCGCAGATCGAGTCATATGTGGAGCTTGAGGACTATACGTCCGTCGATATTAAAGAATTGGCAGAAGAAGAATTAAAGGACGCGGAAGCAGAAGCACTTATGCGCACTTTGTTAGATCATTTTGATCAGTACATAAAAATTTCAAAAAAAATCTCAGCTGAAACATATGCAACGGTGACGGATATTGAAGAACCGGGGAGAATGGCAGATATCGTCGCTTCTCACCTGCCGCTCAAGTTAAAGGACAAACAAGAAGTACTGGAAACAGTGGATGTCAAAAAACGTCTGAATCGTGTCATTAGCTTAATCCACAATGAAAAAGAAGTGCTGGAAATTGAAAAGAAAATTGGACAGCGCGTCAAACGTTCAATGGAACGAACGCAAAAAGAATATTATTTGCGTGAACAAATGAAAGCCATTCAAAAGGAGCTTGGAGACAAGGAAGGGAAAACAGGCGAAGTCAGTTCATTAATGTCTAAAATCGAAGAGTCCAGCATGCCGGAGTCTGTTCGTGAAACGGCGTTAAAAGAATTGAACCGTTATGAAAAAATTCCTTCAAGCTCTGCGGAAAGTTCTGTCATTCGAAATTATATTGACTGGCTGATTAATCTTCCATGGGGTATCTATACTGAAGATCGTCTAGATTTAAAGCTTGCAAGTGACATTTTAGATGATGAGCATCATGGGCTGGAAAAAGTCAAAGAACGTGTGCTTGAATACCTTGCTGTACAGAAGCTGACCAATTCATTAAAAGGACCGATTCTTTGTTTAGCAGGACCTCCTGGGGTAGGGAAAACGTCACTTGCCAAATCGATTGCTAAATCACTTGATCGAAAGTTTATCCGTATCTCTCTTGGCGGTGTGCGTGATGAATCTGAGATTCGCGGACATAGAAGAACGTATGTAGGAGCGATGCCAGGCCGTATCATTCGCGGAATGAGTAAGGCAGGCACAATGAATCCTGTGTTTCTTTTAGATGAAATCGATAAGATGTCCTCTGATTTTAGAGGTGATCCGTCTTCTGCGATGCTTGAAGTGCTGGACCCTGAGCAAAATCATAACTTTAGCGATCACTATATTGAAGAGACATTTGATTTATCTCAAGTGTTATTTATTGCCACTGCCAACAATTTAGCAACCATTCCGGGCCCACTTCGTGATAGAATGGAGATTATCACGATTGCAGGGTATACAGAGGTTGAAAAAGCAGAGATTGTGAAAGATCATCTTCTGCCGAAGCAGCTAAAGGAGCACGGATTAAAGAAAGGGAACTTGCAGCTTCGTGAAGCAGCGATTTATGATATGATTCGCTATTACACAAGAGAAGCAGGAGTTCGTGGATTAGAGCGTCAGCTTGCGGCCATTTGCCGAAAAGCGGCAAGAGCGATTGTGGCTGAAGACCGCAAACGCATCACAGTGACGGAAAAGAACTTATATGAATTTCTCGGAAAAAGACTTTACCGTTATGGTCAGGCTGAAACGACAGATCAGGTCGGCGTTGTCACAGGTCTTGCGTATACGACAGTTGGCGGAGACACCTTATCAATTGAGGTATCACTCTCGCCTGGTAAAGGCAAGCTATTGTTAACAGGTAAGCTTGGCGATGTCATGAGAGAATCTGCACAGGCGGCATTCAGTTATATTCGTTCCAAAGCAGATGAACTGAACATTGATCCTAATTTTAATGAAAAGCACGATATTCATATCCATGTTCCAGAGGGTGCGGTTCCAAAGGACGGGCCATCAGCTGGTATCACCATTGCGACGGCTCTTGTATCAGCACTCACAGGACGTCCTGTGTCAAAAGAGATTGGTATGACAGGAGAGATCACGTTAAGAGGAAGAGTGCTTCCGATTGGCGGACTAAAAGAAAAAGCATTAGGCGCACATCGTGCAGGATTGAAAACCATTATTCTTCCAAAGGACAATGAGAAGGATATTGATGATATTCCTGAAAGTGTGAGAGAAGGACTAACCTTTATTCCGGTTTCACATTTAGATGAGGTGCTTGAGAAAGCATTGGTAGGAGAGGGAAGATGAAAGTAACAAAATCAGATATCGTCATTAGTGCGGTAAAACCAGAGCAGTACCCGAGCGGCGGACTGCCTGAAATCGCGCTTGCTGGACGATCAAATGTTGGAAAGTCTTCGTTCATCAACTCATTAATTAATCGTAAAAATTTAGCGCGTACGTCTTCTAAACCAGGAAAGACCCAAACGCTTAATTTCTACATTATTAATGATATGCTCCATTTTGTGGACGTTCCAGGCTACGGCTTTGCCAAAGTATCAAAAACAGAGCGCGAAGCCTGGGGTAGAATGATCGAAACGTATATTACAATGCGTGAAGAATTAAAAGCAGTCGTCCAAATTGTGGATCTGCGACATAAGCCATCAGCAGATGATGTGAACATGTATGAATTCCTTAAATATTACGGAGTTCCCGTGATCGTCATCGCAACAAAAGCGGATAAAATTCCAAAAGGCAAATGGGAAAAACATGCGAAAGTCGTCAAACAGACGCTCGACATTGATCCATCAGATGAATTAATTCTTTTCTCTTCTGAAACCAAAAAGGGAAAAGACGAAGCCTGGAATGCGATTCTTGCGAAGATAAATGGCTAAGAAGCAATAAAAAGTTGTAAGAAAACTTATGTTTTCTTACAACTTTTTTTTATATGAGGACAGAAGAAGTAGAATATGAATGAAAACGGTGAATTTAAAATTAGTTTTTGTTTCTAGAATCACTTAAATTGTTTGTTGCGGATAGTTAATTAAAACTGCACTTTATGTTAAAAAAACTATATTTACAAATAAAAACAATTTTGCTAATATAAAACTGAAAATATTTCAGATAGGAGTGGTAATAATGAAATTAAAGGCAAGAACTTGTTACAATTACTCACTAAATGAAATGAAGGAAAAGCAGCAATCAAAACTAAAGGCGAGAACGTGCTATAATTACTCGCTAAATGAAATGAAAGAAATGCAAAAGGAATTAAAGAAAAAGTAAGAGAGATTTTCATGAGAAACAGAGATTTTAAACATTTAAACATCTCTGTTTCTCAACACTTAAATAAGGAATAGTGTATATGAACATTAGTAAAGTGAATACATTAGTCTATTTGGATACCATGATCGTTTTCATAGGGGCATTAGTTTGGACTGGATTGCCTCTTTATTTTTTTGAAATGACCGACTCATATTTTTATGCAGGCAGTATGTATCTGATTGGTGGTTTTTCGTTTATTTTAAGTAATATTGTGAGTAATTATTTATTTAAAGTCTTATCTAAATACACGGCAAAATTTTTCGTCATTACTTTGTCTATCTTAACCATTGTTTCGTTTTTTGCTTTAAACAAACAATTATTTAATTTAATGTTTTGTTTAATGCTTGCTTTTCAATTTTTTATAAATGGTCTATCTTTTATTTTGGAATCAGGTTTTAACATGTATTTATCCAATCAGCCCCATAAAGATATTGCATATCGTAATATGTTTTTACTTTCAGCTAAAACAATTGGTTTCTTTAGTGGGCCTATTTTATTTATATTCATTGGGGAGGAAATGTATCTTTTTTTTCTAATGTTCTTTTTTGCTTTGTTGGTGTATGAGTATTTATATCCGATTGTTCCCCGCTTGAAAAGTGAAAGTATATCTTTAAAGAATGTTGGAATATTCAAAAAAACACCAAAAAGTTATTTGTTCATCATGTTTATTGATGGGATGTTTTTACCTATAGTTATGAATTATTCCTTTATTATTCTGAAAGAAACGTTTTCTGCAAGTGATTTTACTGTATCATTATTTTGGCTAATTGGCGGGGTATCAGTTTTACTAGGAAATCTATTGATCCGAAGAATTGATATAAAAAAAGTAAACTCGAGAGTCTATTTTATAACAATATTTCTCATATTTGGGTTAATTTTGATGATTCTAGCTCCCAATAGTTCATTGTTTTTAATAGGTTTTTTTATTTTGACACTCATTAACCCATTGTTTATGAGTTTAATCAAATCTTCTTTTTTAGTTTTTTTTGATCCTCATTATAGAAGTATAGCGCTCGCAGGTATGAATACATTAAATCAGTTAGGAACAATATTAATTATTACAGTTATTACATTCATGCTGGAAAGTACAAAATTTTTCAATATTCATTACATCATTCCGTTATGTCTTTGTATTGGAGTCATTCGATTTTTGATTCTAAAAAATATTTTAAAAAGGGGAGTTCAATGAATGGATAAGTTGAGTTATCCTGACTTTTCAGTGGACTTAGTAGAAGCCTGTTTGAGGTTTGGTTACTATTTTGAAGGAATGAATAAAGAAAATGTTACTCGTTTAGTAGATCAATACAAAAAATTTTGGTTCATAATTAAAAAATATCCCGATCGTTCTTTTGCTCCAAATACTGAAATTGATGAGGTTTGGCATTTACATATGCTATTACCACAAAACTATTACTACGATTGTATGTCATATTTTGGTGTTATTTTAGCTCATGATGCTGGATTTGGGAATCAAGCTAATGAAGTTGATATATTAAATGAAATATTTGATAGCGGGAATGATTTATGGGAAAAAGAATTTGGCTTTAGATTGCCTGACGAAAATGAACTTGAGGGGAAAATAAAGATTTGACAGCAACACTTCTATCATTTTGTTGATACTTGATACATGGATAGAAAAAACAAAACCGTCTTACCTGCAAAAATGGTGCTAAACAAGCAATTGCAGACAAGACGGTTATTGTCGTTTATCATTAATAATACTGAATTTTTCTTATCTTAAATGTGCATTTCAAAAATTTAATAAACAGCCGATTGTTGTTTTATAAGTGTATAAGTTATTTCCTTTTTAAAAATAATAAGAGGAGACTGACAGAAATCAGTACATAGGGCCAGTACAACTCAAAGCCGGAAACAGGGATCGAAAGGGAACTCAGCTGTTTTGTAATTTGCTGAAAGAAATAAAGGAACAGACCGAGTGCGATCAGCACAACACTTTCAATGCGATATTCTTTTTTCTGAGATGATTTCACAAAGAGTGCAAGTCCTAAGATGAATACAATCATTGTAAATGTGTCTGGCCAATGGTCCAATTTAGGCTGAAGAATAAAGTGTAGCGAAAGGCCTGTCATGAGCATACCGATAAACACATGAGCGCTTTCTTGCTCCTTTTTTCCTTGATATAAAAAAGCGAGGCCAAAAAGCAGTAAAAGTGTATACCATTTCTCTTGATCCTTCCAAATGTCAAATTGACCTCCTGAGAGAATGGCATATAGCGCTACAGCCAGTAAAGTGAGCGGCAGCAAAATGGATTTCTTCTTCAAAGATGTCACCTTCTTTTAAGCAGATCATTTGTCCGCATGCGCCAAATCTGGTAAATTGCTTGAAGTGATGATATGGCATAATTGATGTCGAACATTTTTCTACTATATCACAACATTTTTGAAATCTGTTCACAATTTTTATCCAGTTAAAAATGAATATATGTTATAATCATTATAAATAATAAATTCTATATTGTAATTATTATAAATTAGACAGGGCGTTGGGGGTGCAAGCTGAAGTTATGCATATTCTTGTTGTGGGTTTAGATTATAAAACAGCCCCTGTTGAGATACGGGAACAGCTGAGCTTTGAACCGAGTGAGCTCAGAACAGCGATGTCCAAGCTTAAAGAAGAAAAAAGCATTCTAGAGAATATCGTCATCTCAACATGTAATCGAACAGAGATCTACGCAGTAGTAGATCAGCTTCATACTGGACGGTTTTATATAAAAAGATTTTTAGCCGATTGGTTCGGTTTAGAGAAGGAAGATGTCTCTCCATATTTGAAGTTCTATGAAAACGATGGAGCGGTTGAGCATTTATTCCGTGTGGCTTGTGGACTTGATTCCATGGTGATTGGTGAAACGCAAATACTTGGTCAAGTGCGTTCCAGCTTTAAAGTAGCTCAAGAGGAGAAGACCATTGGTACCATTTTCAATTATTTGTTTAAACAGGCGGTAACCGTTGCAAAACGCTCTCATGCGGAAACAGATATTGCGTCTAATGCCGTGTCTGTCAGCTATGCAGCTGTTGAGCTTGCCAAAAAAATCTTTGGACGTCTTTCTGATAAGCATGTCCTGATTCTTGGTGCGGGCAAAATGGGCGAACTGGCGGCTCAAAACCTTCAAGGTCAAGGAATTGGCCAAGTAACGGTCATCAACCGAACGTTTGAGAAGGCAAAGGAATTGGCGGGTCGTTTTTCAGGAGAGCCTAAGAGCTTAAACCAATTAGAAAAAACATTATCCGAAGCGGACATTTTAATCAGCTCAACGGGAGCGAAACAATTTGTCATTACAAAAGAAATGGTCGAAAGTGCGAATAAAAAGCGGAAGGGCAGACCTCTATTTATGGTGGATATTGCTGTACCTCGTGATTTAGATCCAGCCATTTCTGAAGTAGAAGGTGCTTTTTTGTATGACATTGATGACCTTGAAGGTATCGTGGCTGCCAACTTAAAAGAGCGCCGTGCAGTGGCTGAGCAGGTTGAGCTCCTGATTGAAGCAGAAATTGTGGAATTTAAGCAATGGCTGAATACGTTAGGTGTTGTTCCGGTGATTTCTGCACTTAGAGAAAAGGCACTTACAATTCAAGCCGATACGATGCAGAGTATTGAGCGGAAGCTTCCAAACCTCACAAACCGTGAAATGAAGCTGTTAAATAAACATACGAAAAGCATCATCAACCAAATGCTGAAAGATCCTATCTTAAAGGCAAAAGAAATTGCCGCGGAGCCGAATGCAGAGGAAAAGCTTTTACTCTTTAAAGAAATCTTTGATTTACAGGTTGAAGATGAAGAGCAAAAGGTTGAGCCAATGCAGGTGGAGCAAGGATCATTTCAGCTGTTCAAACCAAATATGGCACAAGGCTTTGCTACAGTTGCCAGTGAGTGATTAAGCGATGATGGAATCCATTGTAGCGAGACTCAATGAAGCAACGATCTTAATCTATGCACTAAGTGTCTTGTTCTATTTTATAGATTTTCTTCAACACAACCGGAAGGCTGGAAAAATGGCTTTCTGGTTGCTTTCTATTGTCTGGCTGCTGCAAACAGTCTACATGTTCTATATTATGATGGAAACAGACCGATTCCCTGTGTTGAATGTAGCAGAGGGGTTATATTTTTATACGTGGGTGCTTGTGACACTTTCTCTTGTGCTCACAAAGGTATTGCGCGTTGAATTTATTGTCTTTTTTACGAATGTGATCGGTTTTTCCATGATGGCGATTCACACCTTTACACCATCTGACCTCCATTCAGCAGAACTTACGGGGAAGCTGACGAGTGAGCTGCTCGTGATTCATATTACGATGGCGATTTTATCCTACGGTGCCTTTTCACTTTCATTTGCGTTTTCACTGCTTTATCTCTTTCAATATCGTTTATTGAAAAAGAAAAAATGGGGAAAATGGCTTCTGAGAATTGAAGACTTATCAAAGCTGGATCATATGGCGTACGTATTAAACATCATTGGGGTGCCTATGCTCTTGCTTAGTTTAATTCTTGGCATCATTTGGGCATATATTTCGTATGATACGTTGTACTGGACAGATGCAAAGGTGCTTGGTTCGTTTATTATGCTGTTTTTATACGGCTTTTACTTATATATCAGATTGGTGAGAAATATGCAGGGCAAAATCGTGGCACTATGGAATGCCGCTTCATTTCTTGTGCTGATGATTAATTATTTTCTGCTTGGTAGCTTATCAACCTTTCATTGGTTTCAATAATGATGAGTCTTAAAGGCATTGTCGGGAGGAAGACGTATTGCGTACAATTAAAGTAGGTTCTAGACGAAGTAAGCTGGCAATTACACAAACAAAATGGGTCATTCAAAAGCTGTCTGAACTAAACCCTTCTTATTCTTTTGACATAAAAGAAATTGTGACAAAGGGTGATCAAATTTTAGATGTGACCTTATCTAAGGTTGGCGGAAAAGGACTGTTTGTTAAAGAGATCGAGCAGGCGATGCTGAATCATGACATCGATATGGCGGTGCACAGCATGAAGGATATGCCGGCTGCTCTTCCGGAAGGTTTAGTGATTGGCTGTATTCCTGAGCGTGAAGATGTGCGGGATGCACTTATTTCGAAGGATCATTTGCGGCTTCATGAGCTGCCGAAAGGTGCTATTGTTGGAACGAGCAGCTTACGGCGCAGTGCTCAGCTTCTTCAGGGGAGACCAGATCTGAATATTAAGTGGATTCGGGGAAACATTGATACACGATTGGAAAAACTGAAAAATGAAGAGTATGATGCCATTATTTTAGCGGCTGCCGGTCTGTCTAGAATGGGATGGAGCAAAGAGGTCGTATCGGAATTTTTATCTCCTGAGACTTGCCTTCCTGCCGTTGGACAAGGCGCGCTATCGATTGAGTGCCGCGGGGATGATGAAGAGCTGTTGCAGCTTCTCGCCCAATTTACGAATGAATATACGAAGAAAACGGTCCTCGCAGAAAGAGCCTTCCTCAAACAAATGGATGGAAGCTGTCAGGTGCCGATCGCTGGCTATGCAACGATGAATGAGCATAATGAAATTGAACTAACAGGTCTTGTTGCATCTGCTGATGGGCACACGATTATTCGAGAAACCGTCACAGGCACCGACCCTGAAGCCATTGGAACAGCGTGTGCGAAGCAGATGGCCGATAAGGGAGCAAAGGATTTGATCGACAAGGTGAAAAAGGATCTGTCTCAATGAGCATAGGCAAATCGCTTTACGGACAGACGGTGCTTGTCACTCGAAATGAACGTCAAGCGGGCGTGTTTCAGCAAAAGATCGAAGCGCTGAACGGCCATGCGGTTTTAACCTCTCTTATTCGGTTTGAGCCTACGCTCACAAAAGAAAAAGCGCAGGCCTTTTTAAAGGACTTACAAAATAGCCATTGGCTTGTTTTCACGAGTGTGAATGGTGCGTCTTTTTTTCTCAACTACATAAAAGACCATCATTTACATAAGAGCTTAACCCATTTGAAAGTGGCTGCTGTAGGCGAGAAAACCTCTGCCTATCTTGAGCAGCACGGCCTGAAGGTGGATGTGGTGCCAGAACGATTTATAGCGGAAGAGCTAGCAGATGCATTACTTGACCATGTACTCCCGGGAGAGCGTGTGTTTGTAGCAAAAGGGCATCTGTCACGAGATGTGGTGAAAGAGACCCTCGTTCCGCTCGGCATAGAGGTAAAAGAATGGATTTTATATGAAACAGTCAAGGATGAGGAAGGAATTGCTGCTCTTAAATCGGCAATGACGAAGCAATCATTTGATTTTATTACATTTACGAGCTCATCCACTGTTCATTCTTTTATGCATGTGATGGAAGCAGATGCAGCGATGCTGGCTGCATCTGACACCTGTTTTGTGACGATTGGTCCTCTGACAAAAGAGGCACTGCTTCAGTACGGGATTTCTTCTGAAACCCCAGATACTTATACGATAGACGGAATGCTTGATTTAATGTGCCGTTTATCTGAAAGGAAGTTGAACCATTGATGAAATTTAACAGACACCGCAGATTGCGGATAAGCGCAGGAATGAGAGAATTAGTCAGAGAAACCTTTTTAAGACCATCTGATTTCATTTACCCGATCTTTTTTGTAGAGGGAGAAAATGTCCGAAAAGAAGTCTCTTCAATGCCAGGTGTATATCACATTTCTGTAGATCTGGTGAAAGAAGAAGTCCAAGAGCTTGTTGATCTTGGCATCAAATCAATCATTGTATTTGGTGTGCCAGATCATAAAGATCATGTAGGCAGTGAGGCGTATCACGATCATGGTATTGTTCAAAGGGCAACGCTTGAGATCAAAAAGCATTTCCCAGAGCTCGTAGTCATTGCAGACACTTGCTTATGCCAATATACAGATCACGGACATTGCGGAATCGTTGAAGGTGGAGAAATTTTAAATGATGAATCTCTCCAGCTATTAGCGAAAACTGCTGTCAGCCAAGCGCGTGCAGGTGCAGACATCATCGCGCCTTCAAATATGATGGACGGATTTGTTGTTGCCATTCGTGAGGCACTTGATGAAGCAGGTTTTATCCATGTACCTGTCATGTCATATGCGGTGAAATATGCAAGTGCTTTTTACGGTCCGTTCCGTGATGCAGCACATAGTACACCGCAGTTTGGAGATCGTAAAACATATCAAATGGACCCTGCAAACCGTTTAGAGGCACTAAGAGAAGCGAAATCTGATGTAGAAGAGGGAGCGGACTTCTTGATTGTCAAACCATCCCTTTCTTACTTAGACATTATGCGTGATGTGAAGAATGAATTTACACTCCCTGTTGTTGCTTACAATGTGAGCGGAGAGTATGCGATGGTGAAAGCAGCTGCTCAAAATGGCTGGATTTCTGAAAAAGAGCTTGTTCTTGAAATGCTGACAAGCATGAAACGTGCAGGAGCAGAACTCATCATTACGTATCATGCAAAAGATGCAGCAAAATGGCTCTCAGAATAAAGAACGGATAGACAGGAGGACGTTGAAATGGGACGTAGCTATGAAAAATCAAAGCAAGCATTTGAAGAAGCACAGCATTTAATGCCTGGTGGTGTCAACAGCCCTGTGCGTGCATTTAAATCAGTCAACACAGACCCGATTTTTATGGAACGAGGCAAAGGCGCCAAGATCTATGATATTGATGGGAATGAATACATCGATTATGTCTTATCATGGGGACCGCTTATTTTAGGACATACGAATGACCGTGTCGTTGAAAGCATTCAGCGAGTAGCGGAAAATGGGACAAGCTTCGGTGCTTCTACGTTAGTTGAAAATGAATTAGCTAAACTTGTATCAGAACGGGTTCCTTCCATCGAAGTTATTCGTATGGTCAGCTCTGGTACAGAGGCGACGATGAGTGCACTTCGTCTAGCTCGTGGTTTTACAGGCAGAAATAAAATTGTGAAATTTGAAGGCTGCTATCATGGCCACGGTGATTCTTTGCTCATCAAAGCGGGTTCTGGAGTGGCGACGCTTGGACTGCCAGATAGTCCTGGTGTTCCTGAAGGGACTGCAAGCAACACAATCACAGTGCCGTACAATGATTTAAAAAGCATTCAAGTTGCTTTTCAAGAATTTGGAGACGATATCGCGGGTGTCATTGTAGAACCGGTTGCAGGAAATATGGGGGTTGTCCCTCCGCAAGAAGGTTTCTTGCAAGGGCTGAGAGACATCACGGAGCAGTACGGATCATTACTCATTTTTGATGAGGTCATGACAGGTTTCCGTGTAGATTATCACTGCGCGCAAGGCTATTTTGGCATCACACCTGATCTGACGTGCCTTGGTAAAGTCATTGGAGGCGGTCTTCCAGTCGGTGCTTATGGCGGAAGAGCGGATATTATGAGACAAATTGCGCCAAGTGGTCCAATTTATCAAGCAGGAACGTTATCTGGTAACCCTCTTGCGATGACAGCAGGCTTAGAAACTCTAAAACAGCTGACACCTGAGTCTTATGAAGAGTTTAAACGAAAAGGTGACCGTTTAGAAGAAGGTATTTCGAAAGCAGCGAAAGCATACGGAATTCCGTTAACGTTTAACCGTGCGGGTTCCATGATCGGATTCTTCTTTACAAATGAAGAAGTGAACAATTATGACAAAGCGAAAACAGCTGATCTTGCTTTCTTCGCTGAATTTTACAAGGAAATGGCCGATCACGGTATCTTCCTCCCGCCTTCTCAGTTTGAAGGACTATTCCTGTCAACAGCTCATACAGATGAAGACATCGAATATACGATTGAGACAGTGGAAAAGGTTTTTCAAAAACTACGTCGATAAAACAAAAGGCCGATATGGAGACATATCGGCTTTTTTGCATTGGAGAAAACCAATCATATTTTCACTTCCTCCCACATACAACTGTATTGACATCTAATTTTATTTTTAAGGATTAGATGAAAGGAGGACACCGACTTGTCTCAAAACAAACGATTACAGTTTTCAGTAGAAGAATCCATTTATTTCAAAAGCGGACAGGAAGTCAGTGAGCTGCTGTCAATTTCTCTCGACCCTGACATTCTCGTTCAAGAAGTGAATGATTATGTTTCCATTAGAGGTTCACTCGAGCTAACAGGAGAATACAACATAAATCAAGAGGAGCTATTGGGTGAATTGAGTTCCTTTCCAACATACAGGGAAGCAGATGAGGTAAAGGTCAGAGGAGACGGAACGGCGGAGCTTCTGCATCAATTTCCAGTCGATATCACCATTCCGAAGAACAAAATTAGTCATTTAAATGATGTGTTTGTGTTTATTGATGCGTTTGATTACCAGCTGACAGAAAATCGTTTGCTCACTATTCAGGCTGATTTAGCCATTGAGGGCTTGTTAGACGAGGAAACGCCTCAAGCGCCTGTAGAGGAGCCGTATGAATTTGTCCATCGTCCTGAAGAGGATTATGGCGATATGGCCTACGATTATCAGTTGCAGATGGAACAAGAAGAACATGAAGAACAAGAAGAGCTGCAAGGCGAAGAACGTGAGGATGATGAGAAGCAGCCTGTATTCCAACATGACACGCGCGCCGAGCAAGAAGAGGAAGAAGAAATTGAGATAGAGCTGGTGAGCAGGGAAGTAGAGGAAGCACTCGAAGAACCGGAAGAATTAGAAGAACATGAAGAGCCGGAACAGCCGAATAACCAAGAAGAAGCCGTGGCTTCTGGCTATCGATCCATTCCTGAAGCTCAGGTGCAGGAGCCGCCATTTTTTGAACCGCCAAAGCTTTTAGAAGAAGAGGAGCGAGAAGATCCGTTCTTTGAAGTGGAAGTGAGAAAGGATCCGGAAGCTGCCGAAGAGCAGGAAGAAACGGTCCAGTTGTATCCGGCATTTGAATCACCTGCTGATCAAGTGGAGCTTGAGCAGGAGGCGCACGATGATGAATATCAGCTCGGGCGTTTATATGAACGGGAAGCACCTAAAATATATGAGTCAGCTCAAGAAGAAGAGGAGCTTGAAGAAGACGTGAGAGAAACGTCTGGCAGTGAGAACTCTCTTTATTTAACAAAGCTGTTCGCTAAGCAGGAGGAGGAAGATTTTTCTCGCATGAAAATATGTATAGTTCAGCAAGAAGATACGGTCGATCGTATTTGTGAGAGATATCAATTGAATGTGCAGCAGCTCCTTCGCACAAACTCATTATCGATGGATGCGGAGCTTGAGGAAGGGCAGATTCTTTATATTCCTGAATATCAAAAAAGCAATGCATAGCAAGCGATGACTGACCGAGAAAATGTGGTGAGTGAACGTGGATGAAATCCAATCTGTCTTATACGAATACGGACTTGAGGCTGAATATATTGAACCTGTCAGTCCTGCTGTCATCAAGGTCTATACAAAGCAGGGTGTATTTGCCTTAAAAAGAGTAAAAGCCAGCCGGCATATGCAATTTACAGAACAAATGCTTGAACTGGAATCAAAGGGCTATCGCTCCTTTGTGCCGATTTATCGGACGAAGAGCGGTTCCTTTTTCTCAAGTCATCGGGAAAGCCAGTATGCATACTATCTGATGCCGTGGCTGACGAATGAAAAGAGAGAAGAGCAGGACGATAAGCATGAATATTTATTTCAAGAGATTGCGAGACTTCATAAGCGGACTGAAGTCATGATGGATATCACAGTGCAAGAGATAGAAGCGCATTACACCCAAATCAAGACCAAATGGGAAACAGAGAAAGACATGTATGAGCGATTCATAGAGCGGGCAGAACAAACGTGGTATATGTCGCCATTTGAGCTGGCCGCTGCTATGTATTTTTCAGAGGCGATGTCTGCCAGTGAATTTGCGCTTGAACGTTTAGAAGATTGGCATGAAGAAATGACAGACAAAGAGACAACGCGTGTTGTGCTAAATCATGGACAGCTATCGATCCATCACTTTTTGTATAATGATGTAGGGACAGGACATTTCACCAATTTCGAGCGGTCTAAAAAAGCCGCCCCCATTTATGATCTTCTGACCTTTTACTTTCGCACTTTCAAAACCTATCCCACGTCTTGTCCTGAATGCACTTCCTTGTTTTATACGTATCAAAAAGGAAACCCTCTTCGGGAGGAAGAACTGCATTTATTCCTTAGCTATCTTGCTTATCCGCAAGGTCTGTTTGATACAGTAAAAGCCTATGAAGCAGGTGGGCAGGATGAAATGGAAAGCTGCCAGCAGCTGTTAAGAGCGTATTGGCAGATGAAAAATTCTGAGCCGACCGTCATGAAGATTCACGAGATTGAGCAGGCTAGACGGCTTGAAGAAGAACAAAGTGCCTCGTCATCGGCGGAATGACGAGGTTATGCTGCGTTGGTGTACATAAGCATGAGTTTTTAAAACCAATCAAGATGAAAGGCACAGGCGAGAAAAATAAGAATACCTAGAATGAGGACGTCAAATGTCGTAGGGAAAATGATCGTACGAAACCCTTGAAATATAGCAATCGGGAGAACGACTTGGGAGGCAACTGCCCGAATTTGTCTCAGCCAGGGGGGGAGTGTGTAAGGATTGATCTTCTTCAAATCAAACGCCCTCCTTCTTCATTTTGTTATTATCATATGGGCAAAAGGGCGAAAGGTGCCTGCCCAATTTGTATAAAGAAGAAGAAAAGCGGAAAAGATGATTGACGAAAACAAAAGGCATTTAGTAATATTAATAAAAGATGAATATGTGCTGATGAACGTGATATATCGCAAGCGTGGATCAGGAAGAGTACGAGCAAGACCCTAAAGAGAGGGAAGCCAAGAGCTGAAAGGTTTCCTAGGATGTACTTGTTTGGAAGGTCGCCTGTGAGCTTAATTTCTTGAATGAACAAGTAGAGAAATTCGGGAGAACCCCGTTATCCTTTAGAGTGTATGGGACACGTGTATGTGTCTCGTGAAAAAAGGTGGTACCGCGAAAAAGCTTTTTCGTCCTTTTATAAGGATGGAAAGGCTTTTTTTATGTTTCATCAGCCGAAAAAATGTGGAGGTTACACAAATGGGAACAAATAATCAAGAAATGCCAACAAAGTACGATCCGAATGCGATTGAAAAAGACCGCTATACGTACTGGCTTGAAGGGAAATTCTTCGAAGCACAAAATGACAAAACGAAAGATCCATATACAGTCGTCATTCCTCCACCAAACGTGACAGGAAAACTGCACCTTGGGCATGCATGGGATTCTACACTCCAAGACATCGTGACACGTATGAAACGGATGCAGGGCTATGACGTTCTTTGGCTTCCAGGTATGGACCATGCCGGTATTGCGACTCAAGCAAAAGTCGAGGCAAAGCTTCGCGAAGAAGGCGTAAGCCGGTATGACCTTGGCCGGGAGAAATTTGTAGAAGAAACGTGGAAGTGGAAAGAAGAATATGCAGATTTTATTCGCAGTCAGTGGGCGAAAATGGGCCTTGGTCTCGATTACTCCCGTGAACGTTTTACTTTAGATGAAGGACTGAATAAAGCCGTTCGCCAAGTGTTTGTTCAATTGTATGAAAAAGGGCTTATCTATCGCGGAGAGTACATCATTAACTGGGATCCAGCAACGAAAACGGCACTTTCTGATATTGAAGTCATTTATAAGGATGTTCAAGGTGCGTTTTATCACTTGAGATATCCCCTTTCCGATGGAACAGGTTCAATTGAAATTGCGACAACAAGACCTGAAACTATGCTGGGGGATACAGCCGTAGCTGTACACCCTGATGACGAACGCTATCAGCATTTAATTGGAAAAACAGTGGTTTTACCAATTACAGGTCGTGAGATCCCAATCATCGGTGATGACTATGTCGATATGGAGTTTGGTTCAGGTGCTGTGAAAATTACACCAGCTCATGACCCGAATGACTTTGAGCTTGGAAACCGCCATGGGTTAGAGCGTATTCTTGTCATGAATGAAGATGGCACAATGAATGCGAATGCCTTGCAATACAAAGGAATGGACCGCTTCGAATGCCGCAAACAGCTTGTGAAGGATTTACAAGAGGAAGGCATTTTGTTCAAAATTGAAGACCACATGCATTCAGTTGGTCATAGTGAGCGAAGTGGAGCTGTCGTTGAACCGTATTTATCGACACAATGGTTTGTGAAAATGCAGCCGCTGGCAGACGAAGCCATTCATCTGCAAAAAGGGGACGACCAAGTTCAATTTGTTCCAGACCGATTTGAGAAGACATATTTACATTGGATGGAAAATATCCGTGACTGGTGTATTTCTCGTCAGCTATGGTGGGGACACCGCATTCCGGCTTGGTATCATAAAGAAACGAAAGAAGTATATGTTGGACTTGAAGCTCCAGAAGATATTGAAAACTGGGAACAGGATAACGATGTGCTTGATACATGGTTTAGTTCAGCGCTTTGGCCGTTTTCTACAATGGGCTGGCCAGATGCAGACAGTGAAGACTTCAAGCGCTACTACCCAACCAATCTGCTTGTAACAGGCTATGACATCATTTTCTTCTGGGTATCCCGCATGATCTTCCAAGGTCTTGAATTCACAGGAGAAAAACCGTTCAAAGATGTCCTCATTCATGGGCTCATCCGCGACGAACAAGGACGTAAAATGAGTAAGTCACTCGGAAACGGAATTGATCCAATGGAGGTCATCGACAAATACGGTGCGGATTCATTAAGATATTTCTTAGCGACTGGAAGCTCACCAGGTCAGGATCTTCGTTTTAGCTTTGAAAAGGTTGAATCCACTTGGAACTTTGCGAACAAAATTTGGAACGCATCCCGTTTTGCTTTAATGAATATGGATGGTTTAACGTATGATGAGCTTGATTTGACAGGAGAAAAATCAGTTGCTGATCAATGGATTTTAACACGCTTAAATGAAACGATTGAAAGTGTCACACAGCTTGCTGACAAGTATGAATTCGGTGAAGTGGGCAGACATTTATACAACTTCATTTGGGATGATGTCTGTGATTGGTACATTGAAATGGCGAAGCTTCCGCTTTATGGAGAAGACGAAGCAGCAAAGAAAACGACTCGTTCGATCCTTGCGTATGTATTAGATCAAACGATGAGACTTCTACATCCGTTTATGCCGTTCTTAACAGAAGAAATTTGGCAGCATCTACCGCATAAAGGTGAGTCCATTACTGTAGCGGCATGGCCTGAAGTGAAGCCGGAGCTTTCCAACGAACAAGCTTCTGCTGATATGAAGCTGCTTGTTGAACTCATTCGTTCTGTTCGTAACATTCGCAGTGAAGTGAACACGCCAATGAGCAAACAAGTTGAGCTTTACATTAAAGCATCTACGTCTGATGTTCAGGAACGTTTAGAAAAAAATCGTTCATATATTGAGCGCTTCACGAACCCAAGTGTTCTTGAAATTGGCACAGATGTTCCAGCTAGTGATAAAGCGATGACGGCTGTTATTTCTGGAGCAGAACTCATTCTGCCGCTTGAAGGCTTAATCAACTTGGATGAAGAAATTGCACGTCTGCAAAAAGAGCTTGATAAGCTGACAAAAGAAGTGGAACGAGTACAGAAAAAGCTTGGCAATGAAGGCTTTATGAAAAAAGCGCCTGAAAGTGTCGTAGAAGAAGAGCGTGAGAAAGAACGTGATTATGTCGCAAAACGCGAAGCTGTTCAAAAGCGTATTGAAGAGCTGAAAGCATAAGAGTGAAAAGACGGCTCCTAATGAAATGGAGTCGTCTTTTTTGAAAATTTCGTATGAAATGAGAGATGACATTGTTTACAACTTATCATGAAGCGATTGAGTGGATTCACAGCAGACTGGCCTTTGGCGTAAAACCGGGTCTTGAACGAATGAAGTGGCTGATGAACAGACTAGGAAATCCGGAACAAAGCATAAAAGCAGTACATGTTGCAGGTACAAATGGCAAAGGATCAACCATTGCGTTTACACGTTCTGTTTTACAGGCAGCCGGCTATTCAGTCGGAACCTTCACCTCTCCGTTTATACTCACGTTCAATGAAAGAATCAGTGTGAACGGAGCGCCTATAGAGGATGAAGAATGGCTGAGTTTGGTGAATGAAATCAAGCCTCTTGTTGATGAATTAGATCAAACAGAGCTTGGCGCAGCAACAGAATTTGAAATCATTACAGCATGTGCATTTGCTTATTTTGCTCATGTGCATCAAGTGGACTTTGTTCTCTTGGAAACAGGGCTTGGCGGAAGGCTTGATTCTACAAATATTGCTGTGCCTATCTTAACAGCGATTACGTCGATTGGTCATGATCATATGGCCATTTTAGGTGACACACTTGAACAGATTGCAGCTGAAAAAGCGGGTATTATCAAAGAGGGTATTCCAATGATTACGGCAGTCCACCAGCCTGAAGCTCTTGCTGTCATTCAAAACACAGCAAAAGAAAAGGATGCCGAATGTATTTCTTTATATGATACTTGTAGTTTTGATGAGCAGCAGCCGACAGAAACAGGTGAACGATTCACGTTACGAACATCAAAAAGGCAGTATCCTCAGCTTGAAACAGGATTAATTGGAACGCATCAAAGGCAAAATGCTTCCCTTGCTATTTTACTCATTGAATGGCTGGAGCAAGAAGGCTATATTAGCGTGACAAAAGAGCAAATATATGAGGGCATTCGGCAGGCAGTTTGGGCGGGGAGATTTGAAAAGATTAAAGATCAGCCTCCAGTGTATTTAGACGGTGCTCATAATGAAGAAGGGATCGACCGTTTAATTGAAACTGTGCAAGCTCATTTTTCTAGTAAACAGGTGCATATATGTTTTAATGCTTTAAAAGATAAGCCGTACAAGCAAATGATTCAAAAGCTTGAAGCCGTTAGTTCTTCTATCCATTTTGTTTCATTTGATTTTCCAAGAGCCGAATCAGCTGAAAAGCTTTATGTATGCAGTCAGTTAGACGCAAAGTCGTATGATGATGACCCTCGTACAGTGCTTGAGTTCATTCAGAAAAAAAGTGATGATCCTTCAGCGGTGATTCTTGTGACAGGCTCTCTTTATTTTATTTCAGATATACGAAATCGTATGATCGGGTAACAAAAAAACGCAAATGGCTTCAATGCCTCTTGCGTTTTTTTCTTTTGATACGCAGAAGGGAAGTAAAATCATATTTTCGCTATGTGCTCAATGAATAGGGTCGTGGTAAAATCCGGTCTATCTTATTCTCGGAAGGGGTCACAATATATGATAGGCATTTTTGTGTTTCTTGCAGGCATCACCATGGGGTCGTTCTTTCATCTAGTTGGTGAAAGGCTGCCACTGAAGCGGTCTATTCTTTTTCCTCGTTCTCACTGCACAGTCTGTAAACAGCCGCTTTCCTTGCGCGAGATGATTCCGCTAGTTTCGTATGCATTATTGAGGGGGGCTTGTAAACATTGCGGCACTCGGCTGTCTTTGCTGTATCCACTGGTTGAGCTGCTGTCAGGCGGTCTTTTTTTGCTCATATATAGAATCGCTGGTGTTTCGTTTGAAGGCCTTTTTCTTGTGATTCTTTGTAGTTTATTTGTGATTGCTGTCGTGAGCGATCTCCTTTATATGAGGGTGCCAAACGAGCTGTTTCTCTTCTTTTTCCCTCTTTTCGTCATATACCGCACGCTTGAACCTCTACTTATTTGGTGGGAAGGAGCGGCTTCGCTTCTTTTTTGTTTTCTCATGTTTTATGGTTTAGATTGTTTCAAGCCAAATAGCATGGGCGGAGCTGATATGAAGCTGTTCAGTGTGCTTGCATTTTGCTTTGGCTTCAAGCCATTCCTTCTCATTCTTTTCCTCTCGTGTATCGCTGGAATTATCTATGCGAAGGTTTTTTCATTTCGATTAGATGAGCCATTTCCTTTTGTGCCTGCGATCTCTTTTTCTTTTTGGCTGTATCTTTATGGAGCTCATGGCATGCTCCCGTTCGCCGGGTCGACCGGTTGAAAAAATTGGCGAACACTTTTTTTCCCTGCCGACAAAAGTCTTGTTCTTTTTTTTATCCGCTATGTTAAAGTGTGAAACAGAAAGAAGGACGGGTTACATTCGCGCTGATTCATTGGACAAAAAGGTCTTTCTTACAAACAATGTCAGAAAGCGGGGGATGACAGTGAAAAAAAGACAGGCAAAAAAACAAGGATTAAAAGTCAATATTAATGGCAAAGAAGAAATGCTTCATGAAGATGACCACCAGCCGTCAAAACAGCAAGAGGATGATCGAGTGACGTTTTCGAATTGGGAGGAAAAAAGGCAGTCAGAACTGGAGACTGCTGCTTCCGAGGAAGAACCGGCTAAACCGAAAGAAGAAGATTTCCAGTGGGATGATGCAGCTGATCATATTTATCATTCTGATCCAAAGGTCGTCACACCTTATCAAAAGAAAAAAGGCTCCTTTGATCAGAAGTTCGGTAAAAACCGCGGCCCGTTTAAGAGAGTGATGACAACGATTGTGTTTGCAGTGGTTCTTGGGACAGGCCTTGGTGTGTTTGCACTTAGCTTAAGCCAAGATGGTACTCAGAATCCATCAGGGGGAGATGTCAGCGTTTCAGCGTCCGGAAATCAATCATCGATGAAAGCTGGCGGGGATGCACCGCCAGCAGATACTGCTGATGAATCAAAAGAGAATAAAGATGAAAAAAGCGCCTCTGGCAGCTTTTCAACATATGTTGTACAGGCTGGAAAGTTTTCCTCTGAAAAAGGAGCAGATGAATTAGTTGGCAGTTTAAAAGAAGCAGGATACGCGGGGAAAAAGGTCTCAATGGATGATGGCTATTATGTTATTGCCGGGCTTGCGACAGAACAGGGCATGACAAGCGCTGTTGGGAAGAAGCTGATTGATCAGCACTTTGAGGCGTGGGGAGGCAAGGAGCTCTCATTTCAAGTACCGGAGGAGCTGACTAGTTTAATAGAAAAGGCATCTGTTTTATCCTCTAAGGTCATTGCAGGGGATGATGTGGATCAAAAGGACGTTGCGCAGCTGATCTCTGAGCTTGAAAGTGCCAAAACAACGGACGCACCAGCTAAAAGCAGTTTGCTGAAAGCGGTGCAGCTGTTAAATGAACCTACTGCTGAAAACGGGTGGAAATCTCAGCAGGCACTGCTTGATCAATTAAATACGTAAAATCATATTTTAAGAAACCAAACTAGTCAAAAAATGACTAGTTTTTTTCTTTTGCATCCAACATAATGATGAAGGAACATGAAAAATGAAATTTTCGTAAATTGTCGGTAAGATGTACATTTGATAGGATGAATGGGTATCTTACTTCTTAGGCTAAACCCTGAAAGGATGAACAAACATGAACCAATTGATTCTCGCATCTCAATCACCTAGAAGAAAAGAATTGCTTGATCTAGCAGGGTTTTCTTACGACATTCAAGCAAGTCAATTAAAAGAAAAAATAAATCGAAACTTTTCCCCTGCAGAGAACGTCCAATGGTTGGCAGAACAAAAAGCAAATGATATTCAAACATTATATCCCGAAGCTGTGATCATCGGTGCAGATACGATTGTTGCAATTGACGGCAAATGTCTTGGGAAACCAAAAGACAAGGAAGAAGCGGCCTCAATGCTTCAATTATTGTCAGGAAAGACACATCAAGTCTTGACGGGTGTCACGATTCAGTCAGAGAATAGAAAAGAAACATTTTATGAACAGACAGAAGTGACATTTTGGACACTTACGCAAAATGAAATAGACCGCTATATCGAAACGGGAGAACCGCTTGATAAAGCGGGGAGCTATGGCATTCAAGGAAAAGGCGCACTGTTTGTTCAAAAAATAGATGGTGATTATTTTTCCGTTGTAGGTCTCCCTATTGCCAAAACAGTTAGAGTGCTCGAAACATTTGGAATCACCCCTTTTTGATGACAGGAAGGAATCTAAAAGGAGTGGGCATCATGAACGATTTCCCTATGTTGCTAAAGCATTTTCCTCAAGATGAAAAGCCGAGAGAACGATTTATGAAATATGGTCCCGGCAGTCTGTCAAACCATGAACTTGTTGCGATTCTTTTAAGGACAGGCACAAAAAAGGAATCAGTTCTCCAAATTTCCGCAAGACTTCTGCAAACATTTGGCGGTCTTCGCTCTGTAAGAGAAGCCTCAATTGAAGAAATGTCGAAGATTCGAGGAGTTGGAAAGGCGAAGGCGGTCTCTCTATTAGCTGCTTTAGAACTCGGCACTAGATTACACCATCAAACGACGGACAACCGCTATGTGATCCGCACACCAGAGGA
>Ga0268252_1000154_pt1 | contig 45416 bp, 47 predicted proteins | sample AgamicMgSfrz_FD_200244 | JGI IMG/M metagenome (GOLD analysis project Ga0268252, IMG submission 200244) | Agave microbial communities from Guanajuato, Mexico - Mg.Sf.rz (v2) (version 3) | ecosystem: Host-associated > Plants > Phyllosphere > Phylloplane/Leaf | place: Guanajuato, Mexico | collected... | reverse complement strand
GGCAATTCCCAATAAGCAAAGGTTATAAATGCTTATCTCTCCATCCCCTTACACCCTTAATTATGTTTAGGAATTAGATCATGTCTTCCTCCTTTTAACAGTTTCCTATTTTGGGAGCTGTTTTTTTTATCATAGCTTCTATAATCTCTTAGCCTTTAAAAGAAATTTCTGAGATAGTTTTTACAAGGATAGTGAATTTTCTGATTAGGTATATATAGTAAAAAATAGGGTAAAATTTCCTATCGCAATCTATATAGAAAGAAGTTAAAATAGCAATAAGTTCTTTATAAAGAACGGGTGATTTAGAGTTTAATAAATATCTTAGAAAGCTTAATACCTAATAATATTGTAAGGAAGCGTATTCAAGTTAAATTTGGAAATTTTTAATATTCATTGAATGTAAAATTTTGTTCTTATAAAAGAATCTCTGTAGAGTAAAAAGAACGTGATAGTTTTTCTTGATCAGCGTAATTATTTCCAGATTAATAAGAAAGGATGTTAGAAGTGTTTTCTAAAATAAAAAAATTTATGCGGTTAGATATGCAAAGAAGGACTCTTCTAATAGAAGCATTTTTTTATTTGGGAAGGGCAAGATACTTGAAGTTACTGCCTTTTGAAAAGATAGCACCTTCCTTAGGAGAACAGTCTACTGAAACATCAATCAATTCGTCTATCCATAATCAAATGATAACAGACGTTTCTTATGCAGTGATAACAGCAAGTAAGCATACATTATGGGACAGCAGTTGTCTCGTACAGGCAATTGCTGCTACTAGAATGTTAAATAAAAGAAAAATAGAAAGTACCCTTTATATGGGAATAGCAAGGGACGAGGATGGCAGTATGATTGCACATGCATGGGTGCGCAGCGGTTCATTATATGTTACCGGTGCTGAAACGATGAACAAATTTACTGTTGTGAAAACTTTTGCGAAGGGTCCTATATACAAAAAGGGCTTTAGCAGTAATCAAGATAACCATCGTAAAATGGGAAATTAGGAGTATATTTTATGAAGAATCTATTGCTTTTTCTCAAGAAATTGGTTGAGGTCACGGGGAAAAAGATTTATCTTAACTTTTTTTTGAGCCTATTAATTAGTGCATTAGAGGGCATAGGTATTTATTTATTAGTACCTATGTTGGCGGTAATTGGAGTATTCGATATGCAAATGGATAATGTATTTCCAATAAACTACATAATGAAAGGGATTGAGAGAATTCCTTTTGATGTCAATATTTCTTTTATACTTATTTTGTATTTTTTGTTGATAACAGGTCAAGCCCTCCTTCAGAGATATCAATCTATTGCCAACACAGGGATACAGCAAAATTTTATAAAAAAATTAAGGATGGATTTATATAAATCCATAAACGGAGCAAAATGGGAGTTCTTTATTGGTAAAAGAAAGTCAGATTTCAACTATATATTAACAACAGAGATTGCAAGGGTTGGGTCTGGGACTCATAGTGTGATTCAGTTGTCTAGTCTAATATTTTTTACCATTATACAAGTAATGCTGGCCTTTTTATTGTCTCCTTTACTTACTGTCATTGTACTAGTAAGTGGCACGGCATTAGCTGTTTATATGAAGAAGTTTTTGAAAAGCTCAAAAGCACTGGGAAGAGAAACAACTGATTTAATGAATGAATACTTTGGTGGTATAACCGACCAATTTAATGGCGTTAAGGATATGAAAAGCAATATGCTGGAAGAATCCTATTTACATTGGTTTCGTGGGAAATCTAATGCGATTGAATCTAATGTTATGAAGTTAGTCAGACTTAGTTCGACATCAACATTAGCCTACCGTATTGCTGCAGCCTTCCTTATTGTGCTGTTTGTGTATGTATCTCTTAATATGATGCATATTGCCAATGAAAAAGTAGTTCTTATTATTCTTATCTTTTCTAGATTATGGCCAAAGTTTACATCCATACAAACTAATTTGGAACAGATTATAGCAATGCTCCCTGCTGTAGAAAATGTGTTAAATGTTCAGAAGGAAAGTGAGAAGCATCAAGAATTTAAACTTAGTAGTCAAAAAAACTGGAATAAAAGTCAAGATTATGTTGATGCTATTGAGTGCAAAAACATAAGCTATCGATATGACACTAGACAACAGATAATGGCGTTATCTAACATTGATATTTGTATCCGTAATAATGAAACAACTGCCATTGTAGGGAAATCAGGAGCCGGAAAAACAACACTAGTTGATATGATTATGGGCTTGCTAAAGCCGGAACAAGGACAGGTTCGAATTAATAATCAGCCGTTAAATGATGATAATTTGCTTGCATTTAGAAGTTCTATTAGTTATGTTTCTCAGGATCCGTACTTGTTTCATACTACTATTAGAGAAAATTTGCTTATGGTGCAGCCTGAAGCTTCAGAAGCAGAAATATGGGAAGCTTTATCTTTTGCTGCAGCGGCAGATTTCGTTAAGAAACTGCCATTAGGCTTGGACACAATTATTGGTGACAGAGGAATGAAGCTTTCAGGCGGACAGCGGCAGCGGATCATACTTGCCAGAGCAATATTAAGAAAGCCTTCCATCCTTGTATTGGATGAAGCTACAAGTGCACTTGATAGTGAAAATGAGAAGAAGATTCAGGAATCTATTGACCTACTTAAAGGGAAAATGACAATAATAATTATTGCTCATAGGCTGTCCACCATCCGAAATGCGGACAATGTCATTGTGCTTGAGGATGGAAAGGTAATCCAAGAGGGGGCATATCACCGATTGTCTCAAACTCAAGGTGCTTTAAGAACCATGTTAAATACTCAAGAATTAGCTTTAAATCAAACCTTAGCTTGAAAATTCGTGCATCATACAACTGCAGGAATACTTTCAGTGAAAATATAATTGCTAATGTTGATAAAGTATGATATGTTCTTTATATAGAACAAAAAAGGAGTAAATTAATTTTTTTTTTACTTAACAGTTCTTAATAAAGAATATATGCGGAGATTCAGTGTTAGGAGATCAGATATGAGTGCGATTGTTGGTATTTATCATCTAAATGGCGTCCATGCTACGGACGAACAAGGTTATAACATAATGAAGCATTTTCAAAAGTTTCCTTCTGATGCAACTAAAGTATGGAAACAAAATGAAATTCTTTTTGGCTGCATGGCTCAATGGATTACTCCAGAATCTATAGGTGAGCAGCTGCCATACTATGATCCTATTCGCCAATATGCTATTACAGCAGATGCAATTATTGATAATCGCAAGGAGCTTGCTAATCTTTTAGGTTTAGATAAATTAGAAAGTAAGTCGATTACTGACAGCAGTTTAATTCTGCTTGCTTATGATAAATGGCTCGAAGACACACCTAAATATTTAATAGGGGATTTTGCTTTCATGATATGGGATGGAAGAAGGCAAAGACTATTTGGAGCAAGAGATTTTTCTGGATCACGAACGCTCTACTATTATCGCAAAAATGGTCACTTCTCCTTTGCCACTTTACTAGAGCCATTATTAAATAGTGGTCATGTAAGCTCACAATTAAATGAGGAATGGCTAGCGGAATATTTGGCGGTATCTGCTGTTACTGACACGGCAGATGCTTCTATCACACCCTATCAGGATATTGCGCAACTGCCTCCTTCTCATAGCATTATTGTAACAAGTAATTCAATTCGGGTAACTAGATATATGACATTGAAGGCTGGTTCAACATTAAAATTAGGTTCTAATGAAGAATATATAGAGGCTTTTCAAGCAGTCTTTCAGGAAGCAGTCAATTCACGGTTAAGAACACATGGTCAGATAGGTGCACAGTTGAGCGGAGGGTTGGATTCAGGAGCAGTAGTCAGCTTTGCTTCCAAAAGTCTGAAAAAAGCAAATGAAAGTCTTCATACCTTCAGTTATGTACCGCCTAAAGATTTTCAGGACTTTACACCAAAGCATCTTTTGGCAGATGAGACGCCATATATTAAATCCACTGTTCAATATGTTGGTGGAATAAACGATTATTATTTAGATTTTCAAGGAAGCAACTCTTATACAGATATAGATGAAGTGCTGGATATTATGGAAATGCCCTATAAATTTTTTGAGAATTCCTTTTGGATAAAGGGGATATTTCAAAAAGCTGAAGAAGAAAAATTAAAAGTGCTTTTAAGTGGAGAGAGAGGAAACTTATCTATTTCATGGGGAACAGCTCTAGACTATTACTCTTCTTTATTCAAAAAGGCACGGTGGATAAAGCTTTATAAAGAACTGACCTTCCATTCTAAGAGAGTAGGAGGATCTAGACTTAAAAAGTTCAATATTATTAGTAAATCAGCATTATTTAACAGAGGGACAGCAAGTGATAATTACCCTGTTCTAATAAATCCTAACTTTGCAAATAAAACTGCTGTATATGAAAAGCTTGCAGCTAAAGGCATGGATAGAAGCGGTTGGTATGATTCCAGGGTAACTGATGAAAGAGCGAAGCATTTTGAAGATGTGTTTCAATGGAATACAACGAATTCCTTAGCAACAAAATTATCGTTGAAACATGGCCTTTGGAAAAGGGACCCTACTAACGATTTAAGAGTTATTAAATTCTGTTTATCACTGCCAGAAGAGCAATTTGTCCAAGATGGATTAGACAGAGCTTTAATAAGGCGATCAACTAAAAGTTTTTTACCAGATAATGTTCGTTTAAACCAAAGAGTTAGAGGAGTACAGGGAGCAGATTGGGTTCACCGTATGGTTCCAGATTGGCAGCTATTTGTGGATGAAGTCCAAATGATGAGCCAAAACGAACAAATGATGGAATATCTTAACCGAGAGGCAATCCATTCTGGATTAGCGAAGATAAAGGAAGGCCCTATGGTCGAGCATGATACTGACCTGGATTACCGAATATTAATGAGAAGTTTAATTGTATATCGGTTTCTAACAAAAAGTTATTGAAAGGAGGTGAGAGTAAATGAAACTAGAATGGAAAAGTCCTGAATTGGAAGTATTGGACGTGAAAATGACAATGGCCGCTCCAAATCCTGGAACGCGCCTTGACGCTTCTTTCAACGCTGGTACAACATTCCCAGAATTAACTTGGAGCTAAGAAGCTATTATTAATACTTACCTATTAATCTCACAACCTTCTATAGAGGAGGGTTGTGAGATTATATGTACAAACTGATTTCAATGCAATAATTGAGGTGTAATTTATGAAGCTACAAAACATAATGTCATATCAAGCATTTGGTTTTAATATAGTTAGCGAAATAGACTTGCCTGAATTACAGCAAGGGATTGTATCAAATGTTAGAGGGCAGATAACCATTTCTATAAATAATCTTTCAGAAATGTGGTCTGAACTTTCCGATGATTGTACTGGTCCTTTTGTTGTCTCCAAAGAGTATATTATGTTTCGTGTAGAGGGAGTAGCCATCTTTCTAATAAAAGACGGTAATGCAATCGTAGTTTCACCATTGCAGCCTAATAAGGAAGATGAAATTCGTCTATATATACTTGGAACATGTATGGGAGCGATATTATTACAGAATAATATTTTGCCTCTTCATGGAAGTGTGTTGTCTATTGATGGCAAGGCATATGGAATTGTTGGTGAATGTGGTGCAGGAAAGTCAACCTTAGCAAGGGCATTTATAAAAAAAGGATATAAACTGTTAAGTGATGATTTAATACCAGTAACATTTATTAATAATGTTCCACAGGTGATACCTTCATACCCCTACCAAAAGCTTTGGGAGGAAAGTCTGGCAGAATTTAATATGAAATCAGAAAACTATCTCCCTATTGTATATAGAGAATCAAAATATTCTGTGCCTATAGAGGATCTATTTGAAAGCGAAACAATCCCACTAGCTGGAATCTTTGTATTGAATAAACAAGATGGAGAAAACATAGAATTAAAGGAGCTTAATAGCATAAATGCTATTCAAGAACTATCTGAGCATACGTATCGGAATTTTCTTATTCAAAGACTAGGGCTATTGAACTGGCATTTTCAGCTATCAGCAAAAATAATTGAAAATATCCAAGTCTTTAAGCTGGTTAGACCAACGTCCCGCTTTACAGCAAACGAGTTAACAGACGTAATAATTAAAGAGATTAATGGAGGAAGACTAAATGAGTGAATTGAAAAATGTTTTATTAGCAGAGAATAGAACAATCTGTCAATCAGAAGGACAAATAGTAAGTGATATGAATGGTGAAAAGGTAATGCTCAGCATTTCAAATGGAAAATATTATAATTTAGGCACGACTGGTGGAGCAATTTGGGAGCTTATTCGTACTCCAATAACCTTTGATGGAATTATCGTCAATCTTACTGAAAAGTATGATGTTAAAAAAGAAGAATGTGAAAATGAAGTTATTAACTTTTTAGAAGTACTATGGAAGGAAGATTTAGTTAAGGTATCCAATATTGCCTAACAAATCCTCTAATTAAAATTGAGTTTTATATGGAATTTATCTTGCACATTAAAGTAAATTACTATGTGGTTGTTTACTTTAGTGTGCAAGAATCACTTAATAATAGAATAAAAACAAGCAATCCCCTAGAAAATATTTTCTAGGGGATTGCTTGATATATGGGTGAATTTAAATTGGATTCAACTCGTTTTGCACTAAATTTAGATTGTTTAGAAAATATTTAATTTGCCGCATCGAATGCAAGTGTGCCGGAAATAATGAAATTTATGCTTTCGTTTTACAATGCATAATAATTTTCCTAAATACAAGTGAATCAACCCCGATGTAAAATATTAGAATATTATAAATACTATTATACTAGCATCTGAAATTTGAACAATGGTTCTTAATAACGAAAAAATAATTAATATTAATTCTTTCTAAAGAACTATTATTCAAATGGAAAATAATTTAATTAGAGATAATTACCCCCGAAATTACATAGAGAATTACGAAAAATCATAGGTAAAACTATCAAGATTCTGCAGTTTTAAGATGTAACAATATTTTTTAAATCACCATAGTGAAGTGAAAATAGTAGTAATAAATACCTGTTTGTAATAGCTTTATTCTTGAAAAGTTACGACTTAGCAAAAAATAGTTCCTAATTAATTAGGTTATTGACATAATGTATACAAATGTATACATTATAATTATAAAAACCGTATACAAATGTATACAGATAAGAGGGATGAAAATGAAGCATGAGGAATTCAGAAAAGAAAAGCATCACGGGAGGGACCATCATAAGCGGAAGGACAGAGGGCATAAAGGCGCAAAAACATTTCGTCGTGGCAGGGCAATTGCCTTTCTAGAGATGATGAATCTTAAGCGCTCCACAATCAAACAGCAGCTGGAGGCACCTGAATTTCAAACAATTCAGCCGATTTTAGTTGGAGAATTGAAGGCTATTGATATGGTAATAAACGAGTTTATTCAATTGTTTGAAATTCAAGAGGATGAAATGTCGGAAACTGTACAAGAAGATATAGTAGCAGAGGAACTTCCTTTACAAAAGAAGGTGGAATCTCAGGATTTGGAGGATGGGGGCGGATTGGAGTAATCCAATCCGTTTTCTTGGTAAGGGGGGAGTTATATGAAGAAATTAATGGTTTATCTTAAGCCTTATTGGAAAATCACATTGCTTGCACCACTGTTTATGGTGCTTGAGGTTTCGATGGATTTACTTCAGCCAATATTAATGGCGAAAATCGTTAATGAAGGAGTTATAGCAGGGGATTTGGAGACGATTAAGCGAACAGGAGGGCTTATGATACTTGTAGCCTTTATTGGCTTAATTGGCGGTGCTGGTTGTACGGTGTTTTCAAGTACTGCTTCCTTAAATTTTGCGACTGATTTGCGGCAGAGTGTGTTTGACAAAGTTCAGACCTTCTCTTTTCAAAATTTGGACCAATTTAAGGGCGGAAGTTTAATTACTCGGCTGACAGCAGATATAGTCCAGTTGCAAATGTTTATCATGACAGTTCTTCGCAGCATTCGTTCGCCACTTTTGACAATTGGAAGTGTCATCATGGCTTTTACAATCAGCTTTAAACTTGCAATCATATTCGCAGTAACAATTCCGATATTGTTTATTGTCCTCTATTTCCTTATTCGTCACGCATTTCCTACATATACAGTTGTCCAGGAAAAGCTGGATAAGGTGAATACAGTTCTGCAAGAAAACTTGATGGGGATACGAGTAGTCAAGGCGTTTGTGCGGACAGATTTTGAAAATGACCGGTTTGGGAGGGTGAATGGTGATTACACAAATTATGCGATTAAGGCAGCCCGTATTGTTGCGTTAAATATGCCTGTTTTAATGCTTATTCTTAACTTCAGCTTAGTTGCCATTTTGTGGTTTGGAGCAAACGAGACATGGAATGGTGCCTTACCAGTTGGCGATTTGATTGCATTTATCAACTATGTGACACAAGTATTGTTTGCAGTAATGATGATAGGCATGATGATGATTACCATTTCCCGATCTAAAGTATCAGCAGACCGAATTCAGGAAGTACTTACTACAGACTCTACTCTAACTGACAAGCTGCAAGCAGACCATCAGGCGGTTACAAGTGGGGAAGTTGTGTTTGATCGTGTCTCTTTCAGCTATGATGGACAATCGGACGTACTAAAGGATATCAGTTTTGTAGCTAGTCCAGGGCAAACGGTTGCCATTTTAGGAGCAACGGGTTCTGGAAAATCGTCACTCGTGCAATTAATTCCGAGACTATATGATGTAACTGCAGGTAGTGTTTCTATTGATGGCGTAGATGTCCGTGACATTTCTTTAGAGCATATACGCACATCTATTAGTGTGGTTTTACAGCAGACCATACTATTCAGTGGCACAATTCGTGATAATATCACTTATGGAAATTCTGATGCAGCACAGGAAGAGGTGGAATTAGCAGCGAAAGCAGCTTGTGCTCATGAATTTATAATGAGTATGCCAGATGGGTATGATACGATGCTTGGTCAGCGGGGCATAAATTTGTCTGGTGGTCAAAAACAGCGTATTTCCATTGCAAGAGCACTATTAGTGCGGCCAAGCATCTTAATATTGGATGACAGCACAAGCGCGGTAGACTTGGGAACCGAGTCTCGCATTCAAAAGGCCCTTGGAGAATTGCTGGAAAAAAGCACTGCATTTATCATCGCTCAGCGGATATCTTCTGTGCTGGAAGCAGATAAAATTATGGTGCTTGAGGATGGCCGGATTTGTGCTGAAGGCACACACGAACAGTTAATGAAGGATAGTGAAGTATATCAGGAAATATACCGCTCCCAGCTTGGAAAGGAGGATGTAGTCTATGAGTGAAAGAAAAACCAACATTCCTCCACAACAGATGGGATTAGGAGGAGGACCCAAACATTTCCGCGGCAATATGCCTGTACAACGAGCAAATAACACGAAGGAAACATGCTTACGGATATGGCGCTATATTGGCAATCAGCGTAAAGGATTATTGCTTGTAGTAGTCCTGACAATGGCGACAGCTATTTTAAACCTTTTAGGTCCTTATTTAATAGGTGCTTCCATAGATAAGTATATTATTACTCGTAACGCAAATGGTCTTGTCTTGTTTTGTGCAGGCTTGCTTGGAGTTTATATATGCAGTTCTGTTACAACATGGCTTCAATCCTATTTCATGGCAGCAGTTTCTCAGAATACTGTGCAAGGGATGCGCAAGGACTTATTTGCTAGGCTTCAGAAGCTGCCCTTGAATTTTTTTGATAGACAGTCACATGGAGAATTAATGAGCAGGACTACAAATGATATGGAGAGTGTCTCCAACACATTAAACCAGAGCTTTACAACTCTTATTTCAAGCATAGTCACACTTATCGGAGCATTATGCTTTATGGTAAGTCTGAATATATGGCTAACATTGTTGAGTTTTGTGACAATCCCGTTTGTTATGTTCCTGACTTCGAAAATTGCGAAGTTTACTAGAAAATACTTCACAAGCCAGCAACAGCACCTTGGCGAACTGAATGGTTATATCGAAGAAACCATTTCTGGACAGAAGGCAGTGAAGGTTTTCCACCGTGAGGAAAAGGTTAAGGCGGAATTTCAAGACATCAATGTAAAGTTGCGGGAGGCGTCTATCCGGGCCCAAATTTACTCAGGATTTATTGGTCCTGTTATGAATGTCATGAAGAATTCAAGCTTTGCAATTATTGCAGCAGCAGGTGGCTGGATGGCTCTTGAAGATATGGTCACAATAGGTGTTGTCGTTAGTTTCTTATCATACTCTAGACAATTTAATGATCCCATCAATCAAGTTGCCAATCAATTTAATATGCTCCAGTCTGCCGTGGCAGGAGCAGAGCGTGTGTTTGAAATAATGGATAAGGAATCAGAGTATGATGAAAAGCAAGCAGTTCATGATGTGCAGGGAATAAAGGGCGAAGTGATATTTGAGAATGTTTCATTTGGTTATCAGGAAGGTCATTCTATCTTAAAGGATATCACGTTGACTGCCAAACCTGGCGAGACGATTGCTCTTGTGGGGCCAACAGGGGCTGGGAAAACAACGATTGTTAATCTTTTAACTAGATTTTACGAGATAAGCAGCGGAAGAATTACGATTGACGGTAACGAATTACAATCTATCAGTAAGGATAGTCTTCGTCAACGGCTAGGGATTGTTTTGCAGGACGCTTATGTGTTCTCAGATACTATCCGGGAGAATATCCGTTACGGCCGTTTGGATGCGACAGACGAAGAAGTAGAATACGTAGCACAGCTTGCTAATGCTGACAGCTTCATTCGTAAGCTGCCAAAAGGCTATGATACGGTCTTGACTGCAGAGGGAGGAAACTTAAGTCAAGGACAGCGGCAATTGCTGACAATTGCCCGAGCAATACTTGCGGATCCTTCTGTGTTAATACTGGATGAAGCAACAAGCAGTATTGATACAAGGACGGAAATGCAAATACAAGCAGCAATGGGGCAGCTCATGAAAGGAAGAACAAGCTTCGTTATTGCCCACAGACTAAGCACAATCAGAGAGGCAGACACGATACTTGTACTGAATGGCGGGGAAATCATCGAGCGTGGCAGCCATGAGGAATTGGTTGTACAAAAGGGCTTCTATTATGGTTTGTATACTAGTCAATTTAAAAGGGTGATTTAATCGTTTAGGACAGCACAAAGATCGTGCTGTCTTTTTTATTTTTTTAATAGAGTTAAAAGATAGTTTGCTTTCACCGTCTTTTCACCAAAGACTACTAAACTACGAATATGAAAAGGAAAGGAGGAATAAGAACAGTGAATGCTAGCTTAAAAAAAGGTATTTTCTGGGGAGCTATGGTTGCTTCTATGACGCTTGTGATTAGCTTTATCTTTAATCAGATTGGAGGTGCTTCAACTGCAATGGCTGCAGGCTTTCACGACAGAGGAGGTCCAGGAGAAGCCGTGATGCATCACCAGGATATGGTGGTCCATGAAAAAGTAATGGTCAGCTATCATAATGAACCATCATTTTCATGGATTTGGACATTATTCTTTATTCTCTTCCTGGTTACTGTGATTGTTCTTGCAGTTAAATTCTTCAGGAAGAAATCTCATGCTTCATCAATGCAGCAGTTTATCGACACTTCGATTATGAATACACCAAAGCCATCTGTTAACTATAGCAATGCAGCGATTTTAGACGAATGGGAAAAGAATACAGCAGAGCAAAAGGAGAGAATTTAAATGGGCATTTTTAAAAGAATAAAAACAATCGCAAAGGCAGATATCAACAGTTTATTGGACAGTATGGAAGATCCAATTGCCATGCTGAATGAGTATACCAGGGAAATGGAGCAGGGCCTGACCAGTGCACAGGCAGCGTTATCGAGACAGATATTTGTGGAAAACAAACAAGCAGCACTTATTGCGCAAACAAAGGAGCTTATCGGATTAAGAGCGCGCCAAGCAAAGCTGGCTCTTGAAAAAGGGGACGAAGGTATCGCTAAATTAGCAGTTCAGGAAAAAATCAATCTTGAGCAGCAGCTGCATTTGTATGAACAGCAGCAGCTTGTCCTTAAAGATCAAAAAAATGTCCTGAAGGAAAGGTTCAATGAACTTCAAGTGACATATAATGAGCTTCAGCATAAGAAGATTTTGCTTGCTTCCCGTGTAAATGTAGCAAAATCAATCAAACAAATCCAAAAGGTTTCCATAAATTTCAATGCTGATAATATCGTTAGAGGTATTGCAAAGCAAGAGGAGAAAATTCTCTATATGGAAGCAGAAGTTCAGGCTGGCAGCTATACATCCACCCATTACAGCGGCTATGAAAGGACAAGCTTTTCCTATGTGAGTGAAGATGAAATCACAACAGAAATAGTAAAGCTAGTGGCTGAAAAAGAAACCCTATAATGATTGGGTGATAAGAGTGGGAAGCACCAGGATTTAAGAGAAGGTGCTTCTTTTTTAATATAAAGAGAGAGGAGTATAAAAATGAAAGAGACAATCCAAAATCTACTTCACACAGATCCAAGTGTATTTCTAGATTATGATAGATCACTGCCTATTTTTGTCTATCTAGCATTAGCACTAGCTGTTTCTATCTTTCCATTAGTGAAGGCTTGTTTATCCATATGGAATACACTGCTGTTAAACATTTTTAGTGATCTAGCGGCAGGCAGGAAAATACGTGGGCTACGGAATAAGAAAATGCTCGAGGCTGGGGCAGAAGGGAGTGCTTTTAAGGATGCCTTTTCTAGATATGTTGGGCATACAGGAGCTTTATTGGCAGCAATCGGGTTATTTTACTTCGTTTCGAGACAGCAGTACGAGCTAATTCTATTCGTGTTAATTGCTCTGCTTGCTTTATCCTTGCTGTTCTGGATTCGAACGTTTATAGGTTTTTTCTGGGCAATAGCTTCAATCACGTTTCTTGCCGCACCGCTTTATTATGGTAATGGCATTATTATTATGCATGTTGCGATTTTCCTCAGCTCTATCATTCTCGTTCAGTCTGTTCTTCGGGCATTTGGTGAACTGAAGAGTAGTGTTTCAGATAGAAAGATGAACAGAGGTAAAGGATTTTTCGGTAAATTCAAATGGATTCAGGCAATGATTTTTAGTTTAGTACTGCTTAGCCAATCTCTGTACGCAGGATTTTATATCGTAACAGCCTTCTTAAGCTAATGTTAAGAAAGAACAGGTAGTATGCAAACAGTGGATAAGCAGTTGGAGATACAAGGACGAAATAAGTAGAAATGAAAGCTTATTAACTTAAATTTAGATTAAAGCCAATGGAAATGGAGGAGCTTTACATGAACATACTCTTAGCAGAAGATGATTTGCAGCTTGGTGAGCTAGTGGAATTTATGCTGAAAAAGAAGGGCAGCTATAATATTGATTGGGTCATGGATGGAGAGGACGCATACGATTACGCGAAAGCCTCCCATTATGATATATTGATATTGGATTGGATGATGCCTCATGAGGACGGTGTGTCCGTTTGCAGACGACTGAGAAGCGGTGGTTACTCAGGAGCAATTCTTATCCTTACAGCCAAGGATGCAGTGGGTGACCGGATCATCGGATTAGATGCAGGAGCAGATGATTATCTTGTAAAGCCCTTTGAAATTGACGAGCTGCTTGCCCGTTTGCGAGCTCTTTCCCGCCGCAATTATGCACCTATCCTCGAAGAAAAGCTGTCCATTCATGAAATGCACTTAAATAGACTCAGCCAGACGATCAGTAATGGAGCGGAAGAAATCCAGCTAAGCCCTCGCGAATTTCAGATGCTGGACTTGCTTGTTCAAAACCGCGGACAAGTTTTGCCAAGGGAAGTAATCCTTGATCGCATTTGGGGTCTTGACGCTGATGTATCGATGAAAATAATCGATGCAACAATTAAGCTTCTCCGTAAAAAATTAGATTTGATCGGTCAGCAGGGGTTTCTTCAGAGCATTAGAGGGGTTGGTTACAAATTTGAAAGCTAAAATGCTGTCACTTTTCTCTATATGGAAAGACCGTAAAAATCTGGATGTCTTCAAAAGCACTCAATATCGGTTAACAGTGCTTTACAGCGGCTTGCTTATGCTGTTTTTGCTCCTTTTTATTGTTGTTGTGTATTTGTTATTATATTTTACTATTTTCAAGGAGCAAGAGCGTGAGCTGAAAGCGAGTGCAGTGCAGGAAGCAGCAAACATTGAGACATATTTGACCCAGACAAACCAAACAAGCCTTGTTGAATTTCAGTACCAGAAATCCCTTGAAAAGGATGTAGACCAATTTTTCTTTTATGTTGTTAACACATCTGGTTCTCTTGTTCTAGGGGATGAAACGATTTCTGACTCTCGCTCTGCTATACTAAGCAAGCTTGCCGGCTGGGACCCGGTTGAAAATGAGATCCGTACTGAATCAATAAAGGTAGCTAATATATCAACAGAAAGACGGTTTAAAAACAGAGACAGAGGAGAGGAATTTCATTCTTCGCAAACAAAGGAGACAGTCAGATTACTTGTTGCCGCACAGCCTATCTATCAGCATGGTGAAGAAATTGGCATTCTTTATATCGGAAAGGAAATCTCCTTTGCATACCAGCTCTTTAAGATGCTGCCTTTTATTTTGCTTGGAATAGCTATATTGTTTATGGGAGTTGCGATTTATATTAGCTACTATATGTCCAAAAAAGCAATGATTCCTATTTCAAAGACTTTTGCAAGACAAAAGGAATTCGTCGCAGATGCATCCCATGAATTGCGAACACCTTTAAGTGTTATGCTGTCCTCCATTAATGCAATGGAAATGACCGCGGAATTTAAGGAAGAAGACTATTCCCATAAGCTACTTGTTAATATGAAAAACGAAGTGAAAAGAATGGCAGGCTTAGTTGGTGATTTATTGACAATTGCGCGCTCTGACTTGGAAAACATTGAACTGGTAAATGAAACCTTTGATTACTGTCCGTTAGCAAGCAAAACAATTGATTCATTAAAGACACTAGCCGGTTCGAAACAAATCAAACTGAATTTCCATGCACCAGAAGGTTTGATTGTTCGTGGTGATCCTCAAAGATTTACACAGCTTTTGTACATTTTGGTTGAAAATGCTATTAAGTACACTCCAAACGGCGGAGAGGTGCTGCTTGCACTAAAAGCAGGTGATAAGGAGCTTATTGTGGAAGTTAGAGATACCGGCATCGGAATTGAACCGGAAGACCAGCAACGTATCTTTGACCGCTTTTATCGGACAGATAAATCACGAACAAGACAAATCGGAGGTCACGGTCTTGGATTATCCATTGCCAAATGGATTGTCGACAGCTATAAAGGAACCATTCGTGTATCAAGTGAAGTAGGAAAAGGCAGCATATTTACAATCAGAATCCCCATGCAAAAAGGGTATGAATAGAGCTTAAGGATCGGACTTTCTTTAATAAGGAGTCCCTTTTTTATTTGCCAAAAAAGAAATTCTAGTTGGTAAAGGAAATTTACTGTTGAATTAACTTGTATATACAAGTATACTACATGTATGCGCTATCATACACAGGATAAAAGGGAGATTCATATGAAAACAGAGAAAGAAAAAATGTTGGCTGGCGAAATGTTCAATCCTGCTGACCCAGATTTATCTAAGGAACGAAGGAAAGCAAGAACGATGGTTAGTATGTTTAATAACACATTGGAAACAGAAGGTGAAAAACGGACTGCATTATTAAAAGAATTACTCGGTTCTACTGGAGAAAATGTACATATGCGTCCTAATATACGATTTGATTATGGATATAACACATATGTAGGAGAAAACTTCTTTGCCAACTATGACTCTACCATTTTAGATGTTGCTGAAGTGCGATTTGGGGACAATTGTATGCTTGGACCTGGGGTGCAAATCTATACAGTTACACATCCACTTCATCCAGATGAACGTAATTCAGGTAAGGAATATGCAAAACCGATTACGTTTGGAAACAATGTATGGATTGGGGGCAGTGCAATAATAAATCCAGGAGTAACAGTAGGAGATAATGTTGTAATCGCATCAGGTGCAGTAGTTACTAAAGATGTACCAGAAAATGTATTGGTAGGCGGGAATCCGGCAAGAATCATTAAACATATTGAAATATAGAAAACCAAAACCATTAGTATATATTCCGGGGCAACCATTTTGCTTGGAATAACTTGTAGATGCGTGTAATGAACTAACTAGGAGATGAAAAGAATGAAAACGGAAAAACACAAAATGTTAAATCAAGAATATTACATTTGTTGGGACGAAGAGTTAACAGCAGAAAGAGAAAAAGCAAAAGATTTGGTATATGAATTTAATAGTAGAAAACCATCTGAACGCATGGAAAGAAACCAAATCATTCAAAAACTGTTTCATTCTGTAGGAGAAAACGCATGGGTTGAGTCACCTTTTAATTGTGATTATGGATATAACATTACAGTTGGTGATAATTTCTATGCAAACACAAACTGTACAATTTTGGACTGCGCCAAAGTTACGATTGGAGATAATGTCTTAATTGGTCCAAATGTTAGTTTGTATACGCCGAACCATGCAATGGATGCAGCTGAGCGAAAGGCAGGATATGAGAGGTCATTGCCTATTACTATAGGGGATAATGTATGGCTTGGTGGTTCAGTTACGATTGTTCCAGGAGTGACTATCGGTGATAATACTATAATTGGTGCAGGCAGTGTTGTCACAAAGGATATTCCTGCAGGTGTTATTGCGGCAGGTGTTCCATGTAGAGTCATCAGACCAATAACAGAAAAAGATACAGTTGGGCTAGAAACTACTGAGTAGATAATGATAAAAATCTCACAGCTAAATAAATGTTCAGGGGCAATGCAAAAGCTGGCATTGTCTTTTTTTAAACTTCCGCAGCAGAATATGAAATATTACTTTGTTTTAATAAAAATTTTTATCCTTACATAAGCAAGTATAGCTGTTAACAGGAATAATGAAGACTGGTCAAACGTATTCTATTTCGAACTAACTTAGAAATTTACAGTAAACAGGGGGTAATAAATGTATGGAAATTGTCCACATAGCTTCCATTCTAGTTGCGATTATGTTTGTGTTAATAGCAGTATTTCAAGTATTACTTTCACTTGGATATCCTTACGGTGAGTATGCAATGGGGGGATTTTACAAGGTTTTACCTAAAAAGTTACGCATTGTGAGCTTCATAAATGCCATTATTCTTTTATTTATGGGCTTTGTTTTTCTACTTCATGCTGAAGTATTTAATGGTTTTCATTTTTTACCTACAAACATACTAGTATGGGTTATGACCATATTCCTTGGTTTAAATACATTAACAAACTTAATTTCTAAAAGTAAAAAAGAAAGGATCGTTATGTCACCATTATCCATTATTCTTTTTTTCTGCTGTTTATATATATCTTTTTCGTAGAAGACATTTAATAAGGGCTTCTTTTTTTTCGTTTTTCTCTAGCACTATCTAGAGGGTTGATGTATGGTTAGTTGTAAGTTAATTCCTAGTATCAAAATATCCTTCAGATATTTTTTATAAATCATAGCCAATTTACATTAAGAACATTATTACGTTGTTAATTGTATAGAAAGTTTATGGATTTGGATGATAAGGTTGACTCCCTTGCAATAAACATGATATAAGCATAGATAACGTATTATATTATGACCCAAAAGAATTAGTGGAGAGAGGTAGAATTATGGAACATCATAGTAAAATTATCGACTGTACCATCCGTGATGGAGGTTTAGTCAACAATTGGGACTTCAGTGTAGAATTTGTTCAGGACTTATATAATGGTTTAAGTGAAGCTGGCGTTGAGTATATGGAGATTGGTTATAAAAATTCTGCAAAGCTTTTAAATGTGTCTGAGCCTAACCCATGGAGATTTCTTGATGATAACTTCTTGAAAGAAATTATACCGGAGAAGAAGTTCACAAAGCTTTCTGCATTAGTCGACATTGGACGAGTAGACCCAAATGATGTCCTGCCTCGTGAGCAAAGTGTGCTGGATATGATCCGGGTAGCTTGTTATATTCGTGAAGTAGATAAAGGCTTAGAACTTGTTAAGCTGTTCCATGATTTAGGCTACGAAACATCACTTAATATTATGGCATTATCCAGTGTACCTGAGAAACAGCTTATTAAAGCATTTGATATGGTGAAAGCAAGCCCAGTGGATGTTGTTTATATTGTGGACTCCTTTGGAAGCTTAGATCCTTCTGATATTGAGCATCAAGTTAATAAATTTAAAGCAATGCTACCAAATAAAAAGCTGGGAATACATACTCACAACAATATGCAGCTGGCATTTGCCAATACATTAACTGCATATCAACACGGAGTTACATTCCTTGATTCATCTGTATATGGAATGGGCCGTGCTGCAGGAAACTGTAATACAGAGCTTTTAGTTGGCTATATCCAAAAACCAAGCTATGAGCTTAAGCCAGTTCTTGGAGTTATTGAAAAGCATATGGTAGAAATGAGACAAAAGTGGGAATGGGGCTATATTATTCCTTACATGATTTCTGGTGTGCTTAATGAGCATCCACGTGTAGCAATGGCATACCGTGACAGTGAAGACAGAGATAAATTTGTAGATTTCTATGATAAGGTAACTACACCAGAGTCTTCGCTAGCACCGGCTTCAAAATAATAGGAAAATTTAACTTGTTTAAAACCAGGGACCGGAAAGCGGCTCCTGGTTTTTTTTATGCTTGCGAAAAAAAGTAAAAATTTCTAAAAAAACTATTGTATATAGTTAGTATTTTGTATATATTGTATATAAGTTATATATACAATATTGTAAAAGAGGTTTTTGCATGCAAATAATTATTTCAAACAAATCAAAAGAACCTATATATGAACAAATTTATGCACAAATAAAGAAGCATATCCTTTCAGCTGAATTACCGGAAGGAAGTCCGCTCCCAAGCATGCGCCAATTAGCTAAGGAGTTGGACATAAGTGTAATAACAACGAAACGTGCTTATGAAGAGCTTGAGAAAAACGGGTTCATCTATTCAGTTGTTGGGAAAGGCTCATTTGTTCAAGAGCAAAATAATGAAATGATTAAAGAAAGAAAAATGAAGGTAATTGAGGAGCAATTAATAGCAGCAATCCATAACAGTAAAGAAATTGGTGTTTCACTGACAGAATTGAAGGAGCTGCTTACATTCTTATACAAGGAGGAAATTTAGTGGAGAATGTTATTGAATTACAAAACGTCAACAAATCATTTGGTGATTTCCAGCTGAAAAACCTTACAATGACTGTGAAAAAGGGATATATTACAGGGCTTATTGGCGGAAACGGTGTAGGGAAGTCAACAACAATTAAGTTAATTATGAATTTATTGCAGCCAGATAGCGGTGATATATCTATTTTCGGGTTAAATTACAAGGGAAATGAAAAAGAAATCAAACAGCGAGTTGGTTTTGTGTTCGATAGTAATGTATTTTATGAGCATCTATCACTTAAAGAGATGGTCGGAATAATAAGTCGATCTTATCATTATTGGGATGACGGTATATTTCAAGCATATGTTGAGAAGTTTGAACTACCGTTAAAGAAAAAGCTAAAAACATTCTCTAAAGGCATGATGATGAAGACTTCCATAGCAATCGCTTTATCACATCAAGCAGAGTTAATTATTATGGATGAACCGACATCAGGATTAGATCCAATCTTTCGCAGAGAGCTGTTGGAAATCCTTCATGAAATAATGGAAGATGGGCAGAAATCAATCTTTTTTTCCACGCATATTACAACAGATTTAGACCGAATCGCAGATTATATCACATTCCTTCACAATGGCGAACATATTTTCACAAAGAAATCTTATCAAATAGAAGAGGAGTATGCCCTAGTAAAGGGTGGGCTGGATTTATTAGATCCAGATACGAAGCAAGAATTTATTTCTATTAAAACGTCTCCTCATGGCTTTGAGGCATTAACTAGCAATAAAGGGAGAGTAGAAGAGGTTTTTGGGTCATTAGTTGTTATGGAAAAACCGACTTTAGAAGACATTATGTTTTATACAAAGAAAGGAACTGTGACAGATGTATAATCTAATTCGAAAAGATATAGTAATGCAGAAGAAAACATTGTGGATACTGTTACCAATTCAATTAGTGTATTTGTCTCTTAATATCGGATATGTTTGGATAGGGTTTGTATTTAGTATTGTAATCATTATGAATGCATTTTCCATGGATGAAAAGTCCTCCATTAATACACTGCTAAATTCACTGCCATACACCAGAAAAGAAATGGTAAGTTCTAAATATATTGGCGTATTAGTGTTTACATTCATTGTTATTTCCGGTCTATTTATTGGGAATTTAATTCTTAACCAGGAGCTAATGGCTTGGAAAGAAATAATGCTTATCATTAGTTTAGTGATGATTGTTGCTTCTTTTATTCTTCCTTTTTCTTATCAGTTTAAAAGTCAATATTTGCTGATAGCCTCCATTGTGTTATTTGTTATTTATATGGTAATAATTAATATGATATTTCACAATCTGAACGAAGTTATCATGAATTTTGTAGAGAAGCTGCTATCCTTGCAAACTCTGTCTTTTTATCTGATAACTTCGGGCTCCATCCTTATTTTGTTTGCTTGTTCCTGGTTATTGTCTATTCGTATCTTTAAGAATAAAGTACTCTAAGAATTATTTGCTTTGTTGGAAAAAAACATAGATAGTTGAGGTCAACAGCTCAGCCATCTATGTTTTTTATGATCGTGAGAATTACAAAACAAATAATTCCTTATGACAAACTTGAAAATTTAGTTTGAATGTCTTGTAAAAATACAGAAGCAGCAGTGGAAAAAACATGGTGCTTTTTCCAAACAATATTTAATCCTGATTCTAGTTTTGGATTAAGTGGTCTAAAGCAAAGACTGCTGTCACTGGAAGTATTCACAATCTTATCAAGGGTTATTGCATAACCAATGCCTTCTTCAACCATTATGGCAGCATTATAGGCAAGATTGTATGTTGTTACCACATTTAATTTTTCAAAATCCTCTCCAAACCAATCTGCAAATTCATTTTTTGAGTAAGATTGTTGGATGGCTTGGCGTGAACAGATTAACGGAACATTTAGTAAGTCAGAAGATTGAATCGTAGCTTTAACTGCAAGTGGACTGTCTTTTCTCATGATAACTCCCCAAACATCTTTATCAGGGATATTGATATAGTTATATTTGGACAAATCGGCGGGTTGAATTAAAATACCAAAGTCAAGTAAGCCCTTATCAAGTCGATCTGTTACATCTTCTTCATTGCCGCTGTAAAGATGATAGCGAATATTAGGGTATTTTAACTGTAAATCCTTAACTACTCTTGCAATTTGCTTCATAGCCTCTGTTTCGCCGCCACCTATGTAAACATCCCCGCTAACGGTATCTTCCATAGAGTTAAATTCTGCCTCTAATTTACTAACCATATTAACAATTTCTTCAGCTCTTTGTCTTAATATCAAACCTTCATCTGTCAAAATGATGCTGTGACTGCTGCGAATAAACAGTTTTTTTCCTAACTCTTGCTCCAAATCCTTTAATTGTCTGGATAAGGTTGGCTGAGTAACATGCAGCAAGTCAGCCGCTGCGGTTATACTTCCTTCCCTGGCAACTGCAAGAAAGTACCGTAATACTCTTAACTCCATGTATTACACCTCCTGTTAATTGTTTTAGTATATATATAACTGAAATGCTTATCAAGCATATCTTGTTATTTGATATAGGTATTTGTTATGAAGACATTCTGTCGCTAAAATGAAGAACAACAGAATAAAAGTCTATGAGAAGAAAGGAATGTTATCTAATATGTATTCTATGCAAGACAAAGTTGTTGTAATCATGGGAGCGTCAAGCGGGATAGGGGAAGCGACCACTAAAAAACTGGCAGAAGCAGGAGCTAAATTAGTGATTGCAGCTCGTCGAGAAGACCGTTTAAAGGCAATTGTTGAAGCAATACCTAATGCTGAAATTTCATATGCAGTTGCAGATGTGACGAAAGAAGAAGAAGTGCAAGCAGTGGTAGACCTTGCGGTTGAAAAACATGGCCGTGTAGACGTGCTGTTTAACAATGCTGGTATTATGCCGACAGCATCTCTTTTTGAAAAACGCTTTGCTGAATGGCGTCAACTGTTAGATGTCAATATTATGGGCGTGTTAAATGGGATTGCTGCAGTATTACCTATCATGCAAAAACAACAATCTGGACAAATTGTGACGACGGATTCTGTCGCTGGACATGTTGTTTTTCAGCAAGGTGCTGTTTATTGTGGAACTAAGTTTGCTGTTCGTGCCATCATGGAAGGCTTGCGCCAAGAGGAACGTCATAACAATATCCGCAGTACGTTAATCTCTCCAGGAACGGTAGATACGGAGCTTCACACAACAATTAATGATATAGAAAGACGAAATTGGGTGGAGAATCTTCAGCGTACAAACGGCCTGCAAGCAAGCGATGTTGCCGAAGCGGTTGCATATGCAATTAGTACTCCTGAAACTGTCGCAGTGAGTGAAGTTATTATTCGTCCAACAAAACAAGAAGATTAATAGATACTGTCAGTAAACAAAAAATCTGCTGCAAAAGGTACTAATAAAATTTGTGGCAGTTTTTTATTTTTCAAAAGAGGTGAATATTCTTGGTTAAACAAAACAGGCTACTTATATTTATATTAACGATCGGTGTGTTTGGCATTATTAATACGGAAATGGGTGTTATTGGCATACTGCCATCTCTGGCAGAACATTTTGGTGTTAGTATATCAAAAGCAGGGTTGTTAGTTAGTCTTTTTGCACTCGTGATTGCTGTTTCTGGTCCGACAATGCCGTTATTTTTTGCGGGTATGGACCGGAAGAAGGTAATGCTGCTTGTTCTAGGGATTTTCGTGTTAGGAAGCGTTGTTTCTATATTTACTACTAACTTTACAGTGGCGTTACTTGCTCGGATTGTACCAGCTTTTTTTCATCCAATCTATTGTTCATTAGCTTTTTCAGTTGCTGCTGCCTCTGTCAGCAAAGCAGAAGCACCAAAGGCTGTTTCAAAGGTGTTTATAGGTGTTTCAGCAGGCATGGTTGTCGGTGTGCCAATTGCCAGCTTCCTTGCCAATACAGCTTCGTTACAAATGGCAATGGCCTTCTTTGCTCTTATAAATATAATCGCATTCATTGCTACGATGATATATATACCTTCCATGCCTGTTAAAGAGAAGCTTTCATACGGCAGTCAATTATCTGTGTTAAAAAAACTTATTACATGGCAATCGATTGTTGCCGTTATTTTCCTTAATTCAGCAGTTTTTGGAGTGTACAGTTACTTAGCTGAATATTTGAAAACTGTAACAGCTATGTCTTCCAATAGTATCACCATCATGTTAGTCGTATTTGGAGGAGCTAATATAATTGGCAATATTGTCGCAGGGAAGCTGCTTACAAATAATGCCGCGAAATCCGTCATGATTTTTCCCTTCGCATTGGTAGCAGTTTATATAGCCTTATTTCTGTTTGGACAGTTTTCGATTCCTGTCGCTGTTATTACGTTAGTTTGGGGAATTTTAGCTGGAATAGGTGGCAATATCAATCAATATTGGATAATGTCTTCTGCTCCTGAAGCTCCTGACTTTGCCAATGGTTTATTTATATCATCCTGTAACGTAGGAACAACAATTGGTACTGCTGCAGGGGGATTATTCATTTCTGGCATCGGAACAGAATATGTCATATTTGTTGGAATATTATCCTTAATATTAGGTTTAATATCTATTATCGTAAGAAACTACTCGAAGCAATCTCAAACAAAACCACTTGCCAGTTAACATTGAGGAGGGAGTGTACTTGTTGGTAACAAAGATAACAGTTCAATTGCCTCGTGGACTTCAAGCAAGAAATACAACGACTTTTGTCTATAAAGCGCGTTCCTTTAGCAGTGATGTTACTCTTACAAAAAGAAATGATTCTTCAAACGGAAAAGAAATTATGAAGGTTATGGACTTAAATGTGAATAATGGCGATGAAGTCACTTTATATGTTAATGGTGTTGATGAAAAGATCAGTATGGACACACTAAAGAATTTTCTGTTAAACAAGTAATAACTTATACCTTTTTCGCATTTCAAGAATTGCACAAAATAGCTTTGTTGATTTTTCTTGGGATGGGAATGAATGGCTGCAATGCAAATACGTATAGCTCAATTGGACACCCCTGAGAATGCTCTGACTTCAGCTGGATTATTTGCTTGCAGACCTCAAGGAAAGGACCAATCTGTACAATCTGATTTCCTTTCCATTGAAGAATTTTCATCTGATCCAAAAGCTGCTCACCTATAGTCAGCAGCTTATGATATTCATATCGGCAGCTTTATTTTCAGTTACCAGGTGGTAACTTTTTTTTATTTAATGGTTTGTTTTTTTGAGAGATTATTAAAAGGTTTCATGAATAATAGTTCCGGTTTTAGATATATCATAATCTCCTAAGGAATGAATTTCTGCCTGAAATTGCGCAGAGGATAATATATTCTTTACCTTATTAATGAGTAGCTCATTTTCCGGAGTTTTTAGCATTACTAAATCATAGCTTTCTGTTATTAATGGGACAAAATCAATGCCAACCATTCTTGCCGCTTTTTCAATCCCCACCCCTGTGTCTGCAATCCCGCTTGAAACAGCAGATGCGACACTATAATGGTTCGATTCTTCATGCTGGTAGCCTGTAATATCACTAGAGGATATATTATTTATTCTGAGTTGTTCATCAAGGAGAATGCGGGCTCCAGATCCTTTTTCTCTGTTAACAAGCTTTACTCCTTTATCCTTTAAATCAGACCATGTGGAAAGCTTTAAAGGATTTCCCTTCCTCACATACAAGCCTGCTCTCCTTGATAAGAGATTGAGTAATATATAAGGCTGTCCAACTAAAATTTTTTGTAAATAGGGAACATTATACTCTCCTGTATCGCCATCATACATATGTAAACTAACAATATCATTTTTGCCATGATACATAGCTATAAGGCTATTTAAACTCCCTGTATAAGAGCGTAATGCTTGATAGGTAGAATCTTTCTCCATATATTTACCGAGTATGTCAAGGACCATATCCTGTCCACTAATAACAATTGTATTAGGGTTCTTTATTTCGTTTCTGGGAGACTCAAGATCAGTTGCTTTTACAGGGATCATTTGGTTTGATTTTTGATTTTTTATGTAAGCATATAAATCATCTGCGTCGATTCTCATTTGTCTGCCAACACGGAATACAGGAATTTCTCCTTTTTTAACAATGTCATACAAAGTTAATTTCGATACCTTTAATAGTTGAGATACTTCTTCAATTGTATAGGAAAACTCTTTTGACATATGCATCCCTCCACCTTGTATTTTAACGTAATAGCTTAAGAAAAGGAGGATTTATTAAAAATTCACACAATTGCCACCTTTTTACAGATTTCGACCTTTTATATTGATTATAATTAGTTATAATTAGTTATAACCAATTATAAAAAGGAGAAAGAATATGAAAAAACTATGGCTTTCTTTATTTTCAATGTTTATGGTATTAATCCTCATTACTGGTTGCGCTACTAATGAGCAATCGGGAGCAACAGAAGAACAAGATAAGCAAAAATCAACGCAGGAGAATGTTGAACTAACAATCTCAGCTGCTGCTAGTTTACAAGATGCTTTGACTGATATCCAAAAGAGCTTTGAGAAGGAACATGAAAATATTAAACTTAGCTTTAACTTTGGAGGATCTGGGGCACTGCAACAACAGATTTCGCAAGGAGCGCCTGCAGATATCTTCTTTTCTGCAGCAGAGGATAAATTTCAAAAGCTAGTGGACGATGGCATTATTGATGAAAAGGATGGTACAGATCTTGTAGGTAATGAGCTTGTGCTTGTAACACCTAAAGGCGCAGATACAGGAATAAATACGTTTGAGGATTTAACTAAAGCCGATAAGATAGCCCTTGGTACTCCAGAATCTGTTCCTGCAGGACAATATGGTAAGGATTCATTAGAAAGTCTTGGTCTGTGGAGTGAGGTTGAAGGGAAAGTCGTATTTGCAAAAGACGTAAGGCAAACACTTACATATGTTGAAACGAATAATGTGGATGCAGGTATTGTATATAAAACAGATGCATTAACTTCTGATAAAGTTGAAATAGCTGCTGCTGCAGAGGAAAAGACACATGATGCGATTATTTATCCAGTAGGGGTTATTAAAAATAGCTCTCATTATAAAGCGGCTGAACTATTTTACGAGTATATAAAGAGTGATGCCGCTATGAAAGTTTTAGAAGAATATGGATTCAAGGGTTTAAATTAATTCTAAATGGCAACTAATTTTTGGACACCCGTTCAATTATCGATTGAAATTGCAGCTGTTTCCACGATAATAGTAATTATTTTAGGTGTGTTTTTAGGAAGACTAATGGCAGTCAGGAAGTTCAAAGGCAAAATTATAATTGATACGATTTTCCTTTTACCGTTAGTTTTGCCACCCACCGTTGTAGGTTTTTTGTTAATTATCATTTTCGGACGAAATAGTCCAGTAGGTCAATTTATTGAGTGGTTTTTCAAGCAGCCAATAATGTTTACCTGGTGGGCTGCGTTAATTGCTTCTACTATCGTTGCGTTTCCACTAATGTATCAATCTGCCAGAACAGGGTTTGAAGCAGTTGATGAAGATATTGAGAATGCTGCTCGCGTAGATGGAGCAAGTGAATACCATTTATTTATGTTTATATCTATTCCGCTTGCCATTAAAACAATTGTTTCTGGAGCGATTTTAAGCTTTGCAAGAGCATTAGGAGAGTTCGGGGCAACGTTAATGTTTGCAGGGAATATACCTGGGAAAACACAAACCATTCCGACTGCCATTTATGTTGCAATTGATTCGGGGAACATGGAAATGGCTTGGTTATGGGTATCAAGTATAATAGCTATCTCTTTCCTGATGTTAATATTTGTGCATTTTATTAGGACTTAAAAGCTCAAAACCTCCAATTTTCTTGGAGGTTTTTTTTGTATGTCCATATGCGTTTGACCTAAAGCAGGCTTGCATCTTCCCGCATAAAATAACAATTAGAAGGGGGGATTATTTTGCATCCTAGTATCATAACAGGGCTTAATGGAACACTTTATCAAAACTTTCCTAATCCAGCATATGGAGCGTGGAACCAACAACTGCTGGGAAGTGCGCCATATCATTATAATATTGGCGGCTATCAATTTATGATTTCACCAAGACCTCCAGGAGAACAAATATACTTTCCATATGTTGGGCCGAGTGTACCAGCAACATTTAGAAAATGATCATCCAGCTGCTAATCGCTGCTGGCTTTTTTCCTTAAGTGCAAATTAGCCAGTTTTCATTTATAAATAGGTCATTTTTTGTTTTATAAGTAAATAGATATTTAATATCGCACAAATTTGTTAATCTAATTCACTAGGCAAACATATGAAAACATGGTAGCGTTTTCTTTTATTTTGTTGGATAATTTACATAGAGAATATACAAATCAGATTTTTTAAAAAGTGGGGGAGGAACTAAATGAAAAAGACGCTATATCTAATGAGACACGGACAAACATTATTTAATCAAAGACGGAAGATCCAAGGCTGGTGTGACTCACCGCTCACACCATTAGGTATAAATCAGGCAAAGGCTGCTGCAGAATACTTTAAAGAGAGCAATATTGTATTCGACCATGCCTATTGTTCCACTGCTGAAAGAGCCTGTGACACACTTGAGCTTATAACTAGTATGCCGTATACAAGATTAAAAGGATTGAAGGAATTCAGCTTTGGTACCTTTGAAGGAGAAAGTGAGGATCTAAATCCACCCTTGCCCTACAATGATTTTTTTGTGAAGTATGGCGGAGAGGATCAGAAGGAAGTTCAACAAAGAATGGTTACGACCTGTCAAAAAATAATGGACGAAGATAATGCGATTGTTCTAGCTGTGTCACATAGTGGAGCTTGCCGAAATTTCATGAGATATTGGGAATATACCAGCAATATAAACCAACAAGTAAAAATCGGAAATTGCTGCATTCTAAAATTTGAATATGAAAATAATCAATTCACCCTTGTTGAAATAATAAACCCTAATGTAAGTGATATTAAAGAGGAATTTCCTGTTGTTTCTTAAAATAAAATGAAATGGAGACACCCTGATTCATGATAGGGTGTCTTTTTGAAAGCTTTAATTATGAGCATTCTCTAATGTATTATCTATCCTTCGATCAGCCTTAACTCTCCATAGGATAAAGAAGGAAAGCAGGACTAGTAGCAGACAAACTATGTTTACAAACCGATAGCCTATCAATGTGGCAAAAAGACCGCCACCAAGATTGCCTACTAATCTTCCGATAGTAGAGCCGTTTGAGTAGATAGTTGCCGACATTCCAGGTGAATTAGGAAGCAAGTCGGTGAAATAACTAAGCCCATTTCCCATAACTATTGCAACGAAAACAGCTTGAAGTAACTGTGCTGCTATAAGCACCCAAGAAGCTGTGGAGGCTGTTAGAATAATAAAATAAAGACCGGCAATAAAACAGCTGATCATCATTAAAGAATGATTGGTTATTTTTCTGCTTAAGGAACCAAGTGCAATCATTATTGGAATTTCTAAGCCTGCACAAACACTGACGACAATTCCCACAATAGCATGGCTGCCATGCAGTTCATTAACAATAAAAAGTGGTGTGTTTATTGCATTAATAGCATTAACAGCAAAGAGAAGAATAAAGGCGAAAAAGGGGTATCTTATTTGCCTGTTATTAATAATAGAAACTGAAGTTTGTGATTTATTCTTCTTTTTATTAGGAATTGTGGTAGTTTGATTACGGAGAAAAAAGACTACGAGTGCTGCAATAATCAGGAAAATGGCGGAAGTACCAACAAACAGTCCATTATAGCCAGCTATTCCTAAAATCAAAGTACCTCCCAACGGCCCAATAAGGAAACCAAGTGAAACAAGGGAGCGTAATGTAGACAGTGCAAATGTTTTATCATCACTTTTACTAGCATTAGCCGATTCCTGTGCGAATGCGAAGATTTGAGGCATAGCAGCAGCCCCTAAGCCGTTAAATAGTGTAACTACAATTAGCAGAATAAAATAGTGGTGAAATAGTAAGTAGGATACGTATCCAATAGCAGAAGAGAGCATTGCTATTACTATGATTAATTTTCTGTTAATCCCGTTGTCTGACCGCTTGGCGATAAAGGAATTAATGAATACCCCACTAAGTGAGCTAACAGCCATGAATATCCCAAATGATCCTGCGCTCATTCCCAATTCCTCGGTTGAATACAAGGATAAGTAGGGCATTGTTATAGAGATACCTGTGCCGACGAGAAGCATACAAACAATGAAAAGGCTATAGCCTTTAATTGTGAACAAATTCTTTATGCGTATTAGCAATCCTTTTCGCCACCTTCAATTAATCCGTTAAAATATAATTTTCAAAAGCGTAAGCTACCCCATTTTCATCGTTTGATAGTGTTACTACGTCACTATGTTTTTTTACTTCATCCTCCGCATTCCCCATTGCAATAGACAAACCAGCTGCATGAAACATTGGAATATCATTAATTTCATCCCCAATAGCTACTGTATCCTCGATCGGAATATTAAAAAAACGGGCCATTGCCTTTAATCCATTCCCTTTATGTCCATTAACGTGTGTAACTTCAAGATTAAATGGAGAAGAGGAGGTAACATAAGTGTCTTCAATTGTTTCTAAAAGTGCTTTAACCCGGTTTTTTTGGATTGGGTCAAGACCTAAAATTAGAAACTTTATGACAGAAGATTCAATATTTAGTAATTCTTCTGGTTGATTAAAGAATGGCTGGCCATACACATGTGGAGGTGTCGTAAACATTTTATAATCTTTGTGGTCGTAATAGTCACTTGGGACAAGTCCGGATGCTACCACCTTTTCAAAGCGGTCTAGCCAATCTTTATGTGCAAATGTACTAATATTTGTACATATTTTATATGGCATTACTTCTTTTTCTAGTTCTAACACAATCTTTTGGCATTGAAGCAGAGGTAGTGAAGTTAACTCTATTAATTGCCCATTAGCGTATATTTCTGTTCCGTTGTTTCCGCCGACATGTAAATCCAAATCATATTTTGCGAGCTCTGCAATCACCGGCGTTGCCGATCTGCCTGTTAATGCCATCACAATATGCCCTTGTTCTTGAGCTTTAAGGATTGCTTGAATTGTCTCTGTGGTAATTACCTTTTTGGAATTTAAAGTAGTACCGTCCAAGTCTAGTGCTATAAGCTTCATAGATTTTCTCCCCTTACTTGTTTTGTGTATTAGTTTCATACTTTTTAATAATGAGTTTATAATTGGATATTTCCGTTAAGCAGCCCGTTTTATGGATTATTAGAAATCAGCATCAAAAAGAAAGCGTTATCAAGTAAAGGTTTAATAATGGTCTTACATTTAAATGGGAACAATTTTATTATTCTTTTTTTACGCATTATAGTCAATACAGGTTAATGAACAATTCACGTCGATCTGTCCATTAATAAACAAATCGGTCGAAACTAACAATAAACGAAAAAACCCCAAATTTATATGTAACGCGAAAGAGGATGGACAAAACAAAATAGCCTATCTAAACAAGAATCATTAAATATTTCTTAACTATGCGGTGGTTTATTATTGTTTAATTCAATAATTGAAAATTTTAGTGGAATGGAGCGGAGCCCACTCGACTACTAAGGCATATAGAGGAGGCTCATCTTCCTCCCCGCGGAAAGCGCGAGGACGAGCGCATAATGAAACGCACTAATGTTAAAGCCGGTCCATTGTTTCAAACGTTAAAAAAACTGAACTATTAATCGATAAACGATAGAATAGTTCAGTTTTAACATTGTTTAAATCCTTATGTCACAAGCACTTCGTATTTACAAATTTCTTTCTAATAAAATCCCCACTTGTAACGCCATTTCTTCCGGGGAGATTGGCATGTCTTTTACAACCCACCATTCCACTAATCCAACATAAGACGTAACAATAAATTGAAGAAGTACCTCTTCTTGCAATTCGGTATTTTTTTCTTTAGTGATATCAACCTCATCCTTGAATTCTTCTATTAAAAACTCATGAAATTGGCTTCGGAAATAAGGAGCACCTTTGCTTTTGAGCATAGTTGAAATGAAAAGGTAATTCCTTTCAAGGTATTTAAACCAAGGTAAATTTGCTTCACTGTATTCTGACTCTGAAGTAGCCTCACATAATTCTCGCATATTATTAATATGCTCTGCTATAAGCTTTTCCAGTAAATCGTATTTATCTAAGTAGTGAAGATAAATCGTACCTCTGCTCACATTTGCCTTATCAGAAATATCTTGAATGGTAATGTCATCAAACTTCTTCTCAGACATAAGCTCAATAAGGGCATTTTTGATTGCTTCCTGCGATTTTAAAATTCTTCTATCTATTTTAGCCACTATTATCACCACTCTAAGTAATAAAAATCTACATACAAGTATATACGACTGTTTATTATTGTAACAAGGTATATTTTGTACGAAGGTTAGAGGTACTACATTAAAGTGCGAATAATTGCATTATTACTATGTCTTTCCATCGATTATAAATATTACAGATTACCGCTCATATGCCCAATACATAGGCGCATTTTCGGCTAAAGTACCGCTTACCTCTCCGCCTTCTTTTCTCCAGTATTCAAGTCCACCAATTAGTTCTTTTACTTTAAAACCTAATTTGGAAAGCTTGGCACATGCTCTAGTTGCACCATTACATGCTGGACCCCAGCAATAGACAACAAAAACTTGGTCCTTAGATAATTTTTCAACCGTTTTTTCTGATATTGTATTTCCTGGAAACGATATTGCTTGTGGGATATGACATTCTTGATAGGCTAGCACATCCCTAACATCAATAACTGTAATGCCTTTATACCCCTTTTTCAGGTCGATAAGTAAATCAGCAACATCTGCTTCAAAGGATAATTTCTTCATAAAGTGATTATAAGCGGCCTCTGTTTCACTAGGCTGGATATTTAAAGTTAACGAGTATTTTGGTTCTATTTTCAAGTTGATTCCTCCCTTATTGTTCTCTACTCCATTATAGGGTGGAAAAAGTTTAACAACGCAGATAGTTCTTGATATATACTATCAATAATATCGATAGTTGGAGGAGGAAAAAGAGGTGGAACTGTTGTATTTCAAAACATTCGTTCAAGTTGTGAAGAGCGGGAATTATACCAAAGCTGCATATGTTTTGGATTATGCACAATCCAGTATCACAACCCATATTCAAAAGCTTGAGACTATGTATGGAGGAAAGCGACTGTTAGAAAGACACGGACGAGCGATGAAACTAACTCCTTCAGGCGAGCTTCTATATGGTTATGCTGAGAAAATGCTGGCATTATATGAAGAATCACAGCAAATATTAAACAATCAAGAAGTCAAAACAATAAGAATTGGTACGATTGAATCGTTAGCAATTTACGAATTACCTCATGTTTTAGCAGAGTTTAAGAAAAAATATCCAGAAGTAATGGTACAAATCATTCCTGATACAGAAGCAGTGATAATAGACAAAATTAATAATAAAGAACTAGATTTTGGGTTAATTATTGATAAACCATTTATTTCTGAAAGAATCCAAAGTATATCTATTAAAAAACAAAAGATGAAAGTAATTGTGCCACCTGACCATACATACACAAAAAAAACATTTTTTACGCTTGCTGATTTTAAGGATGAAACCATCATTTTGACAGAAGAAGGGTGTACATACAGAGCTTATTTATTGAACCAATTAGAAAGAAATTATATTGATTTCACTTTATCTATGGAGTTAAGCAGTATAGAGACAATAAAGAAAGCTGTGCACAATAAATGGGGCATTGGCTTTTTGCCTGAATTCAGTATAGAGGGGCATGATCAAGTAGCTGGAATTCCTTTTCAGGATGAAGGGTTCCATTTCTATAGTCAATTACTCTATCGCAAAAGCAGCTCGCAAGGACCAGTATTTCAATATTTAATAAATATTTTTTCACGTAAAGCAAATCAATCAGTATAGACAGAGTATTATATAAGCTTTATAAGCAGTATCATTAGAGTAATGACACTTAAAGTTAAGGGAATTCCTAATTTTTGAGAGCTCACCTTGGCGTATATTTCCCAAGATTTCTTTATCTCAAGTAAATAAAACCGTACTTCATACTACCCCAAGGGAGCTTTTTAGTTTTGCGTTATCCTTGACATATAAATTTAAACGGAGATATTATAGAGTCAATAAGTCTGTTATGAGGTGTTAAAATGAAATTTTCGAAAGCTACAAATTATGCTCTGCATACAACGCTTGCTCTCGTTTCTGCTTCTTCCGTTAAACCAATTGGGGTTCAACAACTTGCGAAATCTCAAGATGTTTCGACCACATACCTATCTAAAATCTTAACAAAGTTGGCAAAAGCCGGTATTATTGAGTCTGCTTCTGGTGCTCAAGGAGGATACCGATTGACGCGAAACAAAGACGAAATAACATTTTTAGATATAATTCATGCAATTGAAGGTACTTCTTCCATGTTTGAATGTGATTTTGTCCACGGAGAAGAATGTCTAATTCAAGCGGAAATGAAAAAAGCAGAGCAAAAAATGCTGCAATATTTAAAAGAGACTAAAATTGTAGACATTGCGCACAAACAGTCAACATAATATCTGGAAAAATTTTAGTGAAATACATTCCTCCTTAGATTAAAGGTATGACAAACGTATTTGTATCTGTTATGAAGAGAGGAGTTTGTGTTAATTAAAGATATAATGAGTCTTTAATGTACTAGTTAAGAAGGTGAAATTAATAATATAAAAAATAGATAAAATAAATAAAGGAGTAGGCAAGTGTATTTGAAAGGTATAGGCAATTGATTGTTGACTTTAAAAAAACTTGCAAAGAGTTATGAGAAAACTATGATGCTATTTGGGGTGTTTAAAGGCACCCTATTAGCCATTAGTTTCTATTCAAATAGCTGATAAGCAGGATTCAAATAAATTTTAAACCTTTTTACCTATTATTGTCATATTTCTCGTTATGAAGGTAAGTTATCATAAATATTTGTGCAGAATGAGAGAGAATACATCCTAATTTTTAGGACAGAAATAGTGTCAGCTGTAACAGGAAAAGAGTATTTAATAAGAGTATTTACCTAATTGAAAAAAATGGATAACCTAATGTACTATATTTTTCTTTTTAGAAGCTCTTTATAATTAATTTATACATAATTATAAGTTGATCTGGAATGGGACGATGCATATCGAAAGGAAAAGGTAAATGAAAAATAAAATAATTTATGGAATTGTTTATGCTGGTTCAATATTGGCAGGGGTCATCTTATTCTTCGCAGAGAGGAGATATAGAAAAGAACGAAAGAATAATAAAGGATAATTTCTCTTGAAACCTTTTTCGAGTTTCTTCCGTAATACATAAATAAATCAACTCGTTAGAGAGGGATTAATAATGACAAATAAAGGTTGTCTAAAATGTGGAAGCAAAGATGCTGACAAAAAGGAAGTTGCAATGACGGGAACAGGGTTATCTAAAATGTTTGATATACAACATAATACGTTTATCGTTGTTTATTGTAAAAAATGTGGTTATTCTGAGTTTTATAATAAACAAACCTCTGGTACATCAAACATACTTGATTTATTCTTCGGTTAATAAGTAAAGGTGATTTCTGGGACTGTTGTTTAGTGAATTGCAGAGGAAATTAACATAGCAAGGATTTCAGGTTAGTTTCCTTTTTATTTGCGATAAAGAAACCAATTGCACCTCGAAAAAGTTAGTTATTATTTTTTTCTCTTTTATCTCAGCAAAACCACTTGAATATACATAAAGAATTTCATACTCTTTCATTTGATATAAAACAATATCGCCTTTTTTTAGCATGAAATTCCTCCCTTATATTTTTAAGCTCCCTTAAATCAGAATTTATATATGGTGAAAGTTGCCCAAACTCTCCATTTCACTCTCATTTCACTCATGAATTCCTTTGTTCTTCACAACTTCTTCATAAAACCAATTATTCCAGAACTTCCACTTCATTATTTCTAAGGCCAAGTGTATGATGGCAAGATAGGAAATATATAATAAAATTTGATGAAACATGGTTATTTCCTTGAAGTGTGCGTTGTATTCTCCACGATACCAATAAAGAATTAATGCAAGTGTCCCTAATCTTAATATTAATTTCCAAGTTATATATTTTTGTTGTTTCATTTTTACTTACCTCTTCCGTTTTGTAAAAGTCATCTATAAGATGAAATTAATACTCTTGGTAAAATAGAATATCATCCTTAAGCTGATGCTGGCGATCTCTTTTTTTACAACGGTCGCCCTAATCTGAATAATAATCTCTTTTGTAACACATATTATAACTTTTAAAACCAAATAAATCATCCTCTAGCAAGCGACCGATCGCACTTCATTTCTTCTGCATTTATCCGAAATAATGGGACAATCCTTGTCTAATTAGCTTAATCCAGCCAAAGAATGAAATCCAAAGTATGACTCCTACTAACAGAATGTAATTAATAAAATAATTTCGCATTTTAAACTCCTATACGATATTGCACGATAAAAATATCCCGAACGTATGGATAGTACACAATTGGGATATCATCTAAACAGTTCATAATGAATGTATTCTAATTCATTATAATTTTGATATTTTATCCAGAATGATATTAATAGCTATAGCATCGTCGAGATATCCAACTGGAATTAAATAATCTGGAATAACATCTATTGTGCTAACAAAATACAACAGTCCGCTTCCAATTAATATAAGTTGAGCTGGAGTTCCTTTTTTATACTTTAATCTGTTATATAAATCCTCCAACTGCTTTATAAAGGGACCCTCACCGCCCAAGTTTTTAATTTTTTTCTTAAATTGACTAAATAGATTCTTATGGTCAACTTGTGATGCAAACTGATTTTTATAGCCATTTAATTGGTCTTCTACTTTTTCCACTTTAAAGTCATCGCTATATAAATTAATCATATTTTGGATAACATCTATTTTTGAGTGCAGATCAAAATGATCTTCAGCTTGACTGGATTTCTCTGTATAGCCTGCTGCAGTAAATAATTCATAGACAGGAATCTTAAGGGAATCGGAAATTGCTTGCAGATGTTGTGGTGTTGCCCTTCGCTTTCCATTAATGATTCTTGAAATTGTTGCTTTGTCAATATTCGTTTCTATGCTTAATCGGCTCATTGAAATATTCTGTTTTTCTAATGTGGTCTTTAAAAGTTGTCCGAGTTTATTTTCGCTTATATCCTTACTCGTCATTTATATTCAGCCTCCGTTTTTCACAATTGAAATATACCCCTTTGTTGACAAAATGTCAACGAATATACTAAGCTGATACTAGTTTAATATTTAATTACAGAGATAACAAGAAAAGCGTAATGTTTACGATTTAATTAGAGGTTTTATCTAAGGGTTATATCTACATAGTTTACGCAGGAGGAGAAGGGAAATGTTTTTCGTTTATTTTATCATCATTTTGATTGTACCAATATGGGCACAATTGAGAGTGAAAGGAACCTACAAAAAGTATGCAAAAATAAACTCGTCTTCGAGCTTAACAGGAAGAGAAGCAGCTAGAAAAATATTGGACGCAAATGGATTATTCGATGTTTATATTGAAGAAACACATGGAGTTCTTTCTGACCATTATGATCCCCAAGCGAAAGTAGTCCGATTATCTAGTGAGAATTATCATGGGCATTCTTTAGCGGCTGCCGCAATTGCAGCACATGAGGTGGGGCATGCTCTCCAAGACCAACAGGCTTATTCCTTTTTACGAATAAGGCATGCATTAGTACCTGTTGCAAATATCGGGAGTAACTTTTCATGGATTTTAATCATGATAGGAATGATTGCAGGATTAACGAACTTCTTATTATTAGGAATTATCTTTATGGCAGCAGCTGTTTTGTTTCAGTTTGTTACATTGCCTGTCGAATTCAATGCATCCAACCGAGCGATGGATGAGGTGGTTTCACTTGGAATCATTAATAATGAAGAAGAAAGACGAACAAAAAAAGTGTTGAACGCAGCAGCATTGACATATGTGGCAGCAGCTGCGGTTGCAGTGTTAGAGCTGATCCGGTTAATTCTTATTTATACTGGAATGCAAAGAAACGAAGATTAATGGATGCTTTATCATAGTAGAACGAAGGATTTATCTACGGTGGTATGCATTATATAAAATGGAAGCTGTGTTTTTTTGAAATGAAATTATAACTCGAAATTTTAGAAGGTGAAGCATTTTGGAAAAAAGAAATTCAATAAAAAGGAAACGCAAAGGAATACGGTATTTCCTATCTGCCGTAGTTTTGCTGATGATTGTTATTGTTGCGTTTGGCGTTTATCAATTTAGAAGCGGAGTATTAGAGTCCACTAAGGATGTAAATTTAAAAGGACATAAGGATTATGATTTTCTGCCTGCAGAACCTCAATTAGGAGAAATAAATATATTATTGATTGGCAGTGATTCAAGAGGAGAAGAACATGCGCGTTCTGATACTTTAATGGTTGCCCATTATAATTCTACTACTAACAATATAAAACTAGCATCCATTATGAGAGATACATATGTTGAAGTACCAGAGCATGGGCTTCAAAAAATTAACTCAGCTTTCGCATTTGGCGGTCCCGAATTAGTGAGAAAAACATTGAAGGAAAACTTCGATTTAGATGTTAATTACTATGCAATTGTTGATTTTACCGGTTTTTCTAAGTTAGTAGACATTATCGCTCCAGATGGGGTACAGGTCGATATTCCGTATGAAATGTCTTATGGAATTGGAACGGTTTTAAAACCAGGTAATCAAGTACTGCACGGTCAAGATTTGTTGGGATATGTCCGCTTTCGCCATGATAGATTAAGTGATTTTGGTCGAGTCGCAAGGCAGCAGGAAGTAATGTCAAAGCTGAAGGAACAAGCAATATCAGCTCATACTATTTATAACTTGCCAAAAATTATTGGACTCTCAACCCCTTATATCGATACAAACTTAGATACTCCATCATTATTGTCATTGAGCAAAGGGCTAATAATGAATGGATCAGAAGGATTGGAGAGTATAAGAATTCCTGTTCAAGATTCTTATGAAAATGAGGTAGTGAATGTAGGTGCTGTTTTAAAAACAGATTTAGACATAAATAAAGATGCTATTAAATCATTTTTTAATTAGAACGAATAATACTTAAGGAGATAAAAATACGAAAATGGATATTATCTTAATCATTAAAATGATCATTATCGGATTAGTACAAGGATTTACTGAGCCGATTCCTGTTTCCTCGAGCGGACATGTTATGATAGCCAGTCAAATTCTAGGTTTGGGAGAACAGGGCTTTACATTTGCGATATTAACGAATACTGCTTCCTTGCTTGCAATCCTTTTTATCTATCGAAAAGATATTCTAAGACTAGCATATAATACGATTCAGTACTTAAAGACAAAAGATAATAAATATAAAAACGATTTTCGGTTTGTTTGCTTTATCATTATTGGTACGATTCCAGCAGGTGTCCTAGGAGTGTTATTAAGTGATTTTATTGCTGCAAATGTAAGCATGACCACAATTGCTATCATGCTGTTTGTCACAGGAATTGCTTTGTGGCTCATTCGAAATAGGAATGGAGTCAAGGGAGAGGCAGATATTACAGCTAAAGATGCCTTTCTTGTGGGATTAGGGCAGGCAATTGCCTTAGCGCCAGGAATAAGCCGATCAGGTGCAACCATTATTTCAAGTATTGCGGTAGGTATAAAACAGGAAACAGCACTTCGATTTTCCTTTTTATTGTATATTCCCGTTAGTCTTGGCGGAGTTATCCTCGGATTCTCTGACTTTATTGGGGAACCAAATAAAGCGGAATTAGCCTTGCCTTACTTATCAGCATTTATTGCAACGCTAATAATGAGCTATCTTGCAATGAAATGGTTTATGGGAATTATGAAAAAAGGTAAGCTAGTATATTTTACATACTATTGTTTTATCGTCGGAATTTTATTATTAATTTTTTTCTGATTTCCTAATTGTCTTATTTACAGCAGCTGCTTTTCGGCAGCTGTTTTTTTGTTGAAAATGAATATTTGCGTTATATATTAAAAAAATAACAAGCAAATTAGAAAGCAGGAATAAACATCTAGCAGATGAAAAAGCTTGATGGACAAAACTTCTTTATACGAAACATATTCCTATTATCCTAGGGAAATTGCCTGCATACATGTCATTTTATACAATTATTTGAAACTATACATACCATTCAGACGTAGATAAATAAAAGGAGGATTTTAAGTGAAACAAACTAATGGGGTACCCTACTTAATAAAATTCATTTGGTTTATTGGATTAATCGCTTTAGCCATTATAGCTTTTAATTTAGATAATCAAATTCAACAATCTGCGAGTGAAACATATAGCTTACTACCTGTTATTTGGACTAAACTGGTCATTTCAATTATATTTGGTCTTTATATTTCTCTTATTTTAGTAAAAAAATGGTCCATTAAAGTAAATTTCTCTTTATTATGGTGTGTAGCTATTCCGTCACTTATCCTTTCAGTCGCTTTTCCGATCTTAGCAAGCCTTTCATTGAGTGGACATCTACCAGGAATAGTAGAAAGTTCTCCAATTTCGTTTGGGCTACAAAAAATATTTTCCATGAATATCATTGGAATCATTGCAGGTTTAACCATTATACTTAGCTTTTTTAATACTCAATCAAGCAAAGTCGAGCATTAAAAAGAAGTTATTACGTTCTAAATACAACTAGCAGGACTGCTTAGTTATAAGGATTTTGGACAATAAAAAGCTGACTACATGCAAAAATTTAAAAATAACGCAAAAAGAAAAGGTTTACATAAATCAGAATATATTGTATTATGGACTCAAGTAAATAAATTCAATTGAAGGTTGTTACTGATTATGCAGGCAAGACTTCAACAAATGCAGGGGATTAAAGTCCTTTTATTTGTTGAAGTTTTGCCTTTTTACGTTTCATTGGAGGTAGTAATATGGTAATAAACCAAATTATCAATAATAATATTGCCATAAGTATTGATTCCCAAGGGGATGAAGTCATCCTAATTGGAAAAGGCCTGGCATTTAGTAAGAAAAAAGGAGAGGAGATAGATAATAAGAAAATTGAAAAACGTTTTTATTTAGAGGACAAAGGTTTATATGCTAAATTCAAAAAGCTGCTTCAAGAAGTATCTGTCGAGGAAATAAATATTGCGGACGATATTATTAGTTTAGCCCGAAGAGAATTAAAGAAAGAGCTTAGTGAAAGTATCTATATTTCTTTACCTGATCACATCAGTTTAGCTGTCAATCGGATAAAAACTGGGCTAAATGTTAAAAATGGTTTGCTTTGGGAAATTAAAAAATTGTACAAAGAAGAGTATTCGGTTGCTAAAAAGGCAGTACAATTAATAAATGAACGATTTAACATAGAACTTGGTGATGATGAAGCTGGATTTATTGCCTTTCACTTTGTAAATGCTCAACTAAACAGCGGAATGAACACGGTTGCAAAAATCACTAAGTTTATTAGTGAGATTATTAATATTGTAACTTATCAGTTGAAAATGACTATAGATGAAGAATCATTAAGTGGCTTTAGGTTTATTACTCACTTGAAATTTTTCGCAAATAGGATGTTTTCACAAGAGGTAAATGAAAGCTCAGATGACCCCTTTTTATATGAAGTAGTAAAGGAAAGATACGCTACAGCATTTGAAATTGCTCAAAAAGTGAAGAAGCATATTAATTTGCAGTATTCCTATAAAGTATCTGATATGGAGGTTACATATCTTACCATTCATATTCAGCGCTTGTTAGAAAGGAAAAACTAAATATTATTATTCAAACTTGTTACTCTGCGGGAGGCTAGACTTGGATTTATACTTGAAACTCATGTTAAAGACATGAATTTTTAGTTGAATCCAAGTCTTTTTTTATTATTATCTGGAGGCGTTTTAGATGGATTTCCAAAAATTAGCGAAAGACATAGTGAAGCATATTGGTGGTCAAGAGAATATATCTGACCTTTATCATTGCGCTACAAGGTTGCGGTTTACTTTAAAAAATGACAATAAAGCAAATAGAAATGCAATCGAAAACTTAGATGGTGTTATTACAGTTACAGAGAGTGGGGGCATGTTCCAGGTTGTTATCGGGAATAATGTGGCATCGGTGCATGATGCAATTATGGACCAGACAGGTTTAGGTACAAAACAGCAAACAGCGGAAGATGGAAAAAAGGGTAACTTATTTGAGCGGTTTATTGATCTGCTCTCAGGTATATTTAGCCCTGTGCTCGGCTTATTGGCAGCTTCAGGTTTAATTAAAGGGTTAAATTTTGTACTCGGAAAATATGAAATCCTTGATCCTGCCGGAGGAACATATAGGATTATTGCCGCAGCTGGTGACAGTTTCTATTATTTTATGCCGATTATTTTAGCGATTACTGCGGCAAGAAAGTTTAAAGTAAATCAGTTTATAGCAGTTGCGTTAGCAGGTGGTTTAATTTACCCGGATTTAGTTAATGCCTTAAATGCAAATGAATCTCTAAGTTTCTTAGGAATTCCAGTCGTTTTAGCAAAGTATAGCAGTACGGTTATTCCCATCATTATTGCTATTTGGATATTGAAATATGTGGAAGGCTTCTTTACAAGGTTTCTTCACGAAAGTATCCGCAACCTATTAACGCCATTTTTCTGTTTGCTAATCATGCTGCCTTTAACCTTGCTTGCTATCGGCCCTGTAGCCATTTATACAAGTGGATTAATAGCATCTGGTTATCTATTTATCTATAATTTAAGTCCAATTATTTCAGGTATCGTGTTAGGAGCCTGCTGGCAAATTCTCGTTATCTTTGGGTTACATTGGGGATTTGTACCTGTCATGCTTAACAATATTACCGTTTATGGAAAAGACTCTATCAATGCTATGATTGGCCCTTCTGTTGCAGCTCAATCAGGAGCAGCACTTGGCGTATTTTTTAAAACAAAGAATAAAAAACTAAAAAGCTTATCTCTATCCGCTTTTTTTGCAGGATTAATGGGTATAACTGAACCTGCTGTTTATGGTGTTACCTTAAAGCTGAAAAGACCATTTATTATTGCTTGTACAATGGGAGCAATAGGCGGAGGAATAGCAGGTGGATTTGGATCTGCTGCCATTGCCCAAGTACAAAAAAGTATCCTGACTATTCCAGTAGTTGCTCATGGTATGACTGGATATATTATTGCCTATTTCTTTGCTTTAATAGGTTCCTGTATTCTAACTATCATAATCGGCTTTAAAGAGGAATCAAGCGAAGAGGATATGAAAAAAACAGATAAATCAGAGTTAACTGTAGATAATTCTATGATAAAAAGAGAAAGTATTATCAGTCCGATATCAGGGTATGCGAAGCCATTAGAAGAAATAAGTGATCCTGTATTTGCGGGTGGAGCGATGGGTAAAGGTATTGCTGTCGTACCTGAGGATGGAAAAGTTTACTCACCTGTTGATGGAACAGTAACCTTGGCTTTCCCTACAAAACACGCTTATGGATTTACATCCACCTCTGGGGGAGAAATCCTCATTCATATTGGCTTAGATACCGTTAAATTAAACGGGGAAGGTTTTACTAGTTTTGTTGAGACAGGAGCAATGGTGAAAAAAGGAGATTTAATTGCAGAGTTTGATATCCAAATGTTAAAAGAGCTTGGCTATGATGTAACAACACCAATTGTTGTAACAAATTCAGATAAATATTTAGATATTCTTCCTTTAAAGAAAAACCAAATCATACATGGGGAAGAAGCATTATCTTTATTATTATAAAAATAGACTAAAAAATATAGGAGGCTATTAAGTATGTTTAATATGAAAACAACATTTCCAGAAAATTTTCTATGGGGTGGCGCTACAGCTGCAATGCAAGTAGAGGGGGCAAGTGATGTTGGCGGAAAAGGCCTATCTGTTTCAGATGTATATATTTTTGATGAGAACATGCCGAAAGAGCAGTGGACAGATCAGTGGCATATGATGACACACAAGCAGGTAGAAGAAGCACAAGACCCGCATAGTCCAAAATATTATCCCAAAAGGCATGGGGTGGATTTTTATCATCACTATAAGGAAGATATTGCTTTGTTCGCAGAAATGGGCTTTAAAGTGTACAGAATGTCGATTGCTTGGACACGTATTTTCCCAAAAGGAGATGAGTTAGAGCCAAATGAGGCAGGCTTGGCATTCTATGACCGTGTTTTTGATGAATTAAATAAGCACGGAATTGAGCCACTTGTGTCTCTATCTCATTATGAAATGCCTCTTTATCTTGCAACAGAATATGGAGGCTGGGTAAACCGAAAATCAATTGAGTTTTATCTTCGTTTTGCCTCAACTGTATTTAAGCGCTATAAAGATAAGGTCAAATATTGGGTTCCATTTAATGAAATCAATTGTGTAAAGCATCATCCGTTTGTAAGCGTCGGGGTTGTGGAGGAAAATCATCCACATATCGAACAAGCAAAATATCAGGGCGCACATCATCAATTTATTGCTAGTGCTTTAGCAAAAAAAGCATGTCTAGAAAGCAATCCTAATGCGAAAATAGGCTGCATGATCAGCTATCAGCTTTTAGTGCCATACAGCTGTGACCCAGATGATATTCAAAAAACAGTTGAAAAACAGCGAGAGTCCTTATTCTTTACGGATGTTTTAGCTAGAGGCTACTATCCTGGCTATACAGCAAGAATGCTGGCTGATAAAAATGTTGTCCTTGAAACAGAAGCATCAGATGAACAAATTATCCGTGATTACCCAGTAGATTTTATTTCCTTTAGCTACTATATGTCTAGTGCGGTAAGTGCCCATCCTGAGAATCTTGAAGGAGCTGTTGGTAACTTAATAACTGGAGGAATAAAAAACCCGTATTTGCCTACTAGTGATTGGGGATGGCAAATTGACCCTAAGGGCTTGCGCACTGCCTTGAACCAATTATTTGATCGCTATCAAAAACCATTATTTATTGCTGAAAATGGTCTGGGTGCAGTGGATGAATTGGAGGAAGGCGACGTTATTAATGATGATTATCGCATTTCTTATTTAAGAGATCATATTTTACAAATTAAAGAGGCCATAACAGACGGCGTAGACGTATTTGGATATACAAGCTGGGGCTGTATTGATATGATAAGCGCATCAACTAGTCAAATGTCTAAACGCTACGGTTACATTTATGTTGATCAAGATGATTTAGGCAGAGGCTCAAAGCGCCGTATTAAGAAGAAATCATTTGATTGGTATAAAAATGTTATTGCAAGTAATGGAGAGCAATTAGATAAATAACATTGTTTTTCAAAAAGGGCCATTTTAGGTCCTTTTTGTCATAGAAATTTATATAGATAATAGACTTGGAGGATATAGGTCATGAAGGGGATTATGCTTTTCTTATGTTTAATTTGGGGATTTAATTTTGTAATCATGAAAATGGGCAATGACATATTTCCGCCAGTATTGTTTGCAGCCTATCGCTTCCTTCTGGGCACTATCGTGCTGTTTGGGTTATCTCTCTTAAAAAGAACTCCTATGCCAGCAAAAGGGCAGCTTAAGTGGTACATACTATGCGGATTGCTACAGACAACATACTTCAATATCGCCATCCAAATTTCATTGAATTACATAAGTGCAGGTCTTACATCTGTATTAACATATAGCATGCCACTGTTTTTATCTGTTTTCGCCCATTATTTCATTCCTGGAGAAAAACTAACTCTCAACAAAACAATTGGAATATTAATCGGAATAATAGGCTTGTTTCTAGCAATGGATATACACCTAGGAGGAACAATATGGGCGCCAATTCTCGCTTTAAGCTCCGCAGTTACGTGGGCTTTATCCAGTTTAATTTTCAAGAAGAAATTACAAGGCTGTGATAATGTGCAATTTACAACGTGGCAGATGGGGGCAGGAGCAGCAGGGCTGTTTCTTTATTCCTTCTGTTTTGAAAGTGGAACAGCAGACTGGAATCTTATGGCCGTATTGTATTTATTATATTCTGGCGTTTTAGCTTCTGCATTGGCTTTTGTTTTATGGTCTTATGTCCTCTCTAAAACAGAAGCCAGTAAAGCGTCAGTTTCTTTACTGATTGTTCCAGTCGTCGGTACTTTGTCAGGATTTCTATTTCTTAATGAAGAGCTCAAAGTGATTACATTGCTAGGAATTTCCTTTGTTCTTGTAGGTATCTGGTTAGTCAATTTACAAGGCGGGAGCCGTATTACGTTATCTAGATTACTCGCATCAACAGATAAAAAGAATTGATTCGTGAAATAGATGAAGTATGATAAAAACAGTCTGTCTTTAAACAGGCATACTGTTTTTATCATATGGTTTGAAAGAGCTCATGGTGAATAGATA
>Ga0268252_1000153_pt1 | contig 45487 bp, 38 predicted proteins | sample AgamicMgSfrz_FD_200244 | JGI IMG/M metagenome (GOLD analysis project Ga0268252, IMG submission 200244) | Agave microbial communities from Guanajuato, Mexico - Mg.Sf.rz (v2) (version 3) | ecosystem: Host-associated > Plants > Phyllosphere > Phylloplane/Leaf | place: Guanajuato, Mexico | collected... | reverse complement strand
GGCCAGGAGTCGGGACGCTACCGGCTCAATATGTGGAGCAAGATTTTCCAGCCGCTGTCGGTGGCGGTAATGATGCTGATGGCGCTGTCGTTTATCTTTGGTCCGCTGCGCAGCGTGCCGATGGGCGTTCGCGTGGTCACCGGGATCAGCTTCGGCTTCGTCTTCTACGTGCTGGATCAGATCTTCGGCCCGCTGACGCTGGTGTACGGTATCCCACCGATTATCGGCGCGCTGCTGCCGAGCGCCCTGTTCCTGGCTATCAGCATATTGCTCATGATGCGCCGGGCGTAATTCTGTCTCCTCCCCGCTCTTTTTTGGGCGGGGAAAACTCCGCTTTCATACTTTGCGCTTCGTCACACCGTCTATGCTTTCCTTACGATTAATTAACCGCTCGGGAAGCTATGTCCAAATTTTTCTTCAACGACCGCAAGCAGCTGGTCAATGATGCCATCGAAGGCTTAATTATCTCCGCGCCGCACGCTAACCTGGTGCGTCTCGATATCGATCCCGCTATCCGCATCGTGGCGCGCGGCGACTGGGACAAGGGCCGCGTGGCGGTCATCTCCGGCGGCGGTTCCGGCCACGAGCCAGCCCACGCGGGCTTCGTTGGCAAAGGCATGCTCACCGCTGCCGTCTGCGGGGACGTATTCGCCTCCCCCAGCGTCGACGCGGTGCTTAACGCCATCGTTGCCGTCACCGGCGATCGCGGCTGCCTGTTGATTGTCAAAAACTACACCGGGGATCGCCTCAACTTCGGCCTCGCGGCGGAGAAAGCCAAACGCCACGGTCTGAAGGTTGAGATGGTGATCGTTGCCGACGATATCGCCCTGCCGGATAACAAGCAGCCGCGCGGCATCGCCGGCACGGCGCTGGTGCATAAGATTGCAGGCTACGCCGCCGAGCAGGGTAAATCCCTCGGCGAGGTGCGGGCGATAGCCCAGCAGGCCAGCGACAGCGTCTGGAGCCTCGGGCTGGCGATGGAGAGCTGCAACCTGCCGGGCAGCGGCGAAGAGGAGGAGAACCGCATCCAGCGCGGCAAGGTCGAGCTGGGCCTCGGCATCCACGGCGAGCCAGGGGCCAGCATTGTCGACACCCACAACAGCAAAATCCTCATCGACACCCTCGTTGAGCCGCTGAAGGCAAAAGCGGGTAACGATCGCGTGGCGGTGCTGATCAACAACCTTGGCGGCGTCTCGGCCCTGGAGATGGCTCTTCTCACCAAAGAGCTGGCGCACTCGGCGCTCAAGGATCAGATTGCTTACCTCATCGGCCCTGCGCCGCTGGTCAGCTCCCTGGATATGAAAGGTTTCTCGCTCTCGCTGCTGCGCCTCAACGACGAGTTCGAGCGCGCCCTCAACGCGGACGTCGAGACCGTCGGCTGGCAAAAACCGGTGGCTTTCGCCCCGGTGCGTACGGTTAAGCACAACGCGATTAACACCGGTATTGAGACCCAGCCCTCTGACAACCCGGAGGTTCGCGCCATCGTTAACGCCGCCACCGAGACGCTGATTAGCCTCGAGAACCGGCTCAACGCCCTGGATGCCAAAGTGGGCGACGGCGATACCGGCTCGACCTTTGCCGAAGGCGCGCGGGATATCGCCCAGCAGCTTGAGCAGGGTAAGCTGCCGCTGGACAACAGCGCTCAGCTCTTCCAGCTCATCGGCGAGCGGCTGGCGACGGTGATGGGCGGCTCCAGCGGGGTGCTGATGTCGATATTCTTCACCGCTGCGGGGCAGGCGATCCACGACGGAGCCAACATCGCCGATGCGCTGCTGAAGGGCCTTAAGCAGATGAAGCACTACGGTGGCGCGGATCTGGGGGACCGGACGCTGATCGACGCCCTACAGCCTGCGCTGGAGGCGTTGCAGAGCCAGGATCTCAGCGCTGCGGTTGCGGCTGCTCAAGAGGGGGCAGAGAGTACGGCTAAGATGCAGAAAGCAGGGGCGGGGCGCTCTTCGTACGTTAACAGCGACAGCCTGACCGGCGTTACCGATCCGGGTGCGGTGGCCGTCGCCGAAGTTTTTGCTGCTTTAGTGAAGGTATAACGGTAGGCCCGGCAAGCTCACGCTGCCGGGCGTTTACTATTTAAAAATCTGCCTTCAACACCACGCGATAACGGGCCTTGCCGTCACGAACGTGCTGCAGGGCTTCGTTGATCTGCGACATCGGGAACAGCTCGGTCTGCGGTGCAACCTTGCTACGACCGGCAAAGCGCAGCAGCTTGCGCAGCTCGTACGGCGTCCCGGTTGCGGAACCGGAGATGCTGCGGTCACCGCCAATCAGGGTAAAGGCCGGAACCGGAAGCGGCTTCAGTACCGCACCGACGGTGTGGAAGTTTCCGCCGTGGGCCAGCGCCTCGAAGTAGGGCTGCCAGTTCAGGTCGACGTTAACGGTGTTGATGATCAGATCGAACTGACCCGCCAGGGCTTTTAACGCCTCTGGATCGCGGCTGTTCACCACCTTATCCGCCCCGAACCCCAGCACTTCCTGCTCTTTCGCCGGGTTAGAGCTGAACGCCGTCACTTCGCAGCCCATCGCGTGCAACAGCTTAATGGCGATATGACCCAGACCGCCGATACCGATCACCCCGACGCGGCTGGTGGCGGTAATGTTGTGCATCAGCAGCGGTTTAAATACCGTGATGCCGCCGCAGAGCATTGGCCCAGCGGATTCAATATCGATGCTGTCCGGAAGCGGGATCACCCACTGCCAGTCGGCACGGATCTTATCAGCAAAGCCGCCGTGGTTAAGGATGGTCGGCGTCGCGCCTTCCAGGCAGTTGATCTGGTTGCCGCTGATACAGGCATCGCAGTGGCCACAGCTGCGCGCCGTCCAGCCGATACCCACACGCTGGCCCACCTTCAGACCTTTGTCCTGCGCCGCGCTGCCCAGGGCTACCACGCGACCAATCACCTCGTGCCCGGCGATCAGCGGATACTGGGACATGCCCCACTCGTTGTCGATCATCGACAGGTCAGAGTGGCATATCCCGCAGTAGTCTACCTGGACCTCAACGTCTCCCGCCTGCAGTTCGCCGGGATCGTATTCGTACAGCTCCAGTTCGCTCCCAGCTTCTTTTGCGGCATAGCTTTTTATTGTGCTCATTGTGGTTTCCTCAGGTTCAGCGTTGATTAGGAAGTGTAGAGCATGGGGTAGGGGGACGCATGGGCGGAAGGTGCGGGATGGTAGTCTATTCAGACAGATGCTTACGCAGTAGGGCGTTCAGCCAGACCTCATCGCGCTCGGGACGTTTGTCCTGCGTTGTCCACTGCTCGACAATGCTCACCTGCGGCAGAGCTGCCACCAGTGCCTCAAGTCCGGCCTCGTTGATATCGGTAAAGTGCCGTCCCTCTTTCTCCCGCTCGCCGACGCCGTATTTAAACGACAGATACCAGACGCCGTCCGGCTTCAGGGCGCGGGCGAGACGACGCATCGCCTCGGGCAGCTCGGCCTGAGGAAGATGCAGCAGCGAGGCGCAGCACCAGATCCCGTCGTAGCGCTCCTTGGCCTCTAGCATGTTGAACGTCATCTGCCTGACCGGCAGGCCGCTATAGGTCGCGGCAAGCTCCACCATCTCCGCCGAGGCGTCAAAGGCCTCCACCTTATAACCCAGCATGCTGAACGCTTTGGCGTCGCGCCCGGAACCGCAGCCCGCATCCAGCACCCGCCCGCTGGGAACAACCCGGCTCAGGAAGGGCGCGTAGAGGGAGGACATATCCACTCCCACCGTCGCGTCGAAAAACGTCTGCGCGTTGCGCTGGTAATACGTGATTGTCATCTGAACATCACCTCTCCGGCGGCATCCGGCTGCCAGATACGGAACCGGCAGGCGAGGGCGGCGTTCCAGATATCGTTTAAGAACGTGCGGCGCACCGGCTCGCTCTTGCCGGTCTGGTTAATGATCGCCTCATGCAGCGGCAGCCTGCTGTTAATAAAATACTCGTTGCGGGCATGGAGACGATACAGCAGATCGAGAGCCGGAACTTGCGCCATCTTGCCATTTTCCCCCCGGTTGCAGGACTGGCAGGCCAGGACCAGGTTCCAGACGCCATTGAGGTTCATGCCCGGCATCTGCCTCTGGGCTACCAGCGGGATAAAGTGATCCACATCGGCCAGCAGCGGATGCCCGGACTCCAGGCTTATCGGCGCGTTGCAGTAGAAGCAGTGCCCCTTCTGATAGCCGTTCAGGCTGTTGCGGCAGCTGGTGAGTGAGATGCGGTAGCTGTTGAGCTGGGTAAAGAGAGTTTCACTCCCGGCATCGTAATGGACGTCCAGCAGCTGCGGAGGCAGATCCATCTCCCAGGCCTTCTCAACCAGCCGCCAGCGGGCGTCGGTTTCATGCACCAGGTTGTGGAACTGCTGGGTCTCCGTCAGGCGATAGAACTCATCCGTCAGACGGATGCCCTTGTGCTCCCGGCGTTCGTTGATGAAGAACTGCTTCTCCAGCGGCCCGCCGTTGACGTTGTGGAAGGCATCCAGCACCACCGAGAAGCCGTAGCGAACCGTCATTCGGTGCAGCTCATCCTCATCTATCTCGCCGAGGTTGTATTGCAGGCAGGCGGTAATCAGCTTGCCGGGTTTCTTGTCGTTGAGGATCTGCCGGGGGGTATTTTTCAGGTGCTCGCAGATATGCCTGCTGAAGGGCACGGCCAGGTCATCGAGCTTCACCAAGGTGTCGCTGCGATCAACATCGTACAGGGCATGGGCCAGGGCGAACTTGTAGGTGGCGAAGTTGTTGCCGAAGAGGATCACGCCGCGCCAGTAGTTCTCCAGCGTGGGGTCGACCTGATAGAAGCGCATGCCTGCATCCTGATGTCTGTTGATGGGGTAACCCCAGCCAATAACAGAATCAAATAACAAACAGGGGATAATGTAAACCTCGGATTGTGTTGCAGGTTTTTGCGAGCAAGGGTGAGGGGGCCAAGCAAAGGAAGGAGAGCGGTGGTTTTTTATGCGGTTAGCGCTGGAGGCAGGAAGGGGAGCTTGCATGCCGATCCGCAACGGGTATAATGCAACCGCTATCTGTACATCCCCTTCAGTGCCGGAGTGGCGAAATCGGTAGACGCAGTTGATTCAAAATCAACCGTAGAAATACGTGCCGGTTCGAGTCCGGCCTTCGGCACCAAGCGATGCAAAAATGAGCTACCTAAGGGTGGCTTTTTTTGTGGGTGGAATCCAGTACTGGCAAAGCTCTCCTCACTTTTTCACCCTGCTTCAATCTACACGCCAAACTCATGATAAAATCAATCGATTAAACTTCCCCCTCAGGCGTGATTTTATACTGCCTATTTATCACCCAGTTAAAATGCATAAGCCATATGAATGGTATGGTTTTTATGCTTGTTCTCTAGCTCAGTCACGGTATGATTTAACAATTCGGCCTTCAGTTTATGCTTGTTGTCCTTGCCAATAATCAAGCAATTCGGAGAAGCATACATGCTGTTGTTAGTTAGGGACGGTTCACCATTTATCGGAAAAGTGACTACCACATCACTGTGTGCTCAAAATAGTAAACACTCTGTAGGTATGACCTATCTGCACGGTTTTAAGACAGTCTCAGTTGCTGCCGTAGTTGAATTTGAAAAAAACCGCTTGAGAAAGTTAAGCAGACATTAAGCAATGCACTACAGGAAGGTTTACCGCCTGAATCCCGTATTGCCGAGAGCATCGCTGAAAAATGCTTCAAAAAATACAATGAGTATTTACCGGGGCGTTGCTGACGCAGGAGTATGGGTTACGTGCTTTTGATGTTGAGCGCGTGGCGGAGTGGTTGCAGGGGCATTTATATTAAGGGGAAGAAAATGAGAAAAAGCTGGACTGTTGAGGAAGATTGTAAGCTGCTAACTTTGGTGCGTCAGCACTTTTCTGCTCTGGTCAGCCATAACCGGCTGAATTCCACAATACCATTTAGCCAGCAGCTCCATGATGCATTTGATTCACCTGACCGTGATGCCGCAGCATTGTTGTATCGCCTCGAACAGGCAAAAATCCTAGGATTTGCCAGCCGTCCTGGGGGGGATCCCACTAAACAGCAATTTCGCTGCCTGATAAACAATGATTTAGCGCTATACGATTACAGCCTCACCTTTCCCACCCTTAGAAAAGCATTGCATGCAGATACCGTTGCAGCGGTGATCAACCACTTTACGATTAGCAATTCTCACGAGCCGTTATCCAATACTATCAATGAAATCGCGACAGCCTTGCATCTTGCCCCCATGCAGGTGGAAAAGATTCTGATCGAAAACGGTCAAATAGCCATCAATAGTTACCGTAAGTGTGAGCGTGTTGGAGAGAGAACTATCAATAATAATCTGCAAGATCTCATCTCTAGGCAAATTCCTGACATAACGCTGGTCGAAAATATTAACGCTTGCCGTGCCCAAGTTTCTCAACTTTACCACGTGCATGAACGTAATGGTGCTGAGGTCATATTCAGTTCCGATGGCACGGGATTCGGCAAAAGCTATGGCGTGATTCAAGGGTATGTTGAATATCTGGAACGTTTCGCCAAAACCCAGCAGCCAAATTACCTGTTTCCCGAAGGCGGCTTTACCAACCTGTTGTTCATGTCGCCGCAAAAATCACAAATCGACCTGGACAGTAGCCAGAAAGAGAAAATTCTGGCCTCTGGCGGCGAGTTCATTTGCGTTCTTTCCCGTAATGATATTGCCGACCTCGATTTTATTGACTGGGCCTCTGGCCTGAAAAACCGTGAGCGCTATACCCTTTGGTATAAAAATGCCAATAGCAACTCCCCTGTAAGTGTTGCTATGCGTTCACTAAATCATCTGGTTTCGCAGATTGATCGCTGTGAAGAACAATTGGCAACATTCAATAGTCAACATACGGATCTTGATATAGAAATAATCAAAGACCAGCTAAAGAACTACCGTCATAGTCTTCGCAACACCATTGTATCGGCCTGCAAGTCATTATTTGGACGGGGTAATGGTGAAACGTCGATTCAAGAATATATTCGCCGCGGACTGCTTGCTCGCAGAAAACGAGAGCTTAACGTGATGCAGGGAAAACCTGCGTCAAAAATGAGCGTACACGAAGTCTACTTCGAGCTCATCAAACAGGTATTGCCTTTCGAAGTGTGTCAGTACCGCCCATCGGTGCTGTTAATGACCACCAAAAAATTCGATACATCAACATATCGCCTGACACCTCGTAAACGAGGCGAAGGTGTGAATTTTGAGCCCGTAGCTTTTGACCTACTCCTTGGCGGCAAACTGAGCCCCAAAGATCCTCAGATCAGCAGCGTTGCGGCTGTAGGCCACGCCGGGCAGGTCGCTTACCTTCGCGATGAACATTTCAAACGTAATCCAGACTGTCCTTTTCGCCGCAAAAATATCCGCTTTACGGTGATAATCGATGAACTGCATGAAGCCTACACCCGCCTTGAAGAAACGTGCCATGTGAAACTGGTTACACAGGAAAATAATCTGGCGCACGTTATCTCTGTCACTGGACGTATTCACAACGCGGTACTCAGCCTAGAGAGCCGAAACAAGCCCAAAGAAGCGCAAACGACCTTTGAGCAAGAGATGGTCAAATTCATCACTATCCTGCGAGACCTACTGGCGAAAAAATGCGAATTATCATCCGGTACGACGCTGGGAGCGATCCTGGAGATGTTTCGTGACCAGTTAGGGGCATTTGAAGTCAACGGCGACGCCGCCGAACGCATAATCTCAATCACCCGCAACGTATTCAGCTTTAACCCCAAAATGTACGTCAATGAAGAAGGGCTGAAACGCATTCGCATGCGCAACAGCGAAGGCGACATAACGCGCACGGAGCTGTATTACGAAGTCGAAAATGATGCCAGTGACACCAACCCCACCTTGCACGATCTGTTCCAGTTGGTCTCGGTCATCCTCTCCGCCTGTTCTGAAATCACCAACCGGCACTTTAAGCGCTGGGTAAAGAATGGCGGCCAGGATAACTCCAGCAGCCAGAATACGCCTTTGGGCCAGTTTGTTGACGCTGCCAATAACGTAGCTGGCGTGGTGCGGCATATCTTCGATCGCACCACCGATAAAAACTTGTTGATTGATCATTTCTACACTTACCTGCAACCCAAAACCGTATTCACGATGACGCCTATAGCTGAACTCAATTACGTGAACAGGGGAGCCGAGCGCACAATTATTCTGGCGTTCGAAATGGATCTGGTACAAGAGCTGCCCGAAGCCATGCTGCTGCGTTTATTAACCGGCACGCACAATAAAGTAATTGGGCTTAGCGCCACCAGCGGTTTTAGCCACACCAAAAACGGTAACTTCAATCGTCGCTTCCTGGCGCGCTATAGCCGCGACCTTGGCTACCGGGTCGTTGAACGCGAAAAGGCAGATATCGATACGCTTAAGGCATTACGCGGGTTGAGGGCCAGTATCCGCAATGTCGACTTCAGGGTGTTCGATGATAAGCAGTTAAAATTGACCGATATCTACCAAAATTGTGAAATCTATCGCAGGACGTATGACAACTTTTTCGACGCGCTGAAGAAACCGCTGGAATACGACCTGAAAAATACCTATAAACGGCGTCAGTGCCAGCGGGAACTGGAAGCGTTACTGCTTGCCGCTTACGAGGGTAAAAACAGCCTGATTTTGTCACTTTCAGGGGCATTTAAGCGGGCCTTTATCAGCGCCTGGCGCACTCATCAATCAACCTGGCGTCAGCAGTACGGTATGTACTCCCGGTGCGATGAAAAAACGGATAACGATAAGAAACATGACCAGATTCTGAACTTTACCCCATTCAAAGGGCGTCACACAGTCCATTTGGTCTTTTTCGATTCACCACTGGCTAATGTCGAAGATATCAGGCAAGAAACCTATCTCCAGAACAGCAATACCGTACTGGTATTTATGAGCAGCTACAAAAGTGCAGGCACCGGCCTCAACTACTTTGTTAAATACCATGACGGCGATATTAATGATAACAATGCAACACGTCTGGATGTCGATTTTGAGCGCTTAGTGCTCATTAACTCCTCGTTTTACAGCGAAGTAAAGGACAACAGCGGTAACCTCAATACATTACCTAACTACGTTACCGTGCTTAAACACTACGCCGATGACGATATTACCGTCCACAAGCTGGCTGATATCAACGTTAATTTCGCCCACGGCGAAAACTATCGCCTGTTAATGGCCGAACATGATATGAGCTTATTCAAAGTCGTCGTGCAGGCCGTAGGGCGAGTCGAGCGTCGCGACACTCTATTGAAAACAGAAATCTTTTTACCCCGCGATGTGTTCCGTAATGTTGCATTCCAGTTCGCCGCTCTCAGTGAAGATAGCGGTAACGAGGTAGTATCAGAAAGCATGTCCTTGCTTAACCACCGCCTCATGGAGGAGTGCGAAAAGCTGAGTCAGAGCCAGTCATTTAGTGATGCAGAACAGCGGTATGCGTTTGAACAGGCTATCGTAGAAAATGGTCGCCGCATCGATGCTGTTCATAAGCGAGTCCTGAAAACCGACTGGATAAATCAGGTACGCGCCGGCAACCTTGAATATCTCGAATTGTGTAATTTATTCCGCGATTCTGACTCCTTTACCGATCCCTTGCGTTGGCTGGAAAAACTTCAGGCTAATTCCTTGTATGCCGCCAATCGGCAAATGCAATCTATCCACCACGCCCTGTTTATCGACCGCCATCAGGGCAACCAAACTATTTTACTTTGCCACAAACGCGGCCCGGATGGACTTGTCCACAGAGATTATTCCGCCCTGTCGGATTTCGCGGGCGGCGCAAGAGAGTACCGGCCAGAGCTCACCCTCTTTCCGCAGTATAGAAACGATGTCGATTTTACCCCCGGCAACCTGGTCGGCGAGTTGATTCGTGAATGTGACAACATCCAAGAAACGGCATTCAAAAAATGGGTACCCAACCCCAGGCTAGTTCCGTTGCTCAAAGGCAATGTCGGTGAATATCTCTTCGATAAAGTGCTAAAAAGTTATGGCGTTACCCCACTCTCCGACCAACAGGTATTTGAACGCCTTGAACCGCTGGTATATGAGTTTTTTGACCGCTTTATTGAGGTGGGTAACGACCTGCTCTGCATCGACGTTAAACGCTGGGCGACGCAGTTGGACGATTTAACGCGGGCAGAAGAAACGCTTGAGAAAAGCAACAACAAGATTCGCCAGATCCGTAATATCACCAGCCAAAAGGCAGATACAGAGGGCCAGAAACAGCTTCAGGCTGTGCTGGCAGGCCGTTACGAACGCATTCGATTTGTCTACCTGAACGTCGCCTACAGCCAGAACCCCAATAATCTGATGTGGCAAGATAACGTGGATCACACGATCCACTACCTTAACCTGTTGCAAACCGACTACCAGTACTATCAGCCCAAAAATCGAGAGAGCGGACGAGCTCAGGAAAACTCGAAATTGAGCATGACATTGGACCTTAACCCAATGTTACTAACCCTGCTGGGTGTAGAAAAGTTGCCGACTAAAGGAAAAGTCTCATGATCCCTAATCTGAATGAACTGACGGATACTCCGATTGCCCGAACCAATTTGATCAAGCTTGAAGAAGATCAGCTGACGACCATCCAGCGTCTATTGGCCCCTGTATCTAATATCTATACGATAGACTTTATGGTTCAGCGCTTTACTAAAGAGCGAAAAGAAAAATCCGCTGATTACTATGCACGAATTCATCAGGAGGTAAAATCTTGCGTCCGGCAGAAGCTTGGGCTGGAGGCCGGGCAGGAGGTAAAATATGAGCTGCATTGCTTACCAAATTACCATCACGTCTTTTTTTTCCTGGCGCCTGCAACTAACTCGAACAGTCAGGCTCATAGGACGTTGGCAGAACGTATTGAAACGCTTTGTCAGCAACTCACCGCTGAAAATCATGACTTATCTCGCCTGATTCAGGGATTATTTAGCCTGCATTTGAAAATGGTAATGCTGGAAAAAGCCAGTGAGCGCTTTTCGGTATCGCCGGCTTACTTCAACTCAACGCTTTACCTTAACGCTCGCCTGAGTCAGCCCGTCACACAAAAAAAAGGCACTGGGGTGATGGAAGCCTTTGAGCTCGACATTTATGCCTCAGAATATAACGAACTCGCTTTTACCCTGCACAAACGAAAATTCCTGGTCGAACCGGCGGATGAGATGCACCTATCCCTGGACGATACCAGCGTGTGGTTTAACATCGATAATCGTCGGCTTAAAGCTCGGCGCAAACTTGATGCCCGTGATAGCAAACTGGACTTTTTTCGTGAGCGCAGCGGCTATGGTGAATGCCAAGCCTATACCTATAACGTGGTCATGAATGCTGCCTGCGAGCGGCTCAGTGAACTAGAGATCCCCCATCAACCTATCCCATTTCAGGCCACCCACGAGGTCAATCAGTTCGCTACCGACCTCGATCAACAGCTGGCTAATACGCTGTTGGTGGTTAATAACGGCGTCGAATTCAGCGCCACGCAAGAAGCTTATTTCTTTGACGCATTAGCCAACCAGTTCCCCGGGTATAAACTCTGGCCGCTGGCATTGCTTAAACATTCTCAGCAAACCGGATTTGCTGGGCTGCCTGCCAATACATCTATTCTGGTACTCAATGCGGTAGATGAAGAACGAAGCAACAGCATCCGGCAGCAAGAGAATGAATCTGTTGAGTACAATGATTTCTATGCAGCCTTTGCCGACGTCCGAAAACAACCTGAACTCAACTGGGATATTTATACCCAGCTTAAGTTAGATCGTTTGCAAGGGTGGCTAAATCAACAACCGCTGCCTGTGGTTTTACAGGGAATGAACATTGATCGAAAGTTGTTGGATTCGATTGATTTTATTAATGAACAACTGGTAAGCAATCCTGCGCAATATGAAATCGATCTAACGAAACCTCACAGTCGTCTCAAGTCAGCAGTTACCTTATTAAAAAGTAAGGTTCGCCGAACAAAAACCGAGCTATGGTTCAAAGAGAGTTTACTCAATCAACATAACATACCACTGCCAGAATTGGCGGATGGGCACTATACCGCCTATGCAGTACGCAAAACAAAAAGCTATCTCTCCCTGCTTGGATATGTTGAACTAAAAATAGAGCGCGGCCAACTTAGGGTAGTTGATACCGGGATCGTTGAAGGAGAATTCGAGTATTTATCTGTTGAACATCCATCTCTGGGACGACTAAAGAAATTATTCGATAAAAGCTTCTATCTCTACGACCACACAGCAGATGTACTGCTTACCACCTATAACAGCTCCCGCGTGCCGCGCCTGATTGGCCCGGCGCAATTTAATATCGTCGATTCATATGCTTATCAGGAACAAGAAAAATCGCTGGCGGAGCGTAAAGGTGATAAATTTAACGGGTATACCATTACCCGCTCAGCAAAATTGGAGCAAAACGTACTGCCCTATCTGATATCACCGGGCCGCTCGAAATACGACTCGTTGACCAAAACTCAAAAGATGAAGCATCACCATATTTACCTGCAACCGCATGAGAATGGAGTGTTTGTTCTGGTAAGCGATGCTCAGCCTACAAATCCTACTATTGCACGGCCTAACCTAGTGGAAAATCTGCTGATATGGGATGCCCAAGGTAAGGCCGTAGATGTATTTAACCACCCGTTAACTGGTGCTTATCTCAATAGCTTCACCCTGGATATGCTCAGGAGCGGCGAAAGTAGTAAGAGTTCGATTTTTGCCAAGCTTTCCCGATCGATGGTTGAGAATTAACACGGTCTATAACCTTCGTCCCTTAATCACGAATTCTCCCCCACCGACTCATGGTGAGGGAGTTGACCCAGCTCACTTTTTAATAATGTCTGTTTGAAAATCATGCGCAACTCATGTGCATTACCTTCCACGTTGTCACTTTTCGAAGGACCTTCATAATATCTTTAAGGCCCTCTTTTTTATCGCAGGGTGCCGCGCCACAGTTTTCAGGATGACGTTACCGCCACTGCCCCAAATAGACAGAACAACCGATGAATAAGCAAAATTATGCACTTGGAATGCGGGTGGTTATTCGTGATGCAGAGTGGCGCATTCGCCGGGTGGATGACAGCGGAGATGGTGGCAGCCTGCTGACCTGTGATGGTGTTTCGGAGCTGGTACGCGGTAAAGAAGGGCTATTTCTGACAAAGCTGGAACAAAAAGTCGAGATTCTCGATCCAGCAAAAACAAATCTGGTGAAAGATGAGTCAGCCAATTATCAGGCAGCTCAGTTGTACATCGAGAGCCAGCTACGCCAATAAGTACCGACAGACAGCAAAGTCCATTTTGGACATCAGGCTGCGATGGACTCTATGCCCTTTTAGCTCGATCCTGCGCGCATGGCGCTGGCGCTGGCGCAGCCGCGCCAGCGGATATTAATTGCAGATGCGGTAGAGCTGGGTAAAACGCTTGAAGCTGGTATTCTGGTTTCAGAGCTGATTCGCCGTGGGCGTGGCAAACGCATTCTGGTGCTGGCGGTTAAATCCATGCTCACGCAATTCCAGAAAGAGTTCTGGAGCCGTTTTGCTATTCCGTTGACGCGGCTTGACTCCGCTGGTTTACAAAAGGTACGTAACCGCATCCCAACCAACCACAACCCGTTCCACTATTTCGATAAGACCATTATCTTCATCGATAACCAGAAGCTACAGCTTCTGGTTATCTGCATTTTAGCACTCATCAATATCAGCCATTGATTTGCTGATTTGGTAAGTGCCAGGAAAGAAAGTAGAACATGGAAGGGCTTTCGCAGTGCACAGATTGCGTGTTGTTAGCCCTGTAGGCATAAGCGACTGACGCAACGAAATGTACATAGAAAAATTTCTGACTGAATACGATGACTCGCTAACGGGCGAAATGAATGTTGCTCCGCTTGGGCAATTAGTCATCTGGTCGTCCTGGGGGCAGGCCAGCATTACAAACCAAGAATCTGGGATAGCGCTGTTGCAGCCGCAGACAATGCCGCAAATGAATTGTACTTAGATTGAAGCCGCGCAGTGGCGAAGAAATCATGGAGATTTACATTAAGTTCGGGATTTTCATATGTGACCATGACAATTTTTTTGCCTAACTCAACTTTTACTGTGGCAGATTTAATCCACAAAATTGCAGATAAGACTCCAAAAGTTAATGGCACCATATGATGATCCTTAATCCAACTCATTACAAAAAGTATATCTTTCACTCATCACCTTCCTGATAAAGAACAATGGCATCACTGACAAACAAGAAATCTCCTGTCGCGAGCCCCTCGTTGATTTAAACCCTGGTTATTTGAAGAGGATACAGTGGCAAGACTGCTAATTGTACCGTACCCGTAAACCTGTCATCCCAAAAAGAATCATCGAACTCAAAACGAAGCGCAATGAAGATGTGAGTATCGTTACTAATTATGTGCTCCGGCGTTTGGTTGAGAGCGACCAGATGAACGTTCTTAACGACGACGGCAGCCTGAAAGCTATCAGCAGTGGCCGAAAGCCTGGTGAACTTCATCAACTAGTCTGGACATCAGCACCTCACTCAAAAACTTTGCTGAGGAGGCAGCGGAAACCACTCTCAAAAAAGTGAAAGGGTCGGATAAAGTGAAGAACCTTTGGCATGTTCCGCGTTTATTAAGACAAAGAAATGTCTTTATCAATTATGAGAACAACTGCGAACTTCTGCTTCTGGCTCATAGCAGACAACAAGCGCTTAGGTTCAGCTCACCTTGTGCCAGAAGCTGTCAATGCTAGTATTGCGATGTATCGAATAACGAGTGAAGGCCAGGAGATATGATGGTAACTAGGGAAAGCATGAAACAATGGATCATAGAGTGTCTTCATGAACGGGGTGGTAGTGCTTGGCCACGTGAAGTCTCAAAGTATGTATGGGATAGCTATGAGGTTGAGCTTAGCGATTCTGGCGATATGTTGTATACGTGGCAATATGACATTCGTTGGGCCGCTCAACAACTGAGAAATGAGGGGACTCTGAAACCAGTAAATAGACGCAGAGATTTGCCATGGGAACTAGCATCGCAAAAGTAAGTTTAATGTTCAACTCGCGGCCACATCTGACTTTGTTCCTAGCGGAGCAAATTGATACCTCTGAAGAAAACTTTCCTGCCTGCCTAAATATTGCTTTGATGGCCATACCGGTGTTCTACTGGTATGACTTTATATCCACTCGCAATGTCTGTTTTTTATACGGATTTTAACTTGTGATTACAGGTGCGGGTATAACTATTTATTCCTTCCTTCTTATAAACTACATTGATATCAGTCTATTGGGTGTGAAATTCGAGTCCGGCCTTCGCACATGATTAATCGTTCAAAAGGCACTCATATGAACAAACTCCCTCATCAGCTGCCCCGCCAAGCCATCATCGCCGCAGCCCACGCCTACGATGCGGGAGTTAATCACGCCTTTTCTAACTCCCGAGACTACGACGTCATCATCAACGACCGCCGTTACCCACCAAAAGCCATTGTCGGTATTGCTGCCTCTGCACTCACTGGCCTTACTTTCACGCCAGCAGACTTCAGCGGTGGGATAAAATCAAAGTGCGTCAGGCTACTCATCGATCAAGGTTTCCGAATCGTCCATAAAAACGACCCCACTGAGCCAAACCTCTTCCCCGATGAGATCCAGCAGGAAGCTACCTACATCGAAGGAGCCGCCATTCAGGTAACCGTTAACCGCTACGAACGTGACCGCAAGGCCCGACAGGCAGCACTAGAGTGGCATGGCTATCAGTGCAAGGTATGCGGTATCGACATGACCAAGGTGTACGGTGAAATCGCGAAAGGCTTCATTCATGTGCACCATCTTGTCCCCTTATCAGAGATAAAAGAGGACTACCGGGTTAACCCTAAAACCGACCTCATTCCTGTCTGCCCCAACTGCCATGCAATGCTGCATCGGCAGGATCCGCCGTTAACCCCTGAAGCTTTAAATCGACAGATGAAGGTACAAGCTTCCAGCAATTAACTCTCTAAAATGTTTGATAACCGAATTCCCCATGATGAAATCATAAAACAAAACTCATTCACCCTGTCCTGCGAAGAAGTCATAGTGAATATCCCATTGATGAACTCTAAAGCAATGTAGCCAACAGCTACTCTGGCATATCGACATGGGGTGAGTCCTGGAGCTCAAGCTCTTCCAGTAGTCGATACCCGCGCTCTGATACCTTATAGTGATCCATACCTACCGGGGCTCTAAGAATGACGTCAACTAATCCCGCTTCGGATAAATTCTGCACCAGTTGGGCAACATTACCGATACCCTCCATGTTTCGCATTGCCATGGCACGATCAAGATTATACCAGTTCCAGTTTACGTCACTTCTGGAAGCTAGCAGCTTAAGAATGTTTAAATGAGCTTTTTTACCATAATGGCGCATATAGACCATAAATATCTGCGCTAGTTATTCTGTTAACTTCAAGTGAGGCAGCCATTGGCTCTACTCCGCTTCCTTTTTACTTAGGAACTGATGCCCTTGAACTGATACACGATACCGGGGCTTAGCGTTTTGTTCGCTGTAAACGATATCAACCATTCCATTATTTACCAAGCTCGTTACGATGTTCGCAACGTTGCTAAATCCGGGAATCCCTCTCACAGCAAGTGTGCGGTCCAGTATCATCCAGGTCCAATCAATGTCTTTTTCTGCCATCACTTTTAAAACATTAAATTCAATATTATTTATCGTCATTTCATTGCGTCCGGGTGAAATAGATCATCATCGTTAATTCCAAAATCCTCTAACGTTGCAGTATGAGCATTGTTCCATAGTTCATAGCCAGCAACACCTTCCGGTTCACCACTTTCCCAACCTAAATTACAGTACCGCTGATACTCTCGGCATTCGTGAGTATAGTAATTCAAATCTACCTTCTCCGGTAAGATTTCACCTTGAGCGATACTTTTTAGTCTTCCAATCATTACATCATTGGCGGGATCATGGTCAAATCGGGATATGTGTTTTTCAACGATAGCAACACCATTATAATCAATGGTTACTCCGTCTGTAGTCAACTTTTCTATCGGTCCGCCAGCATTTTCTGGATCAAAATTACGTGCAGACGCCACGCCTCTGGCACCAAAGTGTTCAAGCTCGTCTAACTCAGGAACTTCCATTCTTCCCATCGTTAGGCCAGCAGCAACAGACGCTCCAGCGATGAGTAACCCCTTGTTATCCATGACCTGATTGTAACCATCTGATGCTTCGCCTCCGAGATCCTCAGCGGTCTTTCTAAAGCCTTCGATATTGTCGTTATAAATGCCCCCAGCAGCCAGAAGCCGTCCTGCCACCTTACTGTTGATAGTTTTTGCACTCTGAGCATGTTGTATGGGTGCTAATCGACGAACATAGTAAACTGGGCGTTTCAGCTGATGTGAAATAAGGTAACTAAGTCGGGAGCGAACGAGGAGCGGCAAATCGTATTCGAGGTCCCCAGAAAATGTCAGCACTCCCGTAGTGGTGTATCCTGTTTCTTGTTTTCTCAGCAAAACGACTTTTCCGCTTTTTACGTCGTTTAGCGCATCTTGGTACGCCATGTAGGCGAACTGATAATGAAACTGGCGGTACTTGCTGACAAACAGCTCGTAACCCTCCGGCAAATCCCACGATGTCATTATCCGGTTGGGCAGAGCACTATATGCGAGATACTGTTGCGCAAAGTTAGGATGCAGTATGTGAGGAATGTCTTCAAGGTAAACGTCCTCCAGCGATTTTGCTCGGTAGTCACGAAACATAATATTCCTTGTAGCGCCGCCATCGTCGATTGCAGAGCCTGCACGGTCTAAATAGACCTATGCCGTTAGCGCGAATTAATGAATCCACTAATAATATCCACTCTGGTTTTGGATGAACTATACCGGACACTTCCTGTAGTGAACCCAGCCGTCGGCCATGCCAAACCTGAATGTTGAGCTTTATGTAAATCCTTAACGTTGCGTCTTAAAAATCTGAGTCAACTATGGAATTTATAGGAAGCTATAGCAATAGCCGAATTGTAATGAACTTTATTTATATACAAGGATGTTTGCTCGGTTATTACAGGAGTCATTACTAATTCACATTGACTTTCTTAGTAAAACATAACGTGTATAATCACTTTGAAAAAAACAGAATCTGGTTTATATGCTGAAAATATTAAAGTGGGTCACCGCAGCCATCATCACCGTACTCATCCTCGGATGGCTATTCGTCTGGTTGGTAGCGTCAGGTATTGATGAAACGACGACTTACACAGAGAACGACTTCTTCAGTTACCACACGCTGACGGACAAAGAGATCGAGAAAGCCCCCCGGATATCCGGCGATTACTACTTTAAGTCCCACCCCGGCGATGGGTATGCGCCAACCAACACGATTATCTTTAAGGGTGCATCAAACGTTGAACCATTACGGGTATATCTAAAAAAATTGGGATACACCAGGCAGAGAATAGATTCAGAGGCGGCGGAAACTTGGATAAAGCCAGAGCAGGTTAACAGCGATATATTTTATCTTTACGCCAACGCTACTACCGGTGAGGTCGAGCTATCAAAGCTGCTGAACAACTAACGGTAAATGCCCGAGCCTTTAGTTCAGCCCAATGTATGGGCATAAACGTCATGAGGCATTTAACACCCTTGTCGATAACGTAATGGAGGCAATCGGCAGTGATAAAATCTGCTCGTAATCGTTGGGCTGCCCGGTTACTAAACGTTTTTCTGTTCCTTGCGATCTTTGTCGCGGTAGGCCGTGCTCTGGGCGATCCCTACTACTGGGTTAACGACGTCTTAGCCGATAAATTTGCCAATCTGCTTTACGGGTACGGTAAGGTGGGTGCTGAAGAGATAGACGATGTCTATTTTTATATTGATCTTGTCTCGGTCATAGCGATAACTGTTGTTCTCTATCTTATAGTAGTTAAGTTAATAAGAAGACTCAGGAACAGTGCGAGGCAACGATAGCTTATGGTAGACAACATTGAGCAGCGCGTTTATGAACTTATACGCCCCTATGCTGGCGTCTATTTATTTAGCTTTGAGCCGGTGGAACTAACGCTTGAAAGCGATCTCGATGCCGATTTGGATCTTGAAGATCTCGACGCCAGCGATCTCATGGATACGTTTTTCAGTGAACTGCACGTAGAACGAGGCAACTTCAACATCAAAACCTACTATCCCGATATCCCTTTTTCATGGAACCCCTTTAAGAAAACGGAGCCTGTTCCCGTGCCCGCTTTCACTATCGGCATGCTGGTCGAGTCAGCAAAAGCCGGTAAGTGGTTATATGACTAGTTGATAGCGAGAAAAGGAGACACGGCATGGTAACGGATAGCGAGGTACTAGATCTCTTTCGGGACGAGCTACCCGTAATGGGAACGCTGACGGGTAAGATGATCCCTTTGCAGCTTGATGATGCGCTACAGGCTTATACTGAGTTTGACGATCTCTCTCTTGCTATTGATAAATAGAGTAAAAAATACGAAGTGGACGTGTCGGTTATTGATTTCTCTGCCTATTATCGATGGGAGATAGAATGGTTTTTCCGTAAGTGTTTTACCAAAAAGCCAATCAGGCAAACCGCAGAACCGTTAACGGTGAAAATGTTTGTGGAGTCAGCCCGGGCGGGCGAGTGGTTATACGCGAAGGAACATCAGTAGCTATCAATCCTTTCTATTACCTGCATACGCGTAACCCAGTAGCCATTTAACTCTGCAAAAACCTCCCTCAACCATTGCACTTACCCTCCTGACGTGGACAATGTTTATCCATCGACTGTTTTTATAACAGCGAAACCAATAATTTGCATGTAGCTATGCGGCCGCATTGATAAACGGCGGGTATACTTTTAACTGAACAAGGAGGTTCAAAATTATGCTGAAAGTAACCGTGTTGCTGGAAAACCGAAAAGCAAAACATGCCGATGGACTAGCCTGTCGGCCAGGGCTAAACCTGTTAATTGACGATGGTGAAACGAGGATACTCTTCGATACCGGGCCAGATGCCGCGTTTATGCACAACGCTAAAAAAATGGGCGTGTCGCTTGATGGCATTGACTGGGTTGTACTATCCCACGGGCATTACGATCACTGCGGTGGGCTGAGACATCTTCAAAAGCTACCAAAGGTGCTGTGCCACCCAGGTGTTTACGACCAAAAATACGCAGGGGTAATGGTTTTTAATCGCTTTATAGAGATCAAGAAGATATCGACTCAGCTACCTCCAGTTAAAAGTAACTTTCATTTCACAAAAGATCCTTACGAGATAAGCCAGAGGTTTATCTGGTCCGGCGAGATAGAATCAGCCAAATCTTACGGGTATGTAAGAGGTGAGAAAGTAGAGCCAGATGCACTCAACGATGAAGGCGTCCTGATATATAAATCCAAAAAGGGTCTGGTGATATTCACCGGCTGCGGCCATAAAGGCTTGAGAAATATTATCGAACATTGCAAGAAACTCACGGGGATAAATACTGTTCATGCTCTGGTAGGTGGGATGCATCTACGGCGTGCTATGCCTTGGACGCTGCTACCGTTACGACATTATATCCAGGATGTTAACCCCGAACGGATCCTGACCTGCCACTGCACTGGGAAGTGGGGAAAGTTTTGGTTGCCGGGAGCTGATGAGATCAATACAGGGGATATTATAAGCATTATATAAATCCTACATATAGTGTACTAACCCAGGTTAGTACAAGGCTGAATTACAATGGTTGTCGATGGGTAGGCCTTCATACTTAAATACGTTATTTTTGTTCCGTATTCACTCAGAATTGCACCTCTTTATCATTTCCCTCTTTTATATACTTGCGGATAAGACCTTTCTTAATTTTAATTCTCCTTTATCAGGATACCCGTTATGAACAACCTAACAGCCGCCACCGGTACCCCGGTCGTCAGCGTGAGCGATAACAGGGGGCTGGCCGTGCGCGCCCTCAACTGGAACCGGGAGCAGGCCGCTGACCCGCTGCGCCTGCTGGTCAGTCATTCATACATGGATGACGACAGCCGGGTAGTAACGTACCGCGATCCGCGCCTGTTTACAGCCTGGACAACAGACAGCGCGTCTCCGGCAAACCTGCATACCATGCCCTCGCTGGCAGGCCAGCTACTGAAGCGGGAGAGTAGTGACAGCGGCGAGCTGGTAACGCTGTTTGACGCAGCAGGCCGCCCGGTGTGGACCCGTGATGGGCGTGGTACGGTGCAGACCGTAGCGTATGATGAGCTGGGACGACCAGAGAGCGGCAGCGAGCAGCTGAGCGGGAGTGATGACATTCGCGTCAGCTGGCTCAGCGGCTACGGCGACGCCGGTCCGGCGGATGATGGCTCCCAGGGTAAAAACCTGCGCGGCATAAATGTCGCACAGTACAACGACGGCGGCCTGCATTATGTGAGCGAGGTGGCGCTCAGCGGAGCGGTACTCAGCCAGACCCGACGCTTTCTGGCCTCGGCAGAAAATTTACCGGACTGGCAGGATGAGACCGGCCGAGAGGCACAGCTGGAGGCAGATGAATACGACACGGTTGTTAGCCCTGATGCCCGTGGCGCGGCGCTGATCCAGACGGATGCTGCCGGACATAAACTTGCCTGGCGATATGACGTTAGCGGCCGCATCTGTTATCAGGATGTGACCGCAGCAGGCGGGGAGAAACAAATCCTTCTGGCGGGTATAACGTGGAGCGCTGCGGGCCAGGTGCTGGCGGAGTCTGCTGGCAACGGGGTAACCACGACTTACGGCTACGACCAGCAGAATCAGTGGCTCGCCACCATTACGGCGCAGCGTGCGGATAACACCACGCTTCAGGCACTGAGCTACGGCTATGACTTTACCGGCAATGTTACCTCGATGAGCGACGGCAGCGTGGCATCGCACTATTACCGGAATCAGGCTACCAGCGGAACACGGCTGTTCACTTACGATGCCCTCTACCAGCTGCTGAGCGCTACCGGACGCGAAAACGCAACCAACACTGGCATGCAGTACAGTGGCCTTCCGGTTGTGATGTCCCCGGATGGCAGTCAGTACGTGAACTACACCCGGAGTTATGGGTATGACGACAGCGGTAATCTGTCCACACTGAAGCATACCGGAGCGGGGAGTTTCACCCGCATCATGACTACGGAGACCACCTCCAACCGCAGCGTGCAGCAGAATGACGGCGGAGCGCAGACCCCTGATGAGGTGAAAAACTGGTTCGACAGTAACGGCAACCTGCTGAAGGTCCAGGCCAGCACCACAGGCAGCGACGGCCTGGCGTGGGACGGCAGCAATAACCTGCAGGCGGTGACCTTGGTAAGCCGCAGCAGCGGCAACAATAACCGGGAAATCTACCAGTACAGCGGCAGCCAGCGGGTGCGCAAGCAGACCCGGCTCCTGGTGAGCGATGACTCGCAGCTGTGGAGCGTGGATGAGGTACGTTACCTTCCGGGGCTGGAACTGCGAAAAAGCTGGCAGGAGACAGCGGGCAGCAGTGCTCCGCTTTCTCTGGCAGAGGAGCTGCATGTAGTGACCAGCCAGGCGGGCCGGGCAGGGATCCGGGTGCTGCACTGGGAAACGGGTAAACCGGACGGTATCGATAATAACCAGGTACGCTGGAGCGTGGACGATAACATCGGCTCGCTGTCGCTGGAGCTGGATGCAGAGGGCCAGCTTATCAGCCGGGAGGAGTATTACCCGTTCGGCGGCACGGCGGTGTGGGCGGGGCGCAATAAGATAGAGGCCAGCTATAAGACCGTACGCTACTCCGGCAAGGAGCGGGACGGCACCGGGCTGTACTACTATGGTCATCGCTACTACGCACCGTGGTTATGTCGCTGGGTGAGCGCTGACCCAGCAGGCGAGGTGGACGGTCTGAACCTATTCCGTATGGTTAAAAATAATCCAATAACCTTTTTTGATAATATAGGTGAGGCAACCTTTAAAGGTAATGTTGACTTTACCCGAGGAGATCTGATTTATGGATTAGCCGGTGCAAGAGGTAAAGCTATTGCAAGTATAAATCCAAGATATGTTTTGGACATACCCGGCAATCCAACAATGGTTATTGATACATATAATAATGCAATCGCAATGGAAATTGCTCTTAAGTATGTTGGTAATAAAAAATACGCCAGGGAAAAGAATCGGGTTAAATATGCGCATAAGATTACTGTGACCGATGAGATACTGGATCAGGTGAGGCAGAGTTAAGCGAGGGGAGGTGATGTTCTTTGGGACGCTTATCTTAGGCTGGCTAAAGCTCCCGGAAAGTTTAATGTTAAGTCTATTTATAAAGAAGTAAGTGAAAATCTTAATAAAGATGATTATTATGATTGGCACATCGGAATGCCAGCGCCCATTCAGCCAAGGTTATTATGGAAAAGAGGCAGCAAATTGGGTATTCAGTCTATAATTAACGAGGGAAACGCTCATCTGCATTTTGTCCTGGATGGTATAGACATTGGCGCAGTAGCTCGAAAAGAGGGAGGGAATAAAGGCGGCAAATCAATAACGGCCTCCGAACTGCGTTATCTCTATCGCCATCGTGAAGAGATAGGTGAGCGCGCCCATTTTTACCGTAATAATATCGAAGTCGAGGCACCATGGAACGATCCAAACGTCTGGACATATAAACCTTCTGAAAGACAAAACGTTACTCATGACATGAACCAGCCCTCTACGTCGCAGGCATCTACAACGAAATTTAGCCGGCTAGTAAGCCGACTCTCAATACGAAGAAAAAAATAGTAATCAAAACTTTTAAGAGCAGGGAAGAGACTTTATCTCTTTCCTGCTCTGCTATTCGCAATCACTTTTGAATTTCGCGTGAATAATGATTTGTATGTAAATTTTTCTTATTTTTGTAAGCGAGTGTTTCTTGGTTGGCTAATGCGTCTCATTTGCTTTTGTTTAAGATAAATCCTAAATTGGGATGTATGCTTTGATATTTCCGCCGGTTTTTGCTGATGGGCTATCCTTATAAGCGGTACGACGACTTTATATGAAGATTTAACATTTTCATATTTAAGCAGTTATTTATTCTTCATTCAGCAGTTGTTAACGATGCTGAAAAATAAATAATCACTGGAGTGAGCCTATGTTCAGACATGTGAAGCAATTACAGTACACAGTACGCGTTGCTGAGCCGAATCCCGGTTTAGCTAACCTTCTGCTTGAGCAGTTTGGTGGACCACAGGGTGAACTGGCAGCAGCCTGCCGCTACTTTACTCAGGGGCTGGGCGATGACGATCCGGGCCGCAAAGATATGCTGATGGACATCGCAACTGAAGAGCTAAGCCACCTCGAAATTATCGGCTCTCTGGTTGGGATGCTCAACAAGGGCGCAAAAGGCGACCTGGCCGAAGGTACAGATCAAGAAGCCGAGCTTTATCGTAAAATCACCGGTAACGGCAATGACAGCCATCTGACCGCACTGCTGTATGGCGGTGGCCCGTCGCTGACCAACTCCGCAGGCTTCCCGTGGACCGCAGCCTATATTGATACCATCGGTGAAGTGACCGCTGACCTGCGCTCTAACATTGCCGCTGAAGCGCGTGCAAAAATCATCTATGAGCGTCTGATCAACATGACTGACGATCCGGGCGTGAAAGATGCGCTGGGCTTCTTGATGACCCGTGAAGTAGCGCACCAGATCTCCTTTGAAAAAGCACTCTACTCAATCCGCAACAACTTCCCGCCAGGCAAACTGCCGCCGATCGAGAAGTACGCTACTACCTATTTCGATATGTCCGAGGGTGGTGAAGTGCGTGGGAGCTGGAACTCAGATGAGAACTTTGAGTACGTGACTAACCCACCGCCAGCCGTTGACGGTGGCGATGGCTTAGCTAGCGTCGTCCTGCCGGGGCCGCAGCAGGCGAACCTGGACGCGATGAAGCTGCGTACCGCATCTGACCCATCGGTTAACCCGGTTACTGGTACCGATCTGGGCTCGGTTCCGCCGATTGAGAACGAAACCGCTAAAAAAGCACCGTAATCATCGGTAAGTGAGAAAAAACCCGGAAGCTACTGCTCCGGGTTTTTTATTGCATGCTGTTTTGCTCCTGTGACATAGCCGAGCATCAGAAAGGGGTATCGCTTCCCACATAGCAAAGCAGTTGCTGCTGGGTAAAGCATTTTTCCAGCTTCAGCAGTTTCTCAGCGCTCGGCGCTTGCCATTCACGGGCGGGATAGATCTCTCCCAGCTGTTGCCACTTCGATTCACCCAATCGGTGAAACGGCAGCAGGTTAACTTCATACACACCTACGTGCTCCATGAACTTTGCCAATGCCTGCATATTCTCCTCCCCATCGTTCACGCCCGCGATTATGGGTACCCGTAACACCAGGCGGCCAGGCCAGCCGCTTTTTATCAGCGCATCGATATTGTGCAGGATTAAAGTATTATCAACGCCGGTATAGCGATGATGTATTTGACAGTCCATATGCTTGATATCGATAAAGGCAAAATCAACGTGTTGCATCACTTTCAAAAATATCTCTTGCCGGGCATGTGCCGTCGTTTCAATGGCGGTATGGATCCCTGCGCTGCGGCAACGAGAAAGTATATTTTTTAAAAACGCATGCTGAACAAGAGGTTCACCCCCGCTAAACGTGATCCCTCCCGTGCTGCCCCAAAAATCCCGATCGTGTTGCAAACGTTGAAAAAGGGCATCCGTCGTATAATATTCACCACATTTTTTTAATGCACGTGATGGGCAAGCCTCAATACAGGTTAACGACTGACAGCTGTGGCAAGCAGTTCTATTAATGGTTAAAGCACCACTGGCGATCGAAATAGCGTGCTGGCAGCAAGCCTCTGTGCAGCGGGTACAGCCCTGATATGCCATACAGCGCATTTCGCTGAAGAGCATTTTTTGCCGTGGCTGCCAGCTCTCAGGATTAGCGCACCATTGGCAACTCAGGCTACAACCGCTCATAAAAATAGTCGTGCGGCTGCCGGGACCGTCATGTATAGAGTGGCTTTGAATATCAAAAATTAAAACCTGGTTAGCATCCATCTCTTCGCCTCCCAAATATAAAATGAACCCGCCGGAGCGGGTTCATGCTGTTTCTGACATGGCTTAACGTTGAGAGAATGCGGGACAGAGCCCTGCGTTCATTCCTTCATCCACCCAGTAAGGTTTTTCCAGCCCGTGGCACTGCGCTGGGGAGGTTTGGTCACAAAAGTGACAGCAAAGACCACAGCGTGGTTTTTCACAAAATTCATCGCACAGCGGAGAGTCCGTCATGATGGTATGACCGCTTAAACGGCATATGCCTTTTGCCACGTCGATAGGGCAAAAGTGATGGCAATGGCTATGATTAAGTTCACTCATTATTACATCTCCTCATATTCGGTTCTGGCGATCACTTCATCCTGAATAGGCTTACCAATTTCGCACCAGTACTGGGTGAAACCTGCAACGCGAACCATCAGTTCACGGTAATTTTCCGGATGTTTTTGCGCATCCCGAAGCGTGCCTGAATCAACAATGTTGTACTGAATATGGAAACCGCCTTTGCGCAGGTAGCTACGGGTCAGATCCAACAGCTTGTGGGATCCCGCCGCCCCTCGAACTGAGGTCGGATGTAATTTCAGGTTCATCTGCGAGTTTTGTGACTGACTGTGATCCCACACGGTGGCTGAGCTGAAAAGCGCGTAGGGGCCGTTAAGATCGCTACCGGGATAAGCAGACATGGAACCATCTGCATACGTTGTTCCCGCCAGGCGGCCATCCGCGCTTGCCAGCGTGCAGGCACCCTGCGGACCGTGGGTAGAGACAGATATCTGGCAAGCATACATTTTCTTGCCATAGAGCGACTCATACTGGCGCGCCATTGAGCAAAACCAGGTTTCATAGGTTTTAAGCATCTCATCGGCGTAGGGGGCGTTATTACCAAATTTCGGTGCATTGAGGCAGGCGGTATGGATATCTTTATAACGTTCGCAGGCCGCCGTTGGTCGCTGTTCAGCCATGGAATAGTTACCGCTAGCTTCCGCCGTCTCGTAGCCGAAATTATTAAGGAGTGCGTCCGTTAGTTCGTCCAGGGTAAAGCGTTTCTCATCAAATACGAGTTTATTGATGGCAACCAGCGAGTTAATAGCAGTAATCGTTCCGCAGCTCTCGATATTATACGTTGCGTTATAGCGATACCCCATCTGGCCAATATGTTTACCGTCACGCAGGCAGTCTGGTTTCAGGAATGAGTTCATCACTGACATATTGTTTTTCCGCCAGATATCCATTTGAATATTATTGGCTTTAGCGACTACGTCACAGGTTAGCGCATAATAGCGGGTGAACTGCTCCCATACCTGAGTAAAGCTATCAAGCGGCAAATTGTGCGGTGGATAAACCTGCATGCCAGTGCGCCTGTCCAGACCATTGGTTAACACCAGCTCAAGGATTTTGGGATTAGCAAGGAAGTGAACTCCCGTAGCGGCAGTCTGACCTGCTCCACCGGGAATATCATAGTGCTTGCCGTTCAGCGTTAACGGTAAAAATGCTCCGGGTGAGGTTTCAAGACAGCCGCCAATAGCGATAGCGCGCGCCTCTGCTATATCCATTCCTTCAGCAGCATACTGGTTTAACAGAAACTGCATACCGACTTGATTGTTCACCCAGGCTGGGTAGCCTGCACCAATTTTAGTGCATTCAACGGCCTTAAGCAGGAAGGATTCCGACAGTTTTTCATCATACAGTACGGTGAGGGTCGGCTGGGTAGACTGGCAACGCACGCCAGCTTCGAGGAATAGCTCCTCAAGCCGGTTGGCAGCAGGAGAACCATCTTTTTTTTGTCCTCCCAACACCACGTTGTTGAAGGTATTACCGGAAAGTACGCCGCCCACTACGCCTGTTGAAGCAAAGCAGTCTACACAGGTGAGCTTGACGCGATACAGCTCTAACAGCTCCAGCGCTTCTTCTTCGCTGAGGCGGCCTGCCGCCATATCCTGCTCAAACCACGGCCAGAGGATCTGCCCAAGCCGCCCGGGTGACATGCCTGAAGCGGCATCTTCATTAAGCATCGCAAGATGCATAGTATAGGTGAGCTGCATTGCTTCCCGGAACGTGCGCGGCTGATGATGGGCAATCCAGGCCAGACAATCAGCAATTTGATTATACTCTTCACGCTGTTGCGCATCGTTCGTACGTGACGCGAGATCGCGTGCATGGTGTTCGTAGTTATGGATCCAGTTTTGCAGCCCCTCAATGATAATGCGCACCGCATCATAATAGTAGAGACGATCCATGCCGGTAATGCCATCTCCGCCCGCTTCCCCTGCAACTTTATCACGCTGTTCTAAAGCGATATCACGGATACCGTCTAACCCAAACTGTAGCGGATAATAGTAGTTAACAACTTCGCGTCCTTGAGGAATGGTATAGCCGGAGTCAAACATACAGATAACGGACTTCATTACGTTTTCTTTTATTTGATAGTCCGGAAGCTGCATCTCATATTTATGGCCAAGTGCTTCAACGGAGCGACCTTCCCATGCTTTGGCAAGGGCGATGAGCATAGGTGTCTGCTCAGCACGAATACCAAACTTGCCGGCGATGGATATGATATTACCGGCGCTTTGGGTTACGTTACCGCCGCCGCCGCCAAAATGCGACAGCTTGCCTGCGCTGTCGCTGCCGGAATCGTTACGGGTGGTTAGCTCATCGGCATTAGCAAGAAAAAAGCTTTCTGATAGCCAGGGCATGGGAAAAGAGCCACGGTAATAAGCCGTTTTCTGCATCACCAACTTTTCGCCGGGAAAAATGTTTGGCGTCAAATGTGAAAATGCACATTTTAGGGCCTCCGCCCGGCGGATAAAGGTCACGTCGCCCCTGAGTTCATCCCACTTACGGGTATACCAGTAGGGAAATTCGGTATCAACAGAGGAGAGAGTATGGAAGTAGATATCCCGTAGCGCTTTGGCTCGCGGATGAGGAGAGTCTTTTAACGTGTAGTCATCGGATGTAGCAGAATTAGCACCAGGCGAAGTAATACCGCGCTGGCGAAGAAGAGCAAGTTTTTCGGAATTCATGGTGTTAGAGCCTTCTAAACTATTTGGTCATCTGACCTTCGTCCCTCGTAATATTCCCTCAGTCTATTTATAAAAATAGCCTGCTAATAATGTATCTCCGGTAATGAATTCGGGGAAGTTGAATGTGGATTATTTTTGTTTAATATCAATAAGTTAATCTAATGCGAGGCGTTACGTATCCGTAAATTATACGTATTCGTATTTACGTTTTAAGAGTGGAAACCACGAGGCTACAAACATAAATAGAAAACCCGGAAGCTACTGTTCCGGGTTTTTTATCGTGTTATGCGCCCGCCCCGCGTCGGCTGGCGCTGTTTTTCACCTTCTCAGCGGCATTCTTCCCGGCAATAAACGCATGGTCGGAGTTGTAGTACTCCCACTCGCTGTAGCGACCCGCCAGTACGATATCCTGAGTCAGCAGCCACTGGCGCACCGTCTCAACATTTTTCGACCGCTCGTGATCGTACACCACGTAGGCATAGGGAATATCCAGCTGATTGGCCACCAGCACCTCATCCTCCGCCGTAAAGATGCCGACCTCAATACACTCAGCAATGCAGCGGTCTATCAGCGCCTGACCATCAACCGGCAGCGGTTTATGCTCGGAGTAGGTGATCTCGCAGGTCAGGCCGCAGCCGCCCGGGGGATTACACTCTGGGCTGGTATTACCCTGCACAAAGATGCGGTGGAAAATGGTGTCGCCAGCAAAGTAGATCCAGTGTTTATCGGTGAGATCGGCCCGACCAATACCAAGGTTCACACAGCGTACCGAGACATGGTGCAGCCCGTTCGCCGCCGCGATCACTTCATCCGGAGCCTCATCGCCAATGATGCGAATAAGCTCGGGAAGCGGCATGGTGCTAATCAGCTGCTCATAATGGAACTGCCTGCCATCGGCGAGAACGGCAATATGCTGATTCGCCAGAATATGGGTGATCTCGCTGTTGGTCTCTACCACGCCTTTGATATGCGGCAGAAACGCCGACATCAGCGCCTGGAAGCCACCTTTCAGCGGGTAGCCGAAGCGGGCGTTGGGGCCCATCGGTTTGCCGACCGGCTCTACCGCGCCTTCAACGATCTGGGCGAGATCCGGTAGCGGCACGCGCCCGCCAAGCCAGGAGGTCTCCATTTCAGAGAGCGGTACGGTCCACAGCTTCTGGTTATAGGGAATAGCAAAATGCCTGGCGATACCCGCGCCCCAGACCTGGTAGATAAAGCGTTCGAAGTTCTCTGGCGGTATATCAGCTGTGTTGCTGTACTTGGCTTCAATGGCACCGAGAATACACTCTTTGATGGTATCGGTCGGCAGGCCATACAGTGCGCCCTGGAAGGGATAGCGCGTGTAGACGCCATCGGTGTAGATCCAGGCCTCGCGCATCTGCCAGTGCAGGTTGTCACCCAGCAGCATGTCATACAGCTCCAGCACATAGGGATCGTTCGAGAACATGATGTGCCCGGCGTAGTCGAAGGTAAAACCACCGTCTTCAATCGAGCGGCACCAGCCGCCGACGCTCTCGTTGCGCTCCAGCAGCACCGCTTGGGAGCCATAGTGATACGCTGCGCTCAGACCCGTTGGGCCACCGCCGAGGATCAGGCAGCGGGCAGGGATGACGTTTTCGCTGCGCGAGGGTTTCGGCTTAAGCGCCATGTTTTTCCGCGCCGCGTCATTTGCCGCCTGTGTGGCAGGCGTGGCGACGCGCTGTGGGGCGGATTTTGCCAGCTCTTTCTCCAACAGGCCATGCATTGCCTGCGCCGTGACGTCCCAGGAGGTGCTGTCAACGATCCGCTTCATCTCACGCTGCATCGTCTGCCTGGCTTCGGGCGTTAGTGCGAGCATTTTTTCGCAGGCACGTACAAAGCCGGCACGATCGTAGCCGATGGCCACGACATGCTTATAGGGCTCGACCACGTCGGTAATCGCCGTACTTACCACCGGCAGCAGGGCGGCCATATACTCAAGCACCTTGGTCGGGCTGATGTAGCGCGTTGAGGCGTTGAGGGCGAACGGCATCAGGCAGACATCCCACCCGGCCAAAAACTGAGGCAGGGCCTGGTAAGGCTGCATACCGAGATAGTGGATATTGGAACGCTGGGGCAGGGTAGCCGGATCGATTTTGACGACCGGCCCGACCATGATCACCTGCCACTCCGGATGGGCATCGGCAATCGCAGCCACCAGATCGAGATCCATGCGCTCATCAATGACGCCACAGTACCCTAAGCGCGGGTGCGGCAGATCCTGGATCAGCGGATGGTAGTTGTTGCGATCGAGCGCCTGCTCAAAGTGAATGGCGTCTACGCTGCTGGTAAAGCAGTGAATATTTTCATGCCGTCCCGACTTTGCTGCATAGAGGCTGGGGCCGCCGGTAAAGACGATATCGGCCCGATTAAGCAGGGCGGACTCGCGCTGTAAAAGCTGTCTGGGCGCATTCTCAAACGCGGCCAGCTCATCCATACAGTCGTAGATCACCAGAGAGGGATTAAAGACCGCCAGCAGCGGCAGCGCCATCGGCGTATAGAACCAGACCAGCGGCGCTTCATTTTCATCGACGATATCCGCCAGCAGCGGCTGGAGATACGCAATCTGACTGTCGTGGAAGCCATGCACCTGGAGCGGCGTATGTGGTTTTATTACGGTCACATTGGGCGCAGGATGCGTCATGCTCAGGCTGGCAGGCGGAGGCGCGAACGTTGGCTCTTCAATAAAGTAGATCTGGTAATGTTTCGCCAGCCGGGTCAGGAGATGCTGCGGGCGCTGAAAGACAAAGTCCCAGCGCAGATGGCTAAAGATATACAGTTTTTTCATAGGGTCGCTACTATTCTTAGCGTCATTCAGATCGCATAGTCGGGATTGGAACAGACCCAGTGTGTGCTGCGCCTTTTGCAAGGCTGCGGCATAAACAGGATCAAGTATGCGTGCCAGTGGGTCCGTGCCCTGATGGTCAAGTTCCCATAGTCCGCTGCGATGCCAACGGCTCAAATCCTCCCAGTCGGGCCGGTCGATGGCGGGATAAAGACACACCCCATGTAGCTCGACGCCTGCCAACTGCGCCTGGGCTACCTCTGCCGCTATCTGGCTTATCCATGCACCGCGTCCGCTGCCAACGTGGCTGGTTTCAGCCAGCAGGATCGGGCGCTCATAGCGACGATAAAGCGTTTCTAACATCTGGCTGAGACGGACACGTCTGGGGTCGCCCAGGTGCCACCACAGGCGTGCATTGCTGCCGCTCTCCCATTGGTTATCGTGGTAGTAGTTCGCTCCAATAATATCGAGATAACGGGGCGCACCGCCCAGCTCCGGTTCTGTTCTGCCTGAGAGCATGTCCCAGGTTTGATACTGTGAGTTGTAGTGGCCTGCTGTCGCGGCCAGCGACTCCGGACTCTGGTCCGGCGCGGCCAGGTGGATAATGGGATCGCAGTGCAAAATGCGCGCACGCGGATCGGCAGCCCAGATCGCCTTGCAGGCTGCTATGGTTGCGCGTACCAGCTGACGCTTGCTCTCTTCGCCGGTGACGATGCCCGGCGGCACAGAGCAGCGGAAAAACCCTACCGAGAGGGCCCAGCTGGTAAACGAGATCTCATTGACCGGCGAGTAAACGGGCGAAGAGACGTACCATGGCGCTAAAAATTGCGCCAGCGCACCACAGAAACGTGCAAAGCGGGGCACAAAATCGGGTGAAAAAATATCGGTGTCGTCTGGCCAGCCGTAGTGGCAGATCGTCCAGCAAATTTGTATTCCGGCCTCGTTTGCAGCCTGCATCTTTTCGGCAACGGATGAAAAATCATATCCGTGAGCGGTCTCAACAAGACGCCAGCCTACGCTCTCTCGTACCGTTGAAATATTTAACTTCTTTAATAAAATATAATCGCTTAGCACTCTGGCATTGTGCCCGGTAACGTCGTTCATTGAGAGCGGCATACCTTGACCGTTTCGGTGATCGGCACCCTCGTAACCCGCTTGCCAGAAGCTGTCAAATATTGGCATCCCGCTCTCTCCTGCATTTTTATTTTTTGTGATCCGTAACCGAATGACGTCTTTATAATGGGCAGCGCTGTTTACCGAAGCGGTAATCGATAAACTTTAAGAAATTTAAGCGTATATCCACCAGGTTGTATTTTCCCTCATGCTTTTGCATGGGCAATTTTTAATGACAATAGGGTGGTAAATATATTTTTGTTAATTTTGGTTAAGTATAGTGCTGGCAATCCTTTTTACCAGTTGAGTATCGTTAAAGAGTGATAAGAAATTATTAGAGTTAGTTATATATGCAATGCGCCATCAATAAAAAGTGCGATTTTTATAGCGAGTAAATACTCATTTAAAAAAATCATTATAGTTTTCAAGGCGGCTGCCGTTAATTATTATGACCCTAGCCTCTTTCGAGGCACTTTTCTTCCGGGACGTAAATCAATGAAGGATAACGGCAGTACAAAATACGACCTGCTTATTGAGCGCCTGTGTGAAACGTTTGGTGCGCTCTACCAGGGTGTCACCATCGATAAAAACTGGCTGTGTGAACGGTTTGGCATTGCAGAGCGAACCGCCTATCGGGATCTCGCCAGGCTGGCCCATGTACTGGACGAAGTATCGAACGGACGCTTTAAGCTAACGGCGAATCTGCTGCCATCGCTCCATGCTGGCCACCTGGCAGAGTTCGCCAGCTTTGCCGGCGTTGCTCATTTGTTCCCGCATCATGACGGCCAGTCTCTGCGTAAGCGCATGAACAACGCCGACAATATTGCTATTCACGGCGCCAGCAGCCGGGAGAATCAGCAGTATGGCGATCTCATGAATAGCCTCGATAATTCGATCACCTCCCGCACGGAAGTCACCTGCTTTTACCGCGAAAAAAGCCGTCGTCTACAACCGTATCGGCTCATTAACCACTATGGGCTGTGGTATCTGGCCGCAGTAGAGCAGGGCTGCCTGAAGTCATTTGAGCTGGCGCGCATTGCAGAGTTTGCCACTACTCAAACGACATTCGAGCTGGAGGCTGACGTCATTGAAGAGCTTGAGACGACCCCCGGCATCCGCTTCGGTAAAAGAACCGAAGTGACGCTGCACGTCTCTGCTCATGCGGCCACTTTCGTCACGCGCCGCCCGCTTTTCCCCGCCCAGCGCCTGCTGAAGGAACATAAGGACGGCAGTATTACCATTGCGACGGCGATCAGCGACCAGGACACGCTGTTTCGCTGGTTACGCTACTGGCTGCCCGATATTCGTATTCTTGGCCCAGCCACGTTGAGCGCGGCTTTCACGCAGGATCTACAGGCACGCTGCAAACCTGCTATACGCGAACAGCTGCAGGACGCTTAATTCACCCGTCTCTTTGCCGCGACCAGGTCAATGTAGTCCTGCACCTGGCGCTGCTTTCGTGGGGAGAGCTTGCTGATTTTTCGCACTGATTGCATCAGCTCCTCTTCAACGGGTTTGGCGATCAGCACGATGCACCCGTTCAACACCCGGACATCCATCTCCGTACCGGTGGGAAAACCGGCCTCTTCCAGCCACTGGCCTTTTATGGCGATGGCGGGCACATGAACATGGTCATGAAAGCGTGTTGCATAGCTGACGGTTAAACGGCGTTGGGTAACGGGTTCTACAAGACAGTTTTCATCTGCCATGGTAACGGCTCCTTAGCGAGAAAGAGGCAGTGCGCCGAAAAGAGAATAACTGTGATTATATACAGTATTTTGCGGCTGGCTATTTAGAAAAACTCAAATCAATGTTTAGAAATTGTGGGTTCGCCACTCTCTTGACCCATGACAAGGCAGCGTCGGTAGCAGCCTCTTTATAATCAGGGACGTTTCCTCTCTCTGGTGTGAACCCATGGCTTACCAACTCGATCTCAACTGGCCGGAATTTCTTGAAAATTACTGGCAAAAACAACCGGTTGTTTTAAAAAACGCGCTGCGCAACTTCGTTGATCCTATCAGCCCCGACGAGCTGGCAGGGCTGGCAATGGAGCCAGAAGTCGACAGTCGTCTGGTCAGCTATCACAACGGTCAGTGGCAGGCCAGCAACGGCCCGTTTGAGCACTTTGATCACCTGGGCGAAACCGGCTGGTCGCTGCTGGCGCAGGCCGTCAACCACTGGCATATGCCCTCCGCCGAGCTTGTTCGTCCGTTTCGCGTGCTGCCGGACTGGCGCTTAGACGATCTGATGATCTCCTTCTCGGTCCCTGGCGGCGGCGTGGGCCCGCATATCGATCAGTACGATGTCTTTATCATTCAGGGGATGGGCAGCCGCCGCTGGCGAGTGGGCGACAAGCTGCCGATGCGTCAGTTCTGTCCGCATCCGGCGCTGCTGCACGTTGATCCCTTTACGCCGATTATCGATGAAGATCTTGCGCCGGGCGATATTCTCTATATCCCGCCCGGCTTCCCACATGACGGCATCACCCATACCACCGCGCTGAACTACTCTGTCGGCTTCCGGGGACCCAACGGCAGGGATCTGCTCAGCAGCTTTGCCGATTACGCGCTGGAAAACGATCTTGGCAGCGAACATTATAGCGATCCCGATCTCACCTGCCGCGATCATCCGGGTCGGGTGGAGACCTACGAACTCGATCGTCTGCGCACGATGATGATCGATATGATCCGGCAGCCCGAGACGTTTAAACAGTGGTTTGGCAGCTTTGTAACCACGCCGCGCCACGAGCTGGATATCGCGCCCGCCGAACCGCCTTATGAACAGAATGAGGTGTTGGACGCGCTGCTGGGGGGAGAGAGCCTGACCCGCCTGAGCGGCCTGCGGGTGCTGAACGTCGGCGGCGGCGTCTTTATCAACAGCGAGCCGCTGGAGATGTCCGATCCCGCAGCGGCGGATGCGCTCTGTCGCTACACCACCCTCGGTAAAAACGAGCTGGGCGCAGCGCTGGGTAACCCGGTATGCGTGGCGGAGCTGACCGCGCTGATTAACCAGGGCTACTGGTACTTTGACGAGTAGCGTGGGCGTTTTAGCGCCTGCGAGTGTGGATCCCGAATCCCGTTTCACCAGGGAGTATATCGTCTCTTAGCGTAAGCGCCGGAATGGTATACTCTCCGGCGTTTTGCTGGCGAAACGCTATTGGCGCACTGTCCCACAGGCTGTCCAGCCGCTGGGCTAGCGCGTCGGCGTGGTTAGCGAAGCTCTCTTCGTTGATGCGTCCGGCGCGGTAGATCACCATCGGTGGCAGGACGGTAAAGCCGGGGTAGTAAAGGATGCCGTGTTGGATCGGAAACAGAATGTCTTCGATGGGGCCGTTAATACCGCGCGGACTGTAGTGTGAGTCCCAGCCGCCGGTGGTCACTAACAGCATGGCCCGTTTGCCTACGAAGCTACCTTCGCCGTAGCGGTCGCCCCAGTGGCTGTCGCTGTGCTCGCCCACACCATAGGCAAATCCACAGGCGTAAACGCGATCGACCCAGCCCTTCATAATGGCGGGCATAGAGAACCACCATAGCGGGAACTGGAATATCACCGCATCTGCCCAACGCAGCTTCTCCTGCTCTCGGGCAATGTCTGCGCTTTGCACACCGTTCTCATAGGCATATTTCGAGTTTACCGACGCATCAAAACGTTCGCCCGTCAGCTCGGCAGTGGTGTCGCCTGCATCAAGGTGCGCTTTCCACTGCATGGCATACAGGTCTGAAACCTGCACCTCGTGGCCGGTACGCTGCAGATGCGCTACGGCGAAATCTCTTAGCGATCCGTTGAGTGAGCGTGCTTCCGGATGGGCGTAAACAATCAGTACGTTCATGATCTATTCCAGTAATAAGAAAGAAATGCAGAATAGAGGGGCAGCAGATATAGTAGAAATTAATTGTTAATATCTTTGGTATAGCGATGATTAATATCGGCCAGATGGATCTCAATCTGTTACTGACCCTTGATGTACTGCTGGCGGAACACAACGTAACGCGGGCGGCGCAGCGCCTGAATCTTTCCCAACCGTCCGTTAGCGTGCAGCTTGCCCGACTCAGAGAGATCTTTAACGATCCGCTCCTGCTTCCCGGGCCGCGCGGCATGATACCTACCGCCAGAGCGGATACGCTGCGTGAGCCGCTGCGGCAGGCGCTTGAGGTGCTCCAAAGTGCCATTGCGCCGGAGGAGGCTTTTGATCCCACCAAGGCGAATCTCACCTGGCGGGTAGCCGCTACCGATTACACCGAAACCGCCATTGTGCTGCCGCTGCTAAATGGCCTGCGCACTGCTGCACCGGGTACTCGGCTAGCAATATATGAACTCAGCCCAGGGCAGAGCGTGCGGCAGGCAGAGCAGGGCGAGCGAGACATCATTTTTCATACCCGTGACAGCGCGCCGCCGGAGCTGCATCAGCGATCGCTGTTTACCGAGCGCTACGTGCTGGCCGGACGCCAGGATCACCCCAGGCTTAAGCGCCGACCCACGCTGGCGCAGTTTTGCCAGCTTGAGCATGTCATGGTGTCTCCGGACGGCGGTGGCTTTAGTGGCGCAACCGACGCTGTACTGGCAACGCATGGCCTTTCACGCCGGGTGGTGCTTTCCGTACCGCATTTTCTGTTTATGCTCAAGGTATTGGCGAGTACCGATCTGGTGGCCGTGGTGCCGGAGCGGCTGGTTAAATCGGTGGCAGGGTTAACCGTTGTTGAACCCCCTGTCGAGGTACCGGGCTTTGAAATTTTAATGCTGTGGCACGAGCGCGTGCACCGCGATCCGGGGCATCAGTGGCTGCGAAACTACATTGCTGATTCGATGTAAAACAGAAGGGGAAGCGTATGCTGAAAGGCTTGAACCACCTGACGCTGGCCGTCGTTGATTTAAGACGCAGCGTCGACTTTTACCAGCATCTGCTGGGACTCGAACTCCACGCGCAGTGGGATAACGGAGCGTACTTTAGCTGCGGCGATCTGTGGCTGTGCCTGTCGGTCGATGCGGCTCGTCAGCATGTTGCATCAGTTGTAAAAGACTACACCCACTATGCCTTCAGCATTGCCGCACAGGATTTTCCTGCCTTTGTTGCCAGGCTGGAGCAGGCCGAAACGGTATTCTGGAAAGAGAACAGGAGCGAGGGCGACTCCTGCTATTTTCTCGATCCAGATGGGCATCAACTGGAGATCCACGTGGGCGATTTAGCCCAGCGTCTGGCTGCCTGCAGGCAGAGGCCCTACGCGGGTATGCGTTTTACCTCTTAACTACGTTGAACGTTGTTTACTTGATCCTTGCCATCGCGCTCGCCAGGGCGTCATCCGCCGCCTGGCCCTGCGCCTGGCTTAGGGCCAGCGCATCGTAAGAGTCCCGTAATGCTTGGCGCGCCTGCAAAGGCGCCTGGATGCGAGCCACCGTGGCGAGCGTGTCCTCGTACCCCTGCGCGATCCAGGAGTTTACGTGGCTGGCGGTAAAGCCCAGCAGATCTTTTGCTCCACCCAGCGTTCCGTCGTGGCGGCGTAAAGTGCTGCGCGGGCGGATCTCCATGATCGTGGTATCCGGGAAGGCATGACGATCCCACATCGATCCGTCGCTGAGATGAGTAACAACGATCAGGTTGCAGCCCGCCTCAACCAGCGGCGTTACCGGTGTATTGCCCTGCATGGTCGACCAGCCGCCCATGCCGCCATCGCTGTAGCGTACGCCATCGATGCTGCGCGCCTTGAATAGCAGCGGCAGCGCGGCAGAGGCCAGCAGCGCCTCCTTTTGCGTATCTTTCGGCATGCTCTGAATATGGCGGAATACCGACTTCGCCGTCTCGCCCAATCCAAACTCTGCGCGCAGGCAGCTAAGGATATCCACCAGTCCGCCCTGGGTAGGGTAGAGCGAGACATATAGCGGCAGACCGTTGGCTAACGCGGCGGTATCGAGATAGCGCTCCATTAGCTGAACCAGCGGCTGATCCGACAGCAGCGCGTCATCGGCCAGCTCGCTCAAGCTCTCTGGCAGCATGTTGGACTTGCTCGCCAGGGTAGCAAATAGCTGTGCCGCCCGGCCCAGGACGTTGGTCTGCCCGAAAGCAAAGGCGGCCTGCGCCAGTAGCTTGATATAAACAGACTTGTTAGCCATCAGCGGGCTGTTTGTACCGAGATGCTCCCACACCTCAGCCAGCCTGGCGGCCGCCTGTGTCAGCGAAGGGGAGGAGGCGACAATCGCGCCGTTGAGTGCCCCGATGCTGGCACCCGCCACGGCATGAACCTGAGTGCCGGACTCTGCCAGTGCCTTAACAACACCGACCTGATAAGCCCCAATCGCGCCGCCGCCGGAGAGGGCAAGGCCGACTTTCATTTGATTGCTCATATCTGCTCCCTGCTAAAGACTTCATTCACCAGCGGCCCGGTGATGCGCTCGGCGGAGAGGATAAGCGGCATCCGTTTCGGCATGGCATCATAGCGCTGGGTGACAGACCAGGTTATTGGGTGCGTATCCACGTTACACCAGTCGGCAATCCAGCTCATCGTCTCTGGCCAGCTATTCTCTACGGCACGATTCGTCTGCCAGGCCAGCCAGGACTGTGTATCCAGGCGTGTGGTCTGGTGAACGTTACCGTCACGTGCGAGTTGCTCCTGTGCGCGGTTTTTCAGCGTATCTAAAAGCTGTAGGCTCTGGCGACGATCCCCCTGGCGAATCATATCGCCGAACGCGCCCCAGCGTAGTTCTTCCAGCACCGCATAACAGCGTCCCAGTAGCGGTAGGTCGTTGTAGCGACCCGCGCTCCAGCGGGAGAGAATGTTATCCATATGCGCATCCGCCCGCTGATGGAGGCTGATATGGTGCACCTGCTCCTCCAGATCGCTAAGGCGCAGGTCGATTCGCCGGGAGAGATCCAGCAGCTGCTCGTGGGTATCGGCAGAGAAGTGAGCCAGTTTGGCGATATCAAGCCTGAGATGATTAACGCGGGTGTTAACCTGCGCCAGCGCCAGGTTGCTCTTTGCCAGCGATTGAGTCAGCTCGGTCAGCCACGTCAGGGACGCTTCTACGCCATCCCGCAGCGTGGCGTTGACCTGCTGCTGGCGTGCGGCGCTTTTACCGCTGATCCCCTCTTTAAGTCGCTGAAAAGTAGATCTGTTCTGCTGGCTGCGCAGATGGTCGTCCAGCACGTCAATACCGTTGGCAAAATCGACGACAAACTTTTCCGGAACGCATTCCAGTAGATTAAACGCGTCGTTGTCTGCAAAAGCATCTTTTAGCGAGTTCATTTCAGCATCGGCTCCAGATCTTCTTTGAGGGCTCTGCTGTCGTGCAGCAGTTCCGGGGTGCGCTGCTGAAGCTGCTGGAGCTGGGCTGTGAGCTGCTCTTTAACGAGCTTATTGTTCTCATGATCTTTAGTGCTTTTGATCAGAGTATTGCGCAGACTTTCAACCTTAGTCTTGAATGCACTGAAGAATTTACCGATCTCATTGACAATAGGTGTGGTAATCCCTTTTTCAATCTCAATATTGAGAGAGTCAAAATGCTCATCAACCTGGCCTTTAACGGCGTTGCGGATCTTATCCATATTAATAACGGTACGCTGAACAGTTTCGGTATAATCTTCCCAACCCCAGTCATCGGTACCAAACCAGCCACAGACCGTGCCCCATGCTCCGCTGCTACGGCGGCGACGCGTTCTTTTGAAGCTCTGCTTCTCGAGAAACTCATCCATGCGGCTGTTAACAGAGAGAGAGGTGCGGAGGTTTTCCACTTTAGGGAAGGCGATATTAATGGTGAAGCCACCCTCTTTTAGGCGCTCGTTGATCTGCTTAGCAATCTCTTCTACGGCGGACATGGTAGTGCCGTTAAAGCTTTTTTTGATCTCGTTAACAATAGCGGTAAGCGGCGTTTTTATTTCCTGTTCAGTCTTCTTAAGCATACCCATTACCGTTTTTTCGATCCCACTGGCAAATTCCTTGGCTTCGTTATGGCTCTCGAACTGAATTTCAGGATTATTTTTATCAAAGACTATTTTGCGTTCAGTGGGTTTCCAGCCGAACCCGTTCAGAAAATTACCAATGAGCCCACCCGACTGCTGTGTCTCATTGGCAAGCGCCTGCTCCTGCTTTTCTTCGCGGCGCTTACCCTCTTTAAAATAGTAATCTAGCTCGGCATTAAGCTTACGGCTAACATCGACCAAAAGCGCTGTAGTCTCCTTACTGATACTCTTTTTTGCCTGTTGAACTTCCTGATTAACCGTTTTCTGGCAGTCCGTAATCTTCTCGACATCACTCAACAAACCGTGGATCTGAAGTTGCAGGTTCTCTATGTCTGCAACGATCCCCTGGTGGCGCAGGGAGAGATATTCATGCGTAGCTTCGGCATTTTGTACCAGCTTGGAAGCTGCAGAGTCTACCGCCAGGGCGGCCGCTTTAGCGTGGGCCGAGTGAATAACTTCGTTAAGCAGCTGTTCAAATTTAGATTTTTTCCAGTAGGTATCGGCCTGCTTAAGAATAAGCTCTTTATCATCGAGCGCAATATCTTCCCACATGCCGCCAAATGCCATTTCACCAAAATCATGCACCCAATCCTCATTTTGCGGCAGGGCACCCGTCTCGCTCAGAGTAGTTCGCGCCCGGTTAGCCAGATATGCCCGGTTAGCAGAACTCGGGTAGACCCGATCTGAGGTAATGGCACCGCTGCGCAGCATGGCGGGAACGCTCAGCTTCACCGTCTCTTCGTTACTGCTGTTGCGGTTTCTCTGATCAAATTTATTCACGAGAATAAACAGGCGGCCTGCGGTAACGTCGGCAATGTTGTTAATCTCCTCGCGTACCTTATGATCCGCTTCCGACTTCATCTGCGTGTAGTCCATGACCGCCAGCACCGCCGAGGCTTTCTGCAGCTGATCGCGCATCATGGTGTGCAGGTGCGCCTGACCCGCTTCATTTGGCCCCGGCGTGTCCAGCAGGGTCAGCGTTCCCTGCTCAGCATCCAGCCCGGTCAGGTGAGAGAACTCTACTTCGATAACCGGCAGGTTATCTATTTGGCTATAGGCATCAAAAGGGAACTCAGCGTTGAGCAAGGAGGCAAGACGCACCAGATCGTTGAGGTTTTTTAGAAACTCAAAGATCTCTTTTTCACCGTAGTGATCGGCACTACACCATGCATCGCTGTTATGCATAATATCGAGCAGATGTTTATTATCTTCGTCGCGTTGAATGGCCTGAATAAGCTTTTTACCGGCTGCGGTACGCGCCGATTTTTCCAGCGCTGCCAGCAGATCGTGAATTGGCTTCAGATGCGTCAGGTGCAGCTCCGGCTTGGTTTTTCCCGGCACGTGGCGGATTAACGTAGGGATCGAGGTCATCGGACGCTCGCGATTCGGCAGGATCTCTTTACCGACGATGGCGTTAATGGTCGTTGATTTACCCGCTTTCATCGTACCGACAATCGCCAGCACTACCTCTTTGCGGCTGATTTTACTCCGCTCGCCCTCTAGTTCTTCAATCCGTTTTTCTGCTCTGCTGCGATCGAAAAGCTCCGGGTTATCATTACCCTGATGCGCTTCAAGCACGTTCGGCTCATTAAGCATCTTTTGCAGCAGATCGATATTCAGATCCAGCAGTCGCTCCGCTTCATTACACAGTAAAGCGATATTATTCTCGTGCATGGTAGTCCCTGTTCAAGTTAACTAAATTGCTGTGGCCAAAGGGCAAAAGAAGATTACGCTAGCGTAGTGACAGGTTGTGTCAAGATTACCTATAAGAATTAGCAGGGGCAGGCCTTTCGCATTCCATGCTCTTTACCTGTTCATTTCTTGATAGTTTCCCTGATAAGCATTAGCTTACCCCGCTTTTGTCAACCGACGCCGCTGGCATACCTGGTGCGCCGCTGCATCACCTGCACTAACACCGTAAGACATAATAATTATGATGACGCCTGAACAAAAATTCGCCCGCTGGGTAAGGGTCAGTATTGCCTCTTTCCTGCTGATGTTTGTCTATTTTATCGTTGCGGATATCTGGATCCCGCTGACGCCGGACTCCACCGTGATGCGCGTGGTGTCGCCCGTTTCCGCCCGCGTCTCGGGCTATGTCGCCCAGGTCTATGTGCACAACAACAGCCAGGTGAAGAAGGGCGATCTGCTGTTTGAGCTGGATCGTACGCCGTTTATCAACCGCGTGGAGGCGGCGCAGATTGCACTGCGGCAGGCGCATCTGACCAACCAGCAGCTGGATGCACAGATTGCCGCCTCGCAGGCGAGCCTGACCAGCGCCCAGCTTACAGCCCGTAACGACAAGGCCACCTTCGATCGCTATCAGCGCCTGAGCACCACCCAGAACGTCTCCCAGCAGGATCTCGATAAGGTTCGCACCGCGTGGCAGTCCAGCGAACAATCGGTCAGTAATCTACAGGCAAACATCCGCGCGCTGCACATTCAGCGCGGCGATCGGGACGATAACCATAACGTTACCCTGCAGAAGTACCAGAACGCGCTGGAAGAGGCGCAGCTTAACCTGGGCTGGACGCAGATCCGCGCCGAGGCGGATGGCACCATCAGCAACCTGCAGCTTAGCCCCGGCTGGTACGCCTCTGCCGGATCGGCAGCGCTGGCGTTAGTGAGCAATAACACCGATATCGTGGCCGACTTCCGTGAGAAAAGCCTGCGCCACACGAAACCGGGCACGGATGCCGCGGTGGTCTTTGACGCGCTGCCGGGCCAGGTGTTCCATGCCCGGGTGACCTCCCGCGACGCTGGGATCCTGGCGGGCCAGGAGGCGGTGAACGGCGATCTATCCCAGCCGGAAACCTCTAACCGCTGGGTGCGTGATGCCCAGCGGATGCGTATCCACGTCGTGCTGGATGAGCCGCTGGCGCAGCCGCTGCCGACCGGGGCGCGCGCCACCGTTCAGCTCTACAACAGCGAAGGGCCGTTTGCCCATTTCTTCTCCGGCCTGCAAATCCACCTGGTTAGTTTGCTGCATTATGTCTATTAGTACGCTGGCCCGCGTTTTTTCGCCTCACGACAAGGTCGTCTACTCGGCGAACGATTTCCGCCAGACGCTGCGTATTGCGCTGGCGGGGACGCTGGCGCTAAGCATTTCGAGCTTCTACAACGTTCAGTACGGCGTCTTCTTTGTGGTCTACCCGCTGATGCTGATGTCGCTGGTGCCGGTCTTCAATGGCCACGTGGCGAGGCAGTTTATCTTCAGCTCGGTTATCAACTGCATTGAGATGGTGCTGATCATCGGCTTTCTGTCGCAATGGCCGGTGATCATGACGCTGGTAGTCTTTGCCCTGTACGTGGTGCGCTTTCGCTTTATGAGTCAGGGGCCGCTGTTTCTCTTCGGTTCGATGGGAGTGGTGTGCCAGAGCACGATGCTCAACTTTATGAGTTATCCCACTAATGACTGGCACGTGCTGTTCTTCTCGAATATTGAGGCCTGCGTAATGGCGGTCTGCCTGAGCGCGCTGCTGCACTACCTGATCCCGGACGTCGAACCGCGTATGCGCCCGCCGGTTATTGAGAAAGACGCTGCCCGCATCCGCCATGAGTCGCTGCTCTCCGGCACCGTGGCAACGGTGATCTTTATCGTCTTCCAGGTGTGTAACCTCAGCGACTCGCTGTCGGCGCTGATGGCGGGTGTGCTCAGCCTCTTCCCGATGAGCTACCGTGGCGCGGTGCTCAGCTCAATATGGCGAATCGCGGGCGTGGTGCTGGGCTGCGTCTATATTCTGCTGATCCAGCTGGTGCTCTACGATCACAGCAGCCATATGCTGCTGATGATGCCGCTGATCTGTCTCGGGCTAGGGGTGGGTGCGCGGCTGCATACCATGGAGAAGGTGGGGGCGGGCGTGGGCTTTGCCAGCATCACCACCCTTGGGATCATGTTTGGCCAGAATATGCACCCTAATCAGGATCTGGTCTTCAGCGATCTCTACCGTATCGTCTCGGTCACCGTGTCGCTGTTCATTACCCTGACGCTGGTGTTCCTGGTTCACCTGCTGCTCAACCGCTTCGCGGCAACGCGTTACGTGATACCGCCGCCAGCCTGATCAGCCGGCAAACAGCCCCGGCAGCTGCGACAGGAGCCACAGGATCAGCCCGATGGTGCCGCCGACCAGCGTGCCGTTGACGCGGATAAACTGCAGATCTTTGCCGATGTTGAGCTCGATCTGCTGCGACATCTCCTTTGTATCCCAGCTCTTGACCGTATCGCTGATGTGGCGGGTCAGGAACTGGGCAAACTCCGGGGCCACGCTGCGGGCGGCCTGCTCAAGATGCTGATTAAACGAGGCGCGCAGGGCACTATCCGCCACCAGCGTTTCGCCAAACCACTGTCCGGCCTCGGCGATGCGCAGCTGCACCTTCGAGTTTTCACTCTCCATATCGGCCTTCAGCCAGTTGCGCAGATCGCCCCACAGCTCGCCCAGATAGCGGTTAAACGCTTCGTCCTCTTTCAGGTAGGTCTTGGTGCTCTCCGCCCGGGCAGCCATCTCCGGATCGTTCTTCAGCCGATCGATAAGCTTCAGGGTGGCTTTGTCAAAGGCCTGGCGGATCTGGTGGCCCTGGTCATGGCTGATGTCATCCAGCAGGGAGTTCACCGCGCTGGAGACCATCTCCGCGCTCTGCCCCCCG
>Ga0268252_1000149_pt1 | contig 45928 bp, 40 predicted proteins | sample AgamicMgSfrz_FD_200244 | JGI IMG/M metagenome (GOLD analysis project Ga0268252, IMG submission 200244) | Agave microbial communities from Guanajuato, Mexico - Mg.Sf.rz (v2) (version 3) | ecosystem: Host-associated > Plants > Phyllosphere > Phylloplane/Leaf | place: Guanajuato, Mexico | collected... | reverse complement strand
TCGACCATGCCGACCTGGCGCTCGAGCAGCGTCCTCACCCAGCCGGCGCCCATCAGCCCGTTGTACAGCGCGGGCACGCGCGCCATCCACGGCATCGTGAATTCGAGCGAGCCGATCAGGTAGTCGCGCAACGGCCGCAGGTAACGCTGGTGATACAGCTCGAGAAAGCGCGAGCGAAACTCGGGCACGTTGACCTTGACCGGGCACTGCCCCGCGCACGATTTGCATGCGAGGCACCCGGCCATCGCGTCATACACCTCGTGCGAGAAATCCGCGCCGCCATCGCGGGCGTTGCGGGCGTTGCGGCTGTTGCGCCAGCGCTCGGCCAGACCGCGCAGGAACGGCTGCCGCGTGCGCGCCGCCGCGACGACGTCGACGCCGGCCTGCCCTTGCAGACGCAACCATTCGCGCATCAGCGACGCGCGCCCCTTCGGCGACTGCACGCGTTCGCGCGTCGCCTTCCACGACGGGCACATCGCGTCGTCCGGGTCGAAGTTGTAGCACGCGCCGTTGCCGTTGCAATGCATCGCAGTGCCGTAGCTTTGCCACACGCGCTCGTCGATCTGCCAGTCGTGTTCGCCGCGCGTCGGCACCTCGTCGATCTTCAGCAGCCGCAGCGTGGGGTCCGGCGGCGTCGCGATCTTGCCCGGGTTGAACTGGTTGTGCGGATCGAACGCGGCCTTCAGCTGCTGCAGCGACGGATACAGCTCGCCGAAAAACGCCGGCGCATATTCGGAGCGCACGCCCTTGCCGTGCTCGCCCCATAACAGGCCACCATGGCGCTGCGTGAGCTCGGCCACCGCATCCGACACGGGCCGCACCAGCGCGGCCTGCTTCGGGTCCTTCATGTCGAGCGCCGGACGCACGTGCAGCACGCCGGCATCGACGTGGCCGAACATCCCGTACTGCAGCCCGTGGCCGTCGAGCAGCGCGCGGAATTCGGCGATGTACGCGGCGAGATTCTCGGGCGGCACCGCGGTGTCCTCGACGAACGGCTGCGGACGCGCCTCGCCCTGCACGTTGCCGAGCAGGCCGACCGCGCGCTTGCGCATCGCATACACGCGCTTCACCGCGTCGTCGCCGGCCGCGAGCGTATGGCCGAGACGCTCGACGCTCGTATCGGTGCGCAGATGATCGACGAACGCACGCACGCGTGCGTCGACGTCGTGTTCGTCGTCGCCGCTGAATTCGATCAGGTTGATGCCGAGCGTCGGACGCGCGTCGTCCTGCGGGAAATACTCGGCCACGCTGCTCCACACGAAGTCCTTCATCGCGAGCATCAGCACCTTCGAGTCGACCGTCTCGATCGACAGCGGCGCGAGTTCGAGCAGCGCGCGCGCATCGCGCAGCGCGTCCATGAAGCCCGCGTAGCGCACGTTGACCAGCACCGAATATTTCGGAATCGGCAGCACGTTGAGCTTCGCCTCGACGACGAAGCCGAGCGACCCCTCCGCGCCGCACAGCACGCTGTTCAGGTTGAAGCGGCCGTCGGGTTCGCGCAGGTGCGCGAGGTCATAGCCGGTCAGGCAGCGGTTGAGCTTCGGAAATTTCGCGTCGATCAGCGCGGCCTTGTCGTCGCTGATGCGCCGCGCGGTGCGATACACCTTGCCGACGCGGTCCTGCCGCGCGCAGCGGCGCGCCAGCTCGTCATCGTCGAGCGCGTCGCTGCGCAACCGCTCGCCGCCCATCAGCACGAAATCGAGTTCGAGCACGTGGTCGCGCGTCTTGCCGTACGTGCAACTGCCCTGCCCGCTCGCGTCGGTGTTGATCATCCCGCCGACGGTCGCACGGTTCGACGTCGACAGCTCCGGCGCGAAGAACAGCCCGTGCGGCTTCAACGCTGCATTGAGCTGATCCTTGACGACGCCCGCCTGCACGCGCACCCAGCGCTCTTCCGCGTTGATTTCGAGGATCCCGTTCATGTTGCGCGACAGGTCGACGACGATGCCGTCGGTCAGCGACTGCCCGTTGGTGCCGGTGCCGCCGCCGCGCGCAGCGACCGCGACGTCGTGGTGCGCGGGTTCGGCCAGCAGCCGGGCCAGCAGCTGGACGTCATCCGCATGCGCGGGGCAGATCACCGCCTGCGGCAGGCGCTGGTAGATCGAGTTGTCGGTGGCCTGCACGGTCCGGTTCGCGTGGTCCGCACGGATTTCCCCGGCGAAGCCGGCGGCCTGCAGCGCGGCGAGAAAATCGCGGTAAACGTTCGCGGACGGGCTGGCGGGACGGGGCAACGGGGCGATCGACATGGGGCAAAGGCGCAATGTGGGTGGAGCCGGCCGGTTCACGTACGCCAAAACATGATTTTTTGGCAAGTTTCCGCACAACCGGGAATTGCAGTATCTTTCTATATTCCGCCAGAAACAAACGAATTCTTACCCGGCGAAGCTTGCATAAAACTCATGAATTACCGCCGCCTCACCCCGTCGATGTCGCTGCTGCTCGTGTTCGAGACCGCCGCGCGGCATGAAAGCTACACGCGTGCGGCCGAAGAACTGTCGCTGAGCCAGAGCGCGATCAGCCGGCAGGTGCAGACGCTCGAGGATCAGCTCGGCGTGCCGCTGTTCCGGCGCGAGGGCCGCTCGGTCAAGCTGACCGAAGTCGGCCGCCGCTACTTCGCCGAGCTGAGCGGCGCGCTCGGGCGTATCCGCGGCGCGACGCTGCAGGCGATGTCGCACCAAGCGGGCGCCGGCACGCTGCGGCTGGCCACCCTGCCGACGTTCGGCTCGAAGTGGCTGCTGCCGCACCTGCACGGCTTCTACGCCGCGCATCCGGGCGTGACCGTGCACCTTCATTCACGGATCGGTGCGATCGATTTCCTCCACGACGACCTCGACGCGGCGATCACCGTCGGCGCGGGCGACTGGCCGGGCCTGCACGCGCACCGGCTGTACAACGAGTTCCTGATCGCGATCGCGCCGCCCGACACGGGCCGCGGCCGCAAGGCCGATGCGCGCACGCCGGCCTGGGCCGCAAAGCAGACGCTGCTGGGCGTGACGAGCAATCAGCAGGCCTGGGCAGAGTGGTTCTCGCACTATCGGCTCGACCATCGCGAGATGCGCGTCGGCCCGAGCTTCGAGCTGACGTCGCATCTGATCCAGGCCGTGCGTGCCGGAATGGGGATCGGGCTGGTGCCGAAAGTGCTGGTGGAGGACGAATTGAGCCGCGGCGAGCTCGTGTCGATCGGCGACGCGATTACCAGCCAGCGCAGCTATTACCTCGTCTACCCGCCGGGCAACGAAACGCTGCCGTCGCTCGTCGCATTCCGCGAATGGCTGCTGGCGTCGTGCTGACGCGCTTCCGGCGACGTGCCGGTCAGGCCCGCCATTCGCCGAGAATCTGCTCGGCGAGGTAGTCACATGGCGGGCGCGCGGACTGCGCGCTGCGCGCGAGCACAACGTCGAGTTCGCCGAGCGACGGCAGCCCGTGGCTCTCCGACAGCTGCAACAGGTGATCGGGCACGCAGCAGCGCGCAAGCGGCGCGATCGCGAGGCCGGCCTCGACCATGCTGAGCAGCCCGAGGAAACTCGGGCTTTCGTACGACATCCGGAACGGAATCTTCTGCCGGTTCAGCGCCTTGATCGCATGGTCGCGCGCCGTGCTGCCATGCGAGAACAGCGCGACCGGCAGCGGCCGCTCTTCCCACACGTTCCGTTTCGGCGATCCCGTCCAGACGATCGGCTCGAGCCGGATCAGCTCGCCGGACACGCCCTTGACGCGGGTCAGGCACGCGAGGTCGACCGTGTTGTCCTTCAGCATCGGCACGAGCGCACTGCTCGGCTGGCCGATCACGCGCACTTCCACGCGCGGATGCATCGCGGCGAACTTGCCGAGCACCTGCGGCAGCAGCGACGAGATGTAGTCGTCGGGCACGCCGATCGTCACGCGGCCGCGGATCTCCGGACGCACGACCGATGCCCACGCCTCGTCGCGCATCGCAAGCATCCGGCGGCCATAGTCGGCGAGCATCCTGCCGTCGTCGGTCGGCGTCACGTTGCGCGTGTCGCGGATGAACAGCGGCTTGCCGAGCGCGTCTTCCAGCGTCTTGATCTGCATGCTCACCGCCGACGGCGACCGGTGCACGGCCTGCGCGCCCTGCGCGAACGATCCGGATTCCGCGACGGCCACCACCATCGCGAGCACATCGAGGTCGAGCTTCTTCATGTGAATTCAGAAAAACTGATCAATCGATTCAGTTTATCCCGTTTTACTGTTCACCTCCATCGCCGGAGAATGAATTCCGTCAGCACTCACTCGACGCAGGAAGCGGAAAACATGCAAACGTCCGGATCGCTCTACGGGTTTCTCGTCATCGGCGGCATGCTCGCGGTCACGCCGGGACCGAACATGGTCTACGTGATGTCGCGCTCGATCGCGCAGGGGCGGGCGGCGGGCCTCGTTTCGCTCGCGGGCGTGATGCTCGGCTACCTGTTCTACATGTTCGCCGCGGCGTTCGGCATCACGACGCTGTTCATGAGCGTGCCCTATGCGGGCAGCGTGCTGGGCGCGGTCGGGGCGACCTATCTGCTGTACCTCGCATGGCAGGCGGTGCGGCCCGGCGGCCGCTCGCCGTTCGAGGTGAAAGCGTTGCCGAACGAGCAGCCGCTGCGGCTGCTCGCGATGGGCGCGACGACCAGCGTGCTGAACCCGAAGCTCGCGATGCTGTTCGTGTCGCTGTTGCCGCAGTTCATCGACTACGGGCATGGCAGCGTGTTCGGCCAGTCGCTGTTTCTCGGTTCGCTGCTGATTGCCGCGTTCGCGTCGGCCAACGGGCTGGTGGCGATCTGCTCGGGCAGCCTGGCGAAGTTCCTGCACGGCCGCCCGACGCTGCTGCTCGCGCAGCGCTGGGCGATGGGCGCGGTGCTCGGCGGCCTTGGCGTGGAAATGCTCGTCGAGGCGTCGAAGTCGGCGGGCATCGCGTAAGCATCGTGCCGCCGCGCGCGCCCGCACGATCGCGGGCTGCGCGCTGGCGGCGGGGCGTCACGCGGCCACTGCCTGCCGCTGCGCCTCGAGTTCGCGCACGAGCGGCAGCACGCGCTTGCCGAAATACTCGACTTCCTCGATGAAATGCAGGAATCCGGCCAGCACCAGATCGACGCCGATCGCCTTCAGCGCGACGATCCGCTCGGCGATCTGCTGCGGCGTGCCGATCAGGTTCGTGCGGAAGCCGTCGTTGTACTGCACGAGATCCTCGAACGTCGATTTCGCCCAGTTGCCCTCGCCTTCGGGCGACGCCTTGCCGGCCTGCTTCACCGCATCGCCGAACGCGTGCACGGCCTCGACGTGCGCATGCCGGATGATGTCGTCGAGCACGGCCTTCGCTTCTTCCTCGGTGTCGCGCGCGATCACGAATGCATTGACGCCGATGCGCACGCGATGGTTGTTCGCCGCCGCCTTCGCGCGAATGTCGTCGATCTGCGCCTTCAGGTTCTCCGGCGTATTGCCGTTCGTGAAATACCAGTCCGACACGCTCGCCGCGTTGTCGCGCGCCGCGCGTGAGCTGCCGCCCTGGAAGATTTCCGGATGCGGCTTCTGCAAAGGCTTCGGGCTCAGCGTGTAGTCGTTGAAGCGGTAGAAGTCGCCCTTAAACGTGAAGTTGTCCTGCGTCCAGATACCCTTGAGCGCCTGGATGAATTCCTTCGAGCGTCGATAGCGTTCGTCGTGCTCGAGCCACGGCTCGCCGATCGCGGTGAATTCGCCCTTGAACCAGCCGCTCACGACGTTGATCGCGATGCGCCCGTTCGAAATGTGGTCGATCGTCGCGAGCTGCTTCGCGACCACGGCCGGATGCCACGGCCCCGGCAGGATCGCGGCGAGCACCTTGAGCTTCGTCGTCGCATGCAGCAGCGCCTGGCTGAACGACACCGACTCGTGCTGGTATTCGGCGCCGTAGCCGGCCGTGAAGCGGATCTGGCTCAGCGCGTAGTCGAAGCCGGCCGCCTCGGCCGTGCGCGCGAGCTTCTGGTTGTATTCGAGGCTCCAGTCGGTGCGCTGCTCGATCGTGCTGACGACGAGGCCGCCGCTGACGTTCGGCACCCAGTACGCGAATTTGACGCCGTCGGCGGAAGGGTCGGGAAGGCTCATGAAGGTGTCCTGGTCGAAGGGGAAACGAAAAAAGCGGCTTACGCGGCCGCAGCGGAAAGCACGGGCGCGCGCAGTTGCGGCACCGCGCGATTCACGGCGAGCGCGATACGCTCGCGCAACGCCGGACTGGCGATCTGGTACTGGTCGAAATCGCTTTCGGACGCATACACGCCGATCGGCAGCGTGCGCGCCTGGAAGAAGCTGAACAGCGGGCGCAGCTGATGGTCGATCACGAGCGCATGGCGTTCGCTGCCGCCGGTGGCCGCGAGCAGCACCGGCACGTCGACGAGCGCGTCGTGGCGCACGAGGTCGAACAGGTGCTTGAAGAGGCCCGTGTACGACGCGCGATACACCGGGCTCGCGACGACGAGTGCGTCCGCCGTCTCGATCGCGCGGATCAGCGCATCGAGATCAGGCGGTACCTGCGCACGCGTGAGCGCGCCGGCCAGCCGGCTGCCGATCTCGCCGAGTTCGATCAATCGCGTCTCGATCGGCAGCGCGGCGCCGAGCGCCGTGACGATCGCGTCGGTCAGCGCGAGCGTGCGCGACGGCCGCTGCAGGCTGCCCGATATCGCGACGACGTTGAGGGTGTGGCTCATGCAATGCGTTCCCGTGGTGAAGCCGCGCGCAATGCGGCGATACCGGTTCGGGTCAGCAAGGAGCGTGCCATTAGCGCGGTTGCGTGACGGAAATTTCGTCTGCACCGCGAAGTTTCTCGCCATCGGCCGCCAGAAATGGCGCGCGACCTAATGCGCGGCAGTGGCAAGCGTTCCGGTTCACGCGTCACATCGATATTCCATCACGCGATGAATCCGGTGCAGCGGGCCTGCTGATGCGCTGCTGATCAGGCAGCAGCGCATCACGCGCGATAGCGCTGAATTTGATGCTGCGGCATCACTGCACCGCCGCTCTTCCGCGCCATTGCGGGTTCCGCAGCAATCGCGCTTTGGTTATCAGAAATCGATGCTTTTCGCGCGCGGCGAAACGTTCAACACTTTGCTGATCACGCAGCAGCCGGCCCGCATTGCCCGGCCATCCAACGATTCATCGCCATGACTTCCATTTCCGCATCGCCGCGCCCGCTCAATCTTCGTGTCGTTACCGCTTCCCGCGACCCCGCCGGGCTTCAAGCCGCGACGCCCGTGCACACGCTGCCCGAACGTCACGCGCAGGTGTTCGCCGATCCGCGTTCGCTCGCGCTGCTCGAACAGGTTCGCCGCGTCGCGCCGAGCGACGCGAACGTGCTGATCGTCGGCGAGACGGGCACCGGCAAGGAACTGATCGCGCGCCACGTGCACGAGCTCGGCGCCCGTCGCGACGGGCCGTTCGTCGCGGTGAACTGCGGCGCATTCTCCGAAACGCTCGTCGATAGCGAACTATTCGGCCACGAGAAAGGCGCGTTTACCGGCGCATTCAGCGCGAAGCCCGGCTGGTTCGAAGCCGCGCACGGCGGCACGCTGTTTCTCGACGAAATCGGCGACTTGCCGCTCGCGATGCAGGTCAAGCTGCTGCGCGTGCTGCAGGAACGCGAGGTCGTGCGGCTCGGTTCGCGCACGGGCATTCCGGTCGACGTGCGTGTGGTCGCGGCGACCAACGTCGACTTGCAACAGGCGGTCGCGGCCGGGCAGTTTCGCGGCGACCTGTTCTACCGGCTCAACGTCGTGCAGCTCCCGATCCCGCCGTTGCGCGACCGCCCGGGCGACATCCTGCCGCTCGCGCGCCACTTCTTCGACATGTACCGCGACCGGCTCGGCGGCGGGCCGCGCCGCATCGATCCGCGCGCCGAGCGACGGCTCCAGGCGCACGGCTGGCCCGGCAATATCCGTGAACTGGAGAACGTGATCCATCATGCGCTGCTCGTGAGCCGTCACGACGTGCTGCAGGACACCGACCTGCACATCGCGCCGCCGTGTGTGCCGGCCGTGGTCGCGCAGGCAACCGAGTCGTCCGCCGATGCACAGGCGGCGCTCGAGCATGCGCTGCGCGACCTGTTCGACGACGGGCACGGCAACCTGTTCGAACACCTCGAGGACACCGTGATGCGTGTCGCGTTCGAATTCAGTCACCGCAACCAGATCCGCGCCGCGCAGTTGCTCGGCATCAGCCGCAACGTGCTGCGCGCCCGGCTGATCCGCGCGAAGGCAATCACCGCGCTGAAATAGCGGCACCCGGCACGCGCCGCCGTTCCGCCCCGGCGCCATCGCGCCATCGCAGCGCGATCCGTGCCGCAACGTCCGAACCTGATGTATCTTGGCGCGAAGCGTACGCTTCGTTGTCCACCCCGCATCCGGTCACCCGTTACGCGGCCATCCGCGACCGGCAACGACGCACGCACGATCCTCCGCAACACGAAAGCCGTCCGGCGCCCGTGCGCGCCCGGCCGAGCCCTGTTCACCCGTCCGGAATCCGTCGCCATGAAAAAGCTTGTGAACCGCCCGTCCGACGTCGTGCGAGAAATGCTGGAAGGCATCGCACGGCAATCGCCACATCTCGCGATCCTCGGCGACGAGCACGTGCTCGTTCGCCAGCCGCTGCCGGAGCCGTCGCAGCGGCCGGTCGCGATCCTGTCCGGCGGCGGCAGCGGCCACGAGCCCGCGCATGGCGGCTACGTCGGCGAAGGGATGCTGAGCGCGGCCGTGTGCGGCGAAGTGTTCACGTCGCCGTCGACCGACGCCGTGCTTGCCGCGATCCGCGCGAGCGCCGGCCCGAACGGCGCGCTGCTGATCGTGAAGAACTACACCGGCGACCGGCTCAATTTCGGGCTCGCCGCCGAACTGGCGCGCGCGGAAGGCATTCCGGTCGAAACCGTCATCGTCGCCGACGACGTATCGCTGCGCGGCCGCGTCGAACGCGGCCAGCGGCGCGGGATCGCCGGCACGGTGCTGATCCACAAGCTCGCGGGCGCCGCCGCCGCGCGCGGACTGCCGCTGGCCCGCGTCGCGAGCATTGCGCGCGACGCGGCGGCCGAGCTCGGCACGATGGGCGTCGCGCTCGACGGCTGCACGATCCCGGGCGCCGACAAGTCGGGCTTCAGCCTCGCCGATCACGAGATCGAACTGGGCCTCGGCATCCACGGCGAGAAAGGCGTCGAGCGCCGCGCGCCGCTGCCGGCCGATGCGCTGGCCGACACGCTGCTGTCGAGCATCGTCGCCGATCTCGTGCTCGACCGCGACGAACGCGTCGCGCTGTTCGTCAACGGCCTCGGCGCGACGCCGGACATGGAGCTCGCGATCGTGCTGCGCGCCGCGTTCGACAACCTGAGCCGGCGCGGCATCGTCGTCGCGCGCGCGTGGGCCGGCACGTTCCTGTCCGCGCTGAACATGCCGGGCTGCTCGATCTCGGTGCTGCGGCTGAACGACGAACGCGCGGCGCTACTCGACGCGCCGACGCAAGCGCGCGCCTGGCCGGGCGGCGGCCTCGTGAACACGCGAATTCGCATGGCCGCGGCCGTGGCGCAAGATGCACCGCCGCCGCCGCTCGATGCGGCCGGCCGCGCGTGGGCCGCGCGCCTGCAACCGGCGCTGCACGCCGTGGCGCAGACGCTGATCGACCACGAGCAGACGCTGACGGATCTCGACGCGGCAGCCGGCGACGGCGATCTCGGCGCGAGCATGCGGCGTGCCGCACAGGCGATCCTCGAATTGCCCGACACCGCGTACGGCACGCCGGCCGGTGCGCTCGCGGCGCTCGGCGCCGCATTGCGCCGCGCGATCGCCGGCAGCTCCGGCCCGTTCTATGCGACCGCGCTGCTGCGCGCGTCGCGCCGGCTGGCCGATGGCGCCGATAGCGCCGAGCCGTCGCCGCGCGACTGGGCCGCGGCGTTCCGCGCGGCGGTGGATGCGATCAGCGAACTCGGCGGCGCACAGGCGGGCGACCGGACGATGCTCGATGCGCTGGTGCCGGCCGTCGACGCATTCGGCCGCGCGCTCGACGGCGATCGCGATCCCGCGAATGCCTGGGCGGCGGCCGTCGAAGCGGCGGAACGAGGCGCGGAGGAAACGACGCGCATGACACCGCGCGCGGGGCGGGCCAGCTATCTCGGCGAGCGCGCGATCGGCACGCCGGACGGCGGCGCGGTGGCCGTGTCGTACTGGCTGCGCGCGCTGCTGCCGCACGTGCGGTAACGGGCGCGCGCAGCCGCGCTCAGACGCCTTCGACCAGCACCGCGCGATAGCGCGCGCCCTTGAACCGGTGCTGGACGACCGCCTGGTATTCAGGGCCGCGATACCACGCGTGCGCGGCCTCCTTCGACGGGAACTCGACGATCACGACGCCTTCCGGGCCTTCGCCTTCGAGGATTTCCTGCGGCCCGTAGGCGGCGAGCACTTTCACTGGATGGCCGGCAAGGGTCGCACCGACCTGGCTCGCGTAGATGTCGAGCTCATGCTGGTCCTGCGTGCTTTCCCGCGTAAAGACGATGTAGGTCGCCACGATATGCGCTCCTGATCAAGGGTGAAAAAAGGGACGCCACGCGCGGCACGGTCCGAGGAATCCGGCGTGGCAGCGCGCAGCTTACCGCCGTTCGCCGGCCGGCGCCGCGACGAGCCGGCCACACCTCCGCGTGCCGCCCCGCCCCGGCGCGGGAAAACCCCGATTCCCACATCGTCCTATGACATCCGGCATCGCAAATTGGCGGGATTACTTTGATCCTCGTCGGCGCCCGCCCGGGCGCATGCTGATAGCGAGGACCCCTCATGCGATACGTGCCATCGTGGACTTCCGTTTCCGCCGCGTCGTCGATTCCCGACGACGCGGCCACCCAACGCGGCGACGAGCCGCACAGCCTGCCGCGGGTCGCGATCGCGGCCGCCGCGCTCGGCAATGCGACCGAATGGTTCGATTACGGTATTTACGCGTACGGCCTCGCGTACATTTCCGCCGCGCTGTTTCCCGGCAACACCGCGAGCGCGACGCTGTTCGCCCTCGGCACGTTCGCGATCTCGTTCCTGATCCGCCCGCTCGGCGGCCTGTTCTGGGGGCCGCTCGGCGACCGGCTCGGCCGCAAGCGCGTGCTCGCGCTGACGGTCCTGACGATGTCGGGCGCCACGTTGCTCGTCGGCGTGCTGCCGAGCTATGCGACGGCCGGCTGGCTCGCGCCGGCCGCGCTGATCGTGCTGCGCATGGTGCAAGGTTTCTCGACCGGCGGCGAATACGGCGGTGCGGCGACCTTCATCGCCGAATACGCACCCGATTCGCGGCGCGGCCTGTGCGGCAGCTTCCTCGAATTCGCGACGCTCGCCGGCTTCTCGCTCGGCGCATTCCTGATGCTCGGCTTCGCGCTGCTGCTCGGCGATTCGGCGATGCATGCGTGGGGCTGGCGCTTGCCGTTCCTCGTCGCGGCGCCGCTCGGCCTGATCGGCTTCTACCTGCGCTCGCGCCTCGAGGAAACGCCGGTGTTCCGCGAGCTGGAGGGACAGGCGCACCGCCGCGAGAAAAGCGCCACCGCCGCGTTGCCGATCCGGCTGCTGCTGGTGCGTTATGCGAAGCCGCTGCTGCTGCTCGGCGGGCTGGTCGTCGCGCTGAACGTCGTCAACTACGTGCTGCTCGCGTACATGCCGACCTACATGCACAAGGAACTCGGCGTGAGCGAGAACATGTCGCTGCTGATTCCGCTGATCGGCATGCTCGCGATGATGGTGCTGCTGCCGTTCGCCGGCTGGCTGTCGGACCGCGTCGGCCGCAAGACGATGTGGTGGTTCTCGCTGGTCGGGCTGTTCGTCGCGGCCGTGCCGATGTTCACGCTGATGACGCACGGTCCGCTCGGCGCCTTCATCGGCTTCGCGGTGCTCGGCGTGCTCTACGTGCCGCAGCTCGCCACCATTTCCGCGATGTTCCCGGCGATGTTCCCGACCCACGTCCGCTATGCGGGCATGGCGATCGCGTACAACGTGTCGACGTCGCTGTTCGGCGGCACCGCGCCAATCGTCAACGACTGGCTGATCGGCAAGACCGGCAACGCGCTGATTCCCGCGTACTACATGATGGCTGCCTGCGCGGTCGGGTTGATCGCGCTGCTGGCGGTGATCGAGACGCGCGGGTGTTCGTTGCGCGGGGAAGCCGTGCCGGGACAACCGGGTTGACGCATTCGCGAAGGATCGCCTCCGGCTTCCCATAAGCGACAACCTTCATCGCCCGCCTTCCGGAAACGGAGGCGGGCGATGTTCGTTTCGGGAGGGGTCGACGGTCGTTGCGGCTCCCATGTGCTCCGGCCAGAAGCAGTCACTCGCCGTCGACGGAATTGACGGTCGTTGGCTCGCCCGAATCTGGCAGGAATGCGAAGCATTTGGTCACTATTGGTTTTCGCGTCGGCCGTATCTTCAAGCCGCCGGGATCGCGGTTTCGGCTCGGCCAGATGTGCCGGTCCGAGGTTCGCGAGTGCGTGCGCCTGAATCGATGCGGCTTGACCATTGGGGGTGTCGGCGCAGAATGACTGTCCGACAATCACGCGCGAGAGGCCAATCCAGAGTCTCCGGCGCAGACCTTATTCGGTCGAATCGAAATCCTCTTCTCTTGCATTCAGGATTCCGCTCAGCGTGAGCAGACCCGCGTCGAGCTGGTCCATCGTGGGTGCGGCAAGCGCAAGCCTGACGGCGTTCGGCGCATGGCCGGGCGCGGCTGCAAAGGTGGTCGAGGGCGTCAACGCGATGTCTCGCCGGGCTGCCGCTGCGACCAACGCCTGCGAGCGCCAATGCGCCGGCAGCGTCAACCACAGATGAAAGCATTTGCCGTTCGTCTGAATGTCGAAATCCGACAGACGGTCGGCGGCCAGCTTCTGACGGGCCACCGCATCGATGCGTTTCAGTCGGGCGAGTTCGGCAACCGTACCGTCGCTCATCAATCGTTGCGCGGCCGCGAATGCAAATCCCGATGCCGTCCATCCCCCCGAGCGCACCGACGCCATCACGGTTTCACGCAACCGATGCGGCGACACGATGAAGCCGAGCGTCAACCCCGGCGCCACCTTCTTCGACAAGCTGTCGATCACGATGCAATTGTCCGGTGAGAGGGCGGCAAGCGGCGGCTGGTCGTCGAGGAAGCCGTACACGTTGTCCTCGATGACAGGAATGCCGAGCTTTTCCACGACGCGCAACAGATCTTCCCGTCGCGCGGCATTCATCGTCATGCCCAACGGATTCTGGATGGCAGGCTGAATGTAGATTGCCGAAAGATTCGCGTCCCGGTGCGCCTTGAGTACAGCGTCGGGGCGCACGCCGCCTTCGTCCATCGCGAGCGGGACCAGCGTGATACCGAGGCGAGCCGCGATGCCCTTGATGAACGGGTAAGTCAAGGTTTCGACGCCGCAGCGCCCGCCCGTCGGAACAATGGCGCCAACCGCGGCGGCAATGCTCTGTCGTCCGTTCCCCGTGAAGACCAGTTGCTCGGGAGAAGGCGCCCAACCACTGCCCGCCAGACATGCGGCGGAGACGTTCCTGAGAGCGGGCGTCCCACTGCTGGTTGCCTGACCCAGGGCGCTCGCGAGCTCCGCAACGCTTTCGAGCCCGCTCAGGCTTCTCGCGATGAGTGTCGTCTGGTCGGGAAGTATCGGGTAATTGAACTCCAGATCGATCCGAACATCACGCGGCTCACCCGGCGCCGCTGCGCCGCGCCTTGCGTCGCCCGAAACGAACGTTCCCCGCCCGACCTCGCCGACGACGAGCCCTCGCCGCAACAACTCTGCATAGACCCTGCTGGCCGTCGACACGGCGATCTTTCGCTGGTCCGCGAAATTGCGCTGTGGCGGAAGCCGGTCGCCCGGCCTGAGCGTTCCGTCAGCAATGTCTGCGGCGATCGTGTCGGCCAACTTCAGGTATTCGGACTTTGACATTCAATGCACCGAGTTCAATATATATTGCACCGAGATCAATGTTTTGATTGTACCGAGTTTAACGCCGGTGCATTCTGTCTTCATCGCCCGATTGTATCGGGATTACCCAGCTTCCACGGCCAATATGCATGCGCCTCGTTTCGACGAAATCCGCGCAGCGCCGAATTGTCCTCGGAGCATTCATGGAGACGCAATATGCCTTTCACCGCTTCGATGACCGCCCACCCTGTGTCTGCGAGAAGGACGACGGGGCCTTCACGCCTGTTGGGCGTGTGTGACGTCGACCGCGCGAGGTCATCGTGATGATTTCGTCGACCGGAATGGATCTGCAACTGACCCTCATCACGATACTGATCGCCTTTGCGGGCGTGTTCCTGATCTCGTTCATGAAAGGGGCCTTCGGCGGCGGCTTTTCGATCGTCGGCATTCCGTTGCTGTCGTTGGTGATGGATCCGGTGACCGCGGGCGGAATGCTCGCACCGCTGTTCATCGCAATGGATCTGTTCGCACTGCGCTACTGGAAACCTTCGACATGGTCGAAGCCGGACCTGATGCTGCTTTTGCCGGGACTCGTGACGGGCATCGGCGTCGGCTATCTGACCTTCCGACTCCTCGACCACCGCGCGATCGCGATCGTGATGGCGGCGATCACGCTGATCTTCGTCGGACTGTGGTGGGTCGGAGGCGCAGCATTGACGGTCCGTCCGCGTTCCACGCCGAAGGCGATCACAGCGGGCCTTGCCTCCGGCGTGACCACGATGGTCGCGCATTCGGGCGGCCCGCCTCTTGCCATGTATCTGCTGCCGCTCGGCCTCGGCAAGGAAGTCTATGCGGGGACGACAAGCATGTTCTTTACCGTTGGTAACGCGACCAAGGCAGTGCCATGGCTGCTGCTGGCCAGGCCGACGGGCAATGCCTGGATCGTGATAGGGGTCTGCCTGTGTGCCATTCCCGCTGGTGTCGTCGCCGGTTGGCGGCTCCACGCGAAACTGGATCAACGCCAGGTTTATCGAGCCTGCTACGGGCTGCTGGTGATAGCCGCGGTGAAACTGCTTTGGGATGGCGTGACGGGGTATCTCGCGTAAGCGTGGCTCCCGCGTACTACATGATGGCTGCCTGCGCGGTCGGGTTGATCGCGCTGCTGGCGGTGATCGAGACGCGCGGGTGCTCGTTGCGCGGAGAAACGCTCCCTGGTCAACTAGGCTGACCCGCACGCCGGCGGCGCCCGGCATCCCATAAACGGCATCCAGTGCATCGCCCGCCTTCCGGCAACGGACGGCGGGCAATGTGCATTTCGGGCGGCGAAGGCCACTGCCGGATTGTTGTCGTCCGGACAACACGATGTGCGCCCCTGCGGCGCTGTTGGCGTGTGTAGGCCGTCACTACAATCGCTGACACGCTCGACCGGAATTCGGGCCCACCGAAGCGCGACCTTCTCGACCGCGCTCGCGAACCGCTCTGCGCCACACAGCGCGGATGACCTCAACCAAAGAACAGGATTACTGAACATGAACGCACCCATCCGCAACGTCCAGCCGGTCATCGTCCCCCTGGGCAACGAAGGTTCAGGCGAGCTCGTTCCGTCCCGCTACGCCGTGCGCATCGGCGATGTCGATGTCGTGCTGATCAGCGACGGCGTGCTGCCGCTGCCGACTTCCACCATGTCCACCAATGTGAGCGAAGCGGACCGCAACGTCTGGTTCGATGGCCGTTTCCTGCAACGCGACATGTTCGACTGGGCGCTCAACATCGCGCTCCTGCGCAGCGCCGATCGCCTGATCCTGATCGACTCGGGCGTGGGCGACGGTTTCGAATACTTCACGCGCGCCGGGCGCTCGGTGATGCGCCTGGAATCGGCCGGCATCGACCTGGCCGCGATCACCGATATCGTGATCACGCACATGCACATGGATCACGTCGGCGGGCTGAACGTCGACGGCGTCAAGGCGAAGCTGCGCCCCGACGTACGCATTCACGTATCGGCAGCGGAAGTGGCGTTCTGGAAGAATCCGGACTTCAGCAAGACGGTGATGCCGGAAACCGTTCCGCCCGCGCTGCGCAAGGCGGCGGCGAGGTTCGTCGAACTGTATGGCGAAAACATCGTGCAATTCGACCGCACCGTGGAAGTCGCCGCGGGCGTGTCGGCGCGCGTGACGGGCGGGCATACGCCGGGGCACTGCGTGGTCGACATCGCATCGAACGGGGAAAAGCTGACGTTCGCGGGCGACGCGATCTTCGAAGTCAACTTCGACAATCCCGACTGGCAAAACGGCTTCGAACACGATCCGGACGCGGCGGTCGACGTGCGTCTCGCGCTGTTCACCGAAGCGGCCGAAACCGGTGCGCTGCTGGCCGCGGCGCATGTCGCGTTCCCGTCCATCGGGCATGTTGCACGGAACGGCGACGGCTTCCGTTTCGTTCCGGTCGTGTGGGATTACTGAATGACGATCGGTAGCCGACGCGCTACCGTACACCACGCATTGACGTTTTCCCGAACCGTACCGGCAAGAAAAAACGCCGCCGCACTTGCATGCGGCGGCGTCACCTCGCGCGTCGAAACGCGCATCAGGACCACTTGAATATCACGCGACAGCCGAAATATTCCGCTCGGCGACCTCGTCCACCGCACTCTTCACGACCCCGACGATCTCGTCGGCTTCCTCGCGCGTCATCACGAGCGGCGGCGCAAAGCCGAGAATGTCGCCGTGCGGCATCGCCCGCGCGATCACGCCGCGCTGCAGCGCGGCAGCCGACACCTGCGCACCGATCTTCAGCGCGGGATCGAACGGCGTGCGCGCGTCTTTGTCGGCCATGAATTCGAGCGCGGCCAGCATGCCGACGCTGCGCACCTCACCGACGAGCGGATGCGTGCCGAAGGCGTCGCGCAGCTTTGCGCCGAAATACGCGCCCACTTCCGCCGCGTTGCCGACCAGGTTCTCGCGCTCCAGAATCGCGAGATTCGCGAGCGCGGCGGCCGCGCACACCGGATGGCCCGAATACGTCCAGCCGTGCCCCATCGGCCCGTATTCCTGCGAGCCGCGCGCGATCACGTCCCACACCTTCTCGCCGACGATCACGCCCGACAGCGGCGCATACGCGCTCGTCAGCCCCTTCGCGACGGTAATCAGGTCGGGCTCGATCCCGAAGTGCTGCGCACCCATCTTCGAGCCGAGACGCCCGAACCCGCACACGACCTCATCGGAAATCAGCAGGATGTCGTGCTTGCGCAGCACGGCCTGGATCGCGGGCCAGTAGCCGGCCGGCGGCTCGATGATGCCGCCCGTGCCCATCACCGGCTCCGCGATGAACGCGGCGACCGTGTCGGCGCCCTCGCGCGCGATCAGCTTCTCGAGCTCGTCGACGCAGTACGCGACGAACTGCGCTTCGTTCATGCCGGCCGGCGCCTTGCGGTACCAGTGCGGACACACCGTATGCTTCACGCGATCGATCGGCAGGTCGAAATGCTGGTGGAAGCTCGGCAGCCCCGTGAGGCTGCCCGTCACGATGCCCGAGCCGTGATAGCCGCGCTCGCGCGAAATGATCTTCTTCTTGTTCGGGCGGCCGAGCACGTTGTTGTAGTACCAGACGATCTTGACCTGCGTCTCGTTCGCGTCGGAACCCGACATCCCGTAATAGACCTTCTTCATCCCGGCCGGCGACCAGTCGATGATGCGCGACGACAGCTCGATGATCGCGTCCGACGAATGGCCGACATACGTGTGGTAGTACGCGAGCTGCTTCGCCTGCTCGTACATCGCGTCGGCCACTTCGGTGCGGCCGTAGCCGATGTTCACGCAATAGAGGCCGGCGAACGCGTCGATATAACGCTTGCCCTGGTGATCCTCGATGCGGATGCCTTCGCCGCCGCGCACGATCTTGCCCGGCAGCGCGCCGGTCTCGTGGTCGTACGCGTGCGTCGACGGGTGCATGAAGTGGGCGCGATCCTCGCGCAGCAGTGCGTCGATCGATTTTTGCATGATGTGCTCCTTTGAATGGGTCAGGCCGTCGCCGCGACCGGCAGGCCGAGATTACCGAGGCAGAAGTATTTGATTTCGGTGAACGGCTCGAAGCCTTCGGCGCCGCCTTCGCGCCCGAGGCCCGACGCCTTCATTCCGCCGAACGGGATCGGCGCACCGGTGAATTTCACGCCGTTGACCGACACCATCGCGAAATCGAGCCGTCGCACGAGTTGGAAGATCGTGTCGATGCGCGTGGCGCATACGTAGGCGGCGAGGCCGTACTCGGTGTCGTTGGCCGTTTCGACCGCTCCGTCGAGCGTGTCGAACGCGCTGACGGCCGAGATCGGCGCGAAGTTTTCCTCGTCGACCACGCGCATGCCGGGCGCGGCATCCGCGATCACGGTCGGCTCGTAGAACCAGCCGCCGAGCGCATGCGGCCGGCCGCCCGCGACGATGCGCGCGCCGCGCGCCCGCGCGTCCTCGACGCGCGCCACGGTCGCGTCGAACGCGGCCTGATGCATCAGCGGCCCGACGTCCACGCCCTGCTCGAACGCCGGCCCCGTCTTCAGCGCGCGCACCGCGTGCGTATACCGTTCGACGAACGCGTCGTACAGCGGGCGCGCGACGAGTATCCGGTTCGCGGCGCAGCAGTCCTGGCCGGAGGTCTGGAACTTCGCGCCGACGGCGATCCGCACCGCCTGATCGAGATCCGCATCCTCGGTCACGATGAACGGCGCATTGCCGCCCAGTTCGAGCGCGACCTTGCGGATGCCCGCCTTCGCGGCGGTTTCGGTGACGAGCCGCCCGACGCGCGTCGAGCCGGTGAAGCTCACCGCACGCACGCGCGCATCGCCGACCAGCGTTTCCATCGCCATCTGCGGCTCGCCGAGCACCACGTTGAACACGCCGGCCGGGAAGCCGGCCTCGTCGGCGAGCTGCGCGAGTGCGAGCGCGGAGAACGGTGTTTCGTGCGCAGGCTTCACGACCACCGCGCAACCGACCGCGATCGCGGCCGCCGCCTTGCGCGTGATCATCGCGGCCGGGAAATTCCACGGCGTGATCAGCGCCGCGACGCCGACCGGCTCCATCACGGTGCCGAGATGCGCGCCGTCGATGTGGGTCGGGATCGTGCGCCCGGCGACGCGCTTCGCCTCGTTCGCGAACCATTCGACGAAGCTCGCCGCATAGCGGATCTCGCCGCGCGCTTCGGCCAGCGGCTTGCCCTGTTCGAGCGACAGCAGCGCGGCCAGATCGTCGACGTGACGCAGGATCAGCGCATGCCAGCGCAGCAATGCGGCGCTGCGTACGGCCTGCGGTGTCCAGCGCCAGGTGTCGTACGCGCGCTGCGCGGCGTCGACGGCCGCGACGATCTGCGCGCGTTCGAGCATCGGCACGTGGCCGATCACGGCCTGGTCGGCGGGGTTCACGACGGCGACCGTCGCGGCACTGTCGCTGTGAATCCAGCGACCGTCGACGTAGCAGGTCGACTTGAACAGAACGGGGTGTCCGGGCAGCATGCTGCGTCTCCTCGTTGGTGGGCACGAGCTTCATTGTGTCGCGCCGGTGCATGCGGAAATTTCGGTTTGCACGGCTCGAAATGCCGGTTTTTTCCGTATTGCCGCGCGCCGGCGCGAACTTTTACAGCCAGTCCGGCGCGCCGCCGGATGCGCACTTCACGACCTTCGTCACGATGTACGTGAAGTAGCGCTCGATGCCGAGGTCTTCCATCAGCAACGCATCGATGAAGCGCTGGTAATGGTCGATGTCGCGCGCGACCACGTGCAGCACGTAATCGACGCCGCCGCCCGTCGCATAGCATTGCGCGACCTCGGGTGCCGCGGTCACGCGATCCTCGAAGCGCCGCATGTCGGGCGCGGTGTGCCGCGACAGCGTCACCTCGACGACGATGCGGCTGCCGGAGAACGTGCCGATCCAGTCGACGTCCGCGCGATAGCCACGGATCACGCCGCTTTCCTCGAGCTTGCGCACGCGCTCCCATGCCGGCGAAATCGACAGGTTCACGGCTTCCGCGAGCTTCGACTTCGTGATGCGCCCGTCGCGCTCGAGCAGGCGCAGGATCGCGAGGTCGTATCGGTCGAGCTTGATCACGTCGTGCGCGTCCTCATACGGCCACCGGAATGTTCCGCTCGACGATGTCGGCGACCACCGCGATCGTGTCGCCCGGCTGCACGATGCCCGGGAAGTGCCGGGCCGCGAGCAGCCCGCGCCGCCGTGCGACGTATTCGATCGGCGTGACGCCCGTGCGGTCGATATCGTGCACGCGCGCGAGCACGTCGCCCGCCTCCACCTCACTGCCGAGATCGCGGCACATCTCGAGCAGCCCGCGATGCTCGCTCGTCGTGAAGCACGAGCCGTCCGGCATGTCGAGCAGCGTCGTCGTGCTGCGAGGGGCATTGCCGTCGATGACGTCCTTCGCGATCACGCCCGCATGCGCGAGAAATCCATACACGCCGCGCTCGGCGATCGCGACACTCGCCGCCGTCGACGTGCCGCCACCGCCCAGCTCGGTCGACACGAACACCTTGCCGGCTTCCTCGGCCGCGCTGTCGTAGAGGCCGACGCTGTCGAGTTCCAGCATGCGCATCGAATACGGCGCGCCGAACGCGCGCATCGCGCGCTCGCAGCGTGCTTCTTGATCGCGGTTCTCCAGCACGTGAATCGCCGCGAACGGCACGAAGTCGAGCGTGCGGCCGCCCGCGTGAATATCGAGCACGTGCGTCGCGAGCGGCAGCAAATGGCGCTGGAAGTAATCGGCGATCTTCTCGGTCACGGTGCCGTCCGGGCGGCCCGGGAAGCTGCGGTTCAGGTTGCCGGCATCGATCGGCGACGTGCGGCAACCGGCGCGGAACGCCGGATAGTTCATGAACGGCACGACGATCACGCGGCCGGTCACGTCGGCCGCCTTCAGCGAACCGGCGAGCTTCGACAGCGCGACCGGCCCTTCGTATTCGTCGCCGTGATTGCCGCCGGTCAGCAACACCGTCGGCCCGTCGCCGCGCTTCACGACGGTCACCGGAATCATGATCGCGCCCCACGCGGAATCGTCGCGCGAGTAAGGCAGCTTCAGGAAGCCGTGCTGTTCGCCGTCCGCGTCGAAATCGACGGTCGGCGTAATCGGGGAAGCACGCATCGCCCTACTCCTTCACGAACAGCTTGCGCGGCACGTTGCAGAACGTCTCGACGCCGGTCTCGGTGATCAGGATGCTCTCCGTGATCTCCAGCCCCCAGTCGTCGAGCCACAGTCCGGGCATGAAATGGAACGTCATGCCGGGTTCGAGCACCGTCCGGTCGCCCGGACGCAGGCTCATCGTGCGCTCGCCCCAGTCGGGCGGATAGCTCGCGCCGATCGGATAGCCGCAGCGGCTGTCCTTGTCGATGCCCGCGCGGCGCAGCACCGCGAAGAACGCGTTCGCGATGTCCTCGCATACGTTGCCGGGTTTCGCGGCCGCGAGCCCGGCCTCGATTCCTTCGACCACCGCGCGCTCGCCTTCGATGAAATGCGCGGGCGGCTTGCCGAGATAGACGGTGCGCGACAACGGGCAGTGATAGCGGCGGTAGCAGCCGGCGATCTCGAAGAACGTGCCGGCGCCACGCGCGAACGTCGAATCGTCCCAGGTCAGGTGCGGCGCGGCCGCGTCGGCGCCGGTCGGCAACAGCGGCACGATCGCCGGATAGTCGCCGCCGAAGCCGTCCGCGCCGCCGATCCCGGTCGCATAGATCTGCGCGACCAGGTCGCTCTTCTTCATGCCCGGCTCGATCGTCTCGACGATGTGCGCATGCATCCGCTCGACGATGCGCGCGGCCACGCGCATGTATTCGATCTCGCGCGGCGACTTCACCGCGCGCTGCCAGTTGACGAGCGCGGTCGCGTCGACCCAGCGCGCGGCCGGCAGGTGCTTTTGCAGCGACGCGTACGCCGCCGCGCTGAAGTAGTAGTTGTCGAGCTCGACGCCGATCCGCAGCGTGCTCCAGCCGCGCGCGGCGATGACTTCGGTCGACAGGTAATCCATCGGGTGGCGTGCGCTCGACTGCACGTAATGGTCGGGATAGCCGACGATGTTCTCGTGCGCCATGAACGCGGTGCGCTTCGCGCCGTTCGCGTCCTGGTTGCGGCCGAACCACACGGGTTCACCGTCCAGCGCGAGCAGCACGCACTGGTGCACGTAGAACGACCAGCCGTCATAGCCGGTCAGCCAGCCCATGTTGGTCGGGTCGGTGACGATCAGCAGGTCGATGCCGGCCCGCTCCATCGCCGCGCGCGTCTTCGCGATGCGCGCGGCATATTCGCTGCGCGCGAACGCGAGACGCGGCGCGGCTGTCTGGGTTTCGATGACTGCGGACATCTGTCTCCTCTCAAGTCGTGAGGTCGTTGTGAAAAATCGTGCCCACTTCCGCCGCCCGCGCGCGTTGCAGCGCGAGCACGGCGATTGCGGTGTCCTGCGCGCCGGTGCCGGTCAGGTCGCAGATCGTGATGTCGTCGCGATGCGTACGGCCGTCGCGGCGGCCGGCGATCACTTCGCCGAGTTCGGGAAACATGGCGTCGGCTGCAACGGCCCCGGCCGCGATCGCATGCGCGAGTTCGCCGGCCACGCGGGTCTGCTGCAGCCGGTCGCAGAAATAGCGTGCGGCGCCGAACACCGACGGCGCGAGTTCGGTCTTGTAATCGGCGTCCGAGCCCATCGCCGTCACGTGCAGCCCGGGATGCAGGTCTTCCGCGTGCACGAGCGGCGCGCGGCTCGGCGTGGTCGTCACCGCGATGTCCGCATCGGCCAGCGCCGCGTGCACCGAGCGCGCGACGATCGCGTCGATTCCATGCGCGGCACGCACGTCGGCCGCGAAGCGCGCGGCACGTTCGGCGTCGCGCGCCCACACCGTCACGTGCGTGATGTCGCGCACCAGCATCAGCGCGGCCAGTTGCAGCCGGGCCTGCTCGCCCGCGCCGACGATCGCCGCGCGGCGCGCATCGGCGCGCGCGAGCCGGCGCGCGGCCACGGCGCCGGCCGCCGCGGTGCGCACGGCCGTCAGGTAGCCGTTGTCGAGCAGGACGGCCTCGGTCAGGCCGGTGCGCGCGGACAGCACGAGCATCAGCCCGTTCAGGCTCGGCAACCCGAGCGACGGGTTGTCGAAGAAACCGGGGCTGACCTTGATCGCGAAGCTGTCGAAGCGCGGCAGGTACGCGGTCTTCACGTCCACTTCGGCGTGGCGCGCCGGCAGCGCGAGATTCAGGATCGGCGGCATCACGACCGCGTCGGTCGCGAGCGACGCGAACGCGGCCTCGACCTGGTCGATCGCGGCGAGATCGAGCGGCACCAGCGCACGCAATTGCGCCTGGCCGAGCAACGTGACGGGATGGGCCATGTCAGTTCTCCGAAACGAGCCGACGGTGCGCGGCCATGTCGATGTTCGCGCCGCTCACGACGACCACGATCGGGCCGCCGCGGTCGCGGCGCACGATCCGCTCGTCCAGCAACGCGGCGAGGCCGACTGCGCCGGCGCCTTCGACGACCAGCCGCTCTTCGCGATACGCATGCGCGATGCCGCGCGCGATCGACGGCTCGTCGAGCAGCACGACGTCGTCGGCCAGCGCGCGCGTCATGTCGAACGTGTAGCGGTTGTCGAGGCCGATGCCGCCGCCGAGCGAATCGGCCAGCGTCGGCTGCTCGGCGACGTCGACCGGGCGGCCGGCCGCGAGGCTCGCGTGCATCGCGGCGCCGCGCACCATCGATACGCCGATCACCTCGATCGGCGGCCGGATCGCCTTCGCGGCAAACGCGACGCCGCTGAACAGGCCGCCGCCCGACAGCGGCACGACGAGCGTCGCCGTATCGGGCAGCGCCTCTAGGATCTCGACGCCGATCGTCGCCTGGCCCGCGATGATGCGCGGATCGTCGAACGGCGGTACGTACGCATAGCCTTCGTCGCGCACCAGGCGCCGTGCTTCGACCTGCGCGTCGTCCTGGCTCTCGCCGACGATCACCACGCGCGCGCCGAGCGCCGCGACCGCATCGACCTTGTTGGCCGGCACCAGCGACGACATGCAGACGGCCGCGTCGATGCCGAGCGCGCGTGCCGCATGCGCGACCGCGCGGCCGTGGTTGCCGGTCGACGCGGTGACCACGCGCGTCACGCGTTGCGCTGCGAGTTCCGCGAGCGCATTGGTCGCGCCACGCAGCTTGAAGCTGCCGGTCGGCTGCAGCGTCTCGAGTTTCAGGTAGACGGGGGCGCCCGCGCGCGCGGACAGCGCGGCGGACGCGACGAGCGGCGTGCCGTCGGCGCGCCCGGCGAGGCGACGGCGCGCGCGGTAAACGTCGGACAGCGACAGGAAGGACATGGAACGCGCGCCTCGCGACGAATGTGATGCGATCCAGTCTAATGTTCCAAATCGCGCTTTCGAATGTCCTGATACATTGCGCGCGACATCGCGGCGGCGCCGCCGGTTCAGTGGAAATCGTTCAGGTGCGGATACTGTTCGAACACGCCCGCGATCGTCTCGAGCGCCGCGTTGCACGCGGCATCGGAAGTTTCGGCGCCGATGCACACGCGTACCGCGTTCGGCCGCTCCGTGCCGCCGACGAGGAACGGATCGGGCGACGTCACCGCGATCTTGCGGGTGCGCAGTTCGCGCACGATCCGCTCGGCCTGCCAGTAGTCGGGCACGCGCAGCCATGCCGACAGCGCGTTCGGGTGCGCACCGAGCACATACGGCCCCAGCGCGGCCTTCACCATCTCCTGACGCACCGCGAGCCGCTGGCGCTGCAGTTCGACGAGCCGCCGCGCGGTGCCGTCGGCGATCCAGCGCGTCGCGATCTCCGCGATCGGCGACGTCGCCATCCAGCTGCTCACGCGCAGCACGCTCTCGACGCGCAACGCGAGCCGCCGCGGCATCGCGAGATAGCCGGTGCGCAATCCGGTCAGCACCGATTTCGTCATGCTCGTGCAGTAGAAGCCGAGCTCCGGAATCAGGCTGGCGATCGGCGTGCCCGTCTTCTCGGGCAGCGGGCCGTACACGTCGTCCTCGATCACGTACACGCCGTAGCGCGTCGCGATGCGCGCGATCGAGCGCCGCCGCGACTCGGGCATCAGCGACACGGTCGGATTATTGAGGGTCGGCGTGCAGACGAGCGCACTGATCCGCTCGCCGTCGCACATCTCCTCGAAATGTTCGGGACGGATGCCGTGCTCGTCCATCTCGAGCCCCTTCAGCGTAAACCCGAGCACGTTCGCGGAGCCGATCACGCCGTGATCGGTCAGGCTCTCGCACAACACGGTGTCGCCCGGCCCGACGATCGACGCGAGCGCGAGAAAGATCCCGTGCGCCGCGCCGTTCGTGACCAGCAGCGATTCGCGATGCACCGGCATGTTCAGCGACGCGAGCCACGCGGCGCCGGCGTCGCGATGCGCGTCGAGCCCGGCGATCGGCCGGAACGAGCGGATCCACGGCTGATCGTCGGTGCCGGCCAGCGCCGTGCACACGCTGCGCCACGCGGCATCGTGCTCGGGCGTGTGCACGATGCGGGCGATCGAGAAGTCGACCAATTCGCGCTCGGTCGTATCGAGGATGTAGTTCGACATCGATTCCGTCACGCGCGCGGCCACGAAGCTGCCGCGGCCGACCTCGCAGCGGATCAGCCCCTGGCGTTCCAGCTCCTTGTACGCGTTGGTGACGGTCTGCACGCTGACGCCGAGGCTCGATGCGACGTCGCGCTGCGGCGCGAGCCGGGCGCCCGGCGCGAGCGCGCCGTTCTCGATGTCGCTGGCGATCGCCTTCACGAGCCGCTTGTATTTCGACTCGATGCCGTGCACCGCGCCGAGCGCGTCACGCCAGCCTGCCGATACCTCGGTCCGTCCCATCTCGATGTCTCCGTCGTGGCTTCCGCATGGTCGCTCAGAAAGACACCCTGAAAATATTGTCCTAGTGCAATCGCGCGCGAAAGCAGGACGTTGCGGGTCGAATCGGACAGTGCAATCGGCGTGCCCGCACGGACGCCGGCGCGGCACTTCGATTGTTCGGAGGAATGTCGCGGGAGCGGCTACCCGCGCAGCATGCGCCGTGCCTTCAGGATCACCGGCATGTCGATCATCCTGCCGTCGAGCGCGACCGCCGCACCGCCGCTCGCGTCAACGGCATCGAGCACGCGCCGCGCCCACGCCTGCTCCGCGTCGGTCCACGCATACGCGCGATGCACCGCGTCGAGCTGCTTCGGGTGAATGCACAGTTTTCCGCCGAAGCCGAACCGCCGCGCGTCGCGCGCATGCCGTTCGATCGCGGCGGGATCGTCGATGATCGTCGACACGCCGTCGACCGGCGGCGCGATGCCGGCCAGCCGCGACGCCAGCACGATCCACGAACGGAATGCGTTCAGTTCTTCCCCGTCGCCGTCGATGCCGAGATCGACCTGGAAATCGAGCGTGCCGAACGCCACGCGCACGACGCGCGGCGCGGCACACACCTGATCGAGCCCCGCGATGCCGGCCGCCGTCTCGACGATCGGCAGCAGTTCCAGCGTGCCGTGCGCGTGCGCGAGCACGGCATCGAGCTGCGCACGCGTCTCGCACTTCGGCAGCATCACGCCGGCTGTGCCCGGATGCGGGGCGATCGCGGCGAGGTCGTCGGCGAACCACGCGGTATCGGCCGCATTCACACGCACCCACACGGGCCGCGCGACATCGAGCCGCGCGACGACCGCGTCGCGCGCCGCTGGCTTGCCGTCCGGCGGCACCGCGTCCTCGAGATCCACGATCACCGCGTCGGCGCCGGCCGCGCGCGCCTTCTCGAAGCGCTCCGGCCGATTGCCGGGAACGAACAGCCACGAACGGGCGCAGGCGGACGTCATGCCGAGACCTCCGGAAACAGCGTGCCGATCGCATCGCACGACGCGACCTGCCACGCGCCGGCGAGGAGCCGCTCGACCTCGGCGTCCGACGCCGCGCCCGAAAACGCGGCGAGCGTGCGTACCTTGCGCGCGATCTCGTCGCGCGACAGCGTGTTGCCCGGATCGCCCTTCGGCTCGTCGACGCGGCCCGCGAACGTGCGGCCGTCGCGCGTCGTGACCGTCACCTTGCCGATCCAGCGGGCCGGATACGCGCGATCGACTTCGTCGTCGAGTGCCATCGACACGCGGTCGCGGAACACGGCGACGTGGGCAGCAGCGTAATCGCGCTCGAATTCGTCGACGCCCGCGTGGCCGTGCAGCGCGGCCAGCGCGAGCACGGTGCCCATGTTGAACTTTGCCTGATGCACGGTGCGCGGCACCGTCACCGCACCGAGCACGTCGAGCGCGCCCTGGTGCACGTGCGCGACGACCGTCTCGATGTCCGCCGCGGCGAGCCGCTCGCGCGCCATCACCGCGAGCAACGCATCGGCGACCGGATGCGCGTGGCGGCACGACGCGTGATACTTGAACGACGTTTCCGCAGTCGCCCAGCGGTCGCCGAGCCGATCGGTCAGGCGGGCCGGGTCCGCATCGGTCGACATGCCGGCCGCCATCCCCTGTGTGCCTTCGAGAATCCGCGTGGCGCCGCGGAATCCGTCGCGCGCGAGTTCGGCCGCCATCAACCCGTTCGCGGCGGCCATCGCCGTATGCAGTTGTTTCGAATCGGCCGCGTCGCGCAGGAATTCCCACAACCCGCTCGCCTGCGTGCCGGCCGAGCCGAACGCGTCGAGCATCCGCTCCGGCGACAAGCCGAGCAGCCGCCCGGCCGTCGCGGCCGCGGCGACCGTGCCGGCGGTGCCGGTCGTATGGAACACCTTGTAGTGCGAGCGCCCGAGAAACTCGCCGACGCGGATGCCGACTTCATAGCCCGCGACCGCCGCCGCGATGAAGTCGCGGCCGCTCACGCCGCGTGCCTGCGCCAGCGCGAGCGCGACCGGAAACACGACGGTCGCCGGATGAAACACCGAGCCGTTGTGCACGTCGTCCTGTTCAGCGAAGTGCGATGCCGCGCCGTTCGTCATCGCCGCGAAGTACGGCGTCGCGTGCGTGCGGTCGATCAGCACGTCGGCCGTGCCGGGCCCGCCGCGCGAGCCGCCCGCGCGGCGCGCGAACGCGGCGATCGTTTCGACCGGACGCGCGCCCTTGCCGGCCAGCGCGGAGCCGAGCCAGTCGACGTAGAGATTGACGGTGCGCGCGACGACGTCGGCGGGAATCACATCGAAGCGCAGTTGCGACGCGAACGTCGCGAGCGTGCGGCCGGGGGCAGTGGCGGGAATCGTGTTGGTCATCATCGTCGTGAAAGCGCAATCAGATCGTGCCGTTCGCGCGCAGCGCATCGATCCGCGCGCGGTCGTAGCCGAGTTCGGCGAGGATCGCGTCGGTGTGCTGGCCGAGCGCCGGCACCGCATCCATACGCGGCTCGACGCCGGCGGGCAGACCGGGCGGCAATAGCGCGGGCACCGGGCCCGCGGCCGTGTCGACGCTGCGCCAGCGCTCCCGCGCCTGCAATTGCGGGTGAAGCCATACGTCGTCGAGCGTGTTCATCCGCGCGTTCGCGATACCGGCCGCGTCGAGCCGCTGCATCACGTCGGCGGCCGTCAGCGTCGCAAATGCATCGACGATCAGCGCATCCACCACGTCGCGCGCCGCATGCCGTTTCGAATTCGCGTTGAAACGCGGATCGTCGGCCAGCGCCGGCTGCCGCAGCACCTGCTCGCAGAACAGTTTCCATTCGCGCTCGTTCTGCAGCCCGAGCATCACGGTCTTGCCGTCGCCGGCCGGGAATGGCCCGTACGGGCAGATCGTCGCGTGCGACGCGCCCGATGGCGCGGGCGGGCTTTGGCCGTCGATCGCGTAGTAGAGCGGGTAGCCCATCCACTCGACCATGCTCTCCAGCATCGACACGTCGATCCGGCAACCTTCGCCGGTGCGGCCGCGCATCAGCAGCGCGCTCAGGATGCTGGTGTACGCGTACATGCCGGCCGCGATGTCCGCGATCGAGCAGCCGGCCTTCGCAGGTTGCCCGGGCGAGCCCGTGATCGACAGGAACCCGGCTTCGCTCTGGATCAGCAGGTCGTAGGCCTTGCGATCGCGATACGGGCCGTCGCCGCCGTAACCCGAGATGTCGCAGACGATCAGGCGCGGATGCGTGTGCTTCAACGCGTCGTAGCCGAGGCCGAGCCGCTCGGCCGCGCCGGGCGCGAGATTCTGCACGAGCACGTCGGCATCCGCGAGCAGCGCGTCGAGCACGGCGGCCGCATCGGGCTGCTTGACGTCGAGCGTCAAGCTCTCCTTCGAGCGGTTCACCCACACGAAGTGCGACGACAGCCCGTGCACGCGTTCGTCGTAGCCGCGCGCGAAATCGCCGCTGCCGGGCCGTTCGATCTTGATCACGCGCGCGCCGAGATCGGCGAGCTGGCGCGTGCAGAACGGCGCCGCGATCGCATGTTCGAGGGTGATCACCTTGATGCCGTCGAGGGGTCGCATCGTCGGCCTCCGTCAGAATGAGCGCGGCAGGTCGAGGATGTGCTCCGCGACGTAGGCCAGGATCAGGTTGGTCGAGATCGGCGCGACCTGGTACAGCCGCGTCTCGCGAAACTTGCGCTCGACGTCGTATTCGCATGCGAAGCCGAAGCCGCCGTGAAATTGCAGGCATGCGTTCGCGGCCTCCCACGACGCGTCGGCCGCGAGCAGCTTCGCCATGTTCGCCTGCGCGCCGCACGGCGCGTGCGCATCGAACCGGCGCGCGGCGTCGAAACGCATCAGGCTCGCGGCCTCGACGTTCACGAATGCGCGCGCGATCGGAAACTGCACGCCCTGGTTCTGCCCGATCGGGCGACCGAACACGACGCGCTCCTTCACGTACTGCGACACCTTGTCGATGAACCAGTAGCCGTCGCCGATGCATTCGGCCGCGATCAGCGTGCGCTCCGCGTTCAGCCCGTCGAGGATGTACTTGAAGCCCTGCCCCTCCTCGCCGATCAGGTTCTCGGCCGGAATCTCGAGGTTGTCGAAGAACAGCTCGTTGGTCTCGTGATTGACCATGTTCGGAATCGGCCGCACCGTCAGCCCGTGACCGATGGCGTCGTGCAGGTCGACGACGAAGATCGACATCCCTTCGGACTTTTTCTTCACGTCGGCGAGCGGCGTCGTGCGCGCGAGCAGGATCATCAGGTCCGAATGCTGCACGCGCGAGATCCATACCTTCTGCCCGTTGATCACGTAACGATCGCCGCGCCGCTCGGCAGTCGTCTTGATCTTCGTCGTATCGGTGCCGGTGGTCGGCTCGGTCACGGCCATCGACTGCAGGCGCAGCTCGCCGCTCGCGATCTTCGGCAGGTACGCGCGCTTCTGTTCGGCCGAACCGTGGCGCAACAGCGTGCCCATGTTGTACATCTGCCCGTGGCACGCGCCGGAGTTGCCGCCCGCACGGTTGATCTCCTCCATGATGATCGACGCCTCGGTGAGCCCGAGCCCCGAGCCGCCGTATTCCTGCGGAATCAGCGCGGCGAGCCAGCCGGCTTTGGTCAGCGCGTCGACGAACGCGTCGGGATAGCCGCGCGCGTCGTCGATCTGGCGGAAATACTCGCCGGGAAACTGGCTGCACAGGTCGCGCACCGCTTCGCGGATGTCCTGGTACGGGTCGTGTTGCGTCGTCTGCATGTCCGTCGTCGATGAAGGAAGAAAGGAAAGGGAGCGCGTCATGCGAGGGTCGCGGTGGCCTGCATCGTCAGCCAGCCGTCGCGGTCCTTCGCCCACAGCTCGATCGTGCGGCCGTCGTCCGACGGCTTGCCGCACAACGTGAACGGCTGCCCGTCGAAGGTCGGGCGCACCGCGCGAAACGCGAAGCTCGCGAGCGTCGCGTCCGGCCGTTCGCGGTGCACGAGATCGACGAGCAGCGTCGCGATCAGCGGGCCGTGCACGACGAGCCCCGGATAGCCTTCTTCCTGCGTCACGTAGCTGCGGTCGTAGTGAATGCGATGACCGTTGAAGGTCAGCGCCGAATAGCGGAACAGCATCACCGCGTCGGCCGTGACCGTGCGCGACCACGCTTCGCCGGCAGGCGGCGCGACCGGCTTCGGTGCGGGCGCACCCGGCTGCGGCGCGTCGCGATAAACGATGTCGTGCTCCTCCTCGACGCACAGCGCGCCGCCGGCTTCGATCCGGTGCTGCACCGTCACGAACACGAGCCGGCCGCTGCGGCCCGTCTTGTCCTCGATGTTCGCGATCGTCGATTCGCGCGTCGCGCGCTGCCCGGCACGCAGCGGCGCATGGAACGTCAGCCGGCCGCCGGCCCACATGCGACGCGGCAGCGGCACCGGCGGCAGGAAGCCGCCGCGCTTCGGATGGCCGTCGGGGCCGACCTCGGCCAGCGGCGCGACCGGCAGGAAGTAGAGCCAGTGCCACATCGGCGGCACGACGTCGCCGGGCGACGGGCGGTCGAGCGTGGCGGCCAGCGCGTTCAGCGGGAACGCGGTGATGTCGTCACCGAGCGTTTCGGTCTTGCCGAGCCACGCGTCGAGCGACGCGGGGGCGGCAGGCTGCGGGGATGAGGTCGGCACGTCGGTCTCCGGTGCGCTTGCAATGACCCTAATATGCACGCCACGCGCGGCTTCGCGAAGTCGGCTTTCCCGAACCGGGGCTTCGAATTTGCTTAACGCGCGCGGGCGGGCGCCGTGCTGCCGGACGGTTCTCGTCTGACTATTCAATATAGTCGGCCCGCCGAACGTGCGCGGCTCGCGGTCGCCGGCCTTGCCGCTTGACCCCGGCCGACACGCCGCCTAAATTGCTTCAGACGGGCCGGCCGGGCCGCATGCGACGTGTCATCCGGGTGACAAAAACGATAGTTTGCTATCGAATGTTTTTGCCCCTATCATCTCGCCCATGACCAATCTGCATGACCTCCGCCTCGCCGTCAGCAGCCTGCTCGTGCTCACCGCGCGCAAGTGGCGCCGCACCAGCGACGGCGTGCTGACCGCGTACAACGTGTCCGAGGCCTGCGCGACGCCGCTGCTGATCGCCGGGCGCCTCGGCGAAGGCGTGCGGCAAGGCACGCTCGCCGAGCACGTCGGCATCGAAGGGCCGTCGCTCGTGCGCCTGCTCGATCAATTGTGCGCGGCCGGCCTCGCGCGCCGCGACGAGGACCCGCACGATCGCCGCGCGAAGACGATCTCGCTGACGGCCGCCGGCCGCGCGGTCACCGCGCAGATGGAGGACGACCTGCGCGCGCTGCGCGCCCAGGTGCTCAAGGGCGTGTCGCGCGCCGATCTCGAAGCCACGCTGCGCGTGCTGAACGCGTTTAACGCAGCCGACCCGCATCCGCCGGCGTCGCGCCCGCCCCACTCCGCCGATTCCGCGTCATGACCTATCCGAGTCTCCGCGACTGGCTGTTCTCGGGCAAGACGTTCGCCGCGTCGATGCTGGCGCTCTACCTCGGCCTGTATTTCCAGTTGCCGCGCCCGTACTGGGCGATGGCGAGCGTCTACATCGTGTCGAACCCGTTCGTCGGCGCGACGCGCTCGAAGGCGCTGTACCGCGCGCTCGGCACCGCGCTCGGGGCAGCCGCCGCGATCTTCTTCGTGCCGCCGTTCGTCGAGACGCCGCTCCTGTTCAGCATCATCGTCGCGACCTGGTGCGGCACGCTGCTGTACCTCGCGATCTCCGACCGCACCGCGCGCAGCTACGTCTTCATGCTCGCCGGCTATACGATGCCGCTGGTCGCGCTGCCCACGGTCACCGATCCGTCCACCATCTTCGACGTCGCGATCGCGCGCACCGAGGAAATCGTGCTCGGCATCGTATGCGCGAGCGTGGTCGGCAGTGCCGTGTTCCCGAACCGGCTCGCGCCGACGCTGATCGAGCGCACCGACGCGTGGTTCAAGGACGCCGCGTTCTACGGCCGCGAAACGCTGTCCGGGCACCTGGCCGGCAAGGCGCTGTCTGCATGCCGGCAGCGGCTCGCCGCGACCATCACCGGCCTCGAGTTCCTGCTGAGCCAGCTGGGCTACGACCATGCGCATCCGCGCGTGCTGGCCCGCGCGCAGGCGCTCGCGGGCCGGATGCAGCTGTTCCTGCCGCTGATGTCGTCGCTCGCCGATCCGCTGATCGCGCTGATGCGCGACCTGCACGTGCGCCCGCCCGCGCTCGACGCGCTGCTGGCCGACGCCGCGAAGTGGTTCGACGCGCCGCTGCCGGCCGTGAAGGCCGGCTCCGACGGCGCCATGGCGCACGATCCGGTCGCGGACGACCTGCGCGAGCGCATCGCCGCGCTGCAGCCGCCCGACAGCGCACTGGCGAGCTGGGACGGCGCGCTGCTGTCGAATGCGCTGTGGCGGCTGCGCCAGGTCATCGACATCTGGCAGGACTGCCGTTCGCTGCGCGCATTGATCGCGAACGAGTCGGGCGTATGGCAGCCGCGCTACCGGCACTGGCGGCTCGGCGGCACCGAGCGCTTCTTCGATCGCGGGATGATGCTGTTCTCGACGCTGACCGTCGTGTTCGCGATCGTGTTCGCGTGCTGGCTGTGGATCTCGTCCGGCTGGCACGACGGCGCGGCCGCCGTCACGCTCGTGGCCGTATCGTGCAGCTTCTTCGCCGCGCTCGACGAGCCGGCGCCGCTGGTGTTCAAGTTTTTCCTGTCGACCACCGCGAGCGTCGTGTTCGCGGGCCTGTACCTGTTCGTCGTGCTGCCGCACGTGCACGATTTCGCGATGCTCGTGCTGATGTTCGCGGGCCCGTTCATCCTGATCGGCACGCTGCTGCCGCGCCCGCAGTTCAACATGGTGACGATGCTCGTCGCGGTGAACACGGCCACCTTCATCAGCATCCAGAGTGCGTACGAGGCCGATTTCTTCGTGTTCCTGAACAGCAACCTCGCGGGCGTCGCCGGGCTGCTGTTCGCATACGTGTGGACGCGCGCGACGCGGCCGTTCGGCGCCGAACTCGCGGTGCGGCGCCTGCTGCGCTCGGGCTGGGAGGACGTCGCGCGCTCCGCGTCGACGCAGCCGCTCGACGATCAGCGCAACCACGCATCGCGGATGCTCGATCGCGTCACGCAACTGCTGCCGCGCCTCGGCGCGTCCGACGACCACCGCCACCCGTCGATCGAAAGCTTTCGCGACCTGCGCATCGCGCTGAATGCGCTCGACCTGCGCCGCTCGCGGCGCCGGCTGTCGGGCGACGTGCCCGACGCGATCGATCGCGTGCTGGCCGGCGTCACCGATCACTACGCCCGCTGCGCGGCCGCGAACGCGCGCCAGCCCGTGCCGCCCGCGCTGCTCGCGACGATCGACGACGCGCTGCGGCGCGTGGCCGGCCGCAACCTGCCGGGCGCCGCGCCGGCCGACGGCGCAGCCGCGCCCACGGTGCCAGCCACGCACCGCCGGCTGCGCGACACGCTGCATGCGCTCGTCGGCCTGCGCCTGTCGCTGTATCCGGCCGCGGCCGCGCAAGCGCCGCAGGCGCCGGACGGAGCACGCGCATGAGCCGGCTTTCCACCTTGTCATTCCGACCGCGACCATGATCGGCGAAATCGATATCTTCGGCGTGTTCGTGCCGGCCCCGCTCGTGCTGATGCTGATCGCATACCTGATCAACATCGTCGTGCGCGCGGTGCTCGAGCGCGTCGGCTTCTACCGCCTCGTCTGGCACCGTTCGATCTTCGACCTCGGCATCTACGTATTCGTGCTGGCCGCCGTCGTGATCGTGTCCCACCAACTCGTGGCTACCTAACGTGAAAAAAACCTGGCTCTCGGCAGGGCAAGTCCTGCTCACCCTGATCGTCGTCATCGTGGCCGGCCTCGTGCTCTGGCGGATCATCAACTACTACATGTTCTCGCCGTGGACGCGCGACGGGCACGTACGCGCCGACGTGATCCAGGTCGCGCCGGACGTGTCGGGCCTCATCACGTCGGTGCAGGTGGCCGACAACCAGGAGGTCAAGCGCGGCCAGGTGCTGTTCGTGATCGACCAGGCGCGCTACACGCTCGCGGAGCGGCTCGCCGAAGCGACGCTCGCGCAGCGCCGCGCGACGCTGGCGCAGGCGAAGCGCGAATACGCGCGCAACCTCCAGCTCGGCAACCTGGTCGCGAGCGAACAGGTCGAGGAAAGCCACACGCGCGTCGAGCAGGGCGAAGCCAGCGTCGCCGATGCGCAGGTGTCGCTCGACACCGCGAAGCTGAACCTGCAGCGCACGACGATCGTCAGCCCCGTGGACGGCTACCTGAACGATCGCGCCCCGCGCGTCGGCGAATACGTGCCGGCCGGTCGCGCGGTGCTGTCGGTGGTCGACCGCAACTCGTTCCGCGTCGATGGCTACTTCGAGGAAACCAAGCTGCGCGGCATCCATATCGGGCAGCCGGTCGACATCATCGTGATGGGCGAGCCGCATGCGCTGCGCGGCCACGTACAGAGCATCGTCGCCGCGATCGAGGATCGCGACCGCACGCAGGGCGCGAACCTGCTGCCGAACGTGAACCCGGCGTTCAGCTGGGTGCGGCTCGCGCAGCGCGTGCCGGTGCGCGTCGTGCTCGACGAGGTGCCCGACGATTTCCGGATGATCGCGGGCCGCACCGCGACCGTGTCGATGCGCGGCGCCGACGCGCGCCGCAACGACGCGAAGCCGGCTGGCGCCAGCACCGCATCGGCGGCCGCGCCGGTTCCCGCTGCGTCCGGTACGGCCGCGAGCGCCGCGGGAGCATCGCAATGAAGCGGCACGGTCTGCGCATCGCGGCGACGCTCGCCCCGCTTGCACTCGCACTCGGTGCGTGCAAGTCGGTCGGCCCCGACTACACGCTGCCGCAGCACGCGTACGTCAATGCGCCGCTGGCGAACCATGCGCTCGACGACGCGAACGGTGCGCTGGTGTCGCGCGACGCGGTGCCCGGCAACTGGTGGCAGCTGTACGACGACCCGGTACTCGACGGGCTCGTGCGCGATGCGCTGAAGTCGAACACCGACCTGCGCGTCGCCGCGGCCAACCTCGCCCGCTCGCGCGCGGCGCTGGTGGTCGCGAACGAACAGGGCGGCTTCTCGGGCAGCGCGGAAGCGGCCGTGCAGCGCGCGCAGGAATCGGCCGAGCAATACCTGCTCGAAAACAAGCTGCCGGTCGTCAACGAAGGCACGGTCGGCATCAACGTGTCGTACGAGCTCGACCTGTTCGGCAAGCTGCGGCGCGGCGTCGAAGCCGCGCGCGCGGACAGCGAGGCCGTCAAGGCGGCCGGCGACCTGGCACGCATAACCGTCGTGGCCGACGTCGTGCGTGCGTACGTCGAAGCGTGCTCGGCCGGCGACGAACTGGCGATCGCGAAGCAGTCGCTCGCGCTGCAGCAGCAGCGCGTGAAACTGTCGCAACGGCTGCGCGATGCCGGACGCGGCAACCAGACCGACGTGACCCGCGGCGTGACGCAGGTGCGCACGCTCTCCGCCGACATTCCGCGCTTCGAAGGCCGCCGCAAGGTCGCGCAGTACCAGCTCGCCGCGCTGCTCGCGCGCGCGCCGGCCGACCTGCCGAAAGCCGCCGCCGAGTGCGAACGCCTGCCGAAGCTGCGTCAGCCGATTCCGATCGGCGACGGCGCCGCGCTGCTGCGCCGCCGCCCCGACGTGCGCGAGGCCGAGCGGCAGCTCGCCGCCGCGACCGCGCGGATCGGCGTGGCGACCGCCGCGCTGTACCCGTCGGTCAGCATCGGTGCGTCGGCCGGCTCGGTCGGCGTCGCCGCCGACCTGTTCTCGTCCACCACGAATCGCTGGTCGTTCGGTCCGCTGATCAGCTGGTCGTTCCCGGTCAACGGCCAGCGTGCGCGCGTGCGCGAAGCCGAAGCCGCGACGGGCGGCGCGCTCGCACACTTCGACGGTGTCGTGCTGAACGCGCTGCGCGAAACGCAGTCGAGCCTCGCGACCTACGCGGCCGACGTGCAGCGCACGGACGCACTGCGCACCGCGTACGAGTCGGCCCGCAATTCCGCCGACGAAACCCATCGTCTCTATGCGGCCGGCCGCGAATCGTTCATTTCCGATCTCGACGCAACGCGCACGTTGACGAGTGTGCGGGCGCAGGTCGCCGCGGCCGAAGGCCAGGTCGCGGCCGACCAGGTGCGGCTCTTTCTCGCGCTCGGCGGTGGATGGGACGGCGACGGTGCGGCAGCCGCCGCGGACGCCGGCTCTGCGGCCTCGACACCCGCGGCCGCCCAGTCGACGCCGTAGCACCGTCGCAGTCGGGGATATGACGCCTGCGTGACGACACGCCCCGCGGCGACGCTTTTACCGATTCGCGCCATCGCATTCGCAGGGCCTGCGTTGACGGTACACTGGCCGATGCATTTCCATTCATCTGCTACCGCGGCCGGCCCGGCCGCGGCATCCACCCGGAGAGCCATCATGCGAACCAGCGCCCGCAACCAATTCGCCGGCCAGATCGGCGCCGTCAAACCCGGTGCCGTCAACGACGAAATCACGCTGCGCACGCAGGACGGCCTCGAGATCGTCGCGGTGATCACCCACGGCAGCGCGGCATCGCTGGGCCTCGCGGCCGGTACGAAGGCGTTCGCGCTCGTCAAGGCATCGTCGGTCATCGTGATGGTCGATGTCGACAGCAGCAAGGTGTCGGCCCGCAACTGCGTCGCGGGCACCGTCGCGTCGGTCGCGAAGGGCGCGGTCAATTCGGAAGTGGTGATCAAGGCCGCGGGTGGCGCGGAAATCGTCGCGATCGTCACCAACGACAGCGTCGATCGTCTCGGCCTCGCGAGCGGCACCGCCGCATCCGCGATCTTCAAAGCATCGAGCGTGATCGTCGGCGTCGAGTGATCGCGTGACGATCGCGACGGCGATTCGTTGTGCCCCTCGCATGCGTGCGGTCCGGTTCTCGTCCGGAGGCTGACGATGACCGCTTCGGCCGATCGCACGTACGAACAGGCGTTGCAGTTACTGCAATCCGCTGCGGCCAACACCGACGTGCCCGATGCGCAGCTGTTCGGCACCCTCGTTACGGCACGCGCCGGGCGCAACGAACTCTCGCTGCTGGGCTTGCCTCCCGACCAGTTCGCCGACCTGCTGGCCCGACAGTTTCCGCATCTGCGATCGGTCGATACCGTTGCACTCACGTCGGCGGTCGCACCGCCACCCTTGCCGGCCACGCACTCGACATTCGTCGCGACGCTGCATGTGCGGCTGATGGACGATGCGAATCCCGCCGTCGCCCGCGACGATGCCGACTGCCTCGCCGCGATCATCGCGCATGCGTGTCTGCGCCCCGATCATCTGTGGCGCGACCTCGGGCTCGACGGACGCGACGCGGTGTCCGCGATGCTCGCGCGCTTTTTCCCGGCGCTCGCCGCGCGCAACGTCGCTCATCTGCGCTGGAAGAAATTCCTCGGGCAGGAAGTGGCCACATCGCTCGGCGTGCCGCCCGGGCCCGCACCCGGATGTCCGGGCTGCGAGGATTTCGGCTTCTGCTTTCCTCGTGCGTGACGGGTATCGCAGCGACGGGCGGGCCGATAGCCGTTTCGTCGCGTCGTCGGCTGGAAAAGCCGCGTTGACCGGCATGACGAGCGCGAACCCGCCGTTACGCGACTTCGACGCCACATTCGGCTTCCACGAAAAAGCCGCGGATGATGTCCATCCGATCAACAACGGTTGAACGATCGTCAAACCGCAGACCGGTTGCCGGCACGCGTTGCGCTCCTCCACCCGATCGGCAACGCGCGGCTTCCGGCACGCGAATGCCGGCAACCCACATTGCCGAACCGATGACCGGCTTTTCCCGCTTCCCATAAACGGTCACCTTGCGATGCAAGGCACGCGTCACTCACGACACAGTCAATGCCGATGCCGGTGATGAATGTCCGGAAAATGCGCGTGGCTGTGCGTGATCGGCAGATGCACATGCGGATGCGTGTGCGGTTCGGCGCCGTCATACGGAAAGTCGTGCGCGTGCTGGTGATGGTCGTCGTGCCGATGCCGATGCGTATGCTCGAGTCGCTCGTGCGCATGCGTGTGTTCGTGCCGTTCGCGCACGTGCAGCCAGAGGCCGAGCGCCATCAGCGCGGCCGCGATCCAGAACGTCGCGGGCGGCAGCGCGGGCCAGATCAGCAGCGACAGTGCGACTCCGAATAGCGGGGCGACCGAAAAATATGCGCCGGTGCGCGCGCTGCCGAGATGACGCAGCGCGACCACGAACAACACGAGGCTGATCCCGTAGCCGCCGAGCCCCGTCAGCATCGCCGCGGCCGTGACCGGTAACGCAGGTAGCGTCGCGCCGGCCGCCAGCGCGATGCCGATGTTCACCGGCCCCGCGATCAGCCCTTTCATGCATGCGATCACCATCGCGTCGTTCGCGGCCACCTTGCGGGTCAGGTTGTTGTCGACCGCCCAGCACAGGCACGCACCGACGATCAGCAGCGCGCCGACCGGCACGCCGGCCCGGCCTGGCGTCCACGACAACAGCGTGCCGCCAGCGACGATCGCCACCATGCCGAGGAACACCTGCGTATCCACGTTCTCGCGAAACACGACCCACGCGATCACCGCCGTCAACACGCCTTCGAGATTGAGCAGCAACGCGCTCGTCGCCGCCGGCGTACTCGACAGCCCGAGCATCAGCAAAGCGGGGCCGGCCACGCCGCCCGCCGCGATCGCACCGGCCAGCCACGGCAGATCGGCACGATGCAACGGCGCGGCGTCCGCGGCCGATGCGCGACGGCTGTGCCAACCGCGCAGCAGAATCCCGATACCGAGCCCGACGCCGCTGCCGAAATAGAAGAGGCCGGCAACCATGAACGGCGACATTGCACCGATCAGCGCCTTGGCGAGCGGTGTCGCGGCGCCGAACAGCGCGGCGGCGGCGAGCGCGACGAAAATCGCGGAATGTCTCGAGTTCATGGTCCGGGTCGAATTGACGTTGATGAAACTGGGCGTGGCTTTGGGTCGAGGCGGGCGCGCCTTACTTTTCGAAAGGCTGGCTGTATCGTGGTGCCCGGCTTGCCTGCGGCCTGACGATCCCGTCGTGATTATCGCGCGCCGTTTTGTCGGAGTGGACAGACGGGATCGCGCGCGCGTCGATCGACGATTTCCACCTCATCATTTCGGAAAACGAATTATCTGGTCGACATGTTTTCATGAATAGTCCTGCATATTATTGATGTTCGATCAGCACGGTCGAAACATCACGCGCGCCGTGGCCGATCGACGAATGTGGGTCGTCCGGTCGCGTTGACTGTTCGACGAGGGAGGGGATGTACCAGCAGGTTCAGCGCCGGTGGAGACAGTCCCGACCTGCCTCTGGCGAGGCAAGTCGGTCTGGGGTGTCATGCACCGCACGCGGCTTGCATGCGGCTACGCGCTGCTCGATGGACGGCAGTGCGGTGCGGATTACTCGTTGCCGGCCGATTGCTGCTCGACCTGCGGCGCGGCGTCGGTCTGCACCGGCGCTTCCGCTTCGGCCTGCGCCGGTTGCGGCGCGGCAGCAGCGGCCTCGGCCTGCTGCTCGGCCTTCGGCTGCTGCGGTGCGCCCTTGGCCGCTTGTGCCGCGCCCTTGCCCGGGCGGCGAGCCTTCAGGCGGCGCGCACGCGCCGCGTCGTCGTGCGTCACGCGTCCGGCTTCGTTGCCCTGCAAGTCGACGCGCACCGCGTCTTCGACGAGGCAGGACCAGTAGCGATTGCCGCGGCACCACGTCGACATCGCTTCGCGCAGTTCGGCTTCGTTGAGGCCGACGGCCTGCGCTTCGCGTGCGAGATCGTCCCAGATACCGACCTTGAGCGGCACTTTGGGGGCCGGATTCTTCGGGAACGCGCGCGGAAACTTCCGCTGCAGTTTGCCGATCGCGACGATGACCGGATCGACCGGCGCCGCCGGCTTCGCCGAAGCAGGCTTCGCCCGATGCTGCGTCTTCGCGCCGGCACCCGGCTTGGCGCCGCGGGACGGCTGGTCGCCGGACTTCGGCTTCGCGCCGGCGTCCGTCGGCGCTGCCGGCCGCTTTGCGTTGCGCTCCTGCTTGGCCTTCGCCGCGAGCTGCGCCCGCAATTCGGCAAGTTGTTCAAAACCCATAAATTCAATCCACCAGGAATATAAGGTGTGGTTCGTGCGGCCATGCCGCGCGGCACAACAGCTTCGCCGCCATGCGTGCGGCCGGCCTGCCGCCGGTGCGGAACACTACGGGGCCGCATCGCGCACGCCACTCTGTTTTCAGGCACCCGGCCTCGATGCCGGACAAGGCAGGAGTGGAAGTATACCGGTACGCGCGACAGCCGGTTGACTCGCCGGTCTGCATTTGCCCGATCCGGGGTGCCGGAAATGCGTCCGCGCGGTCGTGTTGCGCATTATATGGATACGCTTCCGGATGTCACGCCATTCGCGGCCCCTGCTGGAAAATTGCGCCGGGCCGGGCCGACGCGCAAGGCGCAAAGTGCGATCTTCCGCGCGACGGACGTCGAACGGCGTCGTGTCGCAACCGCGACGCATGGTGTAGCCGCCGACCTCGCACGACCCGCCCACTCGACACCCGTTTGCGCCGGCCGCGATACGCGACTCGTTGCGTGCGCATCGATCGCGTCGCGGACGAAGATCTCGGAAAGTGCGTAGTATGGCCGAATCGACTTCGTTGGCAGCATGTCCCCGCCTGCTTTTCTCCGCGCGTCCGATCGACCGGGCGCGATTCCGTTGCCTGCGAAACGACCTGGTTACACGAGATGGAGCGCAAGCATGGTTTCCCAAGACGACACCCCGCATGACGGCCTCACGCGCGAGGAGATTCACCATCGGCAGATCGACATGCGCGGTTATCGGCGCAGCGATGGCCTGTTCGAAGTGACGGCCTGCCTCGCGGACCGCAAGACCAGCGATTTCACGCCGCCCGGCGGCGCGCGAACGGTCGCGGCACTGACACCGCTCCACGATCTCGGCGTCACGCTGGTGTTCGACGTCGACATGGTCGTTCGCGGCGTCTCCACGTTCATGCGTTCGCATCCGTATGCGCAGTGTTCGGGCGGCGGCGACTCGCTGCAGGCGCTCGTCGGATTGAACATCGGCGCCGGCTGGAACAGCGAGGTTCGCAAGCGCCTGCCGTCCTGCGATACGTGCACGCACTTGAAGGAACTGCTCGGCCCGATCGCGACGACGGCCTACCAGACGATGGTCGGCATGCGGCGATCGTCGCTCGATTACCGCGACAGCGAAGGAAAGCCGCTCAAGATCGACAGTTGCTACGCCTACGGTGCATCGCGCGATCTCGTGAAACGTCTTTGGCCCGAGTACCACCAGCCTTCGGCACCGACGAAGGGCAGTTGAAGTTCCGACGCTCGGCGGTTCGGCGCTGTTTGCGGAAGTTTGCGAAACCGATAGTGCGCGAACGGCTGCGGGCCGTGCCGGTGTCGATCCGGCAGATCGGAGCCGCCGCACTCGTCATCAGAACACGCCCAGTGCCAGCCCTGCAGCAAGACCCGCGCCGAGTTCGGCGCAGCGCGCGAGCGCGTCGCTGTCGATCGTCTTCGTTGCGAGAATACGCTCCGGCGTCTGCGCATGCGTGCAGACGATCAGGCCGGGCGCCACGTTCTTCAGCCGCCATCCGGTCGCGATCCGGTCGATCTGGCGCAACGCGTTCTGCCCGTCGCTTCCCGCGCAGATCATTGCCGCATACGGGCGGCCGTTCACGCGATCGAGCGCCGCGTAGTAGCAGCGATCGAAGAAATCCTTCATCAGCCCGGACATCGCCGCAAGGTTCTCCGGCGTCGCGAACAGGTATGCGTCGGCGGCCAGCACGTCGTCGGCGCTCGTCGCGTCCGCACGCTGCAGCCTGACGTCGACGCCAGGCTGCTCGCGAGCCGCACCGGCAGCCGCTTCGGCCATCTGTTGCGTCCCTCCGGTCATCGTGTGATAGACGATCAACAGCGTTTTCATGGGTCGTTGCTCGCATTCGGCTTCGGGTGCGTCGGCAGTATCGTTGAGCCCAGGTCAAATGGCCAGCCGGCACGGATGGGCGTCATTTGGCGTTCGTTTTTCCCCGGATCGACCGGTTTGCCTGCTCGCCGACAGCGCGCGCATCGCAATGGATTCGATCTGCCCGGGGAGCCGGATGCTTCCGGATGTGTCCGGGACCGCGTTCAGTCTTGCCGGCGATGCCGTGCAACGCCGTCGTCGGGTCGCGCGTAGTACGCAAGGAACATATCGGCAGCCGATTCCGCGACCTTCTGCTGCTCCTGCGCCGTCAGCGGCGGCTGGCCCATCGTGATCTGCGGCCAGAACGCGAATGCCTTCACCGCGCCATGCAACTGATGTGCGGCGAACACCGGATCGGTGACTGTCAGGCGGCCGGCCGCCGCGGCCGCACGCACCCAGACCGTGACATCTTCCTCGCGCTCGCCGAGACGCTCGACCATGTCGCGCGCCCGTTCCGGCGAATGGATGGCCGCGCCGATCGCGACACGCGCCAGCGCGAGAAAGGCCTCGTCGTTCATCAACCGCAATTTGCGGTCGAGCAACGCGAGCAGTTGCTCGCGCAGCGGCACGTCGGCGCGATAGGTCGGCGAACTGCCGGTGCGAGTCGCATCCCACAACTTGTTCAGGATCGCGGCGAACAGCGTCTCCTTACCGGGGAAGTGGTTATAGACGGTGCGCTTCGACACGTCCGCGCGCGCAGCGATACGATCCATGCTCGTCGCATCGTAGCCCGCGGCGAGAAATTCCTCGATCGCCGCATCGACGATGGCCGCGCGCTTTCGGTCGGTCAGACGCTGAGGGGGAGTACTGGTATCCATACAGAAATTTTACACCGGGCAGTTTACTTATCCTAAAAATAAACTACACTGTTTAGTGTACTTTATTCTCCGGACGAACCGACATGGCATCGCCTCTCGTTTTGATTCATCGCATTTTGGGTTTCGCGGCCGCCCGACGCGGCCGGACGCTCTCGGGCAGTTCGCCGCAGCACAATGGCGAGCGCTTTGCCAATGTCGCGCCCCGCTCCGCCGAAGGATTGGGCAAGACACTGGGAATCGCCTGGAACATGCTGGTCAACAAGCCGCGTCATACCGTGCCCGCCGGCGCATTGCCCGTCGATTCGCTGACCCGCGCGGAACTCGATGCGGCGCCCGATCGCAGCCTGTATCGGCTCGGCCATTCGACGCTGCTGCTGAAGCTGCGTGGCGAATTCTGGCTGACCGATCCGGTGTTCGCGGAGCGCGCGTCGCCATTTCGGCGCATCGGCCCCAAGCGCTTTCATGCGCCGCCGATCGCGCTGGAAGATCTTCCGCCGCTGCGCGGCGTGATCCTGTCGCACGATCATTACGATCACCTCGACCGCGACACGGTGCTCGCGCTGGCCGCCACCACCGACGTGTTCGTGACGACGCTGGGCGTCGGCGATCGGCTCATCGAATGGGGTATCGATGCGAACAAGGTCCGCCAGCTCGACTGGTGGCAAAGCATCGATGTGGCCGGGCTGACGCTGACGGCGACGCCTGCCCAGCACTTCTCCGGGCGCAGCCTGTTCGACGGCAACAGTACGCTGTGGGCGTCGTGGGTGATCGTCGACGACGACCTGCGCGTGTTCTTTAGCGGCGATACGGGTTATTTCGACGGCTTCCGGGAGATCGGCGAGCGCCTCGGGCCGTTCGACGTCACGCTGATCGAAACGGGCGCCTATGATGCGCAATGGCCGTACGTTCACATGCAGCCGGAAGAAACCGTGCAGGCGCACATCGATTTGCGCGGGCGCTGGTTGATGCCGATCCACAACGGTACGTTCGACCTCGCGATGCATCGCTGGCAGGAGCCGTTCGAGCGGGTCACGGCGCTGGCGCTCGTGCGCGGTATCGAGCTGTCGACGCCCAGAATGGGCGAACGCCTCGATCTCCGCGCGCCGCATCGCGGCGAGCGCTGGTGGCGCACGGTCGACGAGCGCGCGGCAACGCCGGCGGCAAAATCGCGACGCTGGCAGCTTTGCGCATCGCAGGCGACGAAGTAGTCCGCAATCGCCGCACGCGCCTTCCGGGAGGATGGCCGTGCAGCGGCGCCGGGTGGTGCATTCGTTGCCGGCTTCCCCTGCACGTCGACGGCCTGCCTGTCGATCCGATTACTAGAGTAGAGAAGTCATGCATCCGGCATCCCTCCGATACATATCCGGCCAACGAAACGATGACGTCGCCATCGCGGCATTCGACCAGGCGAGCGACCGTTCGACCGGTCGCAGCCGCGAGAACGAGCTACGACAGACGCTCGCGGAGCGCGTCGCGAGATGGACCGAAGGAGTCGATCATCTTGACACGGCCATTCCCAACCTGAGCTTTCATCGAAGGGAAGCGCCGACGCAGCCGATGGAATGCATGGTCGAGCCGAGCTTCGGTCTCGTCGTTCAAGGCGCGAAGCGGGTCATGCAGAGCGGAGATGCCTATATCTATGACACGGATCGCTTTCTGATCACGTCACTCGACCTGCCCGGTTCGACGCAGATCATCGAAGCCAGCCCCGACAAACCGTTTCTCGGGCTCGGCCTCAAGCTCGATTTTCGCGTCATGGCCGAATTGATGATGCAAGTCGCGCCGGATCACGACGATGCGCCGGCCGGCCGCGGGCTCGTCGTCGGCGACATGACCGAGCCTCTGTACGACGCGCTGAACCGGTTACTCGCGCTGCTGGACGACCCGAACGCGATTGCCGTTCTCGCACCGTATGTCGAGCGGGAAATTTACTATCGGCTGCTGACGAGCGACCAGGGCGCCCGCCTGCGTCAGATTGCGTCCGCCGGCAGTCAGTGCAACCGCGTGTCACGCGCGATCCGGTGGTTGCGCGCTCACTACGACGAGTCGTTGCGTGTCGATGATCTCGCGGCGCAGGTTCAGATGAGCAGCTCGACCTTCCATCACCACTTCCGTCAACTCACCGGCATGAGTCCTCTGCAGTACCAGAAATGGATACGGCTCAACGAGGCACGTCGGCTGATGCTGGCGGAGCGGCTCGACGCCGCGTCGGCGGCGTTCAGGGTCGGGTATGCGAGCCCGACCCAGTTCAACCGGGAATATAGCCGGCTGTTCGGCAACTCTCCGCGAAGGGATATCGATAGCCTGCGAGGTGGCGGGGACGTCGCCTTGTCGATCGTCGCGAGTTATTGATGGCGGCACGGTGGG
>Ga0268252_1000143_pt1 | contig 46906 bp, 56 predicted proteins | sample AgamicMgSfrz_FD_200244 | JGI IMG/M metagenome (GOLD analysis project Ga0268252, IMG submission 200244) | Agave microbial communities from Guanajuato, Mexico - Mg.Sf.rz (v2) (version 3) | ecosystem: Host-associated > Plants > Phyllosphere > Phylloplane/Leaf | place: Guanajuato, Mexico | collected... | reverse complement strand
GAAGGATGGTATAACCAAAACAGAATCCATAGTAGCCTCGGCTATCAAACTCCTCAAGCGATTGAGGATCAAATGAGAAAAACAGCTTAAGACTTAACTTTTTTGTGTCCAAATTATTGACTCAAATCCAATCTAATGAAGAAGAAATAAATAATCGAAGAATTATTATCAATAACTCTAAGGGTGTTACAGTATTAATTACAGATACAGACTTTATCGCCGGTATTGAAATTTTATTGCAAATACTTGTAGTATTATCAGTCCAGTTGGATATTTATAGCCTAGCATAAAATATTATTAGATTAAATTTTTATTAATTTAAAACGATAAAGAAAAAATAGTATGTATAAAACTAAAAAGAAATTTCTCCTATCCAAAAGATCAATAAGTGATTTAAAGAACATTGTTAAACACCGATATTACTATTCGATTTAATATAGGTTTTAAATGCACTAGGAGGTATGAATTATATATAAATCCACGTCATGAAAGTTCAATAAATAAAAAAAGCTAACGAAATTCGTTAGCTTTTTTTACTTTTTAATTAGATATCTATATTCAAAATAATCTTTAAATAATTAGTTACTTTGTCCAATCAGAACTAATCAATCTATCATCATATATAATGACAACGTTAAAAGTAAAGAGATAATTAAATAAACAAATGCCAAAGGTTCTTATAATGTAACAATCAATTCAAGTAGTAGGGATGGTTCCTCACTCAATTGGAGATCGGCTTCCTTCCTATTGGTTTAGATAATATCTCCAAAATATTAACCTTATATTTTTACAAATTTAAGGTTTTCATCCACATCAAAAATAGTTATTTTTTACAAATATATAGTGATTAAAAATACAAATAAATGGAACATTGGGAGTGATATTTTTGAGGATACTAGTAACCGGAGGAGCTGGCTATATCGGTAGTCATACTTGCCTGGAACTGTTGAATTCTGGATATGATATTGTAGTAATAGATAATTTTTCCAATAGCAAGCCTGAAGCTTTGAAACGGCTATCTGAATTAACAAAAAAAGATTTTAGATTTTATCAAGCAGATTTGCTTGATAAAACAACATTAGAGAAGGTTTTTTCTGAAAATAAAATTGATGCAGTTATACATTTTGCCGGATTAAAAGCTGTTGGCGAATCAATAGAAATTCCCCTTCATTATTATCATAATAATATAACTGGTACATTGATTCTTTGTCAGACTATGGGGAAATATGGTGTAAAGAAAATGATATTTAGCTCATCGGCAAATGTTTATGGAGTACCTAAACATGTTCCAATTACTGAAGATTCCCCATTAGCACCAATAAACCCCTATGGTAGAACAAAATGGATTATTGAAGAAATCTTAAGAGATTTATATGTTTCAGATAATAGTTGGAGTATTGCACTTTTGCGGTACTTTAATCCAATTGGGGCCCATGAAAGTGGTCGAATAGGTGAAGATCCCAGTGATATACCAAATAATCTTATGCCTTATATTAACCAAGTTGCTATAGGTAAAAGAGACAAACTTAATGTGTTCGGCAATGATTATGATACTCATGACGGGACAGGAGTAAGGGATTATATTCATGTTGTGGATTTAGCTAAAGGGCACTTAAAAGCTCTTGAAATGGTTATCTCTACTACAGGAATTGATGCATTTAACCTTGGAACAGGGGTTGGTTATAGTGTACTAGATTTAATCAAAAACTTCGAGAATTCCACCTCAAAAAAAATACCATATAACTTGACCGATAGAAGACTAGGAGACATTGATCAATGCTATGCTGATATTAATAAAGCGAATAACAAATTAGGGTGGGAAGCAACTAAAAATCTTGAAGATATGTGTCAAGATTCCTGGAGATGGCAAAAAAACAATCCGAATGGATATAATCAATAAAAATTGAAGTTGGTAGATGATTTGAACCCCTACCAATTATCAGTATTTAGTAATTGTGGGGATGAAAACTCTATATAAAAGTATGATGCTAGTTTAGGCTACTAAATAAATTCTAAAAATCTATATTTAAGCAAATGCTAATATTAAAAAACTTTATCATTTGATAGGTTCTCAAGCTTCGTATTAACCGAGTCTATTAGAATTATGAATAACCTAAAGTGCTTCAGAAGTGAAAAGAAACATCTGCGATAAGCACCTAAATAATATCCTTTTGAAATAGAGTTAACTTATCTTTATAAAACAAGATAAATAAAAGCTATACATGTAATAAAGAAAAAGTATTTATGAGAGGTTTACTTTTCTGAAAAAATAAAAAATTTAAACAAATCATTTTTGTTATACTTATAAAATGGTGATTAGATTTATATGCTCTACTTGTAGGGAATAGTTTTATCAAATAATTATTAATCGAGATCGCTCTTATAAACTTAGTTAGTTTATTTACCCTTTAAAAATAAATAAATATAATTCTTTAAATAGTTTTAATTCTAAAAAATACGTGTTTGCTACAGTAATTTATTTAACTCAAAGGTGTAATTGGATTACTTTTTTCAACCCTTAGAACGAATGTTGAAGAGACTGGGATAATCTTTTATCAAGGTAACTACCTTAGAATCTATTTCTGATATAGGCCCATTAAACAAAATCCAAATTTTGTATTTATTCTAAATATCATTCTTCTTGGTGGAAAAAATTTTTTTATTCATAGTCGTCATAACTGGACCACCACAAAGGGCGGTTAAAGTCATAGAACTTAACTCTGCGGCATCTTTAGGGTATAAATTAAATTGTTTCATCGCCAATTGATTAATTAACAATCTTTTTTCCCTTCTAAATAAAAATAAACATTTGTATCAGTGGTATAAACAAGTGTAAATTTGGGAAAATTATTAAATTCTAAAGATAAAGGCTCCGATTTGGGAACCTTATATAAAATAGGGTCTGCAAGCTGAACAATGTTAGATAAGGAGAATTTAAAAAGATTAAATATCTCCTTAGGTTTTTTTCTCGATTGATTTTGAATATAATAAATGTCTCTGAAATCTCCTTTAACAATTGTACCTTCTAGAGTATTAAAGGGTATTTTAGGGGTTTTACACGTAATATCCAAAATTTTATCAAGTGGAAAAGAGACATTTTTTCCATTTAATCTTTTCTAAAAAATTACATTGGTATGATTCCAATGATCGGAATTATCGTCCCAGAAATTTTCATATTTACAATAAACACTATCTAGTATTTCGGTTCTATGCATGACTGAACAATAATCCACAATAAAAGCTGCATCGTCTAGTTTAGATTTAGATTTACGAATAAATTGATGGGTTTCCTTGTGATTTATGTCAAGTTGTTTTACTAATTGGGACGAATACAAAATGTTACATTCTAAATGTTGAAAAAGTATTTGCTCATTGATTTTAACCTTTCAGGCAGATATACTGTATCATCTGTCAAATAAGATACAAAAATTCCTTGGGCATCCTTTAAGGCAATATTTATTAAGTTCGCATATCTAGTGGCCTTACAACGATTTTTATGCTTAATATTACTATTAAAATACTGAATTCTGGGATCTTGAGTATACTTTTTTATTACGTTCACAGTTTCTAAATTTGAGTTATCATCCATGATAAATAATTCCTAATTAGTTTCTGTTTGCGCTAGCGCACTTTCAATTGCCTTGCCAATAAATAAAGGTTTATTGTAGCCAGTCAAAATTATTGATATTAATGGTTTCACTCATAGCACCAACTACCTATGTTTTATATTCCAATCAAATCCAATTCTCTTATCGTTCCATGGAATTCTTTTCTCATCAGGCTGATTGGGGTTATATGACTTCGTGGTACAATACACTATAGTAGCTGGTCTTTCTCCAAGAACTCGATAACCATGAGCAACTCCTTTTGGAATTAGCAATATTATTTGATTATTTTCTCCCATGTAATAAACTTCAGTTTTACCTTTGGTAAGTGAATCTTCTCTGGTATCATAAAGTACGACTTGAGCATTTCCAGAGGGAAAAAACCAAATATCATCTTGCTCCTCATGATAATGAAAAGCTTTGATGACACCTGGAAAAGAAGTAGACCATGAAAGCTGGCCAAAATTAGAGAGTAAGCCATCATCATCTCTTAATACTTCCGCAAAAAAACCTCTATCATCACAGTGTTTAATCAATTTTTTAAAAATTACACCTTCAATACTCACTGCTATCAGCTTCCTTTTTTAAGTATTCATGCAATCCCTCTTTCCAACTTTGCAAAAAAACGCCGTTGGAATTTAATTTCTTAGGGCATAAAACAGAGTACATTGGCCGTGGTGTTTTTAGACCGTATTCTTTAGAAGAAACAGGAATAATATTCACTTTTTTATTTAAAAAAGTAATAATTTCAGTAGCAAATTCAAACCAACTACAGTTCCCAGAATTTGTTACATGATAAATTCCACTTGGCTTTGTTAATAATCGTTTTAATGCTATTCCTATATCTTTTGTAAAAGTAGGACAACCGTATTGATCATAAACCACACGAATTTCTTGTGAATAATCAGCTAACTTTTTAATGGTATTTACAAAATTATTCCCTCCATGCCCATATAGCCATGACGTTCTAATAATTGTTGTATTTTCATAAGTAGCTAACGCTAATGCTTCACCTAATTGTTTACTTTTCCCATAAATGGTTTTAGGGTCAGTAACATCCTCTTCTATATAAGGTTCATGCTTTTCACCATTAAATACATAGTCTGTACTAATATGAAAAAACTTCGCTTTTTTTTCTTTAGCCTCATGTGCTAAATAGTAAGCCCCTATTCCGTTAATTAAATAGGCTTTTTCTAGTTCTGTTTCACAAAGGTCCACTTGTGTAAAAGCTGCAGTATTTATAAGAAAATCCGGCCGGACTTTCCCCATCATTTCTTTTATCTGGCTACGGTTTGTAATATCCACCTGCTGTTTGCTATATGGAAATACTACATAATCTGTCCCTTTAAATATTCGAACGAGTTCTTTGCCTAATTGCCCCCCTGCACCTGTAATAACGATTTTCATAAAAGAGTTCCTTCAAAATAATCTATATACCATTGAATGGTTTTTTCTAATGATTGATCAAAGTCAGAGGTTTGCTTCCATCCTAACTCGTTTTGTAATTTAGAAGAATCAATAGCGTATCTTCGATCGTGTCCTCTTCTATCTTCAACATATTCAATCAAGCTTTCAGATCTCCCCATTATTTTTAATATTTGTTTTACCACATCAATATTTTTCCTTTCATTTCCTCCACCAATATTATAAATCTCTCCACGTATTCCTTTTTCAAGAATAAGAGAAATCGCTTTGCAATGATCTTCTACAAATAGCCAATCCCTTATTTGTAGACCATCTCCATATACAGGAATCTTATAATTATAGAATGCATTATACACAATGGTTGGAATGAATTTTTCAATATGTTGAAAGGGTCCGAAATTATTACTACAACGTGTCGTAATCAAAGGTAATTGAAACGTTTCATAGTAAGAACGAACTAACAAATCAGAGCTGGCTTTTGTAGCAGAGTAGGGATTATTAGGTGAAAGAGGTGAGGCTTCTGTAAAAGGTTGATCAGTTGGGTTTAATCTACCGTATACTTCATCTGTTGAGATATGTATCATTTTTTTAGCATAGCCTTTGAATAATTGTTGTAATAGCTGATAAGTGCCGACAATATTTGTTTGAATAAACTTATCTGCATTCTGAATGCTTTTATCCACATGAGACTCTGCAGCAAAATGAATAATTGCTTCATATTCTTGATCCATCACCACTTCTATATCTTTCTCATTTACAATATTCCCTTTAATAAATCTTAACCTAGAATGAGATGTTAACTTTCTGATCTCTTTAGGATGGCTTACATACGTAAGAAAATCGATTACGGTTATATTGTATAAAGTTGTTTTTAACAAGTGATAAACAAAATTGAGACCAATGAAACCAGCGCCCCCTGTAATCAATATATTCATAGCATTCTTTCCTTTCTGAAACATCTCTTTAGGATTCTACTAACTGATAAGATATTGTCCTCATTCATTCTTCTCTAATGGTTTCGCTAACTGACGAAGTTGTTGATCTAAAATAAAACTTTTTCGGAAGGCAAGTTCTTCTAAATAAGCAATTCAAACGTTTTGGCGATTTTGAATGGGATAAACAAATAAAGGAACATCTCATAACGATTCATGAGTATCTGTATCAAGTAACTAAACTCTCTATCCAGTAACTCGACGTTTAATTGATTTTCCTGAAGGTATTATTCATTAATTGACGTAATTTCATATTCCTCGCAATCCTATTTTTTAATCTTTTTCACAACATTAACAACATTGTTGTCATAAAAATATAGGTCTTTTATGACAAGATTTGGGATTTATAGGTGTTTCTTCGATTGAAATGTCTGGTAAATATTGATCATATTCTAAAACACCAAATCGTTCAGTAACTTTAACAAATAGCCGAATATGGTTGCCCCATGATTCTGAATATCAACTCATTGAAGTGCCTTAGTAAAATTATCTCCATGAAAAAGGTTATCTCCTAATATTTAAAATATAGAGTCTATTCGGATAAAGTCTTCTCCTATAATAAAAGCTCGTGTAACGCTTTCGAGTTTTTATTGTGATAGTAACTTAGCTTAATGTCTAATTATAATTCATCCCCTAAAATACGGTTTATCATTAAGGGTAGAAATAATTAAAATTTCTTTAATTTCAGTAAGCTTTAGGACAGACAAAGGATAATAAATTAAAAATTTAACCCAAATTGGTAGTAACCACTTTGAAACAAGAAACATTAGTGGAGAAAGCATAGTTCCATATTCACCAGTTATGATGATTCCTTTCATAATTGTTCACATCTTCAACTTTATATATATATGCAAAGTTCGGATAACTAATTTCTGTATTTATGAAAAAATGGTCATAACTCCATAGAGCTAAACAAGCTAGAAAACATTCTAAGTCTGGTTGTCTTTTATGATAAAATTAGTGATATTATGTAATTTACAGTTCTAGAAAAAGCGAAGCTTTCATGAAAATTTCTAATAAAATTAAATTATGCTAACTAATGAATGAACTTTATTTAATATTAATATCAATTCTGATAAAAATTGATCAATCTCTTTTAACTCAATGTCTTATATAAAGCAGCATTACTAAAACATCTCACGATCAGGTTACTATGAATATCTATAGAGAAAACCTTCTAAAAGAGTTTTAGAGAATGAAGTGTTAAGTGCAGAAATACAGCAGATATTTGAGGAACATAAGGGGTGGTATGGATCTTTAAGAATCACAAAGGTCCTTGAGAAGAAAGGCATCAAGGTAAATCGAAAAAGAGTAGGCAAACTGATGCGTCAAATGAATCTGTATGCGAGAGGAAGTCGTTATAGCTATAAGTGCTATAATAAAAAATCCTTTTCAATAGAAAGACCGAACCTCTTAAATCAAGTTTTTCATACGGATCAACGAAATAAAATATGGGTCGGTGATATTACCTATATCCCTACTCAAAAGGGCACTTTATACCTTGCGGTATTTGTGGATATGTATTCGAGAAAAGGGATTGATCCATGAGTACCCGGATGAAAGTTTCTCTCGTGATAGACGCTTTTTTACAAGGAGATAAGAATGAACGTCCCCAAACAGGGCCAATTATCCATACAGACCAGGGGTCTCAATATACCGATGGTAATTTTCAAGCACTACTAAAAAAGTATGGTGCTATTTCGAGTGTCAGTAGAAAAGGAAACCCTTATGACAATGCATTAATGGAATCTTTTTATAAAACCATAAAAAGAGAGCTCATTCATGGTGCCAAATTTAAGACACTGGAACAAGCTTGAAAGGAGGTATTTAAATATATAGGGTTGTACTATAATACCAAAAGAATGTGGATAGGCTACACTCAGTTGGACAGAATTTTTAAGGTCAAGTAGACTACAGATAACCTATTAAAGGAGAATCTACAATGACCAGAAGAGAACGTCGAACATTTACAGAAGAATTTAAACAACAGATGGTGCAGTTATATGAGAATGGAAAGCCGAGAAAAGAGATTATTCGTGAATATGACCTGACTCCTTCCTCTTTAGATAAGTGGGTGGGACAGAGTCAAACTTCTGGTTCGTTTAAAGAAAAAGATAACCTGACCGAGGAACAAAAAGAACTGATGGAGCTCCGTAAACGAAATAAGCAATTAGAAATGGAGAATGACATTTTAAAGCAAGCCGCGCTGATACTAGGACGAAAGTAAATGTGGTCAAGAATAACCAGCACAAATACTCGATATCAGCGATGTGCAAAGTCCTACAACTCCCAAGAAGTACGTATTATTATGAAGCGAAGGAGCGTCCGACAGAAGATGACGTTACCTCTGCGATCATAGACATTTTCCATTTCAATCATCAGACTTATGGGACTCGTAAGATTAAGCATGGGTTAAAAAAACAAGGAAAAGTCGTCTCGAGGCGCCGTATTGCACGTATCATGAAAGAACAAGGCTTAGTTTCTATCTACACAGTAGCTCAGTTTAAACCACCGTCTACTATACCAAACAAATCGGAACAGAAAAACAAATTGAACCGAGGGTTCTAGCAAGAGAAAGCGCTGGCCGTTGTCGTCAGTGATCTCACATATGTAAGAGTGGATTAAAAATGGTCTTACATATGTGTATTTGTCGATCTCTTTAATCGAGAAATTATCGGTTATAGCGTAGGATCTAACAAGGATGCCTTATTGGTTTATCGAGCGTTGGCATCCATAAAGGCGAATCTTCATCAAATCCGGCTCTTTCATACGGATCGAGGAAAGGAGTTTACAAACAAGCTACTAGATGGGGCACTAGAGACATTTGCGATTGGCCCATCGTTAAGCATGAAAGGCTGTCCATATAACAATGCGGTCGCTGAAGCAACCTTTAAAATCATTAAAACGGAATTTGTGAACAAGCGACATTTTACTAGTTTAGAAGAATTAACAAAGGAATTACAGGACTATGTTCATTGGTTTAATCATGTGCGAATCCACAGGACACTTGATTATATGAGTCCGATTGAATACAAAATGAGACACCTTAAAAAACTGTCTAGTTTAGTGTTGACATACCAATGCATTCTTCCCTGAGTTATCTTTCGCCTACTGAATTTGAAGAAGCCTATTCATAATAGTAACCTAATTTAGTGTCCAGTAAATATTGACAAGCACCCCATAATATCTTTATTGAACTCTTCCCAACTCCCTAAAATCTAAGTTATTCTATTCACTTAAAAAATAACTTAATACTTTATAGATTATAGAATAGATACTTAAAAATTATATTTATTATGACAAGGGAATATCTACTACGGTCTTTTAAAAGATGTAAATAATCGAAACTATAGATTTTGGTAATATCTCAAATTTACAAATCAATTCAAATGACCATAAGAATGAACAAAGCCTTTTAAATGCTTGATCACTTGGTTATTTCATAACCTAGTTTTTTTAATGTTATATAAAATTTTTCATTAATTTTTTCTTCTTGCTCTTTATTCAAAAAGGATTTCCATCCATTTGCTCGCCCTTCTCTTACAAACGGAATTTTTCTATCGGTAGACTCTGTAGGATTAAGGTGTTCTTTCTGTTTTTCTTCTAATGATTTCATATTATCGAACGAAGACCACTCTATAGCTTCTTTGATTTCTTTATCTGTCCTATGCAAATTTAAGAATTTTAAGAGTTTATGGACCTCTCTGGAAGTATTACTGAGAAGATCTTCATATCTAAGAAGTAAAAACCCATTTTCTATATTTTTTTGATTCTTAATCCAACTTTCCACATTACGATCCCACATCCCAGGCCAAAAGTTTCCTAACAAGAATTCTTCAAAAAACTCATTAAAAGTTAATCTAAAAATATCAGGGTAATATTTCATGTGATGGAAATAATAAGAAATTACAATATCGCGTGGGTCTCTTACCAAATATATTACTTTAGGATAAGTTGGGTCATACATTTCATGGCTCCATACAAGATGTGGATAAGGAAGGTTTTCTACTGTTTCCTCTTTCACATTTTGAACCAAATCTCCTTTATTTGACCAGTCTATTTTTCTTCCATATAATAACATTCCTATAAGAAATAACAGATAGTTGTTTCCTGATTTTGGATATGCCACTATGCAAATATCGTCCTTTTGAATTTTATAAGGTAGGCCTATTGACACTTTCTTTCCCCCTTTTTTAAGAATAAATTAACTGAAAAAACAATTAATATAATAATTTTTAGAGGTGAACATTTAGGTAAAATGTATCTGGTTTTGTAGAATCAAATATTTCATTCGCCCAAAATAAAACAATCATTTCATCATCCGATAAATTTTCGATGGAATGGGTATATCCTGGTGGGATATCCACTACTTCAATTTTTTTGTCTGTAACAAAATAAGTTATTATTTCATCGCAATCTATTTTTCTGAATTTTATATTTGCTTCACCTTTTATGACACAAAATTTTTCTACTTTTGTATTGTGATAATGATTTCCTCTTATTACGCCTTTTCTTGATTTTGAGACAAATATTTGCCCCATCTGATGTGATTTAATTAATTCAAATAAGCTTCCTCTTTCATCTTTATAAGTAGGCAATTCATATGAAAAGTTACTATGATCTAAATAAGATAAATATGTTGTATATAGAAATTTAGTGAGTTTATCAGACAAATTAGGAATGATTAAAGTTTTTCGCATATCCCTTATTTCGTAGAGCTTATTAACTAGGTCGCCTAACTTTATAGTGAAGGTTTGATTAAGAGGATAATAATACTGCCCTTCTTTCTTTTCTCGATATAAGCAATCTATAAAACTATCCACAACATCGTCAATGTATATTAATTCAAGAGTTTTGTTAGCATCATGAATAGAAATTTCTATATCATGTGAAATATTATGACAAAAAGTGGCAACGACGGAGTTATAATTAGGTTTACACCATTTCCCAAAGACATTTGGTAATCTATATATACAAACCTCTGTACCAGTTTCAACACTATATTTTTTAAGAATTTCTTCAGCGGTGTTTTTACTTACCCCATAGGGGTTCTCATATTCTGCTTGAATAGAAGATGAAAAAATAATTTTAGCTTTTTTATTAATTTTCTTCAAATAATTAACGATTTCTTCAGTAAGCCCTACGTTAGTTCTAACGAACTCTTCATCATCTATTGGTCTATTAACTCCAGCCAAATGATATATGATATCTGAATCACTTAAATGTTCATAAAGTAATGATAAGTCATCCCTACTATTATATGTCCTTACTATTAAATCTTTTTCCCGATGTAATCTCTCTATGAGATTTTTTCCAATAAATCCATTTGCACCAGTTATCAATACTTTTAGCATCTACTTAACTCCCATTTTGTTAGTTTAAATCAAAATTTAGTAAAATTTTAACAAAGTCATAATTATTCTAAAAATCCACCTTGTTTTAATAGCTGTTCGATCTCCTGAAAAGAGATCAAATTAGTACTTGACTCATATTTTAAGAAATTTACTTTTGGAAGATGTTTATAATGGTTGTATAGTTTTGGAGAGGGATGTGTGGGTAGAATGACGTAATAATTTACACTATATTGATAGGTAAATTCTGATTCATAATGGGAAACTAATACTTCGTGAAGTTTTTCACCTGGTCGAATTCCTATGTCCTCTATTTTAATATTTTTGTCAGTCGAATTATTAATCAAAACCTCAGCTAAGTCTACAATACGGCACGATAACATCTTCATTACGAATGTTTCCCCTCCAATTGATTCCTGTGCGGCTTTTAGGAGGAGGTCAATGGCTTGAGATACCGTTAAGAAAAATCGAGTCATCTCTCTCGAAGTTAAAGTTATGTCTTTCCCTTCGGAGATTAACTTTTTAAAGAATGGAACCACACTCCCATTCGTTCCCAATACATTGCCACCCCGAATACATACAAAACGAGTCTGGTTACTTGACTCATTAGCTCTTAACATTAATTTTTCTCCAAACGCTTTAGTCATCCCATATAAGTTAATTGGTTCTACTGCTTTATCAGTTGACACATCAATGACCTTTTTTACATCTTGTAGAATGCTTGCTTTAATGATATTTTCGGTACCATAAATATTTGTTTTAATGGCTTCCTCTGGTTGGAACTCACATATATGAACGTGTTTTAACGCTGCAAGATGGAATACAAAATCTACATTTTTACATGCTTCGTTTACAGCTTGAAAATCCCTTATATCTCCAATGATAAAATTTAAAGAAGCCTCATTGTGGAATTCGCGCTGCATATTTACTTGAGAAAGTTCATTACGAGAAAAAATTCGAATTTGCTTTGGATTAAATTTCAAAAGTTTTCTTGTAAGTTCATATCCCCAAGATCCTGTTCCACCGGTGATAAGGATGGTTTTGTTTTCAAACATTGCTAATTCCCCCTTCCTGATTGTTATAATCATTAACTCAATATAATAGTATAGTATGGTAATGCCAAAGGGTTGTTGTGGGTCTTTCCCCTATTCCATAATTTTTTATTTTCAGCAGAGGTCTACTTAGTCCATTTCCTACTTTAGGCTCGCTAACTAGAAGTGGAACACCTGCAGGTTAAAAGCATAATTTGTATATTAAACCTTCATACGAGGTGTGAATATGAAAAAAAATTTTTATTCAAACACAAAAGATTGGATTCAAGAGAACCTCTCAAATAAAGACCTCCATCATTTTTATAAGGAATTTTATACGAACGAAAATTTCCGTTTTTCCTCTCCAAAAGGAGATCCACCCAAATGGGTAGATTGGGTCGTACCCCCACAATTTGGAGTAGATCATAAATTTGACAAATCTTATGTGTCTATTATAAAACGTGGAAGTGTATGGATGAATGGAATAGGAGAGGGAATGATATTTGTAATGACTCCTAATCATAAACTTTTGCGAGACATGGTTTTTTATTTAAATTGGAATTACTTTAAAGTAAATAACATTCGTTCAACTTCTTATTATCCCGGAAATATAGCGGTTTTAGCTTGGGCTGGACACTCCAATTACTGGCATTGGTTACACGATAATTTAGGAAGATTTCATTTGTTGCAACTTAGTGGCATACAAATAGATAAATATATATTGCCGGCTCTAACCCTTCCATACCATTGGGAAACTATTGAAAAGTTAGGAATCTCTAAGGAAAAGATTATCCAACTTACTCCAGGTATGCACGTAAAAGCAGAAAACCTTGTTCTTCCATCAGTTCCCTTTAATGTAGGAACAAGTGTGAAATGGACTATAGATTTTCTACGTCAGGTCTTTCTTAATAAGGAAGTTATTAAAAATTCAAGTGAATTTGAACGTATCTATATTAGCCGTGAAGATGCCTCATGGCGAAAAGTTATTAATGAGGAAGAAATCATGAATTTTTTGAAAAAAAAAGGATTTAAAAAAATTGTTTTGAATTCCTTGACTGTACAAGAACAAATTGATATCTTTTCCTCAGCCAAATTTGTGATAGCTTCGAATGGTGCAGGGCTTGCAAATATAATATTCTGCAATCAACGGACCAAAATTATTCAATTGTTCACTTCAACTTCAGACGAATTCATGAAAATCGGTAATTATCTAAACTTAGATTATTATTTTCTGAGTTGTTCAGTTGCACATCCTCCATCAACCGTTCACGAGGTGATGAATAACCTTATTGTTGACGTAGACAAATTAGCAAAAACACTGGAAAGTGCAGGAATTCAATAATTTGTTCAAATTAAGCATCGTAGGTGACAATTAATGAATATGAGTAATTATTATGATAAAACACTAGATTGGATTGAAGAATCAACAGTTAATAAAAAAGAAAATCCTAATTTTTATAAGGAGTTTTATGGTCAGGAAACAATTCATTTCCCGATTCCCAAAGGGATTGATCCTCCTCCATGGAGCTCAGAATATCAATTTGGCAAACCTTTTGTAGCCATGATTAATAATGGAAGCGTGTGGGCGAAAAATATGGAAGTTGTATCCATAATGACCCCAAATCGTAAACTTCTTCGAGACACAACTCATTTTTCATTATGGGATAATTTTAATCCAGAAAAAACTCCACCGTTTACTTATTATGATGGTACAGTTGCAGTCTTAGCATGGGCTGGTGCAAATAATTATTACCATTGGCTACATGATATCCTATCTAGAATTCACCTATTGGAACTTAGTGGAATTAGTATTGATAAATATGTGCTGCCAAAGTTACAATTACCATTTCAAATTGAAACTATTATAAAATTAGCAATACCGAAAAATAAAATTATAGAAATTGATAGCCATAACTTCCATTTAAAAGCAAAAAACTTAGTTATAACCTCAATACCGACATACTTGGGTGCTAGTGCCAAATGGGCTTGTGACTTTATTCGAAAATCTTTTTCAAATAATGAATTAATAAAAAAAGAAAGTCCATATGATAGAATATATATTAGCCGTGAAGACTCCAAGTGGCGTAAGGTCGTAAACGAGCGAGATGTTGCAAGGGCCCTATCAGTTAACGGCTTTACAAAGGTTGTTCTGACTCCGTTATCTATAAAAGAACAAATTGATATTTTCTCATCAGCAAAAGTTATTGTTTCTCCTTATGGTGCAAATCTTACAAATCTTATCTTTTGCGAACCAGGAACAAAAGTGATTCAATTATTTACATCACCACCTCATAAGCTGTTCTCGAATAATAATTTTATGAGTGAATATTTTAGAATTGGTCATTATATGGGTCTTGATTTTAATTTTATGAATTGTCGAATAGGTCGCCCATCTCCTAATAAACCATTATTTAATAATATGTTTGTTGATATCAAAAAATTGGTCAGATTATTAGATAAAATTAACCAATCTAACGAGTAGATGAAGCCTCTAATCCTGATTAAGTTAAAAGTTTCAAGCTGATAAGGAATTATTTTCATCAGCCTTTTTATATTTTCATATAAAAATTAGATTTAGAAATAGGTTTAAGGTTAAGTGAAGTTAGTATAGTTTGAATACAATTTAATTAAGTCCTTACAATTATTTTTGAGAGGATGTGTCCGAATTGGAACGTAAACCTACAGGCAAAAAGTATAATGATGAGTTTAAGAAAACCATTGTGGATTTATATCATGCGGGAAACTCAGTAACCATATTCGAAAAAAAGTAACCGAAGCAGAGCTAAACCATTTTATCGAGAAATATAAAGGGCAATACACAGTCCAGAAAATGTGCGAAGTGCTGACGATTCTAAGAAGTAGCTACTATAACTCGTCTAAAAAGACGATGTCAAAGCATGGCCAGCAAAATCAGGAACTGACGAAGGAAATCCAACGAATTCATTTGAAAAGTAAAGCCGTTATGGTGCTCTGAAAATTCATAAGGTCTTAGTAAGCAATGGGTTTTACCTAAGTCTAAAGCGTGTTCAGTGCTTGACGAAAAAGGCTGAAATTCGTTCAAGTGCGAACAAAAATATGGTTCTATCTATCAAAAGAAAAGGTTGTGCAGCTAGCTGAATAATCGTTTAAAATGAGATTTCTCTAATCAAACGATTAATGAGAAATGGGTGGCAGATATTACGTATATACCTACGGTATGAGATGGCTAATGCTATTTGGCGTCTGTATTGGTTTTACATTCTAAAAAAATCGTTGGCTATTCTTTTTCTCATTCAATGACATCCGAACTGGTCATTGAAGCACTTCAAAACGCCTATACTGCTCAAAAGCCCCGAAAGGGCTTACTTCTTCATACGGATCTTGGCTCACAATACACCAGTAGTGAGTTTACTCAGCATGTCCAAAAATACGAAGTCAAGCAGTTTTTCAATCAGAAAGGCTGCCCTTATGATAATGCCTGTATAGAGTTGTTTCATGTCATATTAAAGAAAGAAAAGGTGTACCATACGCAATACACAGACTATTAAGCTGAAAAGTTAGCCGTGTTCCAGTTTATAGAAGGTTGGTATAACCAAAATAGAATCCATAGTAGGGCTATCAAACACCTCAAGCTGTTGAGGATCAAATTAGAAAAACAGCTTAAGACTTAACTTTTTTGTGCCCAAATTATTGACTCAAATCAAGTTATTAAAACACTTAATGCGTATTCTCCTTTACGTGAAATTTTTATATAACGGTCCCTTCAAGTTAACAAATTTTATATTATGCTATTGTATTTTTTAAAATTATATACGTAAAAATTTATCTATTTAAATATATAATAAGCACTTCTATACAATCTTTTCATAAAATAATATTAGAAAGTTAAAAAATCTAAACAAAGCCCAATTTTAGACTAAAAAGGAACAAGGAATTAACATGAGTATAGTATTCACTTTTCAGATAAAAACCGAGATTGAACCTAAGAGAATACATTGAAAGATTTTTATAAAAGATGAAAATATAGATTTCTATCATTAAAATATTTTTAAAATTATGAACCTATTGAGGTGATAAATTGAACTTAGAAGAAATAAAAAAACCGTATGATTTAATTGTTAGTTTGGGTAGTGCGTGTGCTCCCGCTATTCATTTAAGAAGATATAATTTAAGAAAATTTGCAATGCCACTTGACTGGGTAATATCCTCATCTCTGTCTGATGTCAATAGACTACTAAAGAATAGATTCCACGCGTACATGGAACTTGAGAATATGCAAGTAATAAGTGGCACAGACGGAGGTGGACTTTATGATGAAGAAAAAGGGGTTACATTTACACCCACGTATCGCATAAGGGAGAATAATTATAACATTATTTCAGTCCATGATTTCCCTGTTTTACCTAACCAAGAATGGTATGCAACATATCCTACTTATAAAAATAAACTTAATATGCGTATTGAAAGATTTCTTGATAGCTTTACAAAAAGTAATTCTACATTATTCATAAGATGGGAAGCGACTTACGATCAAACAGTTGAATTAAAATCTATTTTGAATAATACAATGAAGGGTGAATTTCATATATTAATTCTTAACCCTAAAAAATTAAATAATAATGTAGGTAATATAATTGAGGTAAATTGGAATATAGATGGAGTCTGTTCGCTGGAAATTGACTTTACTACAGAAAGTTTTGATTCTATCTTGAATGGAATTACATTAAGTGAAAAATAAAGATAATAAATTAACGATATTAGAAACTGAATAAGTTATTCTTCACTTATCTTTATTTTGTATATTATGTAATTTAGTTTATATATTAGATGAAAAGAGTAAGTTTTAGCTGTGGTTCGTGCAAGATCTTTCCTTTCTTTCATGAGGATATCCCCAATGTTACTATGGATTCGCTTATGATTATACCATCATCCTGAAATTCAAGTAAATAATACCATGTCATCCTATTCATAACTTCCATATTGGTGATGGTATACTTCTTCTTTCTTAAGAATTACATAGAATGATTCGAGTCAACCATTATAATACGGACAACCCTTCTGATTCTCCATAATTTCTGCTGGTGTCTTCTAAAAGTGCTTTCCAGACAAATCTAGATTCGTTAGGAACGATTGTATATCTTTCAAACCGTCTTATGATATTGTTTTAAAACGGTATCTCATTTTAAAACAATATCCGTCCGCATAACGTGTGCACAAGTCCCGAGCTTAAAAAGTTCAGAATCACTTTTGTCATGTTCAAAATAGCTTGAGGCATAATAATGAGCATATATGAGGTCGATCAAATTCGCAGTTTTAGCTGTGGTTACACCTTTTTGAAAAACATAAGTGACAAACGCTTCAATCGTATTATTCGTGCGTTTGTAAAGAGCTACAGTCTGTTGTTTAAAATCACTGTTTTGATCTCGAGGAAGCACAAGATGAAGATTCCCAAACTACCTGTGTAAAAAATCTTCGTAAGAACCGTTTCGTGAATCGCGAGAGTTAAATCAAGCACAGTTATATTTTTCATAGCCTAAGAAGGTCTCTAGGACTTTCTAAGTGTTATCGAAAAACTTCTGTCATATAGGCTTTGTTGACTCAAGCTTGGACCAGATCTGTTGTAAACTGATTCATAGGAAAACCTTCTTTCCTTGGATTGGTGTGTCGTAACTCAATTCTACAAGAAAAAGCCCTCCTTTTTGTATTTATTGATTTACAAAAGTTATTTTACATTCTCTAAATTTTTTCTATTTTCCTTAATATCTATATGAAAATGTAAAAAAAACCTCCTTAGCTGTAATCAGCGACTGTAAAATACTCAATAACAGCGATTCAAAATTCCCCAATAATAACAAATAATCGTTTCAAGACAACATCATGGATGGAGTAGAGAAACGGTGCTGAAGATTGAGGAGTTTTTTATGATTAGAGAATTATTTCAAAAATGTTGGACCAAAACGGCTATTGCAGAAGCAACTGGATTTGATCGCAAAACAGTGAGTAAATATTTAAAAGATAACCAGTTGCCTAAGCGTAAAGGAAGTAAACAGAAAAAAGAAAGCAAGTTAGATCCTTATAAACCGTATATACTTGGACGTCTTAAAGAAGGCACCACCAATTGCGTAGTTTTACTAGAAGAAATACAAGTAATAGGCTATGAAGGACAACTGACAATATTAAGGGATTTTGTTCGTCCCCTGCGCCAACAACCAAAGAAACAGGCAACCTTACGGTTTGAAACGCCACCTGGAAAACAAGCTCAAATGGATTGGGCATATGTAGGAAAGTATTTAGTTAATGATACGCTACAAGATGTGTATGAATTTATCATGATTTTAGGTTATTCCCGGATGAAGTATATAGAATTCACAACCAATATGAATCTAGAAACTCTAATGAAATGTCACATGAGTGCTTTCTCTTATTTTAATGGAATACCAGACCAAATTCTTTACGATAACATGAAAACAGTCGTTATCAAGCACAGCCCAGTAGAAATTCGTTTTAATCGAAAGTTTGAAGATTTCTTGGCTTATTATGGGATTGTGCCAAAGGCATGTCGTCTAAGGAGACCTCAAATGAAAGGGAAAGTAGAAAGAACTGTAAAGTATTTAAAGGAGAATTTTTTTCAGAGAAAACATGAGCCAACACTGAATGCTTTAAACGAGGATATAAGAGAATGGTTAGATCAAGTAGCCAATAAAAAGGAAAATCAGACGACAAATAGAGCGCCATTTAAGCGATTTGAGCAGGAACAGAAGTTCCTGAAGGCTTGGAGAGGAAAATTTTTATTTCCTACATCTCACTGGGAGCATCGAGAGGTTAGTCGAGATTGTTTTATATCATACAGCGGAAAACAATATTCCGTTCCTTATCGTTATGTTGGACAGACCGTAAAAGTAAAGGAAACATTAAATCATCATATAGAAATTTACGATGAACATGAATGTATAGCAAAACATCCTATTCTTACTGGAAACGCAACGACATATATTCGGATGGAACATTATCATGGTTTACAGAAGAAAGAGATAGGTCAGAAGGAGAAAAACACTGAAGGTTTGGCGACTGATGTTTTTCAATCTCAAGACCCATCCCCTAAAGTAGAGAAACGTCCTCTCGCTGCTTATGCAGCATTAGAAGAAGGTGAACACGTATGATGAACGAGCTCTTAATTGAACGGCTAAGGAAGCTTGGTTGGCACCATACAGCAAACCAACTAGATAGTGTGTTAGAAGACGTATCTAAAGATAATGTATCATATTCTGAATTTCTTCACACCATCGTTTTACAGGAAATAGAGAAACAAGAGTCAGGACAATTAGAAAAAAGAATGAAATAGGCTAAACTCCCCTATAGCAAAACGATTCACGACTTTGATTTTACATTTCAACCGAGTCTTAGTGAGAAACAAGTAAAAGAGACACTTACGTGCCGATTTATCTCGATTGGGGAAAATCGTATTTTACTTGGGCCGCCTCGTGTAGGGAAAACGCACTTAGCTATTTCTTTTGCGGTTGAGGCCATTACCAAAGGATATACAGCTCTATTCCTAACATCGGATAACTTAGTAGAACAATGCCGAAAGGCAAAGGAGAAAGGTACCCTCCATCGACTTGTCAATCGATGGAGCCGCCCAGACATTTTAATTATTGATGAAGTAGGCTATTTTCCATTTGACGAACTCACGGCAAATGTTTTCTTTCAAGTTGTATCTAAAAGGTATGAAAAAGGTATGAAAAAGGGGCAATGGTTTTAACATCGAATAAATCATATCTTGAATGGGGAAATGTCTTTGGAGATGAAGTGTTGGCAACAGCTATATTAGATCGACTTCTTCATCATGCGATTACATTTAATATAAAGGGAGATTCATATCGTCTGCGCGAAAAGAAAAAGGCAGGGATTTATCCTGCCAAGTTGACTACTTAACCGTTTATAACGGGGAATTTGTTTTCGCTGATATTGAGGAAATTTAAATCGTTGTTGACACTTAGCTATTCATAAGTCTAAAGATGTTAGATTAAAAAAAAGTATTGTTATTAACAGTATCTATAATGCTTGAGACTCTTGCGTCCCATGTGTGATTCAACAGCACTTTACTTTGTGCCTTATAAGCAATAAATTCCCGATAATCATCTTCATATATAAATTTATTAATTTTATTGATAAAGTCAGAGGGATTTTGATAATGAACAATTTCATCCTCTTGATATTGGCTATATAAATCTTTTTTGTAATCAATAAGTTGAAATGCACCACAAGCGGAAATATCAAAAGTTCTATTATTAATACTTTCACTTTCTACTTGTAAAGAATTTTTATTCTGAACAAAATTCATTTCTCTATGTTGGTTAATTACAATTTTTGCTCCATTATAAAAGGAAGCGGCTAAAATTGGAGGAATCCATTTATCAATTATAAGAAGTTGTTTAGATCTCCGAAGGTTTTTAGGAATTTGCTTACGCCAACCTTTTCCAATTAATGTTAGTTTATAATTGGTATTTTCTAAAACTATCCTAGCAAGATTGACTCTTGAAGGGTAGGGGTAACCTAAGAAAAGTACGTCACTCATATAAGTTTCATCGATCATCATTTTTTTAAAAATGTTAGGATTAGTCCCTAGAGGTAAATAAAATATATTTTTGTAACCTTTACTTTTATAAAACTCATAGGACCCTAAGTCTATGGTAAAAAATATACTTTTACTATTTATTATTTCTAGGGACTTATCTAAATAAAATGGATCTTCAGTCAGCCAAATACAAAAAGGAATATTAGTTTTCTCCAAATATTGAAACAATAATTTATTAACATTAATTCCTATTAATGTTAATACAAAGGTGATTTGGTCATTTTTAATGATTTCAATGAAATCATTAATAGAAATACTCGAGGGAACCGTTACTATTTCAAGATTTTTCTTTTTAAAAGAATCTATTATCCACTCTTCTAGATAGCTATAAATCCCCTCAAATCCTGAATAAATGTAAAGAACTTTCATATTTATGAAGTAAATGAAACACTTTCGATTTTTGTACAATCAACAACAGTCGTTATTGTAGTGCCTGGTGTCCCAAAAGTTGTTCTTCGTAAAGTTACTGCACAACTTGTAGGGTTGAAACCCACAAAAGTAGCCGGACCATAATCAGTTCCAGAATTTCCGATAACTTCTTCTAAAGTAGTACCTGGGATTAATCGAGAAAAGAGGAAACAAAAAGTTCCATTACAAGAATTTAAAATTGGAGTATTCAATGAAGCATTCAATGAAGCATCTAAAAGCGGAGTATCTACATTCACTTGTAAAGCCATAATATTCACTCCTTTTTAATATATTTAATAATAAGATATGCAATTTTGATGTTTTTGTAATAGACATATATTACAGAATTCCACAAAATTATTTTAATTTTAAAAAATCCACTAATGCACAGAAAAAATTACTCTTTAATTATTATTGTAAAATTGCTAAATATAAACAAATACCCAATCATAAATAGGAATTGTTTAATATAGATATATAGTAACGAATTATTATAAGAAAGCGAGGGATTTTTATGGCAGATTCCACAAAAAGAGCTCAATTGTTACGTGGGTTGTTGGCTTCAACCACTTCAACCACTTCAAATACTCTAACTGAAGGCTTATCGGCCTCGGAATCTATTGGAAGCAACAATTCTTTCGTTGATGGATTAACTAGTTTTAGACAGAGGTTAATCAATGCACAAGAAAGTGGCCAACCCATTCCAAGGGTAAGACTAAGTAATGGGGATGAGCTAAATAATGTAGTTGTAACTGATGTAGATGTAGATGCAGTTGTTTTTACTGACCCTTCCACAGATAATACAGCTATAGTTAGAGTAGAGGAGATTGTAAGTTTCGGTACACTTTAGTACAGGGATAAAAAGCTTCGTTATTACGGAGCTTTTTATTATCTAAAAACTATTCTAATTCCTATCCAAGTATAAAGGAGGGATTTTTATTGAAAGGGGTTATTCTAGCAGGGGGAACAGGAACTAGGTTAATGCCATTCACAAAAATTATTAATAAACAATTGCTTCCGGTGGGACCTTACCCTATGATATATTGGGCGATTATAAAGATGAAAAAATCAGGAATACAGGAGATTCTTATCATAACACATAATGACCATTTGAATGATTTCAAAACTATCTTAGCAGATGGAAATCATTTAGGAGTGAGAATAACATACGAAATCCAACCATATGCTGGAGGTATCGCTCATGGTTTAATGTATGCACAAGATTTCATAAAAAAGGATAAGTTTATTTTTATGCTTGGAGATAACATCTTTGAAGACTCCTTATTACCATATGTGAAAAATTTCGTTAATAAAAATGAAAAAGCTAAAATTTTACTTACAAAGGTTAATGATCCAAAAAGATATGGTATAGCAAATATCAATAAAGATACTCAACAGATTATTTCTATTGTAGAAAAACCAAAAGATCCATTATCAAACCTTTGTGTGACCGGTATTTACATGTATGATAGTAACGTGTTCCATAACATCGATTGTTTAGAAGAATCATGTAGAGAAGAGCTCGAAATTACTGATTTAAATAATATATATATATCTAAAAATCAAATGTCATATGAGATTCTAAAGGGTTGGTGGATTGATGCCGGTACTCATAGCTCATTATTTAGAGCAAATCAATTAGTACAAACAGTGCTTAGTAAGTCAGGGGCTAGTGATAATAAGTGAAGAGATTCTTATTACTAGTGAAGCAGGATTTATTGATTTAAAATTCGGATAATATTTACAATTACAATATATAACAGGTTGTTATGATTTGAAAATTCGGATCCAAATGAAAGGGGACTAAATGGTGAGTGAAAGTATCCCCCATGGAGAAGAGTTAGTTAACTTGTACTAGCCTATTTTTAATTATAAATCCATTAATTAAGCGATTCTAGGCATCTAGGAGTAAAATTTTTTTGAATTTTCTAGTGTGTATTCAGCTGAGGAATTTAGGATTATTCAAAAAATAGATAAGGAGAAATTTAATTCTTATAATATTTATCCTGCCGAAATGAGAAAAAAGTTTGTGGAACTTGTCTAGAATACGACTGTAGGATTCCAAACGAACAATCCAGTGCACCACGCCCATGAATATATTCAAAAACCTCCTTTAGAAATCGTAGATGGATTATTTTTAAATCTCCTTGTTGATGAAACAAATCCCGGTGACATCCCAGCAGATGTTTGTATGAAGAATTTATAAAACATTTCTAGAAAATAACAACGAGTGTTCTTAGCTATATTTTTAGCAGCCATGCGATATGCAGGTTTACGTGAAGCAGTTTTTTACGCAATAGTGCGTAAAAACTTTGGTTGCACCCACCTTATGATCGATCGTGATTATGCAGGAGTTGGTAACTATTAAGGCACATACAATGCGCAAAAAGTCTTTAATAACTTTACAAGTAAAGAGCTTGGAACTATACCTCTTTTTTTTGAACATAGTTTCTATTGTACAAAATGTGAAGGGATGGCTTTAACCAAAACATGCCCTCATGATAAAGAACATCATACCATTCTGTCAGGCACGAAAGTGAGAAGGATGTTACGCAATGGCGAACTCCCGCCAAGTACATTTAGCCAAAAGGGAATAATAGAAGTGTTGATTAGAGATCTGCAAAACTAGACAGTAATTTTTTAAAAAAGGAATGAGGAAAATGACAAATAATAAAAATCTTACGTGGCATGATTACACAATCACAAAAAAGCAGAGAAGAAATCAAAATGGCCATAAAAGTTTTATTCTTTGGTTTACTGGTTTATCTGGTTCAGGAAAATCTACACTTGCCAACGCAACAGCTAAAGCATTGTTCACCCGTGAAATTAGAAACTACGTGTTAGACGGTGATAACATCCGATTTGGCCTGAATAAGAATTTAGGCTTCTCTGAAGAAGACAGAAAAGAAAATATTCGGCGCATTGGTGAAGTTTCCAAATTGTTTGTTGATAGTGGTCAGATTGTGCTTACTGCATTTATTTCTCCATTTCAGAAAGACAGAAACCAAGTACGGCAATTGGTAGAACAAAAGGAATTTGTCGAAGTATATGTAAAATGCCCTTTAGCAGAGTGTGAGAAAAGGGATCCAAAGGGGCTTTATCAAAAGGCAAGAAATGGGGAAATAAAAAATTTTACAGGTATTGACTCCCTATACGAAGAACCCATTAATCCAGAATTAGTTATTGAAACAAACCGATATTCAGTAGAGGAATGTGTAGTTCAAGTAATAACCTATTTAGAAAAAACACAATTGATTTAAAGAGAAATATAATATGACATACGTAAAAGATCAGCAGAAAAGTTTGGTCCTAATACGTAATTTTTTACAAATCATCGTTAACCCCTCCCCCTCTATAATCACCCTTAATTTGTAAAATTTAAGTTATACACTCTATATCTACCTATTATTTATATCAAACAAAATCCTTTTTTAAATATTTAAGAACTAATGGTGGACTTAATAGTTTTTCTATACTAAAACTAACTTTGAAAAGTGATTAAAAAGAAAACATTTATAGGAGGAATCAATGAGAAAACTGCTTATTTTTGCGTTTATTGGTTTTATAGCTCAACTAATTGATGGTTCTCTAGGAATGGCTTACGGTGTCACTTCTTCATCACTCTTGTTGACATTTGGGATGTCTCCTGCAATAGTATCGGCATCTATACACCTGGCAGAAGTAGTCACCACAGCCGCATCAGGTGCTTCCCATATAAAGTTTGGAAATGTTGATCGCCAAGCTGTATTTAAATTAATAATTCCGGGTTCTATTGGAGCATTTACAGGAGCTTGTTTTTTAAGCGCATTGCCAGGGGATGTTGTGAAGCCATACATTTCTTTATTTTTATTACTTCTTGGTCTATATGTCCTTTTTCGCTTTCTCTTTAAGTTTAAGCCAAGCAGTGGGAAAAGATCTCTTAATTTATCTAAGAAACAATCAATTCCATTGGGATTAATTGCCGGATTTGCAGATGCAACCGGTGGAGGTGGATGGGGTCCCCTTACAACTCCAATATTATTATCTAAAAAAGGGGCTTCGGCTAGAAAGGTCATCGGCACGGTCGATACAAGCGAATTTGCTATTGCAGTCTCTGCTACTATAGGGTTTTTAATTTCATTAGGTTGGGAAGAAGTTAATTGGTTGTGGGTAATAGCCCTTATGTTAGGAGGAGTTGTTGCAGCACCAATCGCAGCATGGTTAGTACGAAAATTACCTTCTTATTTATTAGGAATTCTTGTGGGAGGTTTTATTATAATAACTAATGTTAGGACATTACTTACTGCATGGTCTATTAATAGTCTCTGGATTACTATCATCTATGTATTTATATCGATCGGCTGGATAATTGCTATTATTTTTACGATACAGAATAATCGAAAGAATGGTAATTGAACACGGACTTTACTAAATAAGAATTATAATAATTAAAAAGCCCTGGATTTCTTTTCGTGCTTTTTAATTATTTTCTCCTTTTATGTAATAAGTAAAGCGGGTATTTATTATCTATCTACATAAAAAGAGTAATATCACTTAAAAGCTTTTCTTAAATATACATAAAAAAAAGCCCCTCTCACAGTGAGAAGCCTTTTACCTCTTCTCTTTTTTCTGTTAAGAAGGTAGCAAATAAATTTAGCTAAATGCAATCAAAAGTTACAATTTTATGACAGCTCTTTCAAATATTATTAGAAAAATTCGTTGTAGATGCTATTCAAAAAGAAGTTAACTAAATTAATCATCCAATGGGATTGTTGATTCAACCCTTTCTTGATTTTAGCCCATTTTTTAAAATTAACTTTAAATATATGATTACAGCAACTTTACAATTAATTATTTATATAATCTTCTGGACATTCACTATTCATTTTAAATAACCAAAGACTTATATCCCTTAATTACCTCCCTGCTTTTTACGCTTGGAAGGTAATTAAAGAATATTAAAGAATATCTAATGAAACCAAGATAGCTACGAGGATTTGTAGTAATACTTGAAGATTTACAGCTATATCAGTGTCTGTTGTTGTAACTTTTACATTTGTAGAATTTTCGATGATTGTTTTTTGAGCATTTTTTTGCTTAATACTAGCAAATTGTTTCAAATCCTGAACTACACTATTTCCTTCAGGAGTATCTCCAATTGTAATACGAATTACCACAGCAATTGCTACCTGTAATGCTGCTTGAATCGTAACTGCAACTTGAGTATCTGTGGTGTGTACAGTTACACCTTCAGAATCTTTAACAATAATTTTCTCAAAAGATTGTTGTTCAGTTTTAGCAATTTGATCTGCTTCTTGCATAATGTCAGCTCCACTGAATCTTTTATTTTCACAGTGGTCTAGTGCTCTCCATTTTTTCTCACCCATTTTTTTCACCTCTTTTAGTTTTTAATTAAAGAATGTCTATAAGAACGATTATCGCAACTAGGATTTGCAGTAATAATTGAATGTTAAGGGCAACGTCTGTATCAGTAGTTGTAATTGTAATGTCTTTAGAATTTTCGATAAAGATCTTTTGTTTATTGGTTTGCTCTATGTCAGATAGCTGCAATAAATCTTGAAGTACACCATCATTTTGAGCAGTATCACCAATGGTAATACGAACCACTACGGCAATAGCTACTTGAATAGCTACTTGAATAGCTATAGCTGCTTGAGTATCTGTGGTATGAACTTTAATATCACAAGAATCTTTAATCCAAATTAATTCATCTGATTCTTGATCAATTAATGAAACTTGGTCTGCCTCTTGAACTACCTCTGCATCAAAGCTCTCAAATCTCTCACGACTTTCATGACTTTCATGACTTTCATGACTCTCACGGCTATTATAGTAATCATATTCTGTAGATTCACTTTCATAGTGATCTACTTTACAGCTATCTTTACAATGCTTCTTGGAATCATCTTTTTTATGTCTGCTTTTGCACTTTTTCTTTACATCGTAAGAATAATACTTTTTAGATGACATAACTAACACTCCTTTTTCATGGTATGTATTAATATATGAACATACCAATCAATAGGATTGGGCCAATTGACCAATGAGTGCAACCATTTTAAAAAACAACAAAAACGCCTATTGAATGGCGTTTGTAGATGTTATAATTTATTTTTTGTTGTTAGGGGCATTTGTTTGCTTAACAAATTCATCCACTCGTTTTGATAAGTCTTCAACCATTTCTTTAAGCATTTGTTTCTTTTCTTCAGATAGCTTTCCTTTGATATGCTCTTTATCTATACCATGTTTAGAAAAAACGTCGTTTACTAATAAATCAATTAGTTTATTTGGAACAATCTCCGGTCTTTTCTGTGAATCACTCATATTAATCGCTCCTTTTCTATAAGGTTTTATTTCATAACAACATATGCAGTGATCACATAAAAGGAAACAATTTGCCACCTATTTTCAGGTGTTATTTCAGCAATTCATTTTAAATGAAGCTCCTTTTTTAGGAGCAAACGCTTTATTTATATAAAATTAAAGGCTTCTAAGGGATATTAATTATAAAAATGTTTAGGTAGTTATATTCTTTTCAAAGAAATTTTAGATAATAAAATAAATTTAACATCATATATTTGTACATAAGGTAAGTGTCTTATGTTTTCAACAATTTTCTTAACAGTATTTATGAAAAGAGTTGAGTAAAATGGGAAAAAAAGCGAAGGTTGTACATGTTGCAGTTGATTTTTCATCTCCAAAAGGAAAATCATCTAATAATCAAATTTATATGATAAATGAGGATAATAACACGGTTTCTGTTGTCGATGGGGTCACAGATGAGTTAATTGCTACTATAAATGTAGGTCGTCAGCCAGTAAACGTAAATGGTAACTCCTCTACTAATCGAATTTATGTGACTAATAAAGGTGATGATACAGTTTCCGTTATCGATGCCGGAACAAATACAGTCATCGGCATTATTCCAGTTGGAGGGCAACCATCGGGTGTAGGAATTAATCCCTATATGGATAGGGTTTATATAACAAATGCAGGAAGTGACACAGTTTCCGTCATCGATGGTTCAACAAACATTGTTGTTGCTACAATTCCTGTAGAAACCCATCCAATTAACGTAGATGTTCACCCTTATATTAATCGAATTTATGTCGCTAATAAGTTTAAAAACACAGTTTCTGTCATTGATGGACTAACGAATACAATAATGGCTACAGTTCCTGTAGGTGACCAACCTACCGACATAGGAACTAACTTATCTAACAATCGAATTTATGTCGCTAATAAAAACAGTCATACTGTTTCAATAATTGATGCGGGAACAAACAGTGTTATTGGGATAGTACCTGTAATGGAACAGCCATCTATGATTGATATTAATAAAAGTAATAATCAAATCCACGTTACAAACGAAGAAAATAGCATAGTTTCGGTAATTGACGGGGCAACCAATATTGTTATTGCTACCCTTCCAGTCGGTGATCAGTCAACTTATACAATAACTGATACCTAATATAAGACATAACACTAATATTTATGTTCTATAAGAGGTGGCATAACAATGCTTTCATTCTATAACTTGTAGCGACAATAAGCGTATTAACACACAATTATTGTTGCTACAATTAATGATGTTAACTACTGATTGAAAAATTTACCTCTCATCAAATTTTCTCCATTTTTGATAAAGAGATGGACGAATATCTTTAACATAGGCTAAAAATTCTTTTGATAACTTTAATTCCTTCAATTCAGTTAGCAACTTAATCGGAATAGGTCGAGTAGAACTAAACGCTCTTTTAAGATCAATTACTTTCAAATCTCCCTGTTCATTCATTAGGACATGCCGTAATTCTGTATCTTGTCTACTAAAGTTTAATTTTTTCAATTCGTCAAGGAGATTTATAAGTTGCATAACTAAAGACTTTGATATATACCTATGTTTTTTAAAATGTTTTGCCAAGGAAATTCCTTTTATATACTCCATGACTATGTAATTTGATCCATAATCGTAGAGACGAGTAATACTAGAAGACGACTGCCCAACTTGTATCGCTTTTAACTCCTTTTTATATACTTCTTCCTTAAAAAATACTTTTACACATCGATCGGGAGTCAATTGATAAATAACTCCATCTTTCCCTTTCCCAACTACTGCATACCTCTTAAAATTCATAAGTACGTTCTCTTTTTTACTTATTGATGCCTCCGAAGAATCCTCCAATGCTTTTCTACTCGAAAAGTGACTTTTTTTAGCGCTATTAGATGAAACAAATTGAACACTATTATTGTTACTTATTTCAAAATCATGAAACAGACTCTTTTTTGTATCGTATCTTTTAAAGAAAGTTATTTCCGGTAATCTATAACCCTCGCTATCATCACTACGATAATGAAAATAAGGTTTTCCCATGCTATCCCTCCTTCCCCATTTGTTATTCTATTCCTTTAAAATTAAAGTGCTTGTATAGTTATCTATTTACATATAAGTTTGCAAAATTTTTTTGATAAAATCCAAGACAGGCACCCTCTCCTGTTACTACCAATTACATATTATAGTAAGAAAAGAGGTGATATCAGTATGAAATATAAAGAAGACTGGGATTATGCAGAAGAAGCTCATAAAAAACCTTGCAAAAAGCAGGAAAAACATGATGAGCATAGTTCTTGCAAAGATACTTGTAAAAAAATCAGAGTTATAAATTTATGGAAATCAAGTTCTAAGTATTGATAGTATAAATCTTAATGAATTAATAAGATCTGTTAACATCCAGTAACAGGTCTTATTTCTATGAAATAAACTCTTTTAATTCCAATTAACTTTTAATATTAACTACCCTTACCAGAAATGACTTAGAAGTAGCTTCAAAAATTGGCCTTATAGCATTAGTCCAAGGGTTATTCCTAGCCTCGTCTTTACTGCTTTACATAATAAAATTATTAATGTATAAATATGCCATAAACAATAGTATGCAACCACCGAATTTTCCATTATCCGCCAATGCCGGTTTCTAATGTCTGGATAACTTCATATATTGTTTATAGTACAAGTATAGAAGAAAAAGCTACAGGAGGAACAAATATGAGCAATTGTATACTAGTAATTGGGGCTCATCCTGATGACGAGCTATTAGGAACTGCAGGAACCTTAAAAAAACTTGTAGACGAAGGTTATAAAGTAATTTCAGTAATTACTGCTCTAGGACGGAAAGAAGAAGCACACCATATCCAGCGATTCGGAAGGCTTGCTAACAAAGAAATTGGGATTGATGAGGTAATATTTCTTGAGCATGTCAATTTAGAGTTAGAAATGATTCCCCTTCATGAATTAACGAAAGAAATTGAGCAGCTTATTCAGAAATATAAACCGGTGAAGATCTTTACACATCACTACGGTGATCTAAATAAAGATCATCAGGTCACTTTTCAAGCAGTACTAACTGCAGCTAGACCCCTTCCTAATACTCCCCCTATAGAGATAATTACCTTTGAAACGGTCTCGTCTAGTGAATGGAATGCTTCCACACCTGATAAAATATTCAAACCAAATTATTTTGTAGATGTTACAGCACAGATGGAGTATAAACTCAATGCTCTTAGACATTACGATATTGAAATGAGAGATTTCCCTCACCCTCGTTCTTATGAAGGCATTGAGTACTTAGGAAAACTACGAGGGATGAGTGTTGGCGTGCCTTATGCTGAAGCTTTCGAAATTATACGGAGGGTTTGGAAATGAACAATGAAATTACTTTTCCCTATCCTTATATAGTCGAAAGATTAGACCAACATTATGGACTTAAATCGCATTCTTCAAAAAAATTTGTTTCAACGGAACAACCAAAAAAAAGAAACCTTTTCAAAAAAGGTACAAAAAGGAAACTTTCTATTTTAATTGCTACATTTTGGAGCTTTCCTCATGTAGGAGGTCTTTCTAATTATATTACTAATCTAAGTGCAGGTTTAAGGAGTCAAGGACATAAAGTAGACATTATTTCTCCTAATCAATTCTCAACTTCTAAAGTAAAAAAGCTTCGAGAAAGTGTTACTCCAAATCTAAGAGGTTTCTTCACAAAGCGCTATGGAAGTTATAATGATCGAATTTTAAATCATAAAAGACTTATATATGTATACGAAAAAATGCTTGAAACCATAGATTTAGAAAAATATGATATTCTTCATGCTCAAGATTTATTTACAGCAAATATCCTAGGAAGATTTAATGAAATTTACCGAAAACCTTTATTTTATACACCTCACGGTATGTTCACATTTAACAGACTAAAATTTAACATAATCAAAAAAGGTTCTGTTGAAGAAGCATATTTTAAAGAACTTGAAAGTAAAGCGATAACATATGCAAGCCATATTATTGTTCTTAGTGATTCATTTCGTGAACCATTAATAAAATTAGGGGCAAAAAATCGAAATATAACTACAGTCATTACGGGAATTGATTATCCAATGAACCAAAGGCAAGAAAAAGCAACGTCTTCACACAAGCTTACTATTACATGCGTAGCTAGACTTGGACCACGAAAAGGACATAACCATTTATTTGAAGCGCTGTCACGACTTAAAAAATATACTACAAATATTGAAGTGTTAATTGTTGGTGATGGACAAATGAGGAAAACCTTAGAAAAGCAGAAAAAAGATCTAGGCTTGTCAATGGTCAAATTCTTAGGATCTAGAGATGACGTACCCTTACTTTTAAGTAAAACCGACATCTTTGTACTTCCCACAATCAACGATAGCTTACCTCTCTCTATAATTGAAGCTATGCATAGTGGAACCGCCGTAATTTCCACAAATTGCGGAGGCATCCCTGAACTCATAACGAATAATAAAACAGGTATTATTGTAGAACCTGGAAATTCTGAACAATTGACTCATGCATTAAAATTTCTGATTACTAATAAAGAAGCTCGAAATAAAATGAGTACAAATGCTAAAATTTTCGCTAAAAAACACTTAACCATAGATAGTATGGTAGGAAAAATAAAACATTTGTACATCGATTTTTGGGAGATGAATTAAGGTATGAACCATGAACATTCTGCAGTTATCCTTGACTTGAGTGCTAACGGGGTTGGCATTATTAGAAGTTTAGCCAAAAAAGGGATAAAAGTGTACGCTTTTGACACGAAAAAACCATATAAAATAGGAAAATCACGCCTCGCTACTTGTGGTATATGTCCTAGTCCTTTAACTGAAGAAAAAAAGCTATTAGATTTCTTAATTGACCTATCTAAGAAGATTGGTTCAAAGCCTGTCCTGTATACAGGAGCAGATGACTATGTACAATTCATCTCGAAAAATCGAGATGAATTGCTAAAATATTTCTTATTTTTATTTCCCGATGATTCTTTAATTGAACAAGTACTTGATAAAAACAAAACTTATGAACTCGCCATCAAGCATAATATTCCATGTCCGAGAACATATGTAATAGATAATAAAGAAGAACTTGAAGATGCTATTTCAACTCTTGATTTTCCTTGTATTTTAAAACCTGTTCTTGGCCATGAATTTAGAAAAAAAATTAATAAAAAAGCAATTGTATTTGAAAATCCTGAGGAGTTAAGGAGTGAATATCCTTTTTATAGGGAATGCGGACAGTTAATTATTCAAGAATTAATTCCTGGAGATAACCAGTGTTTTTATAAAGTAGCCACTTTCTATGATGACAATATGAATTTACTTGGGTTATTTTCTCTACAAAAGAATCATCAATTTCCTGCGGAATTTGGAACAGGTGCTCATATTGTCAGTAAAAGAGTTCCTGAACTTATTGATGTATGTGTTCCATTTTTTGAAGAAATAAAGCTTAAAGGTATCGGGATGGCTGAATTCAAGAAAGATCCGAGAGATGGAACTTATAAATTCATTGAAATAAACCCTCGCTTTTGGCTCACCCATAGCCTCACAGGCCCTTCAGGCATTGATTTTGTCTACATGTATTATTTATATCTAACTAATCAAAATCCAGAACCTAGATTGAATCAAATAGACGGTATTAAATGGATTTATCTTGTAAGATATTATCTTACTTTTCTTCAAAAGAAAAAAAAATCAGAGATGACTTTTAAAGATTTTTACCAGGGATTACAAGGTCAAAAAGAGTTTGCTTTATTTGCATGGAATGATCCAATGCCATTTTTCAGAAGCGCATGCTCTCATCTAATTAATGCCTGGAAACCCAAACGAAAGGAATGAATACTGTGTATGATCCTAAAACTCTACATCATCAGTTTAAAGATTTAAGATTAGCTGAAAAACTTTCTTATTCTATTGGTGAGAAAATCACAATTGTTCCTTCAGAAATCAAGTGTTTAAAATCAACAAAACGAAGTGGTATATATAAATTGCTGGTTCAAAAACAGAATGGTTATCATCCAATTATCTTTAAGGTTTACAATTCTAAAGCCTACAAAAACGAAGTGGAAATTAATATCTATAAAAAAGCTTATCCAATTTTAAAAGAGTTTTTGCCTCGTATTTACCTCATAGAAACGGTGAAAAATGAAACATGGGTATTCATGGAATTCGTGAACCAGATACGTGGACAATTAACCTTCTCTCCTTCTCATTTTCAATATATTATTCCCAGCATAGCCAAACTTCATGGTCAGACTTTTGAAAGTAGATTCAAAAAGGATAAAACTATTTGGAAAGATTGGCTTCCTGTTTATACTTCTATGAAAAAGAATAGAATCAAATATATGAATCAAACAATTGACCTACTAGATGCTGCGATGAGAGACAATCGTATTAACCATATAATAAAACCTTATTACCCATCATTAATCAAGCTATATAATAAAGGACCCGATTTTTTTCCTGAACTAATTGAAAATGGATCATCTATTACTCATGGTGATCTTCATATGCAAAATATATGTAGCAAAAAGGTTACTCAAAATACACCTTGGAATATTCAATTAATTGATTGGGAGTCAGCCAAATACTCTCCAGTATGGTTTGACATGGTTGTATTAGTAGAACTATTGCTTGGCTTCAGAAAGGATTGGCAGCCAAACGCAGAGAAAATACGCACTCAATGTGTACAGATATACGTGGATGAAATGAAGAAATACGGAATTACCTTTAAAACAAATCCAATGACTCTTTATAAAATGGCCTATCTCCAGCGAACGTTAGAAAGAGGCCTTCACACTCAACTAAGAAGAATTGCTGATAACCGTGAAGGTGAACTCTTAAGTTACCATTTAGAAAAAATTTCAACATGGGGTAAAGAGCTAGGAATATACCAATAAATTCATTTTTTACACACTCATTTTAGACTATTAACTTAATAATAGTCTAAAAGCCATTTTTTCCTCAATGTACAAGCAATTTTTCTGTTTGAAAATAGAATATATAGAAACACCAATTTTAAATAAAGGTAGGGAATCCATTTGACTAAATTTTATTATGATCAAAGTGATGAAAGTAAACACTGTTTAAAAGTGATGTGTGACCTTCGTAAAAATAAAGATAAAGATGAAAAAGACTGTGGCAAAGACAAGCACGAAAAAGATTACGGCAAAGATAAATGCAAAAACAAGCATGAGAAAGACTATGGCAAAGACAAACACGAAAAAGATTACGGCAAAGATAAATGCAAAAACAAGCATGAGAAAGACTATGGCAAAGACAAACACGAAAAAGATTACGGCAAAGATAAATGCAAAAACAAGCATGAGAAAGACTATGGCAAAGACAAACACGAAAAAGATTACGGCAAAGATAAATGCAAAAACAAGCACGAGAAAGACTATGGCAAAGACAAACATGAAAAAGATTACGGCAAAGATAAATGCAAAAACAAGCACGAGAAAGACTATGGCAAAGACAAACATGAAAAAGACCATGACAAAGATAAAGTTGTCTTTTATGAGAAGGACTACGATAAAAATAAATGCAAATGCAGTAAAAGTTATTACAATTAAGCTATTTGAATTGTAGTGTTCATAGTTTAAAACTAAGTAATTGAAGAAGGGTTATTAACTTTTAAGTTGATAGCCTTTTTTATGACCCAAAACTTTTTGTTGTATATGTACATCTAGTAATTACAAAATCCAGGATTAACTGCTAATAAAAAACCACATTGAACAAGAAAAACTTGTCCAATGTGGTTTTTTATTACGGCTGATATTTTAAAAATAACAATTTTTGTTACGTTTTTTATTTTGATTATTACAACCAATGCAAAATGTTTTTTGAATGAAGGCGTTTAGCGTTCCAGCAGTAGTAGCAGATGGATTCGAAACAGTTAATCTTTCAAAATTTTCAACTTGAAAAGCTCTTGTAGAACCTGCAGGTATAGTCGCTGAGATAGGTAGTCTAGAACCTCTTACAAAAATTGAAACTGTAAGACCAGTAGCTACAGCTGATAACTGAAGAAGTGTTTTGTTATGATTTTTAGTGAAATCTTCAAAAACATTTACATCTACAGCATTAGCAGGAACTGTGATAGCTAATGGAATGTTTCCTGTTAAATTAGTTCCCGAACCTTCAATTGTATGATTTTCAACGAAGAATTTTTCATTGTCACTTTTCTTGCTATATGAACCTCTATATGGGTAAGAAGATTCTAAATAATATACTTCATCGTTTTTATTATAATGACGATAGCTTTTTATAATGATCACCCCTTTTTTATTTATACATTATTTTATTCATTTATCTTCCAATGGTTTGTGTGCTTGTCCAGCAATAGTAAATTTCACAAAAAAATTTATCATCCGATTATCCAATGTTAAGTGAAAAATAGTTAGGGAAAGCAGATCAGGAGAAAATACTTTTATTTGAGAGATAGTAAAATTCCGGTTAGAAACCTTGTAGGTACCAGCTATTTTTTTGTGTACAGATATACTTGTCCAATCCTTCTCAATGGGTTCTGAATATTATATTAGGAATTCATTAATTGGGAGGAATGTTAATGTTTTTTTGGCTTTCTTTAACCACCTCTGTATTTATCATTATATTGTTATTTTATACAGTGAAATATATTGTTACTCTTTTCCATTCAGAACCTCCAACAGCTTTTGAACCAAATCAATTAATTATTAAATTTAATGAAAATGTATGTGAGCATAGAGCAGCGGAGATTCACCGTAAAAATAAATGTGAAATTTTAGAGAAAAATAACAGATTGGGATTTCACCTCGTATCTACAACAAAGAATGTAAAAAAGCTTATTGATATCTATAATAAACTTGATGAAGTGGAATATGTAGAACCCAATTATATTTTCAAAGCTTCTTATGTACCTAATGATTCCTTTTATCCTTTTCAATATGGTCCTCAAAAAGTACAAGCTCCTTCTGCTTGGGATGTGACTAGAAGTAATAGTGGTATAAAAATTGCAATTGTAGATACAGGTGTCCAACTTAACCATCCTGATTTAACTTCAAAACTTTTGCCAGGTTATAACTTTGTAGATGGGAATACAAATCCAAGCGACGGAAATGGACATGGGACTCACGTAGCTGGTATTGCTGCTGCAGCAACCAATAATGTTTCAGGTATTGCTGGCATGGCTCCTTTGGCTTCTATATTGCCGCTTCGTGCACTTGATAATACTGGTAATGGTACCCTAAATAATATTGCGAATGCCATTATATATGCAGCCGACCAAGGCGCTCAGGTGATCAATTTAAGTTTAGGAGGTTCTCAGGGTTCCGTTACATTAGAAAATGCTATCAATTATGCTTGGGGTAAAGGTTCGGTTATCCTAGCTGCTGCTGGTAATGAAGGAACTAATACATTAACCTATCCAGCATATTATGAAAATGCAATCGCTGTAGCTTCCACAGACTCAAATGATCAGAGATCTAGTTTTTCAAATTATGGGACATGGGTAGAAGTAGCAGCCCCTGGTTCTAACATTTTATCGACCTATATTGGCAGTAACTATGCGTATTTAAGCGGTACCTCCATGGCCTGCCCGCACGTAGCCGGATTGGCTGCCTTGTTAGCAGCCCAGGGAAAAAATAACGTGGAAATTAGAGAGGATATTCAATCTACAGCTGACCCCATTCTTGGCACAGGCTCATATTGGACTTACGGACGAATTAATGCAAATCGAGCAGTTCGCTAAAGTTAAAAAAACATCTTCAATCCAATTAGTACCCTCTTACTTGTTGATTAATAATCTTATTTGATTCACATTCTCCTTTAACCATCGTTTCTCCCCACCTACACATTCTTTAGCTTTCATAAAAATCACCTCTTGTTTCCCTTCTAATCAATTATTTTTAAAGAAACAAGAGGTTACATTTCATATTTACATATGTTCTTACATAGTTAGTTTACGTTCATTAATCATTGTATAAACTACTTCTTCATTGCTCTCTAAAAGTTCTTTAGTAGTGGTGTTATGATTTTTTGCATGACGAGAAAAATTTGCTTTGCTATACCAATGATGACATAGAGGACATGGCAATTCATTTTCAATCTCATAATCAATTGACGTCCATCTTGTAGAAGACGAGGAAGGTTTGCCTGTATTATTTCTTGTATACGGGATGCTCTCAAGATGTATAGGATTTTGTATACGCTCTGTAGTCACAGCAGCTTCATTTGTAATCTTGTTGTATAGACTATCTTCTAATTCTTCTCTAATCAGTAAGAACCCGGCTTCTGACATAGATAGTCCTAACTCATCACAAAGTTGGCGGAATTGCTCATATATACTTTCCGGCAACCTAATAGGCAACACCTTACTTGGTTCTTTTGTTTTTGACTGACGAGCGTACTTATCTAATTTCCCCAACTCCATCACCTCATATATACACTTTGTATACACATTCAATACAGAGGCTTTATCTTCCTGCCACCTTTCCAACCACATACTATATACATTATGTAGTTGACGAGTTTTTTTATAGAGATATTAATGAATCAGTAGGTTTTTCATTATGAATAAAAAATGAACATTAGAACAAACTAGTCATGATGTACAAAAGCATCATGACTAACTTCTAATTATGTCACAGAAAAACCTACTGGTTCTTGATGAGCCAGTAGGTTTTTCTGATTTTGAAATATATATGATATACACTTTTACTTAACATAAAACACGTTCTAGGAACGAAAAATCTTATCGTAGAAATGTGCAAACCATTTAAACATGGTAACATTGTAATTTATAGAAATTATAGAAATTTTAAGGATGGTATTATGGGTACATTTAGTTCAACAGGATTGCTATTATTCTTAATAATTATTAGTTTAATAGGACTCTTAGTTTTTAAACTTGTTAAGAAATTAAAAAAGAAATAACTAACAAAAAAGGCCTACTATCGTAAAAGAGTAGGTTCTTTTTATTACTAGTTAAGGTTAAAATCTCAATTAACATAATGAAAATTATAAAAAGAGGCCATAACTTATTTGGTTTATTTTTCAAATAAAAACTACAAAATGACAACAGCCCAAGCAATTTTAATATTTAGGCTTATAATGGTCAATGTAAAATCATTATAAATTTAAAGAGGAGTATAGCCATGAAAAAAGCAAAAAAATCTTCAGTTAAAAGAAAATGCAGATTAAAAGTAATATCAAATAATTCATGTGAATTATCCAAGAAACCCTAAGTCTTAGCTTAAAAACAAATAATAGGTAAACATCAAGTAAACTAATTTTTATAGTATCAACGCTTAGCACCTGTAATTAATTTGAATATCATAAATCATAATCACCCTATCTGTAAGAATAAGAAAGCTACTGACAATTGTTCGCCAGTAGCTTTCTCTATTTTAACTTGTATAAGACATACAAAGTTAGTTAACATAATGGACTTTATCTTAAATTACATAAATTATTTATGATATCTATTTCCTTGCTATTTAAATCATAAATCGTTTTAATGATAAAATCGTGTTGAAACATCTGAATACACTCCTATCCTTTTAATAAACTAATTAGGTACAATGTCTCTTTCTCTTGTTAATTGTTTATAGCATTCATCCTTAGTTATTTATTAATTTTTGCTTTAGAACCGCTTTATTTCTTCTAAACACAATACCAATTAAAATAAAAATAACTAATGGCATTAAAGCCATTATTCCTTGTCCTGCATTCAAAAGAGTAAATATCGCTCCTATCATAATTAGTGCTAAACCTACAGAAGAAAATATAGAGAATTTTGAATTCCAATATCCAAAAAGCAATCCTAGAGCACCCAAAATCTCTAAACCTCCAATTACATACATAAATCCTAGAGAATAATTGTATACTTTTGTAAATTCATGTACGACCATATCACTAGCTGCTAATTTCGTAATTCCAGATACTAAAAAGTCAATAACCAATAGCCCTTGGATAATCCTTGTAACCCATATCATAATAGACACTTCCTATCATATTTTAGTAAAACCCTTTGGAAATATATGATAATTAGTTTGTATGTATGTATTCAAAAACCGAAAAACCTACCTCTCCGACTCAAAGGTAGGTTTTTCAGTTTTTAAGCTATAGTTGAATTCATGGCTAGCTCTTTTATTCGATAGAATCCCTTAATTTATTTCTTAATTTGTCAATCCATGTTTCTTCTGGAAACTCAGCTAGGAATGAGTCAGCAAATTCTGCTATATCATTTCCTACTACATCTCGTACATTTAATCCATCACTGGCACTATTCTCGAACATCTCTAAAATATTCTTTAAAAGCTCTAACATGCCTGCACCTTTAGCAAAGTTCCACATATAACTTTCGATTGCTTTCAGAGCCTTTTTGTATTCTTCAGGTAATTCATTCACTCTTTCTTTATATACACGATATTCTCGTTTTTCTCCAACCATCTTTTTAAACATTTTTTTGCTCCTTTATTTCATTCATTTTTTCTTCCAAGAATGACCAACGTTTCCAAAACTCATTTAATTCTTGTTCTCCTTTAGCATTTAGTGTGTAGAATTTTCTCGCGGGCCCAAGTTCAGATTTTTTCTTCTCAACCTCCACGAGACCTTTTTTCTCTATTCGAACAAGAATCGTATAGACAGTTCCTTCCACAATCTCATCGAAACCTAATTCATTTAGATATCTAGTTATTTCATACCCATAGGTTTCTCCTGTTTGAATCTTTTGAAGTACTACTCCTTCAAGAACTCCCTTAAGCATTTCAGTTAAATCCTTCATATATCCTCCTTACAATCTACTTAGTATTACTCATTACTACTATATAGTATTACAAAGTAGATAATGTGTTAAACTTTTTTAAAATTTTTTATAGTTAACAGGAAATTTGAAACCCAGGACAGATAAATTTTGATATTTTGAGCAAACTACTCAAGAAGAAACGGGGCAGAGGCTTATACAATCTAATTACGAAAAGAGAAAAAACTACTGAACATGGCCAGTAGTTTTTTCCCTTTTTAAGATGTATATGGTATACATGCTTAGTTAACATAATCGTTATTCTAGGAAGTTAAATATTATGTAGTTAATTGTTTAATCCAGGAAGAAGACAGAAGCTGTTTTTGAAAGGCACTGCTCAACACGATCAATTTAGACTATCTAAAGTCAGACAAAATTTAGAAGCGACCCAGAAAAAACTTAATGAGTTCAAAAAACATGAGAAAATGGTTCGCATAGAGAAAAAATATGTCTCAACTATGAGCAAGGAAGTAGAAGAGCTCAGCAGCATGGAGAAAAAGCTTGATGAATTAGACAGAAACCCAGGAGAAAAAGCCAAACAACTTGCCTCGAAAAAAGCTCGTCAAGATTATGAAGAATTGCAAAGTGAAGCTAAATATGGACGTGAAAATCTAAAAGAACTGGCCTATAAAGGGCAACAAGATTTACAACAACAAGTCCGTATGAACACAATGAAGAAAACAGTCGTCCCGTGGTTAGAAAAAGAAATAAAAACACATGAGAGCAACATAAACGCTTTAGATACCGTTTTTAATGCTATTCAACAAGCTATTTATAGTCAAGAACAAGCACAACAGAGACATCAGTTTGGAAGGATGAGAAGCATAAATATAAATAGATCTAAAAATCATGAACTAGAACTTGACCATTAATAAAAGAAGGCTTGTTCAACAGATATATAAACAAGCCTTCTACTTGTAAATTCAATAAAGTTAGTAATTTGAATGACTATTATGTCGACAGTTACAATTATGATTTTGGTGATGATTATTATTACTATTCTTACAATTACACCGGTTAGTACTCTGACCATAATTATCATAAGAGTTATGATCGTTATTATAGTTATGACTATGTCTACAACAAGAGCAACCACCAAAATTATTATTGTGGTTACAGCGACGGCGTCTACAACCACAAAAGAAAATATTGTTCCAACAACACATACATATCCCTCCCCTTAATCTAGATAAAATATTTTATTCTTTTAGTTTTTTTTAGCTTGTACTATTGTCACCCATATAAAAAAAGCTTCTGGATGTTTAATTCAGAAGCTTTTTACTATAAATCATCAATTATGAAAGTGAACAAAAAGAATATTTTTATAACTTAGCATTTATTAAGGTTTAAGTGTTTGAAGTATTATCGACTTGACCTTGATCACTAATATCTGGGTCACAATTATTATTTATCATATGTGCCACTGAAGGAGATGTATTGCCAAAAGAAAAACAGGCCCCTACTGATTTTGAATTAGCTGTATGACTATTTTGAACGTTGTTACCTATATCTAAATTCGCGTTTTCTGTAACTCCATTAGCATTAAAGTTTTGAACATTAATATTGCATGGCATAAAAAGTATACTCCTTTATTATTAAACTTGCCCTGATATCGGCATAGAAGGGTTTGCAATTTGATCTTGGTCACTAAAGTCGGGATCAAAATTCCCATTAGCCATCCAAGACGTAGAAGGAGAGAAATTACCCATAGAAATACAAGCTCCTACCCATTTTGAATTCGCTGTATGACTATTGTGTACTGTATGACCAAAATCTAGATTTCCGTTTTGTGTAATCCCATTAGTCAATACATTACCAACAATAATAGAATAAGGCATAAACCTACTCCTTTCTCTTTTGAACACTTATTGTAATTTATGCTTCCATTCTTTATTAGGTAACTTGCCTAACACAAATAAAATAAATATCAGCCTAAAATACCTGTGCCTTAAGGCACTTTCAGTCAACTTAAGTTGACTATTTGTATGTAAATAAATTAACGTTACTTATATAATTTATTGTTTTATTTCTACTATCTTTTTAAAATCTTACTAATTCAAAAAGCTCTCTTAAGCAGTAGAGAGCTTTTCTTTTAATATTAGGTTAGAGCCCGTCCAAAAAATTAGTAAGAGTTACCACTACTCAATCTACGAACGCTAATACCTTCTAGACTAGTAGTATTTCTATTACCTGAGTTATCATTCCAAACTAAAAAACCATCTTCTACACGAATAAAAATTCCATTTCCATCAATTTGTCTTCCAGCAGAGAATACCTGAATTCGATCTCCTCTTCGAAAATTATCTAAACGAGTACGAGAAGAAGTACGACGATTACCGGTACGACGATTACCGGTACGACGGTCACCGGTACGACGGTCACCACTACGCTTTCCTGGCATAAAATCACCTCCAAACGCTAATAATACATGTTATGAAAAAAACAAAATTTGGTATAAGCAAAACGCTTACTAATAGCAAAAAATATTTTTACAACGTGAAGAATTGGTTATACTTGTCCATACCATTTTTTCACTTCGACATACTATACAATATGCATATCAATAACCTCCAAATCTTTTGATATGAACGGCAAAAAACTCCTGATTTCAACCACAATCAGGAGTTTTTCTGATTAGTCGATGATACATCAAAAAAACAAAGGTTGCTCTTAGAATAAAATGGCGGGGTACGCTAACTTCATCATATGCATTCATAATATTTTAGAAACTTGCCTACAATTAAAAGTATTTAAAATAAATTGGTTTATGTATCAGTTATCCTAATTGGTTTCATCTTATGTAGTATCTCAATAGTAGGCTTTTTGATTAGTCTACTTGTGAGGAAAGCTGTTCATTTTATAAGTAATAAGAAATTAATGGTTATATCTATTGGTGTACAATTAATAGGTTTTGGCATTCTAATCTTTCTTGGTCTTCATTCTATGGTTATGATCACGCTAGGAGTATTATTTATCTATATAAGTTTTAGTGCTCTCACTGTAATTATTAATATTGAAATTCCTCATACAATAGAGAAGGAGAAAATGTCGATGGGGATAGGAGTATACAATCTCTTCAACTTTTTAGGGATGTCTTTTGGTCCTTCCATATCCAGTCGTTTATTAGAGATTTCTTCAAATCTTATTTTTTCCTTCTCCTTCTTTGCAGGGCTATTAATCCTTTCTTTTGTGTTATCCATAGTAAAACAAAAGAGTACGGGGTAATGCTGCAATAGAGCAGAAGAAACTCCCCCATGCAGTAAGGCAGTTTCTTCTATTTTTAGGATGTATATGATATACAAAGTTAGTTACCATAATGTAACTTATAGGAAACAAAAAGGCTCTGGTTTAAGTTAACCAGAACCTTTTTATTGTTGTTGTTTGAAATCTTTTATTACATCTCGAAAAAGCTTTAATATATCTTTATAAAAGCAAATAATTAACGTTCCAACAATATTTAAGGCAGTAGAAATAATTAAATTCCCAAAAATAAGACCCAGAAAAATACCAAAAAATATAATACCAATCCCTATATAAAAGCCGGGATGTAAGATTTCAGCATCATCGTCTTTTTTTTCATCTTCATCAATGTTTATTTTGTTTTGTAATGTAGGATCACTCTTAATAAGATCATCAATTGTCGTTTCATATATTTCACTTAATTTTAAAAGATTTTGAATGTCAGGATATCCTTTATTATTTTCCCACTTATATATGGCTTGTCTAGACACATTCATCTGTTGAGCAAGCTCTTCTCCAGACATATTTTTTTCTTCTCTTAGTCTGTGTAATCGATCCCCCAATCTCACCTAACTCACCTCTATAAACCACTTTATAACAAATATGTAAAAGTAGCTACAAACGCTTCGTGATAAGGTGTAAACATTAGTTACCATAAAACATATTACCAGAAGCAAAAATTCAACCATCATTGAACATACAAACACTTTTTCGATTAATGAATAAAGTATATAGAAAGGGTGATTGAAATAAAGATATACTATATGCATTATAACTTTAAGAATGGTATGTATTATGTAGACAAGTCATTCCCACCAAAAAATAAGAAAAGAAAAAATTCCACTAATACTAAGAAAATAAATACGGATGTTAATTCAACAACAGGAATAACCAATAAAAATCATAATTCAGAAATAGACACTCCCACCAATAATTTTGGTTCTAAATTTGGAAAAACTGAGATAATTTCCTCAAGGATAATTGTAATAGATGGTGGTATGAGGTTTTAACTATTTAAATTATTATTAAAAATACTATATTTCAGTTATAAGGGCCACAAAAGAGAATTATTTATATAATAATTCTCTTTTGTGGCCCTTATTTTTAACTAATTTCTAATAAATAAAAAGATATCATATTTAAATGATTAAATGGTACAAGCCTTTGCTTAAAACTTACATATAATAAATTAAATAGAGATTAAAATAGTCTTTATTTAATTTGGTATAGCGAGGGGGGGATACTGAGAATGATTCCAGAAGTGTTAAGAATCCTTGATCCTGGAACACCAATTGCACGTTTAGTTTTAAATGGTGTTCAAATTAATAACGTTGTATTTTCAAGCTTTGATGAAGCAAAAGCTTTGGCATATTTCGCTACTTCAGAAGGAATTCTCGCTGTAGATGTTGAGGAAATTCAAGCTCTACAAGCAGCTTAAATATATATTATTTAAATTAGGAAACAAACTGTTCAAGACGCCGTGAGGCATCTTAATGCTAATTCTCCAGTTTCCTTACGAGGAGGGAAAAACCACTGATTGGATCAAGTGGTTTTTCTCTTTTTACCCGAAATAAAGAGGAGGTAATTAAGATAGAACAATGGCTTAACCTTATTAGAAATTTTGGCTTTCCTATTGTTGTTACTTTTTATCTTCTATTACGCTTTGAAAAGAAAATAGATCATTTAACAGAAGCTATTAATAAAATAGCCACTAGTATTGAAAAAGAACAGGACAAGCAATAAATAATCGATTTATGGACTTATTTTTAATTAATCTTTTAGTATGAATAATGCCTAATAATTCGAGCTAACTATTCAAGGCGTTCTGCAACGTCAGCTAACTATTGATTACCATTCATGAAACAGAAAGAACTACCCTATCACACACCTGGGTAGTTTTTTCTGTTTTTAAGCTGTATATGGTATACATGCTTAGTTAAGTCGGGTAAGTTAGGGGCATCACTGCCCCTTCCTCCCCTAAGAACCGTGCGAGTCCCTTTCAAGACACATCGGCTCAAGCCTCCCATTGCAGGTCCATTTGCTGTCGTATCTTCATCACATACCATAACGGTAATTAGAACGTACGCCGACGCTCCGATTGGAGGTATACATAACAGTACGTTTCTTTCGTCAGAAGATAGCCACAACCTTATGTTCCTACGACAGGCCAACGAGAAGTCAGCTCCCTTTCGGGCCTATCATGGATTTGTCTGTAAGGACGATAGTACCCATCCAGTTATACAGTTTCCTACTTTCCTGTTCTCTTTCGAGATAATGGCATTTGCTTTCTCTCGTATCCTTTACCCTCTGCCACATCGTTTGACTTTGCAGTCATCCTACTGTTTATACACATGACAAAGGGCTTACCAAGTTCCGCATCTTATAGATAAGACGGGGTTAGGTGGGCTCTTTACTCCAGGCAAGATATGGGACGCGTCACAGCAGCTTTATGAATCTGCTTTTCCTCTTGCCAATACCCAGGCAAATCTGTGCACTATCCTGAGCTAACACTTACGAAGCTTACAAACCTTCACTAATGTTCACCATACTCATCTTCCCCTAGCAGTGTTCCGAGTCGTTCACTGACTCTTTGTTTCTGCATTTCCGCATGCAACCCACGAGCCCGTTACCAAGCCCGCAGTTTTGGACGGGGATAGTTTTTGCGTTTAAACCAGTGGCGTGAGCCACACTATATAAAAGCGACTTCTTGTCGTACCATAATTGTTATTATCGGAAATAAATAATGGGATCTTATTAGATAAGATCCCATTACGCCTGAACTTAAAGACTCTTTAACATATTTTGTTTAAAGGTTTTTGCTATATTCATAAGGGTCCGAACATTTTGGGCCTATTTCTCATATTGTATTAGGTATTAATAATATATTGAGGTGAAAAATTATGGATGTAAGTTATATAGATTCTTATTCTTATCCAAGACTTTTAGGCCCCCAATTCCCTCCTCCTAGTCTCCCTGGTGGTTTCCCCGGATCACCTGGTGGTTTCCCCGGATCACCTGGTGGTTTCCCTGGATCACCTGGTGGTTTCCCTGGATCACCTGGTGGACAGCAAGCTCCAACTGCCCCACCACCAGCATTCATCCCGCAACAGCAAACAGCAA
>Ga0268252_1000137_pt1 | contig 48090 bp, 61 predicted proteins | sample AgamicMgSfrz_FD_200244 | JGI IMG/M metagenome (GOLD analysis project Ga0268252, IMG submission 200244) | Agave microbial communities from Guanajuato, Mexico - Mg.Sf.rz (v2) (version 3) | ecosystem: Host-associated > Plants > Phyllosphere > Phylloplane/Leaf | place: Guanajuato, Mexico | collected... | reverse complement strand
ATGATTAACACTACAGAGTCCCTCTTCATTATCAAAAATCATCATATTAACACCACTTTTCCGCTTTTCATCCTTTAGAAAGGTAAGATGATTATAACAGTATATACAATCATAAATGGAGAACTTCATCGAATTTAAAGTAGTAATAAACTGGTAAAAGCTATCGTCGCTTAAATCATCTAATAATTCTTCTAAGGCAAATACTAGATGTTTTCTTATGCGAATTGGATCTTCATGCTCTAGAAAGTGGATGGAGCTAGAAACATTTACTTTGCCATCCTCGAGCAGGATTCCTTTCCGCCAACGATTTAAGATGAGAATTTCAATTTCTTGATGTAAATATTCATCAAGCATGGCTGCGTCTTCTGTTTCTTCATCGAAAAAAATCCATTGATTATTTATATATTCAACTGTCCCTTTTGTAAAGGCACGCGTTTGAAATTCAATTAGTTTTGATCTGTGCTGATTGTTCATTGTAAACCTCCCAAAGATTACACGCCCATAAATTCTTTTTAGACAGATAAACAAAATTTTATAACTAATCCTTCTTTTTCCTTCCTTAAAAGATTGAAAACGATTAATTTTCTTTTTTAAATTGAACATTAGATAAACTTCATATGGACAAATAACCATTTTTATTTTTAGGGCATAGAATACTCCATACTGATTGATTGGTATCTAATCATAAGTTCCACGAAAGAAAGGATGATAATCATGTGTGGAATAACAGGTTGGGTTGATTACAAAAAAGACTTAAGAAAAGAGTCGGAAGTATTATCAGCTATGGCAGAAACGTTGGCCAAAAGAGGCCCAGATGATACAAATGTTTGGACTACACTGCATGCAGGATTCGGTCATAAACGATTAGTGGTAGTAGATCCGTTAAATGGTATTCAACCAATGACAAAAGAAAAACAGGGTTATCACTACACGATTTGTTACAATGGTGAGTTATATAATACGGAAGACATAAGAAAAGAATTACTAATAAAAGGATATTCATTTCAAGGTCATTCTGATACAGAAGTTTTACTTACTTCTTATATAGAGTGGGGAGAAGATTGCCTCGAATACTTAAATGGAATATTTGCCTTTGCCGTTTGGGATGAAAAACGCAATTCCTTATTCATTGGAAGAGATCGATTAGGGGTTAAACCGTTGTTTTACACTGAAGTTGGAACTAGCTTTATCTTTGGATCTGAATTAAAGGCATTGCTAGCAAATCCGAATGTGAAAACAGAGCTAGATAGAGAAGGGTTAGCAGAAGTGTTTGCTCTTGGGCCTTCTCACACACCAGGAAGTGGTATCTTTAAAGGCATTAAAGAGCTTCGTCCAGGGCATGCATTAAAGTTTACACAGGATGGGCTGAAAGTATGGCGGTATTGGAATGTAAAAAGTGAAGAACATAAAGATACATTTGATGAAACAGTTGAAAAAGTACGTTTCCTTTTTAAAGATGCTGTTACAAGACAATTGGTATCAGACGTACCATTAAGTACCTTTCTTTCAGGTGGTGTGGATTCCAGTGCTATTACAGCCATTGCTTCCATGGAATATGCAAAAACGGGAAAGGGACCGCTTCATACGTATTCCATCGATTATGAAGGCAATGATAAGTTCTTTAAAGCAAATGAGTTCCAGCCAAATTCAGATGGCGTTTATATCCAAAAAATGACGGACACTTTTGGAACCATCCACCATAATTGTGTGATCACCCAAGAGACATTAGCTGCCTTTTTGCATGAGGCGGTAACGGTAAGAGATGTGCCGGGGATGGCGGATGTGGATTCCTCTTTATTATGGTTTTGTCGAGAAATAAAGAAAGATTTTGTTGTGAGCTTATCCGGCGAATGTGCAGATGAAATCTTTGGTGGCTATCCATGGTTCAGGAGAGAGGCGGATTTGCAAAGAGAAGGCTTCCCATGGATGAGGTCGATTGAAGAACGACAAAAGCTATTGAAAAATGCATGGAGCGATAAATTGCAATTAAAAGATTATATGATGGATAAATATAACCAAACAATTGCAGAGACACCTAAATTAGCTGGAGAAAGCAAAGAAGATGCAAAACGCCGAGAATTATTTTATCTTAATCAGCTCTGGTTTATGACCACTTTATTGGAGCGAAAAGATAGAATGAGTATGGGAGCAAGCCTAGAGGTACGTGTTCCATTTGCTGACCATCGCTTAGTAGAATATGTGTGGAATGTACCATGGGAAATGAAGAATTATATGGGCAGGGAAAAAGGATTATTGCGAAAAGCGTTAGAAGGAATTCTTCCAGATGAAGTATTATATCGCAAGAAAAGCCCTTATCCAAAAACACATAATCCTATTTACACAAAAACAGTAACAGATATGTTAAAAACTGCTTTAACAGATAAGAGTTCTGCTTTATATGAATTCTTTGATAAAGAACGTCTCACAGAAATTATTCAAACAGAAGGCTCTGCATTTAAAGAGCCGTGGTTTGGTCAGTTGATGACAGGTCCACAGCTACTCGCACACTTAGTACAAATTCATTATTGGTTTAAAGATTATAATATCAATGTTGTAGAGTAAAATAATACAAAGAAATCCCTAGCTAGCATGAGAATGTTCATGCTAGCTAGGGATTTTCATGTAGTTTAGCCTTATCTTTCCTTTTGATCTTCTTAATTAATAGAATAAATAGTAAGAAGGATGGAAATGCAAATTGTAAAGGTAAATATAGGAGGTAGGGAACAGCGCTTGCTGCTTCTTTAACATGATCATTAATATCCAAACTAATAAAAATAGAAAACATAGAAATGATACAAACGATAGGGACAACAAAGTAACGATATTGGTATTTAAAAATATATTCTAAACCTTTTAAACCTGAATAGATAAAAATAGAGCTTTTAATAATAATTCCTAATATTATAATAAAAACAGCAAGAGCATCAATTCTATCGATTAATTCACCAATAGAAATTAGTCTAGTTGTGCTTAAAAGTGGAAATGTCGCTCTAGTAGCAGTAGTTATCCCTAATGATGCCGTAATGATTAATGTTGCAATAGTGAGCAATATTCCAGAAAAAGCGACGGAAAATAACACTAATTTCTTGCGCATTTTTATATTGGTTATATGAGGAAAAATACAGGTCATTACAAGCAATTCCCCATATGGTCTGTTTACTTCAATGGGAAACATAGTCTTTATTACGGGCAGTATTCCTCTTGCTAATACTGGTTGGATTTTTGTGATAGAAAGATTATGACTAGCGATTAAAAAAACAATGAGAAGCAAAAGAAATAGTGCGGAATAAGGTGTAAATATTTCCGTTGTCCGTCCTAGTATTTCAATACCTAAATACACAATATAGCCTATAATAACCATTAGCGTAATCACAATAATCTCAATCGGAGTCAAAGGTAAGATAAAGGTAGACGTTAATTCTCCAAAATCTCTAATGGTTCTAGAGGCGAGATAAAAGAAATACAGGGTATAGATTAGCGTTATTGGAATAGCAATAACTCTATTAAATCCAAATTCAATAATCTCAAATAAATTCTTTGAAGGCACTAACTCGTTTAGATTGAGAAAAAAAGAGGCGATTAATATGCCGATAGCGGTGGTAAGCAGCACGGCAATCCACGCATCTTCTTTTGCGGAAATACCAAGTACAATTACAAGGGTAGTACCTAGATTAAATCCAATAATAATAGCAAATAACTGGCTTAAAGATAGATTTTCTTTTAGCATGAAAGGAATCTCCTAATTGGAAATATGTATATGCTTAAAGTAGTATTTGCCAATTTACCAGGAATATTCAAAAAAAGGAAGAGTAGTTTCGATCGTAGAGAACTTTTTCTTTATTAATGGATAGATAACTGCTTGTTTACACTAAAAAATCAGTGGACATAATCCGCTGATTTTTAAAATAATCTATCCTATTGTTTTTTCTTGCGTAATGGCAGGTTTATGCTGCTTTTGTAGTAAGAAAAAGAAGACGCCGAACAAAACGAGTAATCCACCTATGATTTGAGCAAGGATTAACCGCTCATTTAATAGTAAAACAGCTAAAAGCGTAGCCCCAACGGGTTCTCCTAGGATACTCATAGAGATAGTTGTTGCATTAACATAATTGAGTAACCAATTATTAATAACATGTGCAAGTGTCGGCACAATAGCAAGCAATACGAAAATACCCCATTCTTTCCCAGAATAGCCTGTCAATGTTTCACCAACTATTAGATTATAAATGGTTAACAAACAAGCTGCGAAAAGGAAAACGGTAAAGGTATATATCCAATGTGTCATTTTTTTTATAATATTTTGACCGATTAATAAATAACCAACTACAGCAATCACGCTCAAAAAGGAAAGAATATCTCCAATGACTGCATTGCTGTCTAGCCCAATATCTCCCCATCCAATCATCATAGCGCCAACGATAGCAATTCCCATTGTCATAATCGCTGCAGAAGTAGTTCTTTCGCGAAAGAAAATAAATCCGCCAAGAAGGGATACAATAGGCTGCAGTGCCAAGATAATCGTAGAACTAGCTACAGTAGTAAACTTTAGAGAACTGAACCAGAGAGCAAAGTGTAAAGCCAAAAAAGAACCTGAAAAAAATAAGAACGACCAATCTTTTTTCGTTAGTTTTTTAAAATCATTTCTATGAATATATACCATAGGAATCATAATAAGACATGCAAGCCACATTCGATACATACTTAAAATAGTGGCAGGAGCCTCCGACCATTTTACGAAAATCGCAGAAAACGAGATTGCGATAATCGAGATAAGTAATGGAAGTCCAATAGATTTTGATGATTGCTGATTCACTTTGTTTCCCCCCGACAATTCAAACAATTTGATATAATAGTAAATATAGTACGTTCAGCAGCAGGAAACAATCATTATTTTTCATTTGTTGGAAAAAAGAGAGGTTGGGACATAACTAAATAGATACTCTGTCAAGACGAACAATTTCTAATCTAACTAGTAAATAGCGGCTGCTTTCGCATACTTTTTACAAGAGGAAATATAATTAGTTGGAAAAACAGAGCAGCCGGAATACACGAAGACGCCACGGGGATTAGCGAGACAGTCTGAGACCCCGGAGGCGAAGTGAGGAGGCTTAAGCTTAGCCCCACGGAAAGCGAAGTGTATTCCGGCTGCGGGGAATTGCACTAAACTTCATGGAAACATCCTTTTAAAAACAAATAAAAAACCAAACAATTATACGGAACTTTTATTAGTATCTTCGTATAATTGTTCGGATTTATCTGTGGCTGGAATACTTATGTCCCAGTCTCTTTAAATCTCTAGTTGCTTTTGTTATTTACCTTGCATGGATAAATTCATAGTTCATATCGAAACGAAGGATGCTGCATTCATATGGTCCCAGAATTACTGCAAGATCATCTGATTCAGCAGCATATTCTTCCTCTGTTAATAAAAGGGATATTTTTTTCCCTCGTAATGGGAAGGGAAGAAGAAATTGTGCTTCCATATCACTCTTATTTATAACTGTTAAAAGGATTTCATCGTCTTTTTTTGTATAATACGCTAAACAAGAGTCAGATTGTGACAAAAAGTAAAAAGAACCATTATTAATGAGAAAGGAACTTTGTTTACGTACTTGAATCAATCGCTTAACAAAGCTTTTTAATTCTTCGTCATGTTCGTCTGGGTTCCATGGCATACACTTTCGACATCCAGGGTCGCTGCCCCCACCTAACCCAATTTCATCTCCATAGTAAATGCATGGAGTCCCAGGGTAAGTGAGGAGAAAGGTAAACAGAAGCTTTACACGTTCTTTGCGATAACTGCATTCATGCATAATTCGCGGGGTATCATGGCTGCCAATAATATTGAATAATACTTTATTCACTGTATCTGGATAGGACTGTATAGTGGTTGTCATCTCTTCCATAAATTGTTGAGAAGAAATCATGTCATAAGCAAAAAATTGTAACGCTTTTGTTAGCAATGGATAATTCATAACGGAGTCAAACTGATCACCTCTTAGCCATGGTAAAGAATCATGCCAAATTTCTCCTAATATAAAGAGGTCAGGTTTTAGATCTTTAACGACGGAACGGAAGGATCTCCAAAAATCATGATCAATTTCATTGGCAACATCTAAGCGCCAGCCATCGATATCACATTCTTTTATCCAATATTGTGCTACTTGTAATAGATAATCCTTTACTTCTGGGTTTGTTGTATTAAACTTAGGCATTGTTTCATAAAAGCCAAATGTTTCATAATTTAATGTGTCATTTTCTTTTAAAGGAAATTTATGTATATGAAACCAGTCTTTATAGCGTGAATTGTCTTTGTTTTTTAGAACATCTTGAAATGGTGGAAATTGATAACCACAGTGATTAAATACGGCATCAAGCATTACTCGAATTCCACGCTCGTGACATTCTTTTACAAGACGTTTGAGCATTTCGGTATCGCCGAATTGCGGATCTACTTCTAAATAGTTAATGGTATCGTATTTATGATTGCTTTTTGCATGAAAAATAGGAGTAAGATAAATACCATTTATGCCAAGGTCAGAAAGATAGTCTAAAGAGTCGATAATCCCTTGAAAATCACCGCCAAAAAAATTCCACAATCCTGGCTCCTCTTGCCCCCAAGGAGCAATATCGGCTGGATTCAAGGAGCTATCTCCATTGCGAAATCGTTCCGGAAAAATTTGATACCAGACAGTTGTGGATACCCAAGAAGGGGGAGTGAAAACATCTTTCTGATGAAGATAAGGCAAGCAAAAATAATAGCCAGCATCTTCTGGGATAAAAGGAAAGAACCCTTTTTCTGTATAGGTTATTTGTTGTTCATTATCTATTATTATAAAGCCATAGCGGACTCTTTTTTTATTGGTAATCGTGCAATGCCAATAGTCAAACAGGGAATCAGACCCGCTTTTTTCCATTGTCATGCGCTCAGATACCCAATGATAATCAATCATCTCGTACTGGTCCCCATAGATTAGTTCGATTTCTTTGACATTTGCTATTTTTGTTCGAATGTGGATATGGAGGGTATCTCCATTTTGTAAATAACAGTAATTATCTCCGCTGCGATGATAGATAGAGGCTAAATCAATCATTTTCTCACACTCCCTTTGTAATCTTTCTATATCTTTTTGCCAATAGTGTTGACAGTTAAGAAAGATTTTAAAAGGGAGAAAAGAAAATTAGTTTATTAATGGAAAAACCACTCGCAAAATAGAGGAGCGAGCGGCTTACATTTGCTATATAGAAAATTATCCGTTAACAATTGTACCACCATTAACATGGATGACCTGTCCAGTAACATAAGTAGAATCATTACTAGCTAAATATACATAGGCTGGTGCAAGTTCACAAGGTTGACCAGCACGTTTAAAAGGAGTATTTGCTCCAAAAGATGCCACTTGTTCACTATCAAATGTAGAAGGAATTAGTGGTGTCCAAATTGGTCCTGGTGCTACACCATTAACTCGTATGCCTTGTCCAGCTAGAGAACCTGATAAGGAACGAGTAAAGGCAGTAATAGCTCCTTTCGTAGCTGAATAATCGATTAATGTTTCATTCCCTTTATAGGCAGTAATCGATGTTGTATTGATTATCGTATCGCCTTCTTGTAAATGTGGAAGAGTGGCTTTTGTTAAATAAAACATAGAGAAAATATTAGTTCGGAATGTTTTCTCTAATTGTTCTGACGTGATATCCAGTATGCTTGATTGCGGATGTTGCTCTGCAGCATTATTTACGAGAATATTAACCTTGCCAAATTCTGAAACGGTCTTTTCTACCACCTCTCTACAGAAGCTTTCATCACCAATATCCCCAGCAAATAGTAAGCATTTTACTCCTTCTGCTTCGACTAATTCTTTTGTTTTATTTGCATCATCATGCTCATCTAAGTATACTACTACAACATCAGCACCTTCTTTTGCATAGTAAATAGCAACAGAACGGCCAATTCCGCTATCACCACCAGTGATGATTGCCGCTTTTCCTTTTAATTTTTCAGATCCTTTATAAGAGGGATCTACATCTTTCGGAATAGGATTCATTTCAGTTTGAATACCCGGTTGTTGTTCTTGATGTTGAGGGGGAAATGTTTGTTCAATTTGTTCGTTATTATTGTTAGCCATTTCAATCACTCCTTCTATATTCTGTGCATGTTTACTTATTTTTCCCAAATCAGTTGAAATAAACATGGTAAAAATAGGGTTGTTTGAGAAGGAGTGCAAGTAAAAAAGGATGGTACCCAAATGGTTCCCACCCTTTATTATTAGCGATAATTGACAAACTGCACATCAATTGTAATTTTTGATTCATCTTTAACAGCAGCAATAATCTTTTGTAAATCATCACGGCTTTTAGCAGTTACACGAATTTGATCGTCTTGTTGTTGCGTTTTCACTTTCAGACCACTATTTTTAATTAATGCATTTATTATTTTTGCATTGTCTCTATCAATGCCCTGTATCAATTTCGCTCTTTGGCGAACCGTACCACCTGAAGCACCTTCTATTTTGCCATAATCTAAGTTTTTAATAGGAATACCACGTTTAAACATTTTGCTAATAAGTACATCTTTTAGCTGTTCCAATTTATATTCATCATCTGAAACAAGTACTAAGTCCTCTTTGTCTAATGTGATATTGCTTTTGCTTCCTTTAAAATCATAACGATTTTGAATTTCCTTCATCGCAAGCTGGACAGCATTCGTTACTTCTGAAAAATCTACCTTTGATACAATATCAAATGAACTTTCTTTTGCCATATTTACCTCCTGATTAATTGGAATTTAATACGAATTATAAGTAAGTCTGTAGTAAATCCAATTTCTTTTATGCTTGTATTATAGTAAAATGTAGCGATTTAATAAAGCCCGGTATTATCAAGGTTTAAGGGGAATCAAAATAAAACCTCCCCCAAAACCTCCCCCAATTAGCTATTTAACGCTTGTTCAAAAGCTTCAACAGATTCTCTTTCTAACTCGTCATAGTTATGGCCATATACTTCATATATCATCTTGGGAGTATTTCCTAATCGTTCAGCAATTGTTTTAACAGGTATTTTCTTTTTGCTTGCAACTAATATCGTTGCGTGACTGTGTCTTAATCCATGTGGTGTAATTCTCTTAAAACCAGTCTCTCTAATCACTTTTGCCATCGCGTGTTGAATAAGGGGTTCGGAAATAGGTGTGCCACGCTGATATGAGATAAAAACAAAAGAGTCTTCTGTAAAACTTTTGCCGAAAAAAAGCATCGTCTTTTTACACCAACTTTTATACTTTTTTAATTGGGCCATTGTTTCTTTATCAAGCAAGATAGAACGATAACTATTCTTGGTTTTGGGTGTTCTGACACCTTTACCATCCCGAGTTTTTTCAACGGTTAAAGTATTAGCTTCAAAATCAATATTCTTCCATTGCAATCCTAATGCTTCTCCTTTTCTAAGTCCTGAATGAGCAAGCAATAAGATTAAGGTATAACTAGTTATAGTTAATAGCCTTTTGCAATGGGAAAGGAATTCTTTAAGTTCTGAAGCAGTTAAGAAATTATCATCTTTTTTAGATACTTCAATTGAAATTTTATTAAATCTGTTTCTTGGAATAATCTCATCATCTACCGCTGCATTAATCCCAGTGAGAAAGATCTTATGGAATAAGAAGACAGAAGCGGGTGAGTAACTTTCTAAAAGCTTGTTGACAAATACACGTTTATAGGTGGATTTATCTAATTTTACTAATTTGTAGTTACCAAGCAAAGGTTTAATTTGCAAACGAATAGCAGATTCCCTTTGAAGCAATGTGGATATTTTCCAATCATTTTTATGAGTCTCGTACCAGGTATCAAACCACTCAGCAATTGAAAGATTTGAGTATTCAACCTGTTTCATATTACCGTTTAAAGTGTTTGCTTTTACTGCTAAAAGAGCTTTATATGCTTCGTTTTCAGTTTTAAAGTTTTGTTTTGACTTCTCTCTTCTTTTTCCTAATGCATCATAATATCTATGTCTGTAACACCATAGCTTTTCTTTTTTAGAATTGAAATAATAATACAATTCGTTATCTTTTTTTGACTTGTGTAGTTTCATTATTTAATCTTCCCTTCATGCGTGGACAGACTGCTGAAAGGGGAATTAATGAATTATGGCATCACCTCCTAAAAGTTATTTTTCATCATTGTATTCTTCTATCACTGCTTTATATCCATTAGAGCATTCTCCTATTAGCTTATTTCCATCCATATAAACTCTTTCATAGACTGGTATTTTAACGAATTGCGATGATTTTTTCTTTGCTTTCCGATGCTTATTTCTATATTCATTTAGGTTAATAATCATATAATCACCTCTTGCGGGGAATGTATGTTCTGTTTGAGGCTAAAAAGAATCCTCAAACCACTCGACAACTCCAAGTGGTTCAAAACAGATTGTAAATTTTTTGTAATGTACTGAGACTCCAAATTTTTCTATGTAACGTTTTAATGATTCTTCAATAAATTCTTCTGTAACTCCTATAAATTCAGCTAGTTCATACTTGTTTTTAATACCTGCTTTATGGGCTTGAATTATTGATTCGAGCGGGAATATTTTTTCATACCCCCATTGACGTGCTCTTAATTCCTGTTTTCGGTTACGAATGTCGGATTGATCTAATATATTTCCGTAGCTAGTATGATAATGTCCCATTTCTTCCACAAGTGTTGAAAGTTTTTCTGCTCTGGTAGAGATATTTTTATTAATCCAAATAACATTTTCCCCTTGTAACCCTTTTATATTTGCTGGTAATTGCTTTTCATAGATGTAAAGGTATTTGTTTGCTTCGTTAAGTAGTGATTCGTAACGCATTTAATTACCCCTTTTGCTTATGTTCATCTCTCTTCATGCGAATGAATTCTTTAAAACGTTCTATTTCTTCTAGCTCTTCTTTTGTCCATTCGTCTCCCTCATGGTGAGCTGCGATAGTTTCTATATCGTTATTTTCCGTTATTTCATAGAAACGTTTTTTATCTGTGCGACCAAGAAGATAATCAGTAGACACATCGAAAAAATCTGCCACTCTAATAAGGTTACTCCCTTTAGGAACATTTTTCTTCCATGAGTACAAAGAATTTTTCCCTATACCTAATTTTTCTTCTAAATTATTTACTGAAATACCTTGCTCATCACAAAGTATTTTTAAACGGTCAAAAGCATTCATATCAACGTTTCCTTCCATTTAACCACCTATTGCTTAAAACTAATTTTAAAAAAAGAAATAAAAGTGTTGACTTTTAAAACTAGTTTTAATATACTCTAGGTAAGCTATTTAATTAGCTGAAAAGACAATAAAAAATATGACCTATACACATGCATTTTTTGACGCTGGGGAGCTGATGAAACGCATTATTACAGGCTTTTTAAAGTCTTATTTAGCTATGTTTTTATATTAAAACTAGATTTAACTTTTGTCAATGATTTTAGCTAATTAAATAGCTTTTTAAAAATAAATATAGAAAGGAGAATGAATTTATGTCACAAGAACTTGGAGCAAAAGTTCGTTCAGAATTATTTAAACGCAAGATAAAGCAGAAAGAATTAGCAGAAATGCTGGGGATCTCCACCGCTTATTTATCAGATATCATAAATGGTCGAAAAGATGGTCCAAAGGCACAGGAACATATCAAACACATAAAAAAAATCTTAGCTATTTAATTTAATTAAGTAATTAATAATCAATTCATAAGTGTAGGTGAATCTATATGCCAATTGCTGAGATTAATGTAAGTGTAAATCAAGCTGAAATTCGTGATTATATTAATCAAAAAATTGAAGAGCAATTAAAAGAATCATTGTTTACATGGGATTTAGATCAAATGTCAAAGCGAACTTGTATGAGTAAAACATTTTTAGAAAATGAGTTTCTTCATGATCCGCGAATGAGACTTCTGGAGAGAAGAAAAGAAAAAGGTAAACGTTTTTGGTTCTATGAACAAAGTTTAGAAGTCATGAAAGAAATTATGAATGAATGGTAAAAAAATAAAAATTAAAAATGCGTGGACAGACGCGAATTTATATTATCCAATGCGCTGTGAACCGAGCCAATGACGGTTAATGATGTGATTAATAGCTTATGTGACGGTAGCAACGTTAGAAAAGAATAAGGAGGACCACAAAATGAAAATCAAAACAGGCGAATGGTTAAAGCTTAATTCAGAAGAAAAGCAAAGATTGTTAAAGGCTAAGAAGGGTGTGAAGTAATGAAAAATCCATTAGAAGAAATAAATTCAATAGCACATCTTTTACCACTTCCTGTATTGCAAGATATTAATCAACGAATAGGAGATTGGTTAGTAAGTGGAGGTAAAGAAACAGATCCATATATTGAGCAACAATTAAGATTTGCAAGACGTTTTGCTCAACCTAATTGTACACATAAAAACAATGAAACTATTGATATACCAGGAACAGATGAATCAATTACTATCTGCCACGATTGCGGTTATGAACTTTAAGGCTGAATAGCCTTTCCTTTTTAGCCAATGTGCGAAAAAAGACGAACGAAAGATGTTCTATTGAAAGGTGGTGATACATATGTGGAATCGTTTATTAAATCTTCTTACTCCAAATAAAAGATTGAAATGTAAGGATTGTAAAGTTAAATGGCACTTTACTAAAGAACAATTTAATTTTTCATGAAAAAAATATAACGGACCTTATTGTGGGAAATGCGGACAAAAATTATAGGAGGGCATTATGAAGATTCAATTTAAAGAACTAATACTTATTAATTTCAAGTCCCACAGTGATACCACAGTTAACTTTGGCGAGAGAACTGATATCACTGGGGATAATGGGGAAGGTAAGTCAACCATTCCTCAATCCATTACATGGTTACTTTATAACACAGATACATTTGGAAGTAAACTAGATCCTACTCCCATTACTTACGATTCGGACGAAACAAAAGTTTCATTATTGCTTGATGCAGATGGAAAGCAAGTGCTAATAGAACGTGTATTAAAAAAAGGTAAATCACAATGCTATGTCAATGAAGTACCGACAGCAGCAACAAAATTCAATAATTTTGTGAATGAATTATTTGATAAGGATTTGTTTTTATCTCTTTATAATCCAAATTACTTTTTCACTATGCATTGGGAAAAGCAACGTGCGATGCTTCTGCAATATATCTCTGCTCCATTAAAAAAAGAAGTATTAAAGCATATGTTGGACAAGCAATCAGAAGTACTTGAACCACTGCTTAAAAAGCAATCTATAGATGATGTGAAGGCAGCAAATTCAGATAAAAAGAAGCGCCTGGATAAACAGTATATTGCTGCACAAAGTAAAACAAAAACACTAAAAGAGCAATTAGAATATCATGCGCCAAGTGTTCCATTAGAGTCATTGCAAGCTGAATTGAAGCCATTACTTAAGCAAAGAAAAGAATTAGATGAAATCAACGATTCAGCGAGTGATGTAAACATAAAAATTAATACGCTCAATACTAAAATTCACAATCTGAATAGAGAGAGAGACAGCATGAAAGATGATTGGGCTCTACTCAAAGAAGAGAAGATTGAGGACCATTGTCGTGTTTGTAAACAGCCTTTGCAAGATGATTCCCTAAAAGCAGCAGAAGAAGAAAAACAGCAAAGAATGGATAACTTTAAAGCTTCTTTTAATGATGTTATTGCTCAACGAACAAAATTGGAAGAAGAACTAAAAACATTGGAATATATCGATGTTTCTGAAACAAGAGAAAAACTTATGGAATTGCAATCTAAGATAGATCCACTAGAAAAAGAGATTGCTAAACATAAAGATTATAAGCATTACGTGGACCAGGTAGAACAAGCAAAAGCAGAGGAAAAAGAGTGCTTAGAAACGCTAAACGAATCCATTTTTATTCTAGATAGCATTAAGGCCTATAAAGCAAAAGAAGCTGAATTACAGGCCGAAAAAGTACAAGCCTTATTCACTACTCTTTCAGTTAGATTGTTCAAACAGAATAAGACAGATGGAGAAATTAAGCCAGACTTTGAAATTGAAATGGATGGCAAACCTTACAGCAAATTGTCTCTATCTGAAACTATTCGAGCTGGCTTAGAACTTAGAGATGTATTATCTGCTCAAAGTGAACTGATTACCCCAGTATTTATTGATAACGCTGAATCTATTACAAAGTTTAAAGAACCATTAGGTCAGCTGATACTTTGCCGAGTGGTAGCAGAACAGAAATTAAAAATTGAAAGGGTGGATAAGTAATGATCGTTATTAATAGGACATGTATTTCTTGCAGTGAAGATCAGCAAGTGAAGGTTAACCCAGAAGATCTCATAAGAGTACAAAACGGAGAACATATACAGAATGTTATGCCTTATCTTTCAGCTGATGAAAGAGAACTATTAATCAGTGGTATTTGTGGTCCATGCTTTGACAAGATTTTTGCATAGGAGGGATTTAATTGCCTATAAAAACAGTACCAATTCAGTCTAGATGGTTGCCTTCTGTGGATGGAGAAAACGACTGTATTGTGTTTAGAAAGGGTCAATTTGATTCTGAATTTATTGATATGAGTTTTCCTTTTCATGAAGATACACCAAATTTTAGATTATCTATAAGAGAAGCAATGAATTTAAGAAACGCTTTAGATGATCTGATTGATATTAAATTACTTGAAAAACCTAGGAGGAATTTTTAATGGCAAACCAACTATCAGTATATCAATCATTTGCATTCGGAGAATTAACGGAAACAGATGTAGTAACCATTCGAGAAACTATAGGAAAAGATTGCAACGAATCACAATTCAAACTTTTCATGTCTATTGCTAAAGCAGCTGGTGCGAATCCAGTAATGAACGAAATTTATCCTACAGTAAGACAGAATCAATTAACAGTACAATTCGGTGTTGATTACTTTGTTCGTAAGGCAAAGGAAACAGAAGGTTATCAAGGATATGATGTTCAGCTTGTTCATGAAAATGATGATTTTAAAATGCATCAGGAGAAGGATGAAGATGGTCGTTACTATGTTGTCATTGACGAACATTCTTGGGGATTTCCACGAGGTAAGGTGATTGGTGGCTATGCTATTGCTTATAAAACAGGATTCAAGCCATTTACAGTAGTTATGGAAGTGGAAGAAGTAGAGCATTTTAGACGTTCTAACATTGGAATGCAAAAAACGATGTGGACCAATTATTTCAATGACATGTTTAAAAAACACATGACTAGAAGAGCGTTAAAGGCAGCATTTAACTTGAACTTTGATGATGAAGAACAGATAGAAAATAAAGGTGGAGTGACAGTAGAAGATTACAAGGAAAGAGAGAGAAAAGATATTACTCCAACACAAGAAGTAATTGATACATCAAAGCAAGAAGAGCCTAAAAAACTAACTCCTACTGAAAAGGCTCGTGCTGAAATGAACGCTAAATTTAAGAAGTTAGGCATTGTTGGTAAAGATGCAATTGCAGCCTATATCGAACAACATGCACCTGATTTAGTTGGTAAAAATCCAACGTTAACGCAACTAACTGGATTAAATGATTTATTGGATATGCATATCGATTTGAAAGAAGCTCAAGAGTCTAGTGGGGACAGTTTGGACTGATACTCATGAAAGTAGACATTATAGCAAGTGGTTCGAGTGGCAATGTGATTGCCATTCGTTCCAATCAATCTACTATTCTTGTTGACGTTGGTATTGCTAAAACAAAGATTGAAAAAAGGTTATTGGAAGTTGGTATTTCACCAACAAGCATTGTGGCCATCTTTATCACACATGCCCATAAGGATCATGTGCATGGATTGCCAATAGCTAACAAATATAAGATACCTGTCTATGCTGCCGAAAATGAATGGAAGTCCATAACAAACGTGGAGGAAGACTTAAAGAGATCGTTTAAAGCAGGAGAGAGTATTAATTTTGAAGATAAATTCTTTATTGAATCTTTTAAGACTCACCATGATGCTTATGATCCAGTTGGATATGCAGTAACGGATTATGAAAATAATAAATGCTCTATCTGTTTAGATACTGGACATGTAGATGAAATCATGCTCGATAAAATGGAGTTTTCACAGATTTATATTATCGAATCAAACCATGAACCTAACATGGTGGAGGTTTCTGATTATCCTAACAGTGTAAAAGCAAGGATTCTATCACAAGTCGGACATCTATCTAATGAGCAAACAGCCACAGCCCTTTCTAGACTCATTCAGGGATTAGGGGAGCAAATATACTTAACACATTTATCAAGCAAAAATAACATGCCTGCGCTTGCTAAAATGACCACCATTAGAGCGCTTATGAAAAAGGGATACAAACAAGATGAACATTACAAAATTGAGGTGATATAAGTGGAAAAGGTTGAACTACCACTTGATGTATATAACGCATTTGAAAACTTAAAAAGAACATGGGGGAAACTTGTTAATCAAGATGAAATTAACTTATTACTTTTGCAGATAATTCACTTTGCTAGTGAAACAGTTGGAGATTCAGTCGTATTGAAAAAATTTGCTTTAGAACATCCTACCAAATACGTATGTGCGATTGCTAATGGATACAAATTGGACGGTGAAACAAAATTAGTAAAGCAAGTGGACCAAATGATAAATACTTGGATGAATACTGAGTATAAAGGTGACGAAAAGCAAGATAGATTTAATTTTGCCCAGGAACTTACTGGATTTATAAAAGAAGAACTTTTGAACCAAAAATGATGGGAAGGTGAGGTGAATGCAGGGGTATATCAAGGACCACAGGAAAGAACTTAATAGCGATATTTGGGCAATGCCTCCCCTGTATCACCGTGTTTGGCAATGGTTAAAATACCAGGTCAATCACAATGATGCTGAAATCCCAATGAATGATGGTACCAAGTTACACATTAAAAAGGGTCAACACCTTACATCAATTCGAAAGATTGCTCGTGGTGTTGGATATTACGAAAAGGGATTGTGGGAGGAACCTAATCCAAGAACGGTAGACAGAATTTTAAAATGGATGGTTAAAAACAACATGATCATAGTTGAGAATGGTAATGCCAATAGACAGTATACATTAATCACCATTTTGAACTGGGAGACATACCAGATGGAGGAATCTTTTAAAAAAACTCCGGCAGATATTCCGGCAGAAAAGCCAAAGAAGAAGGATAGTAAAGTTAAGTATCCAGAAGGCAGCCCATACTACAATATGGCAACTTACTTTCATGGAAAAGTTTCTAAAGTGGCAGAAGAAGCAGGAGTGAGCCACTTGGTAAATAAAGCAGATATGCAAAAATGGGCAGACGAGTTTAGGAAATTGATTGAGTTAAATAAAGTTGATAAGCACTTAGCTAAAGAAATAATGGATTGGGTTGTTACTGATAAATTTTGGAGGAAGAATGTTTTATCAGCCAAAAAATTCAGAGAGCAATTTGCCAAACTTGCTATTCAATATAACGAAAAACAATCTTCTTTTCCACAGAATAATCCAAAGAAGAAAGATTTTAGGGATAAGGATATAGCATTCACTAAATTTGTAGAAGCAGGGGGTGATCCAGATGCATTCGATTGGAGCAGCTGAACAAGAAGTAACGGATTTATCAGTCGAGCAATCTGTATTAGGGGCCATTCTCATTGATTCAAATGTTTTGGATGAAATTACTTTTCTAGAAGTCAGAGATTTTTCTTCTGAAAGACATCAACAAATTTATAAAGTTATGAGATATCTAGAAAAAAGAAGCGTACCTGTAGATTTTGTAACAGTTACAGAAACTTATATGAAATTTGGACAAATAGAAAATATGGGCGGTGTGTCTTATCTCATGGATTTAACAGCCGCCTGTCCTTCTACAGCTAGTGCGGAGTATTATGCGAGAATTATTCGTTCTAAGGCATTAGAGCGCAGAACAAAGAACATGGGCGAGATAATCAAGGGAATGTCCAGAAGTGATTACGAAACGGACGAAGAATATTTTTCAACCATTGAAGAATTAGTCAGTGATATGAGACCGCAAGATAACGTTAAAATGAGAAGTTTTTCTGAAAGTAGAGAAGACTATTTTAATCATTTATCCACCCAGGCAGATTACATAAAAACAGAGTTCAAGTTCTTTGATAATTGGGCGAAGGGATTATGGCGAGGTTGGTTATATGTGAGTGCTGGAAGACCATCAGTAGGAAAAACAGCTAAAATGCTTCAAACATGTTATGGAGCTGCTAAACAACATAAAGGTGTGGTCCTCATATTTTCTCAAGAAATGGATGAAGACGAACTTAAAGATAGGATGATGTCCTCTATAACAGGTATTCCATTTCAACGGATTAAAGCAAAAACTTTAAACGAAAAAGATTTAGATACTTTAAAAAATGCGTATGAAGGTTTTGAGTTTCTTCCCATTTTCATACAAGACAAGCCATATATAACTATCGATGAAGTTAGGGCAATAGCAAGGCAGTTCAAAAAGAAATATGGAAAAATAGCGCTAATTGCTGTGGATTATTTACAGATTATGAACATTCCGCAACGCAAAAGCGAAACTAGATCACAAGCAATTGGTAAAGTAACTGGAGCTGCTAAGCAAATAGCTAGAGAAATGGGATGCTGCTTTTATATGTTGTCTCAGATGTCCAGGGACTTTGAAAAAGCAACGAAGCCGCAGCTATCACATTTAAAAGAGAGTGGTTCCATTGAACAGGATGCAGATGTAGTTGAATTTTTATGGCATGATCCGAACGATACGGAAATGGGTGGAAAGGTAATTCAGCAGACGATTGCAAAGGGAAGAGACACAGGCCTAAATGATTTTAGATTGTTGTTCCAGGGATGGAAGCAGCACTTTACGGAATTACCAAGTAAAGAATAGGAGGAGGAAAATGTGGTCTTTAATAAAGGTGATTGGGTGATGGTTATGGGAAGATTCAAATGGATTGGTTATATAACATCTATTTCAACTGCTTTGGAAGAATATGAGGTTAGAGTTATTAGAAAATCCAATGGTGAGGATTATACTCATAAGAATGTAAATATTTCAGTTGATTTTGAAGATACGAAGCTAATGGATGATATCGAATTAAGTGAAGGGGATTTGTATCAGTTAATTGATATGGCATTGGATACTAATGATAAAGAATGGTTTAACGAGCTTCAAAGCATGTTGCCTAAAAGCGAGGGAGTAAGTTTATGAGATTCGTAGGAATAGATCCATCTACTAGAACAGGTTTTGTCGCAATCGATGAACATGGTCATGTTTTAAAAGAAAAAGAGATTACAGGCATAGGAAAAGTAGATCCTAAGCGAATGAGAACTATGATTATAGATGTAATGGATCATATTCAAAAAGATGATGTTATAGCGATTGAAGGGTTCGGATTCGCTTCACAACAAGCCATACAAAACGGTGGAATTGGCTGGGGCATTCGAATGGCTCTTGATGCCAGGAAGATTAATTATATTGAAGTTGCACCTAATGCTTTAAAAAAATATGTTGGTGTAACTGGATGGACAGGAGAAGCAGGAAATAAGAAAAGATTATCTGGTCCTGAAAAGAAAAAAGCAGTAAAGCAAGCTGTAATAGAACATTTTAATTATAGCCATAAAAGCGACAACGTAATTGATGCTTATGTATTAGCGGAGATAGCTAGATGCTGTCATTTTGGAGCTACCAGAATCTCTAAACATCAATATCAAATAGAGGTAGTAAACACCATCTTAAAAGGAGCGATTTAATTATGCAAGTAACTGTGAAAGCACATTTTAACAAACAAACTAAGGATAGCAAAAAGGAATTAGTTCAATTCCATGTGAAAGGTGAAGATGAGAAAAAGCCGGAATTAAATAAGCTTACTCGTGAAATGGTTCTCCTTGAAATTGAAGGAGTGGAACATAAGCTTAAATGTGAATTTAGTAAGTCTACTAAGGACAGTAAGAAAACAGTATTAGAGTTCATTGTTAAAGGTGATGCTTCTGCTGAAAATACATTTAATTTCTATAAAAAAGCTGGTGCAGATGTAACGCTGCATATTGTAGAAACTCAAATGAGCACAGATGATTTTGAGGACGAGCCTGAGGGCATACCTTATTCAGTTGATAAAGATGGAACAGCTAAAATCAGCCCAGACCAACTTTCTCTAGATGATGTAGACAAGGAAGAAGATGAATTAGAAGGAGATCCATTTGCTTCTCCAAAAGATGAAGATTCGTTAGATTAATAGCTTAACTCTCCTCCCTTTTGGGAGGGAGAGAAGTTTATAATCTTGGATTTTATTTCACAATAAAGGTGAATAATTAACTAGTTTTGTTTAATGATAAAATTATTTACATTAAATAAAAATTAATGTATCATAAAGTTACATTAAATAATATAAAAAAATTTACATTAAATAAGATTGGAGAATTGAGTCATGAATATTAAAGAAGCAGTTTCATATCTATTAAATTTTAAAATTAAGGTTTCTCCAGCAGCTCTTAGAGCAGCTATTAGAAAAGGAGATATACAAAATACAGTAATTAATTCGAAAAAGGAAGGTATTGAAATACCTTCAAGTTCTTTAAATGAATTTGCACTAAAAAAAACAAGTAGTCCATTTGTTGGATTTAGAATTGGATATCAGCAAGCTAAAGAAGAATATACTCAAAATATGATTTCATATCAATTAGGAAGCAGAGACTCAAATTCTTTTCTATTTGAGACACAGTACGATAACAATTACATTTATATTAGGAATAATTTCCATAGCGGTTACAATCATTTTTATCTAGAAATTGATCTAGAAAACAAGATAATTCATCTTTTTGATGACCTCAAATTCTCCGGAACTTCAGCTATTAATATGGCGAGTGTAGATTTAATAGTAGATATACTTAATAAAATAGGGGAAAAACCAGATGACGATTTGTTAAAGGATTTTATTTTAATTATTTATACTCGATCAAATAATGTAGGGAATGGTTATTGTTTTTATAGTTGTGTTAACAAAAAGACAGGAGCTTTTGGATTTGGAACTGAAAATATAGAAGAACCACAGGGTAAATTAAATGAATCATTTAAAAAATTATTAAACGAAAAATAAAAAAGACAGGATTTCTCCCATCTTTAAAATATCAGCAAATTTATTATATCATGGGGGAGAATCGATGGGACAATTATCTTTCTTTCCAGACGTAAATGAAAAAGAAGTGCGTAAAGAAGTGGCAAAGCAGCTTAAGAAGTATAAAGCTTATAAAGTAGCTGTACAGAATAAATCAGAGCAAGAGAATGAAGGTATGGATCAGTTATTCCCTGTTTTTAATGAAAAACAAAAAGAGAAACTAATTATAGTTAGGCAAATAGAAAGAGCGCTTCAAAACGCATTGGATGACCTGGAAAGAGAAGTTATAGAGAGAACATACTTATCTAATAAAAGAACAAAAGACATAAACGTATATATGGATATGGGCTTAACGAAAGATCAATATTATATGCATAAAGGTAATGCTATAAAGCTAATTGCAACAGCACTTGGAATAATCTGAGTGCTGTTTTTTTATTTCCCGACAAAAAGCCGACAAATCAAGGGATAAAACATAGGAGTAAACATAGGACTTTTTTAATTTCCTAAAAAGGTAAGATTTTCTTATCAGCTAGTTATTTAGTTGATGGGAGAAGCGCCTTTCCCTTATCAAGACGTACTCGAATAAATTCTGCGGATGTTGAAGCATACTCGGTTAACGAGGGAAGTATGTGGAGTCTTAAGCGCGCTATGTCTTGCGATCGAAAGTTCGAGGAATTAATTATGTTTGAGGAAGGTGATTTCTCAATCTCAGCCATTCTCTCGGTGTATTGGGATCATGCTATATTGGTGTTCATAAGGACAAAGGATAAAAGTTTTATTGATATAGTTTAGGGCTGTGAGAATAAGCCATAGACAAATTATGTTTATGGCATATTGATTGTTTATTCCGAAGGTGGTATTTCATTAGTGTCTTCTAGAGTAGTTTCTATCCTTCTAATTGACGTTTCCAATTGACTAATTTCAGGAAAGGTCGGGAATGATTCGTTAACTTCTTCAGGTGCGTTTAAGGCTGGATAGAATTGAGTGCCCTCATTAACTAACTGTGAAAAAATTTTAACTGTACTTTTCATGCGTTCTAAACTTTCAGGTGAATATTCAACATTGCTTTCTTTTGCTAACAAGTTTTTTGTTTCAGCATCAATAATAGATCTTATATGTTGAGTAGAAGCTTTAGTCAATTCTTCAACAAATTCTTGTCTTAAATCTAACATTTCTACTTGTTTTTTCGCTAAGTCAGTTTTGTATACTTCTTGTCTGACTATTAGTGCAGATTTTAAAAGGGTTCCTATAACTTGCATACCAACTAAAGAAGAAATACCAACTTCTACCCATAAGGAACCAGAATCAAAGTTTTGAATTTTTGCTTGAGCGTCGATTTCTTCTATGGCTAGAGTCTGACTTAATGCTTGGTTTAAATCTTTAAAAAAACCACTTAGTTGTGAAAGGTCAGTATAATTAGGTAATTTTATACTCAATGAACTATTTTCTTGATTAGGAATTGCTTTATCCATAGCGATCATAAAACCTTCAATTTTCTCACGAGCAACACTCATGATTGAATTTATTTCATTGTAAGTAGCAGGGGTAAGATACATTCGATCATCAGCAGCTTTTGAGTAGTAAATATTAGGATGCTTTTTTAATCGTTCAATATCCCCATCGAGGAATCCATATATTGATAATTCATTAATTGCATTTATTGCTCTTTGCAAACCTATTACCTGATAGTTATTATCATTATTTTTAGATGTACTAAAATCAATGTATTCGATATTTTTTTTTAAGATTTCTTTTAAATCTCTTAATCTCATATGCTTCCTCCAAACTAGATTTATAGATAAAAAATTTGTCCTTATTTGGATATTATTGCATTAAAATAATGAAAAATCCAAGCCTATTTGTCGAAAATTATAAATATTTCGTGTCGGTAAGGAAATCATTTTTTCTAAATTACACTAATTCTAAAGTTGTTCTGTATGGTAACACTTTATAACTACTAACAAACATTGATATACCAACATTTATTATGTTTGCATTTTTGTTCTATGTAACGCGAAAGTAACGCGAAAGTAACAGCGAGTATACAGCGAGTACATATAAACAAGAATGATAAAGAATGATAAAGAATAAATACCTTGCAAATTGTCATATGCAAGGCTTTTTTGTTTTTAAAGATTATTAGATTAGGAGAAAACAAAATGATCTCAGTAATAGTTGAAAATGATAGATGGAATGGAATCTATAAAACTAAGGTTAAATTCCTGGGCATATTAATTTATTCAAAAACGGAAGGGAGAGTAAAACGTGATAGTTGAAACAAGAAAAACTGCTGCGGGTACAGAATATTGGGATGCTAAAAATAAGAAGTCTATATTTGTTCCTAAAGGACAGAAACCTTCTTTTGAAGTAACTAAGAATCCAAGGTCTATGATATATGGTGTGGATCTAGCAAAAGGAGAAGATAAAACTGTAATCGATGGAAAAGTAGTAGATAATCAACCAGATATGAATTTGGAAGATATGAATGCAGAACAGCTTCTTTCTTTTGCTAAACAAGCCAATATCGATATACCAGGAAACATAAAGAAAGAAGATACTATTCGTAAGCATATTGAGGAAGTTCTAGCTGCTAATGATGATAAATGAAATACTGTGGGGAGCAAGGCTGTAAGACATTAATAGCTTCTGGCCGTTATTGTCCTGATCATAAGCGTAAGAAGAAAGATAAGCCAGTGTATTCTAAGAATAAATCCTTTTACAATACACAAGCATGGAAGGACCTTAAGGCTCACGTTTATCAACGAGATGGTGGTTGCTGTCAACGATGTGGAAAGTTTGTATTTGGCAAGAGAGCTCATGCTCATCATATAGTTCCAATACAAATCAATCCATCTCTTAAGCTTAATGAGGACAATGTTACCTTGTTATGCAACAAGTGTCATCCAATCGTTGAAGAAGAAACGCTGCAAAAGTATTTTCCAAAGAAGAAACAGTTTAACTGGAATCTATAGCCCCCCTATCAAAAATGAGCCATAGCCATTTTATGGAGGATAGGGAGTGAGGCCCTTTCCGTGCACCTCAAAATGAAAATTTTTGTATTTTTGATACTACAAAAGAGGGAGGTGGATAGGTTGCCAAGGAAAAGAGACCCAAATCGAGATAAGGCATTAGAGTTGTTTAAAGAACATAATGGAAATATTACAAATCGTGCCATTGCTGAAAAATTAGGAGTTTTAGAAAAAACTATCTCTGCTTGGAAAAGTCGTGATAGGTGGAAAGACTTAATCCAAAATGCAGAATGTAGTACTACAAAAAAGAAACGTAGTACTACGAAACCTAAAAAGGGAAATAGCGATTTACGTTCTGCAAGAAAAAAACAAGTTATTGATGCTTTAGTAGAAGCTGGAACCTATTCACCAGCACTCGAATTGTTAATTGAAGTTTACTTGGATGCGTATGAAGATTACTTGGAACAGAGAAGTGAGAAACTTCGTAAAGAGATGGCCAAATATCTTGGACAGCTTGGACTTGATGGGAAAAATAAGGATTTAATTAAGAAAAGTGGTGTTCTTCTTGCTAAAGAGGAAGAAGAAAAGAAAAAAGAACCCAAAGAGGATACTAATGAAAATAGTAAACTCGTACAATTTAGGCAGAGAATGAACAGATGATTGATTTTGAAACTAATTATGCTGATCTGTTCGTTGAATATGCCGAAAAGAATCCTAAACTAATCCCCGATACAGTCAAGCTTGCAATTAAACGATATAAGAAGTGGAAAAAACGTAAAGATATTTGGTTTGATTTAGAAAAAGCAAATGCAATGCTCTATTTTACAGAAACCTTCTTGAAACATGCGAAAGGTAAGTGGGCAGGGCAGCCTTTAATATTAGAGTTATGGCAGAAATTTTATTTCTCCAATATTTATGGTTGGCAAAAATATAATGCAGATGGAAAAGCGGTGCGGGTTATTCGTACTGCTTATCTACAAGTTCCAAAAAAGAATGGGAAAACCATAATGGGTGGTTCGCCTGTTATTTATGGTATGTATGGCGAAGGGGTGAAGGGTGCTGATTGTTATATCTCAGCAAATACTTTCGAACAATGCCAAAATGCTGCCATTCCAATTGCTTTGACAATTGAAAACAGTCCTGACTTAAGACCAGGCACAAGGATTTACAAAGGAAAAGAGGATACTGTCCGTTCCGTTAAATATACATTTGTGGAAGATGGTATTAAATTCGCTAATACTTTGAAAATCTTAACTAAAGATAATGCGGGAAATGAAGGTAAAAACCCGTACATCAACTATTTTGATGAAGTCCATGCTCAAATGGATAGGGAACAGTATGACAACTTACGTTCTGCCCAGATTGCACAAGATGAACCACTAAATATTATTACTTCAACAGCTGGAAAACAAAGTGGATCGTTAGGATCTCAAATTTATGCATATGCAAAAGAAGTGATCAAGAAGGATAATGATGATTCTTGGTTTGCTTTAATCTATGAACCTAACAAAAAATACGACTGGGAAGACCGAGAAGTATGGCAGATGGTTAACCCAAACATGGGTGTATCTGTAAATATGGAGTTTTTAGAGAATGCCTTCAAAGAAGCAAAGCAAAATAGCTTTAATAAGGCAGAGTTTTTATCTAAACACTTAGACGTATTTGTTAACTATGCAGAAACATATTTCGATAAGGACCAGCTAGAAAAAATGTTGGTGGATGATCTTGGAGACATAAAGGGAGAAACGTGTGTAATAGGAGTCGATTTATCAAGAAGAACAGATTTAACTTGTGTATCAATCCAAATTCCAACTTTTAATGATGAAGGTATATCAATTCTTAAAGTGAAGCAAATGTATTTCGTGCCAGAGTTTGGGATTGATGAGAAAGAGCAAAAAAGAAACGTTCCTTATAGAGCTTTAGCAGATAAAGGATTTGTAACGATTTGCCCAGGTAAAACAATTGATGAAGATATGGTAAATGAATATGTAGAATGGGTTTTTGAAAATTTTAATTTAGTCCAAATAAATTATGATCCAGCACTTGCAGCAAAACTTGTAGATAAGTGGGATATGTTAGGTGTAACTGTTGCGGAAGTGCCACAATATCCAACTCATATGAATGAACCATTTGACGATTTTGAAATGCTATTGCTTCAAGATCGTGTATTCACTGATAATCCTTTGCTTATTTTTTGTGCAGAGAATTCAAAAGTAGTAACCAATATAAACAACTTAAAAGCTCCATCAAAAAGAAAATCACCAGAGCATATAGATGGATTTGTTGCCATGCTTATTGGTCATAAAGAAACATTGAACATGATGGAAGGACAAATCTTAGATGAATCCTTTGATGATTACTTAGATGAAATCTATAGGTAAGGGGGTGATTAATTGGGATTAAGAAATTGGGCTTCTAATTACCTATATAGGCAATTAGAAAAGCGAGGATGGGTAGAAGATATCTTTTCAAATTCTATTCGTTTCGGTGGTCGCTATGTAAATGATGAAAATATTTTAGAATCTAGCGATGTTTACGAACTTATGCAGGATATCAGTAATCAGATTATGTTGGCTGATTACATAGTTGAGGATGAACACGGAAATGAAGTTAAAAATCATTGGGCATTAAAAACATTAAGAAATCCTAATAACTATTTAACAGGTTCAGAGTTTAAGAAGCTTATGACAAATATTTATTTGCTTCAAGGTGAAGTATTCCCAGTGTTAGATGGCGACAGGTTACATCTTGCTACTAATGTTTATCCGGAATTGGATGATAGGCTCATAGAGCATTACAAAATAAACGGAGAAGAAATTCCCAACTCTATGATCAGGCATATCAAGAATATTGGAACTAACCATTTACAAGGAGCAGGATTGCTGCAACTTGGTAAGAATACTTTAGAAGGTGTAATGAGCGCAGAAAAGGTCCTAACAGACAAATATAAGAAAGGTGGACTGTTAGCATTCCTTTTACAATTAGACGCTCATATCAATCCACAGAATGGCGCACAATCAAGGTTAATTAAAAAGATATTGGATCAATTAGAACAGATAGACGAGTCTCGTTCTGTAAAAATGATTCCTTTAGGAAAAGGATACAAGATAGAAACACTTGAAAGTCCTATAGATGACCAAAAGACACTAGCTTTTCTTAATGTCTATAAGAAGGATTTAGGTAAGTTCTTGGGCATAAATGTGGATACTTACACAGCGTTAATAAAGTCAGACCTAGAAAAAGCTATGATGTATCTCCACAACAAAGCTGTTAAACCAATAATCAGAAACTTTGAAGACCATTTGAGTCTTCTTTTTTTTGGCCGAGATTCTAAGTTTAGAATCAAACTAAAAATTAATATTCTTGATTTTGTTAGCTACAGCACGAAAACAAATATTGGTTATAACATTGTTCGTACTGGTATTACTTCACCAGATAATGTTGCGGAAATGCTTGGGTTCCCTAAACAAAACACACCTGAAACACAAGCAATCTATATCTCTAATGATCTATCGAAAATTGGAAATAAGAAAGCCACTGACGATTCCTTGAAGGGGGGTGATGGAAATGGGCAAGAAGAAGGAAATGAGGACACTTAACATCACCAATCTTCAAACTAGAGATGGGATTGAGAATGAACCTAGAGTGATTAGTGGTTATGCAGCCGTCTTTAATTCAAAAACAACTATAGGTGATTGGTTTGAGGAAACAATAGCTCCTGGCGCGTTCGCAAGAACAATATCGGAAAATGGTGATATCAGAGCCTTATTTAATCATAATTGGGACAATGTTCTAGGTAGGACTAAAAGCGGTACTTTGAAATTAGAAGAAGATGAACGAGGGCTTAAATTCGAAATCGAATTACCTAATACTACTCTTGCTAAAGATTTAGTCGAAAGTTTGAAGCGTGGCGACATTAGTCAATGCTCATTCGGATTTATCCCAACTAATGAGACTTGGGATTATGATGCAGAGCCTATGCAGAGAACCATAAATGAAGTGGACTTATACGAAATATCTGTTGTTTCTATTCCTGCGTACGATGATACGGAGGTTTCTTTAGTTAGGAGTAAAGAAGCCTATGAACAAGCAGAGACACGTTTGAAATTAATAAAACAAATAAAGGGAGTTTTGGAAAATGAATAAAAAACAATTACGAGCAATGCAAAAGAGAAATAAAAAGCGCCTTACAGAATTACGGACTAAACTAGAAAAGAATCAAGTACGTGAGGAAGACTTAGAAGCTGTACAACAAGAAGTTACAGAACTAGCGGAAGAGGCTCAAGCCATTGCAGATGTTTTAGCAGCTATTGGTGATGGACAAGAGGGAGAAGAGAGCGAAGGAGAAGAAGGCCAAGAAGATTCCGAAGAATCTAGAGATGGAGAAGATGGAGAAGAAGGTGCAGGTGATGGGAAAGAAGAACAAGGTGATGAGGAAAAAGATTCCGAAAAACGTTCTTTTGTTTCCCCAGAGCAACGATCATCTGTAATGACTCAAATTGGAAAGGCATTGTCTACTCGTGCTGCTAAGTCAACTAAGAAAAAGGAAAAGGAAATTCGTTCTGCATTTGCTAATTTTATTGTTGGTAATATTGACGAGATGGAAGCTCGCGCACTTGGACTAATTACTGGAAATGGATCGGTAACTGTTCCAGATTTCTTAAGCAAAGAAATTATCACATATGCTCAAGAAGAAAACTTTTTACGCCGCTTAGGTACTAGCGTATCTACAAAAGAGAATATTAAATGGCCAGTACTTGTTAAGAAAGCAGAAGCACAAGGACATAAAGACGAAAGAATCACGAACGAAATGCCTGAAACAGATATCGAATTTGATGAAATCGAATTATCTCCAACTGAATTTGATGCACTAGCTACTGTTACTAAAAAGCTACTTGCTCGTACAGGTCTTCCAATCGAAAAAATTGTTATGGACGAATTGAAAAAAGCGTATGTGCGTAAAGAAATTCAGTATATGGTTAATGGAGATGAAGCAAACAACATCAATGATGGTGCCTTAGCTAAAAAGGCTGTTGAATTTACAACTGATGAAACAAATTTATATGATGCGTTAGTTAAAATGAAAAACACTCCAATAAAAGAAGTTCGTAAAAAAGCTAGATGGATCTTAAACACTGCTGCATTAACTAAAATTGAAACAATGAAAACTGATGATGGTTTCCCATTGCTTCGTCCGTTTAATCAAGCAGAAGGTGGAATTGGATATACTTTATTAGGATTCCCAGTTGAAGAAGAGGACGCAATTGATATTGCTGATGCTCCGGATACACCAGTATTCTACTTTGGCGATTTTTCTAAGTTTTATATTCAAGATGTAATCGGATCTTTAGAGGTACAAAAATTAGTAGAGTTATTCTCTAGAACTAACCGTGTAGGATTCCGTATCTGGAACTTGTTAGATGCTCAATTAATTTATTCTCCATTTGAGATTCCAGTTTACAAGTATGTATTAGAAGAAACACCACCAGCTGCTGGGTAATGGCTTATGAATGAAGAGTTAACCACCAAATTAAAATCACATATACATTGGGAAGAGGGCATGGATGATTCTATGCTCTCTTTTTATCTAGAATCAGCAAAAAAATATGTTATTACTGCTACAGGTAAGGAAGTTGAATACCTGGTAATAATGGTTGCTGGCATTATGTACGAATATCGGGTGTCTGAAAAGGAACTCGAAGAAGCCTTAAATGCGTTAACTCCTTTCTTTGTCCAGGAGGTGTATGCAGATGCCGAAGAGACAGACGAACAATCTTAAATGGACAGCTGAATTAATGCTCCTTAGTGAAACAATTGATCCAGACACGGACCGTCCTATTTTGGACTACGTAAAAGTAAGGGATATGCGGTATAACAACTTAGGGGTTACTTCTACAGACAAGATTTTTGCAGATCGTGATACGAATGAGGTTGTTAAAAAGATTGAAACTCGTTTAGATCGTTCTGTGGAAAATAACCAAAAAAATTATCGTGTGAAGGTTGCAGAAAGAACCTACAACATTGAAAGAATTTATGTACGAGAACAGGATAGAGTGATGGAGGTGTCATTGTCTTATGCAGATTAATTTCCAAGAATTAAGAGACATTATGAAACAATCTGGTTTGCCTGTGTATCGTGATGATGCTCCTACTACTGCAACCTATCCCTATGTCGTTTACGAATATGTCAATGAGACGCACAGAAGGGCTTCAAATAAAGTTTTAAAGTCTATGCCCTTATATCAGATATCAATTATCACAAATGGAACAGAGAGGGATTATGAGCCTTTAAAAAAGGTGTTCAATGATAATGGGGTGGAATACTCCATGTTCACTGGCATTCCCTATGATGAAAATGACGATACAATTACTCAATTTATCACGAATGTTAGGTGTGTGAATTAATTATGGCAGCTAATAACAATGGATTTGCACAAGCATTAGAAGATATAAATACTATTGTTCGAACGAACCAAACAGTAAGTAAGACGAATCTCGAAAAGGCTGCTGAATATTTTGTGAGCAAACTGGAAGAAAAAATTCCTATGACTACAAAAAATAAAAAGCATTTAAGAGATAGCTTAAAGGTGGTAGTTAAAGAGGATTATGTGTCCGTGCAATTTGAATCTGATTTGTTTTATTGGTATATGGTAGAACATGGCCATAAGAAAGCAAATGGAAAAGGAAGAGTAAAGGGACAACATTTTATTCGAAATACTACTGATCAAGAGCAGGAAAAACTTTTAGATTTAATGATGGATAGATTATAGATTAGGAGTGAAAAATAATGCCAAAAGCTAAAGAAATGTTATACCCAGTTGGTGTTGAAAATCTTTTTATTGCATTTATGACAGATGGAAAGGATACTGCTGATGTTGCTCCAACATATGACGAGCTTATTTATAGCCTCCCAACTATTGAAACAATCGGAATAGCTGGTGCACCTACAACAGCTAGAAAATGGGCAAGTAATAAGATTTTTGTGAACGTTACAAAGAATGGTCAATTCACATTGACTTTAGATCATACGGCTATCCCAGTTGAAGTTGCTGATAAAATGAATGGGAAAACAGCTGAAAAAGGTGTGGTATTTGAAACGGCCGCTTTAATTGAACTACCTTATTTTGCGATTGGATTTATTGCACCCCTTAATGATGGTTCTAAAATCGCTCGCTGGTATCCTAAATGCCAGGTAACAACGAATGATGAATCTTACACAACAAAGAATGACGAAACCACAATTCCTACTCAACAACTTGTTATGACTGCAACCCCATTATTGTTCAATGATGTTACAAAAGTTGATTTTAATAGTGCTCGTGATTCTGCAACCGGAGTAACAGCAGAAGACTTTATGGAACAAGTTATAACTTCCAAAGAGCAATTAGCTTCATTAGGTAGCTCTGCTCCAATAGATGGAGGTGAATAATAGTTGGCTAGATTAAGTGATTTAGTAAATGTCAATATCAACAGAGATGAAATAAAAATACAGGGTGTAAGTATCCCTGTTATTTTTACAATGAAGTCATTTCCTTTTGTAGAGGAAGCATATGGAAAGGCATATCATTTATTTGAAAAAGATATTAATAAAATGTTAACTACAGGAACTGTGGTTCTCGGTAAAAAAGAAACAAAATTGATGTACTCACTTATATATGCAATGGTGAAAAGTGGTGGAACAGAATGTACACCATATGAATTAGAAAACTCTATTCCAATTGCGGACTTAGAAGGAATATTTCAAACGGTGTTAGATATCTTTAACAGACAAAATTTCCAAACGGAAGATATGGAGAAGATTAAAACCGAAAAAAAGTAACGAACATACTAACAAAAAATGATGAATCTCAGTCTGAATTAGATTGGGATTTTTATTTTTTTGTTGGTAATACCTTGCTAAATTTAGACATGGAAACATTTTGGAATATCACTCCCAATCACCTTCTAAAACAATTCGTGATGTTTTTACGATACAACAATCCAGATGCATTAGTTAAAGAAAAACAGGTTTATACATTAGATCAGACTCCATTCCTTTAAAAAAGTGAGGTGAGAATATGGCTGATCGTGAACGTGATGTTGTTCTTAATTTTAAGATGGATGGTCAAATACAATATGCTCAAACTCTTAAGCAAATAAATTCGGTTATGAATACAGCTGCTAAAGAATACAGAAATCATATTGCAGCAATGGGCCGCGATGCTTCTGAAACAGATAAATTAAGAGCAGAAAAGAAGAAGCTTGAAATCCAAATGGAAGGTGCTTCAAAACGTACAAGATTACTTCGTGATGAGTATGAAAGAATGGCAAATGATACAAATACCACAACCGAAGAACTAACTAAAATGTACAACAAATTGTTAGATGCCGAAAAAGCAGAAAATAGTTTGCGTACTTCATTGGATCGTGTAAATGCTGGTTTGTCTGATCAAGCAATTGAAGCGAGAGATGCGAAAAGTAAAATAGAGGATTTAAAAGAAGAAAACAAATTATTAGAAGCAGAGCAAAAAGCTTTGACAAGTTCTTTTAAATTGCAACGGTCTGAGTTGGGTGATAATGCCAGTGAAGCTGAAAAGTTAGAACTTGCCCAAAAACAATTAAGAGAACAAACGGAATTAACTGACAGAGTAATCAACAATCTAGAAAAGCAATTAGAGCAAGCTAAAAAGGCCTATGGAGAAAATTCCATTGAAGTAATGCAGCTAGAGACAAAACTAAATGATGCCAGGACTACTCTTCGAAACTTTAGTACACAGTTAGATAGGGTTGAAGATAGTAGCGATGATGTAGGAGAAAGCTTAGAGTCCTTAGGGAAAAAGATGGACCTTAACAATATGATGGAAGCAACTCAAATGTTGCAAGGAGTTACTGACAAACTCTTAGACCTACAAAAGGCAGCATTCGAAACAGCATTAGAATTTGGAGATTCTCAGACATTTTTGCAAGCAAATTTAGGTGTGACAGCTGATCGTGCTGAAGAACTGAATGGAATTGTAGAAAATGTGTTCAGAAATGGTGTAGTTGGTTCTGTTGATGAAGCAGCTGAAGCTGTTAGTTTAGTAAGCAAGTCCTTCAATGATCTTAACAATACTGAATTAGAAAAATTGACGGATAGTATTGTTACTATCGCAAAGCGCACAGGAACAGATGTACAAGAAAATGTTGTTGCTGCACAAAAATTAATGATGGAATTTGGTTATAGTGGCGAAGAAGCAATGGATTTAATTGCATATGGCTATCAAAATAACTTAAATAAATCAGGAGACTTTTTAGACACCATTAACGAATATGCACCATTATTTGCGGACGCGCAATTCAGCGGTGAACAAATGCTAAATGCGATAAAAGAAGGATTAGAGGGTGGTGCCCTGAATGCCGATAAGGCAGCCGATGCTATTAAAGAAATGCAAGTCCGTTTTGGGGATGGTTCTTTTAAAGATAAGATTGATATGTTTTCTAAAGGAACTGCTGACCTCTTTAGAAAGTGGGAAAAAGGCGAAGTTACCATGACTGATGTAATGAATAGTATCCAAAAAGATATTCAAAAAATGGATTCATCTAAACAACAAGAAGCTCTAACGGCTCTTGGAACCCAATTTGAAGACTTGGGTATTCGCGGTACTATATCCATTTTAGGTATTGGTGATGCTATGGTGGATGCAACAGGTAAAGCGGAAGATATGGCTAAAAAAAGCCCGGGAGAAGAATGGGAATCATCATTGCGTGAATTACAATCTTCTATGGTGCCAATTGGACAAACACTTGTTGATAATATAACCCCAGTAATAGACGGATTAGCCAAGATGGGGGAATGGTTCGATAAGTTACCTGGACCAGTGCAAAATTTCATTGTGGTTTTTGGTGGAATTATTACTGTAGCAGCTGTTTTAGCTCCGATGATCTTAGGTGTTGTGATAGCAGTAAGCGCACTAGAAATTGCATTGTTACCGATTATAGGAATAGTAGTCGGTGTGGCGGCAGCTATAGCGGGAATTATCCTTGTTATTAAAAATTGGGGTGCTATTACAGATTGGTTGAGTGATAAATGGAGCCAGTTTACTGGATGGATGTCAGAAGGAACTTCAAAACTAGCTAAGGATTTTTCTAAAAAGTTCACTGATATAAAAGAGGGTACATTAAAAAAATTTAATGAATTAAAAGATGGGGCTGTTCAAAAAGTAACTGACTTAAAAAATAAAGCTACAGAAACAATTGCTTCATTTGCAAGAAACGGTATAAAAAAAGCAGTCGAAATGAAAACGGGTTTTACCAATAAAGTAGAAGAACTAAAAAGTGGAGCTATAAACAAGTTTAATAATCTACGTGATCGAGCAGGAGAGATTATGCGTGCAACAAAAGACAAAATTCTTTCTCCAATTCATGCTGCTCGTGATGCAGTTGGTGTAGCTGTAAAGAAAATGAAAAGCTTCTTTGATTTTAATTGGAAATTGCCATCAATAAAGATGCCAAGGTTCTCAGTATCTGGATCGAAAAATCCATTAGACTGGTTAGAACAAGGAGTGCCTAAGCTTTCAGTAAAATGGAATGCAAAAGGTGGTATTTTCACACGTCCAACTATATTTGGACAGAACAACGGACAATTGCAAGGAGCTGGCGAAGCTGGTCCTGAAGGTGTATTGCCCCTAAATGAAGAAACGCTTGGAGCTATCGGAAGAGGTATTGCTTCTACAATGGGAGATTCAAACAAGGTACTTAATGTGACTCTACAAGTTGATGGAAGAACTTTAGCAAGAGTAACAACACCATTAATAAATAAAGAGTTAGGCAATAATGGGGACAGAGATAGAAAGGCATGGGGTGGTTAAAATGATTATTTTAGATGGTATAAACATTAATAATCATAATATGTATTTGGTTGAGGATAGACCACCTGTGCCAACTGCTCAGCAAGATACCGAACAGTTTGTAATTAGGGGGAGAAATGGTTCACTTACAAAAAAATATGCCTATTTAGATATCCCTTACCCTTTGAATCTTGCTATCTATGATAATGTTTCATTTAAACCAGCATTTCGAAAGGGTAAACAAGTTCTTTTTTCTGCAAAAAAATTGGCTTTTGAGGATGAGCCAGAGATTTACTACAAAATAAAGTCAGTCCAAATTGATATAGCGGAAAATGATGTTGAAGAATTTGGACAGTTTACCGTAAATTTTACTTTAGATCCTTTTGCTTATGAAGAAACAGATACTATAACTATTACCCAACAAACAACTTTATCTAATACCGGTTATGAATCAGAGCCGTATATAAAGGCTCATGCAACGGGAACAGGAAAGGTATATATTGGGGAACAGGTAATCACAATCAAAGATGTAAATGGAACGATTGAAATAGATTCCACTATGATGAATGCTTATAGGAATGAAAATGGATTAATCACCAATCTAAACAATAAAATGATTGGTGATTTTCCTGTTTTGGTGGAAGGTAATAATCGCATAAGTTTTGATGGAGACATAACTAAGCTTGAAATTAACCCTAGATGGAGGTGGATATGATGGAGAAAAAAATGAAAGATTTAGAACAAAGAGTTTCAAATATAGAAGGTGCAATTACTACTCTTGAACAAACAATTTCATCGTTAATCGCTCAAAAAGTGAGCAAGAATGAAATTGTTAATGCTATAAATGTATCAGCAGAAGGGATAAAAATTAAAGGGGATAAAATTCAGATTGACAGGAACACATTACGAGACTTATAGAGTCTATCAAGGACCTTTTATTTTGTGAGAAAGGAGGTAACCAATGTTTCCTATTTTATATAAATCAGATGAAACTAATTTTCTCCACAATGGGTTAGGTGTCTTAAAAGATGCAATACACGTAAAAGCGATAGAAGAGCTAAATGGGTTATTTGAATTAGAAATAGAATATGATCCAGAAGGTTTTTTAGCAGAAGTCATTGACTATGAAATGATAGTCAAGGCAAAAGCAAATGATAAACAAGATGAACAATTATTTCGTATATATGGATTCGATAAGAGTCTACAAAATGATAATATCATCATTTATTGTCAGCATTATACATATGATGCAGCTGGCAATTTTGTAGAAGAGTTGGAATTAGATAATGTCACGACTGATGTAGCAATGCAAACACTTCAATCCAAACTTGCTTATCCTTCGAAGATCACCTTTTCTAGTCCTAATACAACAACTAGATCCAGTACTAAATTATATCGGACGAATCCATTGCAAATGGTTGCTGGAATGGATGGATCTATTTTAGATAATTGGGGCGGAGAAATTGAACGGGATAACTTCCGCATTGTAATGCACACTAGGCGCGGTCAAGATGATGGGGTACTCATAGCATATAAAAAGAATTTAACAGGCTTAGAAGCGAAGTTTGATATGTCTAATGTTGTAACGAGAATCTTTCCTTTTGCTATCAAAGACGATGTTCTTATTACTGTTTCAAATAAGTATATTGATAGTCCGAATATCAACGCTTATGAAACGATTAAAATATTACCAGTTGACTATAGCAGTGATGAATCTGTTGTGGATGCTGAAAGCTTATATAATGCCTCAAAAAACTATTTTAATAGCGGTGAAAAAGATTTACCGACCGTTACTATGGACGTCGAATTTGAGCCATTATGGGATACAGAAGAGTATAAAGATTTGGCGGTCTTAGAATTAGTTGGGATGGGTGATACCGTCACTGTTCGTCACTCCAAGATAGGTGTAGACGTAACCGCAAAAGTAAATCGCATTGAGTATGACGTTATCGCACAAAAAAATAGTGCGGTTGGTGTTGGTAGTGTACAAGCTGGATTGACGGATAAGGTTAACAAAGCAACTAATTTCGAGACAGTTGCTAAACAAGCTCTCAATACAGCTAACCAAGCAATTGTTTCTGCTAATGGAAAAAACAATACTTATTTTGGTCCTAATGAACCTGTCGGGTCTTTTTTAGAGGGTGATTTATGGTTCAAGTTAGTTGATGATGAATTCACTCAAACCTATCGATTCGATGGGATTCAATGGCAACTAATTGTGGACATGGATGTTAATGTGGCCAAACAAGAAGCAGCAGAAGCATCAGAACGAGCAGATGATGCCTATAACAGGGCAAATGAAGCAACAGCCAACGCCCAACAAGCTATTGAAAATGCTCAAACATCTTTTGATAAAGCACAAGACGCATTAGATGCAGCAGATGCGGTTAACGGCATAGCTATTGACGCAGTTAATGTTGCTAACACAGCTAAACAAAATGCACAAGCTGCAGTTAATAAAGCAAGTTTGTTAGAGTCAGAAGTGGAATCCATAAGTGATGATTTGATTGCGTCTGGTGGGAAGATAACTACTATAGAGCAAAATGTTGACACGATTAATAACTCTTTATCTCTAACAATTCGAACATTGTCTGATTTAGATGGTGTTGTGTCCGAGCAACAAACCGCCATAACAGCATTAGATGAAAAAATAGAGTTAAGAGCAACCAAAACAAATGTAGATACTCTCACCGGGCGAGTTTCAGACACAGAGAGCAACATCATGTCTATGGCTGGACAAATATCACTCATGGCTAAATCAGATGACGTTTATACAAAAGCATAAGTAGATAGTGCGCTAGATGATAAGTTGGAAATCTCCACTTACACAAGCAAAATGTCTCAAATTGATTTGTCGATAACTGGTATAACTAATCGTGTTTCTTCAACAGAATCTAGTATTAATTCTATTAGCAGCAATATTACGTTATTGGATATTAAAGCAGATGGAATTATTTCTTCGGTTTCACAAGTTCAGACCAATCTAGATAATTTAGAGATTGGTGGAAGGAACTACGCTGTTGGAACAGGTAATAGTAAAACAGTGACTGGAAAAGGCGGAACAAATGAAACTTCTACTTTATATTATGTGGATTTTTCTAAGTTGGCTGGAAAAACAATTACAATTTCATTTGATTTTATAGCAACTTCCAGTGGAGGAAAAGCAAGGTTTAGGCTTCAACAAGCTACAAGTCCATACACGTCAATAACAGAACTTAATATATATACTAAAACAGAGTTAACTCATTATTCACATACCATGAACTTATCTAGTGGAGCAGAAGCGCCTAAATATTTAAATATTAGAATGGACGACTTTGTGGGGGATATAACTATCTCCAACCTAAAACTTGAACTAGGCAACAAGGAATCTGATTATTCACCAGCACCCGAAGACATGGCAACAGTTACTCAATTTAGTACATTAGAGCAAACCTTAAATGGATTTACCACAAGGGTTGGAACCGCAGAAGGTAATATAAGCACATTACAACAAACTTCCAATATCTATGCTACTAGAATTTCTAACGCAGAAGGCGATATTTCTTCCATATCACAAACTTTAAGCGGTGTTCAAACAACAGTATCAAATAAAGCTGATAAGTCCACGGTTACGCAATTGGCTAGTGTAGTAGATACAAAGATTAGCACTACAGATGCAAATAATAAATTTGCTACGCAGTCTCAATTAACTCAGACTTCCAGTAGCTTAACAAGTACCATTTCAAGTGTACAAACCAATTTAAATAATTTAGAAATAGGCGGGAGAAATCTTGTCCAAAACACTTCTAGCGATTTTAAAACCGCAACATTCGGTGGATGGGATTTTTATTTCGCTGACAAAGTACAGCATTGGTCAAAAGGAATGATTTTAACAGGCAGAATTTACTTAAAACCCACCAATCAAGACGCGTCCATTATGCTTCATGTTCGTTATGCGGGTGGAACATATAATCAATATCGTGGGAATGTAATAAGAGCGGGTGAAGAAGGATATTCAACTGTAACAATTACCGTTCCTAACAGGGATGATATTAGTCATATAGAGTATTCTATTCGGCATAGTTCAGCTACTACACCTAGTGATGCTGTCCGATATAAAGAAGCAAAAGTCGAGAAAGGAAATAAACCTACCGATTGGACACCAGCACCAGAAGATCAAGCCACCGTATCTCAGTTTAGCCAACTCTCGGACGCTATTAATCTACGAGTCACGAAAGATGATCTAATAAGCCAGATAAACGTTGATACAAGCGGGATTTTAATTCAAGGTAAGAAATTAGTACTCGATGGAAATGTCACAGTCAACGGAACCTTTAAAGTAGGAAATGGTAATATCACTAGCTTAGATGCTGGGAAAGTAACTACAGGCACATTGGATGCTGCCAAAGTAAGTGTTGTAAATCTTAATGCCAGCAACATTAAAACAGGAACATTAAGCGGCGTTAGGATTATATCAACAGCAAGCGGAGATACAACAGAGATCACAGGAGGGAATATCTCTTCAACGGGTACAATCACTCGAATATTTGGCGCTTCAAGTACAGCGACATATGTTTCTACTTTTGATTCTTACAACGGTGTTGTTCGGGTAGGTATAACTAGCAAAAAATCAAATGGCGTGGAAAGAGTTGATTCGTCGGGCGGTAGAGCAACTATGCTTACCGATAAAGGGATTACGACTCAAAGGGCGATTCATTCTGGTTCTTCCGACAAAAACGGCGCTAGATTCATTGACTTTTTCGCTGATGAAACATTAACTTCGGGTGTGCAAGGTTTGGGTATGCACATATTCTCTGGACAGAGCATGAGGATTGAAGCGACCCAAGGAATCACGCTAACACGTGCAGGAAATAGTGATAATGTATTATTTGTTGATGGTGATATGAGGGCAAGGCAAGCGCTTGTTAATACTATTCAATACAATAATGATTTTTCCGGTGTTAACATTTATATCAAACCGTCAGCCACAGGTGAAGTAAGATTTACAGCTGCAAACACCATGGATAATTATGTTGATATAAGAGCAAGACAAGTATTCTCAAACACCCTTCAAAATAATAGTGGTGTTGATGGCGGAAATATGTATATCAAACCTGCCGGAAGCGGAGAATTAAGAGTTACGAGGGAAAATACCTTAGATACTTATCTTGATTTAAGAGCAAGGCAATTGTTTGCAAATACAATACAATATAACAATTTAGCTTCAGGAATAAACATTTATATTAAACCTTCTGCAACTGGAGAAGTAAGGGCAACAGCTGCAAATACCACAGATTCTTATGTTCCTGTGCGAGCGTCTGGTTTTCCCACTGCTTCCCTTGCTAAATATAAGCAGGATATTAGACCACATACTGATAGCGCATTAGATGTTATCAATAGCGCCACGATTTACGATTACCGATTACGTTCCGAGGTAGAGGTTGGGAAGGATAGAATCAGAACTGGTCTGGTTATTGGCGACGGCTATAACACCCCATCCTGTGTTGTGGACGGGGACGGAGTTGAGCAATATCAAATGAACACATTATCTTGGTTAGGTATACAGGAATTAGATAGAAAATATCGAGCGTTAGAAGTAGAAAACTTTGCTTTAAAACGCAGAGTAGAAGAATTAGAAAAAGCTGTTTATGCAGCATAAAAAAATTAAAAGCAAAGCTGATCGCAAAATTCGGTCAGCTTTTTATTATGGAGGAAAAACACATGAAAATAGCAATCAAAGTATCTTATTTACCATCGGTAACAGAATTTTTATATAACCTAACACTGAAAGGAAAACAATCTCGTCACCGTTCTCGCTTAGTTAAAGCAATGCAAGAAAAGTGGAAGGAAGTTGTAGAAGAAGAACAGGAATTGCTGAAAGAATACGCTGGAGTAGATGAAGAGGGAAATCCGAAAAAGAAAGATGGCCAATACGATATCAAAGATGTAAAAGGCTTTAAAGAACAGCAAAAGGAATTATTCGATGAAGAGTTCATTCTTGAAGGAGGCGATGCTACTGGTTATCTCAAAACAGTGAAAGAAATAGTATTTGATTATGATGAGGAAGTCAGCGGAAAAGATGCAGAAGCATATGATTATCTTTGTGAAGTATTTGAAGAAAGCGAAAATGAAAATAAGGAGGAAAATAAATAATGATTACAATTGAAGTAACGAGCGTGAATATTGCATACAACAAAGGAACAGTCAGTGGGGTTAATGTAAACTTTTTTGCTACCCATGAGCACCAAACGATTAATTTAAATGGGTATATTCCACTTACATTTGAAGAATATGCACCGATTAGTAGCGACATAGAAAGCTTGAAAGATAAGGTTAAAGATAAAGTAATCGATGCTATTGTAGGAACGGAAGCCGAGTAAGACCTTTTTATTTTGGGAAAACGGGGGAAATGGGAATGGATATGGAATTGTCCAAATATTTTCTTACGCAGGGGCCATTTGCGATATTATTCGTGTGGCTCCTTATTTACGTAATGAAAAATAATAAAGAGAGAGAAAATCGATTACAAGATTTACTTGATAAGTTCAGTGATAAATACGATTTAGTCATAAACAAATTAGATGACATAAAGGAAAAACTAAAGTAAGGGAGAGAACTGAAATGGAAGAATTAACGGTTGCAGTATTCATAGCATTAATTATTGGATTAGTGGAATTGTTCAAGAAAAGTTTGGGATTACCAGTTAGGTATGCTCCTTTAGTATCTGTTTTATTAGGAGTTCCAGTAGGTATTTTATATCTAGATGTGGACCTTAAAACAGGAATTGTATATGGATTAATCATTGGTTTATCTGCTTGTGGGTCATACAGTGGAGCAAAATCTATAACAAAGTAAGAGTGGCTTAACGGCTGCTCTTTTTTTAAAACTTAATATGGCCATTTTAACGATTGGCTTTGCTTATTCATACGATAAAAATAAAATGGAGTGATAACTAATGGTGAAAATTTATATAGATCCAGGTCACGGCGGTACAGATCCAGGAGCAATTGGTTATGGATTACAAGAAAAAGTATTAACCCTTACGATAGCTAAGAAAGTAGAAGCTTTGTTAAAGGATTATAAAGATGTTACTGTGAAAATGAGCCGTACTGGAGATTCATCTCTTACCTTGAAACAACGTACAGATGCTGCCAATGCATGGGGAGCTGACTTCTTCCTTTCTGTCCATATTAATGCTGGCGGTGGAACAGGTTATGAAGATTACCGATACGAAAAATTAACAGCAATAAGTGGCACAGGTAAAATTCAAGCGTCTATCCATGCAGCAGTAATGGAAGAATTAAAAGCATTCGGAGTTGTGGATCGTGGAGTAAAGGCAGCTAACTTTCATGTGCTTAGAGAATCTAATATGTCAGCTGCTCTATCTGAAAATCTTTTTATCGATAGAAAAGAAGATGCAGAATTGCTTAAGCGAAATGATGTGTTAGATGCTATTGCTCGTGGACATGTAGAAGGATTGGCCAAAGCGTTCAATCTAAAGAAAAAGGCAACTACTACTCCTGCTCAAACTGTAGCTACTCCATCTAAAGAGCCTGCTAAACCTAGCGTGGTTTACGAAGCGCATATACAAGGTATCGGCTGGCAAGGCAAGAAAAGGGATGGGAAAACTGCCGGAACAACAGGACAATCTAAACGACTAGAAGCATTGACTGTTAAATTGGAAAATACTTCTGCAATATTGGAAATGGAAGGTCATGTACAAGGGTTAGGATGGACAACACTAAGAACAAATGGAGAGGTTATTGGTACGATTGGTGAAAGCTTACGTTTAGAAGCAGTGAAAATTAAAGCTAAAGGATTAGATATTCAGTACAGGGTACATGTTGAAAAGGATGGTTGGAGTGCTTGGAAGAAAAACGGGGAAATTGCTGGTACCACTGGACAAAGTAAATGTATTGAAGCAATTCAAATTAAAATTGCATAAAGTAATGTGGATGAGAATATAATAGTGGTACAACAAGATTATACCTACATGCCCTGCTCTATTCTTCGGAATAGGGCATTTTTATAAGTTATACAATCTAACAAATAATACATACTAAATAATTTGTCATCACGCATCACTTTTTCTGTTGTCCCATATTTGATTTTAGAGTAAGGCCTTTTTTTATTTTCTATTAGTATAAAAGGAATAAATTCGAGTTAAACTACTCATAAAAAGTGGTGATTATTTTGAACGAAATAATAGAAAATCTAGACATTCATGCTAAAGGAAGTTGGGTTCCAATCATTTGGACACTGATTTTACTAATTGTAGTAGTATTCATGCAAAAGCAAAAAATGAATTGGTTGCAAATTTATTGTACTTATGGGGTTATTAGTGCTGTTACGTGGGTAGCGAATAGTGTTTTTGGAGTATATATAGATTTGGTGGATTTTGGGAGCGGAGAACTTACGGGGATTGGGGAGATGTTAACTTATGCATTTGTCCCATCATCATTAGCAATATTGTTTCTCAATAAGTTGGAAAGAGATAATCGTATTAAACTAACTCTGTTATTTGTGTTATTGTCTTTATTCATTGAGTGGACATGTCATATATCAGGATATATGGTGTACAAAGAATGGAATTTACTTTTTAGTATACCTGTATATATCGTTATTTATTATTTTTTTCTACCTTTCCACTATAGGTTAATAAAAGATATAAAGGTCAGTGAATCTCGATAAGTTATTACAAGCCCTGCTCTTTGGAGTATGGCATTTTTATTTTGTCTTGTAAAAAGTAATAATTAAGTAGCTTTTCCGTGTTATTTCTAAGATTGTAGTTGAAATATCGATGTACTTCATGATATCCGTTGATATAAAAATTGTATTCAGTAAAGGCTTCGTCACTTTCACCTTTAAGTAATTTCCACTTATTCTTATACATCTTTGTATTGTTCTCTCGCATATCTTTTTGTACTTGTTTCATTGTATGTTCAATCAAATTTAAGTAAACTTGCTTAAGTTTAAATGGAGCAGTTTGAGCTACCTTTAAATCACGATCAAGAATAGTAAGAAGCATTGGAAGGTATATAGCATTTTCGAATATGTTTCTTTCTTCTTCGGTTAACCTTTTCATATTAGTTTACGCTTTTTCTACATCCACGAGGATATGAAAGGGTAGATAATGAATCGATTCGTCTTCTTCCTGAACTCGAAACTCTTTTTTTATATAATCGATAAATACTGTACGGCCAGTAAAGGATTTTATGTATCCATTTTTAAAGACTTTATATTGTAGCAATAAGTTATATTCCATCGCTTCATGGATAAGCATTTCTATTTCGGATACCTTATCCTCATCTAAAATAGGCTGTTTCACTTTTTTTTGATTTTCGATTTCGTTTTTTACAGCTGCAACATGCTCTGGTAACATCATTGCAACCCACTTTTTTGTCCCACGGTCTTTTAGCATCATCCGACAACTCCTTTTAATATGATAATAATTATATAAGAACAATTGTTCGTTTTCAACGTTGTTTTCGAACGAATGTTCGTATATAATATATCCAAAAGGGAGGTAGTTTATGATGATTAAGCAACTAGAAAGAGCATTTGTGGAAGGTAAACCAATTGAGATTATCTACATTAAGAAAGATAATTCAGTATCTCAACGATCCATTTTAGTAAATGGAGTAACTGAAACATATATAAAGGCATATTGCTTAGCGAAGAAACAGCCACGAGTCTTTAAAGTTGATTCCATCTTAGCTGCTTCCTTCAATACTAAAAAACAGAAAATGTATGCGTAAAAACAGCCCAACTCATCGAGAAGGGCTGTTTTTCTACTGCTTGCTAATCTTATTATTAATTTAATAGTTTAGTTAGTTCATTTTTCCAATTTAATAAAGAGTGTCTGTTAACTACTAATCTTAGACTAATACCTGAGTCTGTTCCCATGTTTGAATTAATTATCCCGTTATCAAAGTTAATATAGAACGTATAAAGATTTTCCTCAAGCTTTCGGTAACTAAATGAGATATCTGGTTCAATAGCTGATATTTCATCAGAAATATCGAGATTTTCTAACTGAGAAGCCACGGATTCAATATCATGGTTAGACCAAGTTACATCTTTAGAAAATGAACCAATTTTAAAGTCAAATGTGAAATTTAATCTTAATTGAGTATAATCGTCGTCTAATTTTTTTTTATCTATTAATTCAGTTTTTAATTGTGTTTTGCTAAATTCAAAACTGTCATCTTTTAGGGAAAACATGATTAGAATTCCTCCTTGAATGGTTAATAATATCTTACCATTTTTTTTTCTTCCAAACAGCTTTTGGTTTATTTTGTTTATAGGACGTTACCACAGTTTTTCCCGCCTTATCAAGTACTAAAGTTGTTTTTGTTGGTGAATGATAGAGTATTTTTGCACCAGTATTTTTATCCACATATTTAGTTCCATATGACATTGCGGAAGCAAATTGTCTAGCTGTTATACCACGTTCTGCTGCTCTTTCAGCAGCATGTTTTGAGATTTTCTTTACGGCTTGTTTACCAACCCATTTGGTAACTAATCTAACAACCACTGCGATTGCTATAGGCACAAGTGGTAGGGCATAAGTTTGAAACTCAGGAATATCAGATTCGATACTATCACTTTCATCTGTGTCATCCATATAAATATTCCAATCAAAACCTTCACTGTCTTCTGTATAGTCAACCAAATAGGCATTAACATCTAACTCTTCACTTTCGGCTGCTTTAGTTAAGTGTGGTGAGACATTAGCTAAAATTAGACTAAGGACAATAGTTTTAATAAGTAAATTAAAGAACTTTTTTCTAGACATAGTTCCTCCTTAATGGGATTTTTGTTAATATTATACAAATGGGAATGGTGCATGTCTATGTATTCGACAAAACTAGACAGAAATTAATTACAAAGCAAGAAGCCCAACTCGTTTGAGAAGGGCTTTATATTCTTTTTTTAGATATATATTATTTTTCCAACTCAGCTAATGCTTCATCCATTTGTTCTTCGTTTGCCAGTGTGGAATCACTAATCATTGTTTCGACACCTCGATAGTTATACTTGGTGTTTTGTAAGAAATCAAACGCAAAAGCATCCATAGTATTTTGTTCAGAATCATCATAGTAATTTTCAATTATGGTCGCTTTAAATAAATTGGTTAACATATATTCATGATTAGAAATATTCATTAAGTATTTTTTATCCTTATATTCTTGAATAATATATTGTTCAAATTCTTTAATTTCATCTTCTGTTACTTTGTAATCGCGAGCATAAGAACTAATAGCATCATATTTTTCTGTTTCAGTACCATCAGTTGCAGCAATCTCTGAAACTTTATCTTCCCATGAAATCATATCTTCTTTTTTTCTTTCTTCTGTTTGATCCACACTTACTTCATCTTTTTTATTTATTTCATCACTATCATTATCACTAGTTGCGATTGCGATAATGATGATTAATACTATTAAAGATATAAAACCTAAACAACCGAATTTAAAGAACTTTTTCAAAATGTTTTCCCCCTAAATTATATCTATTAATCAACAAATATTTTATAATTCACGAGAGGATTTTACTAGATTTTCGACAAAAACAGACAAAATGTTACATGGGTTTTTTCGGTTATATGTTTAATACATAGATATGAAAGATTGGTGGGTTAATCTAAGTAAAATATAGGGGATGTGTCTGTCCACGACTTATAATAATTTGCCCCCAAAACAATCCCCAATCCATCCCCAAAATATTGGTGGATAATTGTATATTCTGCAAAGCTGAAAATAAATGAATTGCATATAACCCTTGATATATAAGTATTTTATATGATTTTACCATTATGTGCGTTGAGCATTTTTTCTCATTATAGTAAAATTAAGCAGTTGTAACAACTTTAGGCATGGAATATTCGTAAATAAGGGAATAATTAGGATGGCAGAATATAGAGTAAAGTTGAATAGACAAGAATTAAAGGAGGAAACCAAATGTCGTTAAGAGATTATATGGGACGAGTAGAAATATTAACAGTGGCTAGGATAGCATCTTTCGGGTACTTTTTGACGTTAGAAGAGGAAGACGAGGATGTGCTTTTGCATTTCAGTGAAACTGATCAGAAATTTGAAGAGGGTGATGAAGTACGCGTTTTTATTTATAGTGATTCACAAGGAAGAGCGTGCTCGAGTACGTTTATTCCGTCCATCGCAGTTGGGAAGTATGATTGGGTAAAGGTAACGGATCGTAAAGAGGGAATCGGCTGTTTCTTTGATATAGGCTTAAAAAAGGACATGCTATTGGGCGAGGATGATTTACCGGTTCACGAAGAGGTTTGGCCAGAAGTTGGGGATATGCTTTATATTACGTTAAAAGTAAATAAGAACAATTACTTATATGTTAAACCTGCTACAGATCCTGTCATTGAAGAAATGGCAACAAAAGCGACAAGAGCGGATTTTAATAAGAACATCCACGGCTATATTTATCGAACAGCAAAGGTTGGTAGCTGGATTTATACAGCGGAAGGCTTTAAAGGATTTATCCATGAATCAGAGAGAGGCCAGGAACCAAGATTAGGAGAAAAGGTGAACGGTCGTATCATTGATGTAAAGCTAGATGGTACGGTAAATGTATCATTATTACCGAGAAAAGAAGAGGCGCTTGATAAAGATGCCCAACTAATTCTAGATTATTTAATTACTCGAAAAGGTGCAATGCCTTATGGAGATAAGAGCATGCCAGAGGATATTAAAGAACGATTTAATTTAAGTAAAGGATCTTTCAAACGGGCGCTTGGAAAGCTAATGAAGGAAAATAAAGTCTACCAAGAAGAAGGATGGACGTATTTAAAAGAAGACAGTCAAAACTAATCCAAATATAGGTTGGATAATGGGGTATTTCAAAGTATTTATATCTTTGGGATGCCTTTTTAATTATAGAAAAGGTTTGGAAAGTTAAAGGCGCATAGGGAGCTTTATCTCTATGCCTTTTTCAGATGTAGGAAGTGCCAAAAGGTAACAGAGAAGTCGCGTCAGAGCCCGTTTCATCAAAAAAGGAAGCCAAAAGGTAACAGAGAAGTCGCGTCAGAGCCCGTTTCATCAAAAAAGGAAGCCAAAAGGTAACAGAGAAGTCGCGTCAGAGCCCGTTTCATCAAAAAAGGAAGCCAAAAGGTAACAGAGAAGAGTCAAGTCCATAAGATTGTGTAAATTCATTCCTTCGGCATACGATGTTCATCAGTTCTTTTGTTTTTGGTATCAAGAAGGGGTACCCCTTCTTGATACCAAAAATTCGCGCGCTTCG